>ERZ1645192.293-NODE-293-length-39604-cov-8.628587_pt1 | contig 39604 bp, 30 predicted proteins | sample MGYA00575354_ERZ1645192 | MGnify/ENA primary metagenome ERZ1645192 (study PRJEB40844, sample SAMN11349763) | freshwater sediment metagenome | isolation source: river sediment | host: Sediment | place: India: Faizupur Khadar , New Delhi | collected 2017-02-21 ...
AAGAAAAAATGGTATAAAGATCAACATCGTCGGATTAAATTTGAACTGATTCAGGCACAGGAAAAGGGAGATCAGGAACTTTTAAACAGACTGGTGCAGGAAAAAGAAAAGTTGCTTATTGAGGAAAGAGAATTAAATTAGACAACTTAGTTAATAACTTATTTGGGAGATACCAAATGGCTAAAGAGATACAATCAGATGAGTTTAAGAAGCTGATATCATTAGGTGAGGAGAAGGGTTTCCTGACATATGACGATGTCAATGATATGCTGCCGCCTGATGTGACCTCTTCCGATCAGATAGATGACATTATTATGCTTTTCGGAGAAAAAAATATAGATATCATTGATATTGAACAGGGCGAAAAACTGGTGATGAAGAAAACTCCGGAAGATATCAGTCCTGTAAAGTTTCCGGAAGCCCTGGCTCTTGGTCCCGGAACAGGCAAAACCGGCGATCCCGTAAAAATGTATTTGCGGGAAATGGGTATGGTTTCACTTTTAAGCAGGGAAGGAGAAGTGGAAATCGCCAAGAAAATAGAGGAAGGCGCCCGGGAAACCATGTCGGCGATTTTCCGGCTTTCCGTTTCCATCAATGAAGTTCTCAATATCGGCGAAAAACTGGTCTCCGGTGAAATCAAAATTAAAAATGTTGTGGACAGCGTCGAGGATGAAGAAGGTTTCGTTGAAGAAGATGAACACAAAGAAAGGGTCTTAAAACTTATCCACAAGATAAAACTTGTTGATGAACGCAATAAGGTATTGCGTGAGAAGCTCAAGTCGAAAACTATGCGCCCCAAGCAACGTGAACTGTTGGATGTGGAACTGGAGAAAAATATAAAAAACATCATTACTCTTTGCCGGAAGATTCGCTTCAGCAAGAAACAGATCCATCGTTTTGTGGCCCGTTTGCGTTCCTACGTCGACGAGATCGAAAAGGCGGAAAAAGTAATTCAGGACTATAAAAAAGAAACGGGACTGAATCTGACGCAGTTGGAAAAAGCCTGGGTAAAAATGAAAAAGTCCAAGCAGGATGAGAAACTTGTGGCGAAAGAAACTCATCTTTCCGCTGAACTGCTGAAGAAAAGCCAGGAAGCGATAAACGAAGCACATAAGACAATAAAGCATATCGGCCGTGAAGTGGGGATTCCCACCAATACTCTGAAAACAATAGTGGAATCCATCGAGGATGGTGAAGGCAAGGCGGAGATAGCGAAAAGAAAGCTTGTGGAGGCCAATTTGCGTTTGGTTGTAAGCATAGCCAAAAAGTACACCAACCGTGGTTTACAGTTTCTGGATTTGATCCAGGAGGGGAATATCGGTTTGATGAAAGCCGTGGATAAATTCGAGTATCAGCGTGGTTACAAATTTTCCACTTATGCCACCTGGTGGATCAGGCAGGCGATCACCCGCGCTATCGCCGACCAGGCGCGAACAATTCGAATTCCTGTCCACATGATAGAGACGATCAATAAACTTATCCGGACGTCGCGTTATCTGGTGCAGGAACTGGGGCGTGAACCGACTCCGGAAGAAATCGCCAATAAGATGGAATACCCGTTGGAGAAGGTTCGCAAGGTGCTGAAAATTGCCAAGGAACCCATTTCTCTGGAAACCCCGATCGGCGAGGAAGAGGACAGTCATCTTGGCGATTTTATTGAGGATAAGAAAATAATGTCTCCTTCGGAAGCGACGATCAACATGGACCTGGCCGATCAAACGAGAAAGATATTGACTACACTGACGCCACGGGAAGAAAAAGTATTGCGTATGCGCTTCGGTATCAGCGACAGATCCGGCTCTCCAGACGAAGACGAAATCAGCTTGCCAACCGGATTGATGGAAGCAGTGTCGCCGGAGCCTGAAGTTCTGGAAATACCGGAAGTAAAAAAAGCAAAAAAGCAGGCCAGGAAAAGGCCGGCAAAATAGTGTTGACAAACAATTAGTTTGGGTATATCAAAGCAACCCCTGACGTACATTGGTCAATTAAACGGCGGGGCCCATAGCTCAATTGGTAGAGCCACCGGCTCATAACCGGTAGGTCCCTGGTTCGATCCCAGGTGGGCCCACCAGAAAAATAAAGAAAAAAGCTGACAGAAAAATGAGATATATTTTCAGAACGAACGAGTGCCCATCAATAAGTGTGATGGCTGCTGTGGGGAGTCGGCAGGCGACTCCCATCTGCCAGACGGATAACACAGCGAAAAAAACCAGTTAGATTTAAAAATGCACCCATAAAAAGGTGCATTTTTTTTATCCTGTAAAAAAAGGAGAGGATTGTTGAGAGAACAATTATTGTTATTAGTAAAGCTTCAGGAATGTGATTCACAGTTGATGAAAATTGCGGACAAGAGAAAGACCCTGCCGGAAAAGCTCAATAAGCTGGACGAGGCCTTCGATGCTTTTCAAAGCGAAATGGAGCAAAACAAAAAAAAATATGACGAAATAAAGGCCCGCCATACGGAATACGAAAATAAGGTAAAAAAGATAAATGAGGGAATGATCAGAACCAAGGAACGGCTCCTGGAAGTCAAAAACAACAAAGAATACCAGGCTATGCTCAAGGAAATCGAAACCGCCGAGACAGCGCGCGGCGATGTGGAGACAGAAATTATATCGATACTGGATGAACTCGAAAATTTAGCCGTACTGGTGAAAAAGGATCAGGAAACTCTCAATGAACAAAGGAAAAAATATGAGGTAGAAAGGAAACTGATTGAAGCCGATTTAAACTCGGTAGATACTGATTTTGTCAACTGTGAGCAACAACGCGCCGGGTTGACGGACAAGGTTCCTGTAGATCTTTTGGCCAGATATGAAAAGATTAAGAAAAGGAACAATGGCGTCGGTGTTATTTCCGTATGGAAATCAGTCTGTAACGGCTGTCATATGAATATTCCTCCTCAATTATATATTGAGCTGCAAAAGACATCGGACCTGATTGCATGTCCCAACTGCCAGCGGATCATGTATTTTCAGGACATGGAAAAGCCCGCCTGATATTTATGGAAAAGAAAACTTACAGGCTCTTCAGCGATGGCGCCTGCCGTGGTAATCCCGGTGAGGGCGGCGCCGGCGCCGTAATTCTGGATACCGAAGGGAATGTTATCTGGGAAGGCAAGGAATATCTCGGGCGCTGCACCAATAATATTGCCGAATATAAGGCATTGATTTTAGGGCTGAAAGGGGCGCTGGCCAGCGGCTGCAGGAGGCTGGCTGTTTTTTTGGATTCGGAACTCCTTGCCCGCCAGATCAATGGCTCCTACCGCGTTAAAAATGAAAGCTTAAAAATTTTAATGCAGGAAGTTCGCAGTTTGCTCTCCCTGTTTGACACCGTTGAAGTAAAGCATGTTCTGCGCAGTAAAAACGTCCAGGCCGATAAGCTGGCAAATCTTGCAATTGATACGCATAAATAGTTGCATTAAAATTAAATTCGGTTTATTAAAGTTAAAATTAAGCACGGTTTCAATTAGCAGATATCAGATACAACGTTAAGTTTGTTATCCTTTCTGCCGATACAAATTCAGATGCCCAGTTGCATTTCAAAAATCTGGATGCAGGCAGGCAGGATGTTTTGCGGATGTATTGTCCACGGTTATGCGTCCGGAAATCCGTCGACTTGAATTCACAAAGTAAAGTTTCAAGCGCGACTTCGTATTCATTAAAAGAAGGCGACATTAATACTGTGGGGCTATTGAATATAAAGAATCTTCAGGCCGGTATGATTCTGGCGGAGGATCTCGCAGACGCAACGGGAAGACTCCTGATCGCTAAAGGAACCGTTCTTACCGAAAAGCATCTCAAAATATGTAAAATATGGGGTGTCGTCGAAGCCCGGATCGAAGGAGTTTCCGAGGCTGAGATCGAAGAATCGTCGCTGGATGAGCTTGATCCCCGTGAGCTTGCTCAGGCTACCGAGTTTGTTCATGAGCGATTTTGTCGTACTGATATGGAACATCCGGCCGTCCGGGAACTCGTTCGCCTCTGTATTTTGCGAACCGTCAAGAATAAAAAAGCCGCCCCGGATTACATCAGGCAAAACTTCCAGCTTAAAATTGAAGAGGAAGATGCCAAGGAACAAGAGACAAAGTCTGAGAAGACAAATCCTCTGAAATTTATCAGCGAGCACACAAAGCTGTCAACTCTGCCGGATATCTACAATCAGTTTGTGGATACCATTGCCAGACCCAACAGTTCCAGCTACGACATTGAAAATGTGATCAACAAAGATACCAGTCTGTCAGCGCAGCTTTTAAAGATTGCCAACAGCGCCTTTTACGGCTATCCGGCGAAAGTAGACACCATTTCCCGCGCCATCAACATTATTGGGACGCAGCAATTGAGCACCTTGGCTATGGGGATTATTGTTATCAGCGTGTTTAACAAGATGCCTGCCCGCATTATTAATATGGAGATGTTCTGGAAGCACAGTATTCTTTGTGGAATATGCGCCAGGATTCTGGCCGGTTATAGAAATATCCAGAATACGGAGCGGTTGTTCACAGCCGGGCTGCTCCATGATATCGGCCGTCTGGTCTGTTATAATTATCTGCCCCAGGAATCCCTCCGCGCCATTCTGGAGGCGCATAACGACAGCCGTCTGCTTTATCTGACGGAACGCGAAGTTTTTGATATGGATCATGCCATGATCGGGAAGAGCCTTATCAATAGATGGCAAATGCCTCTGTCGCTGGAAGAAATGGTTTTTTATCATCATGAACCGCAAAAATCAAAAAATTCGATAGAACCTTCCATTCTCCATATAGCCGACATTATAGCCAACGCGATGGGTATCGGGACAAGCGGCGAAAGATTGATTCCGCCATTGCACGAAGAAGCGTGGTCGCGACTTGGTTTGTCGTCCAATATTTTATCACTGGTAATGGAACAAGCCGATTATCAATTGGAAGATGTTTTTAAGGTGATATATGCCGACGACAAGTTCCAGCAAAGATAGCGATATTATCGCTTACCTCGAAAAACGTGTTGAATACCTGGAAAGCGTCGAACGCTTCATCGTCGACGGCCTGGAAATGGCGGCATCTCTCGGTGATTTTCAAAGCAATATCAGCAAACTCAGTGATATATCCACCATACTTGAGGAAACTCAAAAAAGAGTTCAGGGGTTGGTTCCTTTTGAGTCTATTGCTTTTTTTCTGGTCGAGGAGGGCAGCAATGACTTTCTGCTGAAATACATTGATTCTGAGAAGCATCGGTCATATGTTCAGAGTGAAGTGGATTGTTTCATCGATTCTGGAACATTTGCCTGGGCCTTGAGGCAGAAACGTCCAATCATTGCTCCCGCGAGAGACGGCAGAGAAATCCTGCTGCATGTCATGGCTACGACAAACCGCGTTCGTGGCATGTGTGTCGCCCTGTTGCCTCAAAATCAACAAGGCTTATTCAATACTTCATTGTCCTTTTTGTCCACCGTTTTGCTCAACAGCGCCAATGCCATCGAAAGTTTCTTGTTATACGAGACCATCAAAGAAATTAACTCCAATCTGGAGAGGATAGATAACTACAGAGTACTATTTGCAACAGCTCCCGATGGAGTGGAAGTATTAGACGCGTCGGGGAACATTCTGGATGCCAATGATTCCCAGACAAAACTTTTAGATTATTCTCAAAAACGCCTTCTGGGAAGCCCGTCCTCCGCTTATTTTTCTGAGGAGAGCCGGAAATATTTTGCTGGGAATCGTTCTATACTGCGGGAAAAGGGTTATTGGGAGGGCGAGGTCGAACTTGTAACATCCAAAGGAAAGAAGGTTGCCGTCTGGAGGAAAGAAAAGGCCATTTATGATGAAAATCATAAATTTCTGGGCTCCATTGTCTACAACCGTGACATAACCGACCGTAAGCAGGCTGAAGATGCCCTGAAAAGATCGGAGCATTTATACCGGGTAATTTTTGAAAATACCGGTAATGCCAATGTTCTTTTACACGAAAACACAAAAATCATCTTGGCGAATTCCGAGTTTGAAACATTGTCCGGCTATACCAAAGAAGAAATTGAAGGGAAGAAAAGCTGGACGGAGTTTTTTTTCGCCGATGATTTAACGCGGATGATGCAATATCATCAGATGCGCCGCATGGGCAGCAGCGCCGTGCCGCGGAAATACGAATGCAGCTTTAGAGACAAATATGGAAATATAAAGGATATTGCTCTCAGCGTCGACATGATCCCCGACACAAAAGAAAGTGTAGCTTCACTGCATGATATAACCGAACGTAAACAGGCTGAAAAAACACTGCAGGAATCGCAGCGAAGACTGGCCGATATAATCGATTTCCTTCCGGATGCAACACTTATCATTGATAAAGACGGGAAAATTATCGCTTGGAACAGGGCCATGGAAACCATGACCGGCATCAAGAAGGAAAATATGCTCGGAAAGGACGATTATGAATACTCTCTTCCCTTGTATGGGGAAAGACGACCTACGCTGATTGATCTTGTTTTACACCCGGACAGGGAAACGGAAAAAAAATATACGGCTATTCAGCGAGTGGGCGACATACTTTTCGGTGAAACCTTTGCGCCAAAATTACCGCATGGCGATGCCCACATATCCGCGACGGCTTCTGTTTTGCGTAATGAAAAAGGTGAGGTGGCCGCAGCCATTGAATGTATCCGCGACAATACGGAACGTAAAAAATTAGAGGAGCATTTAAAACGGGCCGAGAAAATGGAATCGCTGGGGACACTGGCCGGCGGGGTTGCCCATGATCTCAATAATGTCCTGGGAGTGCTGGTAGGATATTCCGAGCTTATTCGGGAAGAATTGCCGGTAAAAAGCTCTCTGAGAAGATACGCCGAAAATTTGCTGCAATCCAGCATGAAGGCAGCGGCAATAATTCAGGATCTTTTGACTTTAGCCCGCCGCGGTGTAAATGTTTCGGAAATTGTCGATCTCAACAGGCTGGTCTTTGATTATCTGCGGTCACCGGAATTTGAGAAGCTGAAATCATACCATCCACAAGTGAAGATTTGGACCGAGCTGGAAGATGGACTACTTAATGTCAAGGGGTCGCCGATACATCTGATCAAGACGATCATGAACCTCGTATCCAACGCCGCCGAATCCATTTCGGATCGGGGAGAGATAACGATTAAAACTGCAAATCGCTATCTGGATAAACCTATTCACGGGTACGACAGAATGCAGGAAGGAGATTACGCTTTACTCATGGTATCCGATACCGGCATCGGCATCTCCGCTAATGATCTCAGTAAAATTTTCGAGCCTTTTTATACGAAGAAAGTTATGGGCAGAAGCGGCACCGGGCTGGGACTGGCAGTTGTCTGGGGAACCGTTATGGATCACAACGGTTACATCGACGTACAAAGCGAGGAAGGCAAGGGAACTACTTTTACGCTTTATTTTCCCGTAACCAGAGAAGAGCCGGCAAAAATCGAAAAATCGATACCGGTTAACGCCTATAAAAGTAAAGGTGAATCAATTCTGGTAATAGATGATGTAAGAGAACAGCGGGAACTGGCAATGAATATGCTGGCGCGGCTTGGTTATCAAGTGGCGGCGGCCGCCGGCGGAGAAGAGGCGATAGAATATCTGAAAAAAGAAAAAGCCGACCTGATAGTTCTGGATATGATTATGGACCCCGGAATAGACGGTATGGAAACGTACAGGAGAATAGTGGAAATACATCCCGGACAGAGGGCCATAATTGTTAGCGGTTTCTCGGAGACGGATCGTGTGCGGAAGGCCCAGGAAATGGGAGCCGGAGCTTTTGTCCGCAAACCGTATATTTTGGAAAAAATCGGCCTCGCCGTTAGAGAGGAATTGGATCGGAAGTAGTCAAAAGCAATTGAACATTGCTTGAAAATATAATTAAAAGATTGTAAGATTTTTAATATATAGTAAGGCGAAAGAAGACCAGATGATCGTCGGCGGAATTTATCCGCCGGAGGAAAGTCCGGGCTCCGCAGGGCAGGATGGTCGCTAACGGCGACCGGGGGTGACCCCAGGGAAAGTGCCACAGAAAATATACCGCCTGAGGCTGATGCCGCAGGTAAGGGTGAAATGGCGAGGTAAGAGCTCACCGCTTTTCTGGCGACAGAAAAGGCATGGTAAACCCCATCCGGAGCAAGACCAAATAGGAGAACGTTTAAGGGCGGCCCGCCTGATGTTCTCGGGTAGCGTCGCTTGAGGCGACAGGCAACTGTCGTCCCAGATGAATGATCATCACCGTGCTGCGGGGAGACCAGAGTGCGGGACAGAACCCGGCTTATGTTTTTCTTTCCCCTGCGATAAAAATAAAAAACCCCTCTATGAATTATTCATCCAGAGGGGTTTTTGTTTTTGTCCGGTTTAAATTATTTATTGATGCCCAAATCCTTTTCCGTTTGGATTATATCAATGGTTGTTTTGATTACGGTGTCGGAATTCAGCGAAATACTGTTTATGCCGCATTGTACTAAAAATCTGGCAAATTCCGGATGATCACTTGGAGCCTGGCCGCAGATACCGATTTTTTTACCCATTTTGTTAGCTTCAGTAATCGCCTGACGTATGAGTTCCTGTACCGCGGCGTTTCTTTCGTCGAAAATATGGGATATCAGGGCGGAATCTCTATCCAGTCCAAGAGTCAGCTGGGTAAGGTCATTGGAACCGATGGAGAAACCATCAAATACTTTGCCGAATTCTTTAATTAAAACAACGTTGCTGGGTATTTCCACCATCATGTAAATTTCCAGGCCGTTTTTCCCCTGAACAAGACCCTGATCAGCCATCAGTTTGACAACATTTTGCCCTTCGTTAACTGTACGGCAGAAAGGAATCATGAGTTTTACATTGGTAAGCCCCATTTCGTCGCGAACTTTCATCATTGCCTGGCATTCCAGAGCGAAAGCTTCGCGGTAACGTGCATCGTAATAACGGGAAGCTCCGCGGAAACCAATCATTGGATTTTCCTCCTCTTCTTCGAAGAAAGGACCTCCCAGCAGATTTTTGTATTCATTGCTCTTAAAATCGCTCATGCGGACGATGACATCGTTGGGATAAAATGCCGCAGCAATTTTTGCTACTCCCTGAGCCAGTTTATCGACAAAGAAATCTCCCTTATTGGCGTAGCCCTGGGTAAGTTTTTCAATTTCTTTGCGGACTTTTTCATCGGTAACTTTGTCGAAATGAATCAAAGCCATCGGATGGACGGTAATGAAATGCGTAATAATGAATTCCAGACGGGCCAGTCCGACGCCGTCATTGGGTATTGGTGAGAGTTTGAAGGCATTGTCCGGATCGCCGACATTCATCATTATTTTTGTTTTGGGACGTTCCATTTCCTGGACATCCATACGGTGAATGTCATATTTCAGGATGCCCTTGTAGACTTTACCAACTTCACCTTCTGCGCAGGATACGGTTACTTCGGGAACATCATGCAGAATCTTTGTGCCGTTGCCGGTGCCGACAATGCAGGGGACTCCCAGCTCACGGCTGACAATGGCGGCATGACAGGTACGGCCGCCCTTGTTGGTGACAATGGCGGAAGCAATTTTCATAATCGGTTCCCAGTCCGGATCGGTCATGTCGGAGACAAGCACCTCTCCTTTGCGAAAACTTTTAATTTCGCTTACCGATTCAATGACATGTACCGGTCCGGCGCCGATTTTGGCGCCCACGCTTGTTCCGGTAACGATGGGCTCTTTTGTTTCCAGCATAATATAATTTTCCAGGACATTGCCGTCTTTCTGAGACTGGACTGTTTCCGGCCGGGCCTGCAGAATAAATAGTTCGCCGGTTTTACCGTCTTTGCCCCACTCAATATCCATGGGTTTGAAATAGCCGGCTTTTTGCGAATAATGATTTTCAATAATCGTTGTCCACTTGGCCAGTGTAAGTATTTCATCATCATTTAAACAAAAACGATTACGGTCTTCCAGCGGCGTCGGGTTGACTACGGTTGATTCGCTGTCCGTCTCGGAGGCGTAAATCATTTTAATTTCTTTGGTTCCCAGTTTTTTCTGAATGATCGGGCGGTAGTCTGCATTTAAAGTTGGTTTGAAAACATAAAATTCATCCGGGTTTACCGTTCCCTGGACAACAGTTTCGCCCAAGCCGTAAGCACCGGTGATCAGGATGGCATCTTTAAATCCCGTTTCGGTATCGATGGAGAAGATAACACCGGAGGAAGCCAGATCCGAGCGCACCATTTTCTGTACGCCGATAGAGAGGGCGACAGACATATGATCAAAATCCTTATCGACTCGATAAGAGATGGCGCGGTCGGTAAAGAGTGATGCAAAGCATTTCTTGCAGGCGTCAATCAAGGCTTCTTCACCGCGGATATTGAGAAATGTTTCCTGCTGTCCGGCAAAGCTGGCATTGGGAAGGTCTTCTGCTGTGGCTGAACTTCGTACGGCGACGTCAGTGTCCGGACCATATTCAGTACAAAGTTTTTTGTAAGCCTGAATAATCTCTTCACGAAGATCATCCGGTAACTTTGCATTGTAAATAAGTGAACGGATTTTCTTGCCGCGATCCGACAGATTTTTAATGTCATGAGTGTTCAAATCGGAAAGGAGCTGTGTGATTTCACTGGTAATTCCGGAATGCGATAATAAGTGGCGGTAGGCGTATGCCGTAACGGCGAAACCATCCGGAATGCTGACGCCCTTCGAAATCAGTTCTTTGCGCATTTCACCGAGGGAAGCATTCTTGCCGCCTACTTGAGCAAGATCGCTGAGCTCGATAGTGTCAAACCATAAGATCAACTTATTGTCTTTCATCAAAATCCTCCTGGGTACAATCCCAAATATTGTTTTCAAGTCGCCGGCTTCGAGCAGGGTTTCATGGAGCGCCTGCAAAGCCTCTCACTTGTTTAAGCTGATACTTTGAATGCAACTTGGCATAAAGGTTGCGAGTATCTACCAGTTTTGATTTACTAAGTCAAATAAAAAAAACAAAAATACCAGACAATAAATATCAAATAATTCAAACACATACGGAGTATTTGGTATCGGCAGGATATTGGCTTGGTGAAGAGGAAAAAACATTACCGGTATGGGAAGAATTTCAGCTGTTGAAGGAAAATTAACTGTTGGGGAATTTATGATCAGGGAATCAATTTTGGGGCTGTTCTTAAGTTTATGGCCTCCGCCGAAGACGAAGGCCATAAACTTATTGAATTTAACCGTTAAGCCTTAACCCAGGAAGAAAGCTTTGTAGGGGTTGGCATAGAGAAGAATCATAGCAACGACCAGAGCGTAAATGGCGATAGATTCGGCCATAGCCATACCGACCAGCATGGTCATCATGATTTTACCCTGTACGCCGGGGTTTCTTCCTACTGCGGAGCAAGCGCCGCTGGCTGCGGTACCAATACCAAGTCCAGCACCAACTGCGCCAACGCCCATGGAAATACCGGCGGCGATCATGGCGCCAACGGCAAAAATTGCTTTCGGGAAAGATTCAGCAGCCGGTGCTCCTGCTGCTTCTGCTGCGAAAACCAACGTGCTCGATACAAGCACAACAACCATTGCTGCAACTACTGTTAAAATTCTTTTAGCCATTTTTCAATTCCTTTCCTGATGTTGTATTGATTATTCGCCATGTGATATAAACAAGTCCTTGGTCATATCAGATGGTAAAATAATTCTGAAACTTAATTGCGTCAAACTTAAGCATAAAACATGCCGTTATTGCGGCAAGTAAATTTAAACTCCGGATAACCCGGCTGACGGTACGGTGGTATAAAGCAGAATGTAATTGCAATTATTTGATATTGTTTGTTATTCTTTTATGGAGAGAAAATAATCGGCCATTATGCAGGGATGTGCCTGTCTGTTGTTTGTTGCGCTAAAATTATCTACGGTTTTTATACAAATTTAAAGTTTTGTTAAATGGCATTCAATAAAACGTTCAAAAGCGATAAATAACAGCCTTTATTTAATTCCTTCTTTACAGGGAAAAAATATGTTACAGGTTCTGCGCTTTTCTAAGCAATTTTGCCGAATGGTGATTTTTTTATGCCGAGAATTTTAGTTATTGATGACGACGCTGCTGTTTGTGAGACGCTGAAGCTTTGCCTTAAAGAAGATGGATACACTGTCGACACGGCTCAAAGCGGCACCGATGGTTTAAACAAATATGTCAGTAATCCCGCCGATGTGGTCATTCTGGATATTCGCCTGCCGGATGTTGACGGTTTTCTGGTTCTGGAAGATCTTAAAGAGGAAAACGAAAACATAAAAGTTATTATGATTACGGCTTATTATGACATGGAAACAACAATCAATGCCATGAAGGCGGGGGCGTTTGATTATCTTCACAAGCCGCTCGATATCGATGAGTTGGATGCCGCGATCAAAAGAGCATTGAAATCTCTGGAAATGGAAAAAAAGATGGAGGGCCTCAAAACCTTGCCGTCACGCAATTTCCGGGCAGGTGATATAATCGGTACAAGCAATGAAATGCGGGAAATTTTTAAGACGATCGGCATTGTGTCGCAAAGCCGCACAACTGTATTGATTCAAGGTGAAAGCGGCACGGGAAAGGAATTGATCGCCAAGGTCATTCATCAGAATACTTCACCCGATGATCCGTTTATAGCCGTTAATTGTTCGGCAATTGTCGAGACCCTGCTGGAGTCGGAATTGTTCGGTCATGAAAAGGGTTCCTTTACCGGCGCGATAGCCCGCAAGCTCGGCAAGTTCGAACTGGCCCGTTATGGTACCGTTTTTCTGGATGAAATCAGTGAAATGTCTCTGAATCTGCAGGCAAAGCTGCTGCGTGTTTTGCAGGAGCTGGAATTTGAACGCGTTGGCGGCAAAGATAAAATCAAGGTTAACGCCCGGATTATGACCGCGACAAATAAGGATTTAAAGACGCTGGTTAAAAAAGGAAAATTCCGTGATGATTTATTTTACCGGTTAAATATTGTTGCGATTAATATTCCTCCGCTGCGATCACGAAAACAGGATATTCCGCCTTTGATTGATTATCTGCTGGCAAAAATCAATTTGGATTTGCAAAAAAAGATTATCGGGGTCTCCGATGAAGTGATGGAAAGATTTATAAACTACAACTGGCCGGGCAATGTCCGTGAGCTGGAGAATTTGCTGCTGCGCGCCTGCGTAATTGCCAAAGGTCAGGTGTTGGGGAAAAATGATTTTCCGGAGCTGGGTTCAGAGGAAGATGTTAATACTCTGAGAAGCATACAAGGCAATGCTGATGGCATAGAGGAAATATTCAACGCTTCCGGGCCGGAGAAGTTGTTGACGCTCGATGAAGTCGAAGATCGCTATATCCGAAAAATCATCCGCGAGACCGGTAAAAATAAAGGAGAGATTTGTGAAATTCTCGGGATATCCCGGCCAACCTTCGAAAGGAAGCTGGAGAAGTACGGTATTACTTTTGAACGGGAGTAGCGGGAAAGATTGTTTTTAGATATGAAAATTACTAGTGCGGAATTTGTAAAAAGTGCGGTTTGGCCGGCCCAGTATCCTCCGGCGATCATGCCGGAAATTGCTTTTGTGGGGCGTTCCAATGTAGGCAAATCATCCCTGATGAATACGCTTGTAGGGCGCAAAAATCTGGCTAAAACCAGTAATACCCCCGGGCGGACACAGTTGATAAACTTTTTTGTCGTTAATGAAGCGGTGTCTTTTGTGGATTTGCCGGGTTATGGATTTGCCAAAGTTTCCCGGGCGCTGAAGAGAGACTGGGGGGAAATGATCGAGGCTTATTTGAAAAACAGGCAGAATCTCGTCATGGTAATTTTAATATTGGATGTTCGCCGCGACCCCAGTGACGATGACTTGTCGCTGCGGGACTGGTTGGAGGAATACCGGATTCCCTACCTCTATGTTTTAACCAAAGTCGATAAGCTGTCCAATAATCAAGCGATCAACCGCCGACGTATTATTGAAAGAATTCTGAATGTATCCGCAGACATAAAGCCAATTTTCTTTTCCGCTGTTACACAGAAAGGCAGAGGTGAAATCTGGCAGGTGCTTGATGCTCACCTGCAGTCATTAGCAGGTGAATAACATCCATAATTTTTAAGAAAAATTTTAGAGGCAGCGATTTTTATTGAAAAAAAGCAATGTTTTTGCTTTTTATATTAAAAAGTTAAGAGATGTTGTAACAAATCTGTGACAATCAAGGTATCTCTCCTTGACAGAATAACTAAATTATGTTAGCCGTCTCAAGCTAATCTGGCTATCGTTCAGAAAAGTTTTTTAGGCTCTTACATAGAATATAGAGGTGTAATCAGGTGCTGAAAGATAACGAAAAAGTTGGTGCAGTAATGGTTGTTGGCTCGGGAATCGCCGGTATTCAGGCGTCCCTGGATTTGGCCAATTCCGGAATGAAAGTTTATCTGGTGGAAAACGGGATCAGTATCGGCGGTGTTATGGCGCAGCTCGATAAAACATTTCCCACAAACGACTGTTCCGCATGTATCTTATCCCCCAAACTGGTAGAAGTAGGTCGTCATCCCAATGTGGAAATCATGACCCTTCGCACAGTCGAATCGGTCGAAGGAGAACCCGGCCGCTTTAAAGTAAAAATGACCAGGGCTCCGCGCTTCGTCAATCTGGATAAATGTACTGGTTGCGGCGATTGTGCCAATGTATGCCCGGTTTCCGTTCCTGCCGGATTCAACGGTAATTTAAGTGAAAGAAAGGCGATTTATCGTCACTTTCCGCAGGCAATTCCCAGCGGATTTGCCATAGACAAACTGGGGACTTCGCCCTGTAAGGCCACCTGCCCCACCCACATCAGCGTGCAGGGTTATGTTGCCCTGATTGCCGCCGGTAAGTTTAAGGAAGCGCTGAAGCTCATAAAAAAAGACAATCCTTTCCCCGTGGCCTGCGGTCGCGTCTGTAATCATCCCTGCGAAACTGCCTGTATGCGCGGCAAAGTGGATGATCCTATCGATATTATGCACCTGAAGCGTTTCGTAGCCGATCTGGATCTGAACTCGGATACACGCTATTTACCGGAGAAGAAAGAAAGTAAAGGTAAGAAAGTGGCCGTTGTCGGCGCCGGTCCTGCCGGACTTACCTGTGCGTACTACCTGGCCATTGAAGGCTATGAAGTAGATGTCTTCGAAGCTTTGCCGGTAGCGGGCGGCTGGATGGCCGTCGGTATTCCCGAATATCGGCTTCCTAAAAATGTTCTCAATGCGGAAATCAAAGTCATTGAGGATTTAGGCGTAAAAATCCACCTCAATAAAAAAATAGGCAAAGATATTTCCTTCGATAAACTCAAGAGCGATTACGACGCCGTCTTTATCGGTTGCGGTACCATGAAGAGCAGTAAGCTCAATATTCCCGGCGAAGATATGCAGGGCGTTATCCATGGTGTGGATTATCTGATGCAGATTAATCTGGGTAAGAAAATTGCTCTCGGGGATAGAGTTGCCGTAGTCGGTGGCGGTAATGTGGCCATGGATGCCGTTCGGACTGCTGTACGCACCGGTTCCAAGGATGTCTTCATTCTTTATCGTCGAACCCGTGCAGAGATGCCAGCTGCGGCCGAGGAAATTGAAGAGGCTCTAGAAGAAGGCGTTGAAATGAAGTTCCTTGTTGCCCCCAAGCGTGTGGTGGGCAAGGACGGAAAGGTGACCGGTATTGAATGCACCCGCATGGAGCTGGGCGAACCTGATGCCAGCGGCCGTCGCCGTCCGATCGAGATAAAGGGATCAGAATTTATCGTCGAATGTGATGCCATCGTTCCGGCTATCGGTCAGGAAGCGGATTTATCCTTTATTACGAAAGAAAGCGGAGTTTCCATCAACAGATGGAATAACGTCGATGCTGATGACGTTACTTTTGCGACGAACATTCCCGGTGTTTTCTCCGGTGGAGATGTTGTAACTGGTCCTCAGACGGTTGTTAAAGCTGTTTTTGCCGGAAAGGAAGCGGCCAAATCCATCGATCTATATTTGCGCGGCGAAGATATGAAAGCCGGGCGGGAAAAAGACTGGACCGCAGATTTGGCGGACAAAGCTGATTTGTCCGATGTGACCAAGGTTCGTCGTGAAAAATATCCGCTGATGAAACCGGAAGAGCGCAGAACCAATTTCCAGGAAGTTGGTATTGGTTTTGATGAAGCCCAGGCGATTGCGGAAGCTTCGCGGTGTCTGGCCTGCGGTATCTGCTCTGAGTGTTATCAGTGTGTGGATGCCTGTATCGCCAAAGCCATTGACCATGACATGACTTTTGAAGAGGAAACTATCGAAGTCGGATCAGTCATTGCTTCGCCCGGTTTTGAAATTTTTGATGCACGGTTGCGTGGTGAATTCGGCTACGGTATATACAAGAATGTAGTATCGAGTCTTCAGTTTGAACGTATTCTTTCCGCTTCCGGTCCTTTCTTCGGGCATGTGCAGAGAATATCCGACGGCAAAGAACCCAAAAAAGTTGCGTTTATTCAATGTGTAGGTTCGAGAGATACTTCCTGCGACAACAGCTGGTGCTCCTCGGTTTGCTGTATGTATGCAACCAAGGAAGCGATTATTGGTAAAGAGCACGCCAAAGGTCTGGAGCCCACGATCTTTTATATGGACATTCGTGCCCACGGCAAGGATTTTGACCGCTTCGTGAATCGAGCTAAAGACGAGTATGGAATTCGTTACATTCGTTCCATGCCTTCGGTTATTAAAGAAGTACAGCAGACCAACAATCTGTTGATTAAATATGTCAATCAGGACGGCAGCTTAACAGAAGAAGAATTTGACATGGTTGTGCTGTCTGTAGGTCTTATGCCCCCCAAAGAAGCAAAGAAGCTGGCTGCAAGCCTGGGAATCGAACTCGAAGAGCACGGCTTCTGTAAAACCATGCTGGAAAACCCGGTGCAGACGTCGCGTCCCGGTGTTTTTGTCTGCGGTGCTTTCGGCGGGCCGAAGGACATTCCGGAAACAGTCATGGAAGCCAGCGCTGCCGCTGCCTGCGCCGAGGGGTTGCTTGCTTCCAGACGCGGCACAATGATTACACCTGTAGAAAATCCGGAAGAAAAAGATTTGCGTGGACAGTCTGTACGCACCGGTGTTTTCGTCTGTCATTGTGGTATCAACATCGGGGGTGTGGTTGATGTACCGGCTGTCCGTGATTATGCCGCCACATTGCCCACCGTTGTTTATACTGCAGATAATCTCTTTACCTGCTCACAGGATACGGCGGTTAAGATGGCCGAAGTTATCAAGGAGCAGAATCTTACGCGGGTTGTTGTTGCTTCCTGTTCGCCCCGGACACATGAAGGGTTATTCCAGGAAAACTGCGAAAAAGCAGGATTGAACAGATATTTGTTTGAAATGGCCAATATCCGCGACCAGGATTCCTGGGTGCATATGAATGAGCCCGAAGCGGCAACGGAAAAAGCCAAAGATCTGGTGAGAATGGCTGTGGCCAAGGCGCAGTATTTAAAACCGCTGAAACCAGGTCAGCTTTCCGTCAATCATGCAGCTCTGGTTATCGGCGGTGGTATAGCCGGTATGACCGCGGCGCTCTCACTTGCCGAGCAGAATTTTGCCTCATGTATTGTGGAAAAAGAGGATCAACTGGGTGGTAACTACCGTCAACTATATAAAACATTGGAAGGGCTTGACACCCGCAAGCACCTGAAGTCTCTCTTGGATAAGATTTCCAAGAATCCTTTGATTACTGTTGCAACGAGCGCCAAGATCAAAAAGATTGAAGGCTTTATCGGCAACTACAAAACGACGATAGAAGCTAAAGGCGGCGAACAGGTATTTGAACATGGTATCGTTATCGTTGCCACCGGAGCTTACGAAAACAAGCCGAAAGAATATCTCTTCGGCCAGAATGCGAACGTTAAAACGCAGCGGGAATTAGAAACACTGATTTATGAAAAACCAGCCGATTTGGCAGCGGTGAAAAATTTGGTGATGATTCAGTGTGTAGGTTCGCGCGATAAAGAGCATCCATATTGCAGCCGTTACTGCTGCAGTGAGGCAATTAAAAACGCACTGGAATTGAAAGCTGCTGATCCCTCTCGCGATATCACAATTCTTTACCGGGATATACGTACTTTCGCTTTCAAAGAGGATTATTACAAGCAGGCGCGTGAAGCAAATATCAAATTCATATCTTATGAAGAAGACCGGAAACCGGAAGTAATTGCTGACGGTGACAAGGTAGCCGTAAAAGTATTGGATCCAATTCTTAATGAAAATATTACTTTATCCACCGATATGGTGGTTTTAAGTGTCGGTGTTGTGCCTAATCCGGAAAATGCGGCGATTGGTCAAATGTTGAAGGTTTCCACCAACCAGGATGGCTTCTTCCTCGAAGCTCACGTAAAACTGCGTCCGGTTGACTTTGCAACAGATGGTGTCTTTATGTGCGGTATGGCGCATTCGCCGAAATTCAGCGATGAAAGCGTCACTCAGGCAAATGCTGCAGTCTCGCGTGCCTGTACGGTGCTGACCCTCGATTTCATTGAGGCGGAAGGTAAAACCGCCTATGTCAATAAAGAGAGATGCTCGGCGTGTGGTCTTTGCGAAATCAATTGTCCATACAGTGCGATTCGGGTAAATGTTGCTGAAGGATACGCTGAAGTCAATGCGGTTCTCTGCAAGGGATGCGGTGTCTGTACGGCATCCTGCCGGATGAACGCCGTCGACCTCAACGGATTCAATAATGAAGAGGTGCTGGCGCAAATCTCTAATATAAACTAAGGTAAATGGCTGATAAAGCGGCGTAATATTGCCGTTGGAAGGAGAATATATGGCTGAAAATTTAGCAAACAAAGAATGGGAACCGAAAATTGTCGCCATCGTCTGCAACTGGTGTACATACGCAGGAGCTGACCTGGCTGGCATCAGCAGAATTCAGTATCCGCCAAATGTCAGGATTATCCGCGTTCCCTGCACAGGAAGAATAAATCCTTTTTATATAGTGAAAGCTCTGCAGACGGGCGCCGACGGCGTTCTGGTTTCCGGGTGACACCCGGGAGAATGCCACTATATATCCGGAAATTTAGTGGCGCGCCGCAAGTTTGCGACGTTAAAAAGTTTCCTGAATTACATCGGTATGGAAGGCGACAGAACGATCTTTACCTGGGTATCCGCTTCTGAAGGTGAAAGGTTTGCGAAGGTCATAAAGGGCGTTACAGCTAAAGTAAAGGCTCTGGGGCCGGCCAGTAAAATGATAAAAAAGATTGGTTAAACTTTTGGAATAAAAATTAAACGGGGAATCATCACTGTGGAAAACATCGAATCAAAATTGCGAGAAGTTGCTAAAGGACTGCTTTCGGAGAAGAAGGTAGATGTCATTATCGGCTACGAAAAGGGAACATTGCCGTTAACGGCCACACCATGCTTCGTGACGACTCCGGAAGAAGCAGACAAACTTGTTTTTAACGAGCTTTGTACGCAGAATTTAGCGAAGTTTGTTCATGACCTGGTAACGCAGCATAGGGAATCACAGAAGCGTGTCAAACCGGAAGACCGCAAGAAAAAAATTATAGGTGTTGTTGCTCGTGGTTGTACAACCCGTTCAATCATCATCCACTTGCAGGAGCGTCAGTATCAGCGAGAAGATATTTATATTATCGGCGTACCCTGTGAAGGATATGTGGACAGGAAGAGTTTGGCGAAAGCCATAGATGGAGCGGATATTGTTGAAGGGTCAATAGAAGGCGGACAATTGAAAATGAAAACGTCGGCGGGGGATAAAACAGTTGCCTTTGCCGATGTTATTGCACCTAACTGTGTTGTCTGCCGTCTTAATAATCCGGTTATATCTGATGTGATGGTCGGATCACCGGCTCCGGCGAAAGACTTCTCCACGGAATACGATAAAACAGTCGAATTTGAGAAAAAGGATATTGCCGAACGCTGGGACTATTTTACGAAAGAAATGGAAAAGTGCATTCGTTGCAACGCCTGTCGTCAGGCCTGCCCCTCCTGCTATTGTCCTACCTGTTTTGCTGAACAGAGTCAGCCGCAATGGGTGGGAATAGGCGAAGATATAAGTGATACGCAGGTATTTCAGTGCATGCGCCTGTATCATATGGTGGGACGATGTGTGGACTGCGGTTCTTGCATCTCCGTTTGTCCCATGGGTGTTGACCTGCGCAATTATTTGAAAAAGATAGAAAAGGATTGCTCTGAATTTTTCGGTACCCTAGCTGGTTCTTCCCTGGAAGATATGCCACCGTTGGGCAAGCACAGTGAAAAGGATAAAGAAGATTTTATCTACAACCCAGAATAAGTTTAGCGAATAGAAGGTGCGTATGGAAAATTTCTTAGAAGAGGTTAACAAGAAGATCAACGGTGTGCCGATTCAAAGGTGTTATCATTGCCGTAAGTGTACCGCCGGTTGCCCCATGTCTTCTCACATGGAATATAACATCAACAAGGTTATTAAAATGATTCAAAACGGTAAGCGCGATGAAGTGCTGAATAGCTCAACCATTTGGCTTTGTCTTTCGTGTGAAACCTGCATCACCCGTTGTCCCAATGAAGTGGATATAGCGCGCATGATGGATGTGCTTCGGCAGATGGCCATTGAATCCGGTGTCGGCGCTCGCGAGAAAAATATATTGACATTCCATGAAGCCTTCTTGTCGGGTATGAAGTCCGGAGGACGTATAAACGAACCGATGATGATGGTAAAATATAAACTTAAGTCTGGTGACTATTTAGCTGATGCAATGCTGGGCTTGGATATGTTCAAAAAGGGCAAATTAGCTCTATTGTCTCCGCGAACGAAAGATATGAAGTCTGTTAGAAATATTTTTGAGAAAACGAAAACAAGGTAAATAATTAATGTTGTTCCGTACCATGCTCAACGGATTGATACGGTGAAGTAACAAGTATAGAAGGAGGCTACTCTCTTGAAAGTTTCATATTATCCGGGCTGCTCGTTGCACGCGACGGGAAAAGAATATGATCAGTCCATGAAGGCCATAAGTCGCGCCTTAGACATTGAACTGAAAGAAGTTGACGATTGGTCCTGTTGTGGAGCTTCATCGGCGCACAGTACAAATTTTGATTTGTCTATTGCTTTGTCAGCGCGCAATCTTGTTGCGGCGGAAAAAGAGGCAATGGATCTCATGGTTCCCTGCGCAGCCTGTTTTAATCGTTTTAAAACCGCTGAACATCATTTAAAAGCCGACAAGGAACTCAAGTCGAAGATTGAAGGTATTATCGGTGCAAAATATCAGGGTGGCATTGCGATACGTAATCCCATCGATATTATTTACAATGATGTCGGTCTCGAAACCTTGGCCGCGAAGGTGGTAAAGCCGCTGACCGGATTGAAGCCTGTTTCCTATTACGGCTGTTTGTTGTTGCGTCCGCCGGAGGTTTGCCAGTTTGAAAATTATGAAAATCCTTTCATGCTGGATAGAATAATGGGTTCCGTTGGCGCCGATGTAAAAAACTGGTCATATAAAACTGATTGCTGCGGCGGGTCATTGGCGATTAGTAAAACAGCGATTGTCGTTGAACTGTGCGACAAACTGATGAGCGCGGCGAGAGAAGCAGGAGCAAACTGTGTTGTTACAGCCTGTCCGCTCTGTATGGCTAATCTGGATATGCGCCCTAGTCCCGATATGAAGCTGCCGGTGTTTTATTTTTCAGAATTAATTTCGTTGGCTATGGGACTTTCCGGAGCTCAGGAAACATTCAAATCACACATATTTGATCCTCAGCCATTACTGAGACAATTAAACTTGATTTAACAATAATTTATATAATCAGAGAAAATACTTAAATTAGGAATAAATATGGAAAAACGGTTGATCAAAAAAGAAGCGCTGGCGGGCATTGCCAAGAAGATGGCAGAGGAATTCCTGGTCTGGGCTCCGGTGAAAAAAGAAGATAACGTGCTTTTTGTTCCGCTGGAAAAAGATGTTGAGCCCTTCTTTGCTTATTTAAATTCCAAGAATGCACCGAAAAATGTTTTCTTCCCGCATACGGAAGTGATGATGAAATTCACCCGTACTCCCGAGGGTATGGCCTTAACTTCTGAAGAAAATAAAGCTGATGCGGCAGTTCTCTTTGGAGTGCGTCCGTGCGACGCCCATAGTTTTGTTCTCTTGGATATGCTTTTTGATCAAGAAAAATACAAGGATGAGTATTATATAAATAAAAGGAATAACACAACGGTAATTTCGTTGTCCTGCGTTAAACCGCCATATGCAACTTGCTTCTGTACATCGGTAGACGGCGAACCGGTTTCGGATATAGGCGCTGATATTCTGCTGACGGACATTGGTGGAAATTATCTGGTGGAGTTTATTACTCCCAAAGGTGAAAAACTGGCTAAATATTTTGGTGAAGACAAAGCTGATGCTGCAGCCGACGCAAAGAAAAAAGAGATTGCTCAGAAAGCAAAGCAGGCAATATCATCCAGAATACCGGCTCATGAAGTAAAACCCATCCTGGACAATAATTTTGAACATCCTATCTGGGCGACAATTCATGGTAAGTGTCTGGCTTGCGGCACTTGCACATACCTGTGTCCGACCTGCCATTGCTTTGATATCAGCGATGAAGCAAAAGGAAGTGACGGTGTACGTATCCGTTCCTGGGATTCCTGTATGTTTCCGCTCTTTACGAAAGAGACGTCCGGCCATAATCCGCGAACGTCACAAAAGGAAAGATGGCGTCAGCGCGTTATGCATAAATTCAAGTATTATGTCGATAATTTCGGAGCGATTGCATGTGTTGGCTGTGGCCGTTGCGTCATGTCCTGCCCGGTAAATCTGGACATCAGAAAAGTAATTGAAGATATTTCAAAAATATAATTAGGGAGTTAGTAATGCAGAACCCGTATGTACCATATCCGGTTATCGTAGATAAAATTATTACTGAAGTCGATACAAAAGACATTAAGACTTTTCGATTTAAGTTCGTAAATCCGGAAGATGAGGTAAAATATAGTTACATTCCCGGGCAATTCGGCGAACTTTCCATCTTCGGTAAAGGCGAATCGCCCATCGGAATAGCATCATCGCCTACCCAAAAGGGGTATGTTGAATTCACAGTGCAGAAAGCCGGAGTGGTGACGACAGCTCTGCACGAAATGGAAGAGGGCGCTTTGATGGGTATTCGTGGTCCTCTGGGCAATTCCTGGCCGCTGGAGTACCTCGAAGGGAAAAATATTGTGATCGTCGGCGGCGGTTTTGCTTTTACTACCCTGCGTTCTCTGATTAATTACATGATTTACGGCGATAATCGTAAACGTTTTGGTAATATTACAGTTATCTATGGAGCCAGAAATCCCGGCCTGCTGCTTTATAAAGACGAGCTTGCCGAATGGGAAAAAAGAGATGATCTGAACATGAATGTTACCGTAGATAAGGGTGATGCGAACTGGAAGGGCAGGGAAGGTTTCGTTCCCACCGTCTGTAAGGAAGTTGCTCCCAGCAAGGAAAACTCTGTGGCCGTAATTTGCGGTCCGCCGATCATGATTCGGTTTACATTGCCTGTCTTTTTTGATCTGGGCTTTTCTAAGGAAAACATCATAACTTCGCTGGAAATGCGGATGAAATGCGGTATCGGCAAATGCGGTCGCTGCAATGTGGGCAGCAAATATGTCTGCAAGGATGGCCCTGTATTTTCTCTGGCGGAACTCGATAAGTTGACAAAAGAATATTAAGATAATTTTTAGAATTATATAATAAACTGTATCTAAAGGGAGCCTGAGAGCTCCCTTTTTTAATTAAAGTTTCAAGGAGTTTAGTATGACGCTACCAAAAGCTGCACCCCCCAACGATTTTATACGAGAGATCATCGAAGACGACCTCCGGACGAACAAAAATGACGGACGAGTCGCCACGCGCTTTCCCCCGGAACCCAACGGTTACATTCATATAGGGCACGCCAAATCTGTTTGCCTGAATTTTGGCATTGCCGCCCAGTATCAGGGAACCTGCAATCTGCGACTGGATGATACGGACCCGCTGGGTGAATCCATGGAATATGTGGAATCGATTATTCGTGACGTCCGCTGGCTGGGATTTGACTGGGGGAACCGTCTCTTTTATGCATCCGATTACTTTGAAAATCTTTATGACTTCGCTGTTGAGCTCATCAAAAAAGGAGACGCTTATGTCTGCAGTTTGAATGCCGACGAGGTCCGGGAAAACCGTGGAACATTTACGGAACCGGGTAAGGAAAGTCCTTATCGCAACCGTTCCGTCGAAGAAAATCTGGATTTGTTTACCCGCATGCGGGCCGGAGAGTTCGAAGACGGCGCTCATACGCTTCGCGCCAAAATTGACATGGCATCTCCCAACATTGTGATGAGGGATCCCGTCCTCTACCGTATCAAGCGGGAACCGCACTATAGAACCGCCGGAAAATGGGTTATTTATCCGATGTACGATTTCGCCCATTGTCTCTCTGATGCACTGGAAGGAATCACTTACTCAATTTGCACTCTGGAATTCGAAAATAATCGCCCCCTCTATGACTGGATTGTCGAACGTTTAATTACCGGCAACCGGCCGCGGCAGATTGAATTCGCCCGTCTTAACCTGAGCTACACGGTTCTCAGCAAGCGCAGACTTATTGAACTGGTGCAGAAGAAATATGTGCAGGGCTGGGATGATCCCCGTATGCCGACCGTGACGGCAATGCGGCGCCGCGGCTATACACCTGAAGCTATCCGAAAATTCTGCGCAGAAATTGGCGTTGCCAAAAACGATAATCTGATTGATGTATCTCTGCTGGAACATTGCGTCCGCCACGATCTCAATGAACGGGCGCCTCGCGCTATGTGTGTTTTACGTCCCCTCCGGGTGGTGATCGACAATTACCCGGAAAATCAGGTTGAACAGTTTGAGGGTCAGAATCACCCGCAGCATCCTGATATGGGAACCAGAAATATTCCTTTTTCCCGGGTAATCTATATTGAGCGTGACGATTTCATGGAAAATCCACCCCGCAAATACCATCGCCTCGGGCCGGGGCGGGAAGTGAGATTGCGGAATGCTTATGTAATAAAATATGAAAGCCTGGTGCGGGACGAGAAGACCGGTGAAGTAGTGGAATTACACTGCAGCTATGATCCTGAAACACGCAACGGAGCACCGGCGGACGGGCGCAAGGTGCAGGGTGTTATTCACTGGGTTTCGGCGAATCACTGTCTGCCGGTGGAAGTCCGTTTGTACGACCGGCTCTTCAGTATTCACGACCCCGGAAGTGAAGAAGACTTTACGAAATATTTAAATCCGGATTCCCTCGAAATTCTCCAGAACTGCTATGCGGAATTGAGTTTGAAAAATGCAGAACCGGGAAGCAGATATCAGTTTGAAAGAATGGGATATTTTTGTGCTGATCCGGATTCCACGGAAAACAGGGTCGTCTTCAACCGGATTGTTCCGCTGCGGGATTCATGGACAAAGGTTAGCAAAGGATAATTTTGGCTGGGGAACGTGGATTCGAACCACGATTAACGGAGTCAGAGTCCGGCGTCCTACCATTGAACGATTCCCCAGCAGGAGATGATTAAAACTCGTCCGTCCGATCACCATCGTTTTGGACGGACGAGACTATAATGCGATTGATTTTTTATGTCAACAAATATTTCTTTATTATGTTTGATGAATTCGTAAAAAGTCAGGATTAGACTTACCAGTCGCTTTTTTACGGCTTAATCGCCATTTCCTGAACATTCCTAAACTTCCTCCCGTTCTCCATCGCCTCATTTCTGATCTTCTATTCCTCCATCACATCTTAACGGAAATAGATGACAGTTCTGCTGTTGCTTTGGCAAGAGGAATATTTTCTTGACAAGGTAAAAGTAACCATATAATAAGGTTACATTGGAGGTTGCAATTATGGTGCAAAGGAAATCATGTGCAAAGTACAGTCGGTTCAGATTTGATGCGGGTAGCCTTGCCCTTAACTTCGTGGCCACTGTTCGGCATCGTGGTTCTGAACCTAAAGACCTTTTGTCCAAACCGGCTGCGCTGTCGCAATGGTTTGAACTCTCAGGCATCACCGGGGCGCCCGTCAGTCTGTCCGCGGAAGAAGAGGAGCATGCCCGTTTTTTTCGCGAAGCCGTTTACAGGACAGTCCGGTCTTACATTTTAAATCAGATGCCGCTTCCGCAGGACATTGCTCTTGTCAACACGACGGCAAGGCATTCGATCGCCGTACCGCAGCTCACTGCGGGCTCCCTCTGTCTGGAATGGGAAATGTCAGATCCATTGGAGAATTGTCTCTCAGTCATTGCCCGGGATGCAATAATACTGATAGGCAATAAAGATAAAAGCCGTTTGAAAATATGTGATTGCGATTCTTGCCGGATGATCTTTGTCGATTTGTCTTTGTCGAATCGGCGCCGGTGGTGCTCGATGTCCATCTGCGGAAACCGGCAAAAGGTCGCCATGTATCGCCAAAGAAAGAATCTGGCGGAATAGTAAAATTAATGATTATCGATAAGTAAAGGGGGGACTTATGAACAACAAAAAAGATTTGACGGCGCCTTGCGGGTTGGATTGTTTTAATTGCGAACTTTATAGTGATAATCTGACCGAGAAATTGACGGAAGTGATCCGGAAAAAGATGGGTTTGGCCAAGGAAGAGGTGGCCTGCAAAGGCTGTCGACAGCAGGATGGTAAGCATTTTCACTTGCCGGTGTCAGGATGTGCTACGCTGGATTGCGTTAAGGACAAAGGGGTAGAGCTGTGCTGTGATTGCGAGGATTTTCCCTGTGCGTTTCTGGCACCAACGGCCGATCAGGCCGCCCGGTATCCGCACAACATGAAAGTATACAATCTCTGCCGCATCAGGAAGATAGGGCTGGAAAACTGGATTAAAGATGAAGCCGGTCAAGTAAGAAAGAAATATTTTACCGGTAAATTTATTGTCGGTAGGGGACAGGCCGGTTAATCCGGTGCTTCAAACAATTGCAGAATGTTGTTTTCCTTTTTTATTAATTAGCGGCCGGTTAAAAAGATACATATCAAGGAGAAGACAAGGATGACACCGAAGGAAATGAGGAAAAAGGCGGTGGAGATGTTTGCCGTGCAGAGATTTCATTGCAGTCAGGTGATAGCAGCGGTGGGGCAGGAAAAACTGGGGAAGGGCAACGATGAAGTCATCCGGGCGATGGGCGCCTTCGGCGGCGGCTTATGCGGCAACGGCGAGGTGTGCGGCGCTTTGGCCGGCGCTCTGGCTGTACTGGGCTTACGCTACAGCCGCGCGAAGAGCGATGAAAAAGAAGATGTAAGGATGTGGAAAGTTGCCGATGAACTGTTCCGGCGCTTTCGCGACGAGATAGTGAATCAGGACGGTTCTATCTGCTGCCGCGATATTTCCTGTGTGAATTGGAAAGACCGTCAGCAGGCGAAGGAGTTTTACGCCGGCGACAAAATAAAGAAATGCTACCGCGTTGTCGGTGAAACGGCGCTGCTGCTGGGGAAAATACTGGAGCGCGAATAAGAAGAAAAAAACAAAGGGATATTCCGGCTTACCGCCGCTGCTTCGCTATGGTCTGTTCGGATAACCTTAAACAAGCCCCTTTTTTCAACAGGTTGTTGTTTGGCAGCCCCTGATTTTACCGGGGCTGTTTTTTGGAGGTTCTTCAAGTATGAATTTGCGATTTTGCTGTTCATGTGTTAATAAAAATCGTTTTGATCCCGACAGTCCGAATATATCAATAATTTGGAGATTTATTTCATGTCACCTATCGCGACACCATTTCTGGAAATGTCCCAGGCTATCATTGAAGCCGGCGGCGAAGCCCTGAAAAAATGTTACCAATGCGGCACCTGCACGGGCACATGTCCCTGGACGCCTATTACTCATTTCAATATTCGTATGCTGGTTAGGCTGAGTCAGCTTGGTCTGGAAGGCATGGACGAGAACATGTGGAGCTGTTCAACCTGCAAATTTTGTGTGGATAGATGCCCCCGCGGGGTGGAAATAATTGATCTGGTGCGAGCGATCAGAAATGTTTACAGCAACGGCGGTCGGCTGCCGCAAAGCCTGCGCGCTTTCGTCGGAAGCATGTCCGCCCGCGGAAATCCCTGGTCGGGCGATGAAGACAAGAGAAACGACTGGGCCAAGGGGCAATATCCCCTTTTTACCGAAGGCAAGGAATATCTTAACTGGACCTGCTGCACATCCTGTTATGATCCCCGTAATATCCGGGTGGCGAAGGCAACGGCGAGAATTCTGAACGCCGCGGGCTTAAGCTGGGGGCTGCCGCCGACAACGGTTCAATGCTGCAGCGAGAGCCTGAATAAAGTCGGCGATCTGGAACTGTTTGAAAGGCTTAAAACAACTAATCTGCAATTCTTTGACACGAATAATGTTCAGAAAATGATAGTGAGTTCGCCTCACTGCCTGGATACGTTCAGCAAACAGTACGGTCGTGATTACAAGGTTATCCATTTGAGCGAATTATTGTCTGAGCTTATAAAAGCAGGGAAACTCAATCCTGTAAAGGATCTGGGCGGAGTCAAGGTTACCTATCACGATCCCTGCTATCTGGGCAGGCACAATCATATATACGATGCACCGCGGGATGTTCTGCAGGCTATTCCGGGCCTTGAATTCGTCGAGATGGACAGAAACCGTGAACAGAGCATGTGCTGCGGCGGGGGCGGCGGCGGGCTCTGGCTGGAAAAACTCAAGGGCGAACGGTTAAGTGATTTGCGCATCGAGCAGGCTATGGCGACCGGCGCAACCGTATTAGCGACAGCCTGTCCTTACTGTATAGCCATGTTCGAAGACAGCATTCTTACGCTGAACGTCGCCGACAAAATTCAAGTCAAGGATGTGGCGGAACTTTTACTGGAAAGCCTCGATTTAGAAGTGGAATAAAAGTGATCTTCAGGGAGAAATAATAATGAGCAGAATCGGTGTTTTTGTTTGTCACTGCGGTTTGAATATAGCCAAGACGGTGCGGGTGAACGAACTTGTGGAATTCGCCCGCACCCTTCCCGATGTTGTTGTTGCCGAGGAATACAAATTCATGTGTTCCACGCCGGGGCAGGAGCTTATTCAGAATGACATCAAAAAACACAATCTGGACAGAGTAATCGTCGCCGCCTGTTCACCGCTGATGCACGAAAAGACATTCCGCAAGGTTATCGAAAATGCCGGTTTGAATCAGTATCTGCTAACAATTGTCAATGTCCGTGAGCAGACTTCCTGGGTTACTCCGGATATTGAAGTCGGCACGGCCAAAGGCAAGGCGTTAATCAACGGCGCCGTCTACCGCGCCAGGCTGCTTAATCCTCTGGTCTCGAGGGTGATTGACGTTAATCCCGATGTTGTTGTCGTTGGCGGCGGCATTGCGGGAATTCAGGCGGCCCTGCAACTGGCTGATGTGGGCAAGAAGGTATATCTGGTGGAAAAAAGCCCCACCATCGGCGGACATATGGCGCAGTTCGACAAAACTTTTCCGACACTGGACTGCTCCGCCTGTATTCTGACGCCGAAGATGGACGCGGTTTTGCAGCACAAAAATATTGAAATGTTGACTTACTGCGAAGTCACCGAGGTAAAAGGTTATGTTGGCAACTTCGATATTACCGTTAAACAAAAAGCGCGTTATGTGGATCATGATAAATGCAACGCCTGCCTGGCTTGCACGGAAAAATGCCCCGGTAAAGGCGTCTCCGAATGGGATGAAGGCCTGGCTAAGAAAAAAGCTATTTCCATACCCTTTCCACAGGCTGTGCCCCAGAAACCGGTTATTGATAAAAATGCCTGCCTGTATTTCCTGAAAGGCAAATGCCGCCTGTGCGAAAAAGTCTGTGAGCAGAAAGCGATAAATTTTGAGCAGGAAGATTCATACATCAATATTAAAGCCGGGGCGGTGATTGTTGCCACCGGATACGATTTGATGGATACAAAGCCGCTGGTTCAATACGGCTACGGAAAATATCCCGGCGTTTATTCGTCGCTGGAAGTGGAGCGCCTCTTCAACTCCGCGGGGCCGACGGGCGGGAAAGTGACGCTGCGCGACGGCAGGGAACCGCAGGCTATCGCCATTCTGCACTGCATCGGCAGCCGCGACAAGAATTATCATGAACACTGCAGCAAAGTATGCTGCATGTATTCGCTCAAGTTCTCCCATCTCTTTAAGGAAAAGACAACCGCCGACGTTTATCAGTTCTACATTGACATGCGAGCTGCCGGCAAAGGTTACGAGGAATTTTACAACCGGCTGGTGGAAGAAGATGTCAAGTTTATCCGCGGTAAGGGCGCGCGCGTTACCGAAAGCACGGATGAGCCCGACAGGCTGATCGTCGAAGCGGAAGATACACTGACAGCCAGGTTTATCAATCTGCCGGTGGATATGGTTGTTCTCTCGCCGGCTATTGTGCCGCGGTCCGACGCTAAAGATATGGCCAGGCTTTTTAATCTCAGCTCCGACAAACAGGGCTTTTTCATGGAGAGGCATCCCAAGCTGGCGCCGCTTTCCACAATGACGGAGGGGGTATTTATCGCCGGTGTCTGCCAGGGGCCGAAAGATATTCCGGATACCGTCGCGCAGGCGCAGGGTGCGGCGGCGGAAGCGCTGACGATAGTCGTCAAAGATAAATTGGAGCTGGAAGCGACAACGGCAATGGTTAATCCGGCATTTTGCTGCGGCTGCCAGAACTGTGTGCGTGTTTGTCCCTACGGTGCGCCGTCTTTCAATGCGCAAAAAGGTGTTTCCGAGATTAATGAGGCTTTATGTAAAGGCTGCGGTCAGTGTGCGGCGGCCTGTCCGACCTCGGCCATTATCGCCCGCCATTTTACGAATGAACAGGTGATGGCGGAGATTGAAGGCCTCATGGAGTATTAACAGACCGTTGAAAAGCGCCCATCTGCTTTGTTGCGCTGCGGCGCTCGGTGCTCACGTATCATAAATACGCTCCGCTCCTCGCTCCTTGCGCGCCGCGCATCTGGGACACTTTTGAACGGTATGTGTAAAAAGTGAAATAATAATTCGCGCGCCTTGTTGTCATTCCGGCGAAAGCGGGAATCCAGAAAGTATTAAAAAAAGGATGCCGGATCAAGTCCGGCATGACAAGTAAGTATGGTGAAAGAGTTATGTTGTCAGAAAGGAAGAGTTATGGATTTTGAGCCTAAAATACTGGGAATTGCCTGCAACTGGTGTACATATACAGGAGCTGATCTTGCCGGAACCACGCGATTGAAATATCCGCAAAACCTGCGCGTTGTGCGGGTGATGTGTTCCAGCCGGATCAATCCTTCATTTATATTCAGGGCGTTTCAACTGGGCGCCGACGGCGTGCTGGTCGGCGGCTGCCATCCCGGTGACTGCCACTATAATACGGGCAATCTGTATGCACGCCGCAGGCTGGCTGTAACCAAAAAGATACTCGAGTTTTCCGGCCTCGAACCATCAAGATTTCGCGTTGAGTGGATTTCCGCCTCGGAAGGCAATAAATTTGCGCAGGTTGTGGAAGAATTTACCTCCCACATCAAGAGCCTGGGCCCGCAGACAAAGTTCAAGATACAAGAGTGACGACCTCGTAAAAAGGCCGGATGCTGCGTTGCGCTTCATCCTTCGTCACTGCGGCGTACGTTAAGTACGCCTCATTCCTCAGGAATTGCGTGCCTTGCCTGCGGTCTTTTTACGAGGTCGTACGAAAATTGTTAATTTTACGACTTTACGAGTTTATCAAGAGTGAGGAAGATGACAAACTTTAAGCAGATTGAGGAAAATTTAAAAGGGGAAGCGGCGAGACTTTTGGAAGCGGGCAGCGTGTCGGTAGTCCTGGCCTATACAAAAGGCATGGACGAAAAACATCCTCAGCCGTTCGCCGCTAAAAGTGCCGCCGACGCCGCAAATATAATCTTTAATGAATACTGCAACCATAATCTGGCGCGATATATAATGAGATACGCTCCCGGAACGAAAATTGCGGTGGCTGTCAAAGCGGCCGACAGCCGGGCCGTGGTGGTGCTTCTCCAGGAAGAAAAGATCAGGCGGGAAGATCTGGTACTGTTGGGAATTCCAGCCGCCGGGATGAAAAATCAAAAGACGGACGAAATTATTGATGATAAAACGACCGGGGGGCTGGCCAATCCGGTTATCTACGACATTCTGCTGGGTGAAGAAATACACACCGGAAAGAAAGCAGCTCCTTACGATGTTCTGGCGCAATACGAACAGATGGATAAGGAAGCGCGCTGGGAATTCTGGAAACAGCAATTTGCCAAGTGCATCCGCTGCTATGCCTGCCGCAAGGCCTGCCCGCTGTGCTATTGCGATCCCTGCTTTATCGATCAAACCAAACCCCGCTGGGCGGTAAAATCGCCGCAGGAGCACGGCAATCTGATGTACCACCTGACCAGATTTCAGCATCTGGCCGGCCGCTGCATAGATTGCGGAGAATGCACACGCGCTTGTCCGGTGGATATTCCCCTTTATCTATTCCACAAAAAAGTGGCCAAGGATTGCGAAGAGATGTTTCAGCAGGCAGCTGGTATGAATATAGAAGATAAGCCGGTGATGGTTGATTTCAAAGTGGAAGATTCCGATAAAATTTTAGAGTAATAAGGAGCAGTGCGTGTTGAAGAAAACAACAATCGAAAAAATAAATGAAGTTGCCGCCGCTCTCATGCAAAAAGGAACGCTTATCGCTCCCGTCAAAGAAGATGCAGGGGCAAATTTCCGGGAAATAAAAGATCCGCAAGAGATTTACCTGGATTACTACAATACTGTCTTGAGTCCTAAAAATATTTTTCTCCCCCAGATGGAAGACTTTATTAAATATAAGCTGACTAAATCGCCGTCCGAGGCGCAGCAGGTGGAGTTGAACTTACAGCCTGCTTTTCTCTTCGGCGTCCGCCCCTGCGACGTTAAAAGTTTCGAGATCATGGACATACATTTTAACGCCGCGGGCATTGTCGATCCCTATTGGAAGGCCAGAAGAGATAACACAACGATTATCGGTTATGCCTTTGATCTGGACTCTCCTCCGGATCAGGCTGATTTCTACAATACTTTGTCTATCGGCGCCGCCGATCCCGAGGGCAGCGATATCTTCATGGTGAAAAGAGGCAACGAGCTGCTCCTGAAAGGAATTACGGGAAAAGGGGAGACGCTTCTTGAGCAACTGTCCATGATGCCGGAGGGTGATGAAAAAGACGAAAAATATTTTGTCGACTATGTGCAAAGGGGCAAGGAAAAAAGAACGCGATTCATGCCTCTGGACGACGAAGCGGTGACGAAGAAATATGAAGATATTTTTGAAAACAACGATTACTGGACAAAAGTTTCAGATGCCTGTTTGAGCTGCGGCATCTGCACTTTTGTCTGCCCTACCTGTTATTGTTTTGATATCTGCGATGAAAATCTGTTCAGCAACGGTACAAGGCGCAGAATCTGGGACGCCTGCATGTTTACCGACTTTACTCTGGAGGCCAGCGGCCATAACCCGCGCACCAAGGTCTCCCAGCGCTTAAGGCAGAAAGTTTGCCACAAATATTCGTTTCACGTTAGAAAATATAATGTAATATCCTGTGTAGGCTGCGGGCGTTGCACCCGCTCCTGTCCGGTCAATATTGATATTTATTCCATGGTGGAAGCCGCCATGAAAGTTCAAAGCTGAGGAACAACGATGAAAGACAACCCTTACATTCCAGTACCGGTGACCGTATCCAAGGTGATCAACGAGGTTGATACCAACGATATTAAAACTTTCCGCTTGACCTTTTTGAACAGGGAAGATGAAGAAAAATTTAAATATCTGCCCGGTCAATTTGCGGAGCTTTCCATTTACGGGAAAGGTGAATCGCCTATCGGCATAGCCTCCTCGCCGACACAGCCGGGCTATCTGGAATTTACCGTACAGCGCGCCGGAGCTATTGTGCCGGGTCTGGTTACTTCCGCCCTGCATGATCTGGATGAAGGAGCGCAAATCGGCATTCGCGGCCCGCTGGGTAAACCATGGCCGATCGAATTTCTCGAAAAGAAAGATATAGTTGTTGTGGGCGGCGGTTTCGCCTTTACAACATTGCGCTCACTGATCAACTATATGCTGCACAATGAAAACCGCTCCCGTTTTGGCGAGATAACCGTTGTTTACGGCGCCAGAACTCCCGGCCTGCTTTTGTATAAGGAAGAGCTTGCTGCCTGGGAGAAGAGAGACGACATTAAAACTGTTATTACCGTGGATAAGGCCGATGACTGCTGGCAGGGGCGGGAAGGTTTTGTGCCTTCGGTATGCAAGGAAATTGCTCCCAACCCGAAAAACTCCGTCGCCGTTATCTGCGGGCCGCCCATTATGATTAAATTCACGCTGCCGGTCTTTTTCGATCTGGGGTTTGCCAGGGAGAATATTTTCACTTCACTGGAAATGCGCATGAAATGCGGCATCGGGAAATGCGGCCGTTGCAACGTGGGCTATAAGTACGTATGCAACGACGGCCCGGTTTTCTCTTTGGCAGAGCTGGAGAAATTACCCAGAGATTTTTAGAAACAAATAATGATGGACTCGCAAAAAGTCGTGAAATTAACAATTTTCAGGCGACCTCGTAAAAAGGCAGGATTCACTTAGCATCCGGCCTTTTTACGAGGTCGTCACTATTAATCCCCCAACCGTTTGAACTTCTCATCACATTAATTGTAGATCAATCAGAGCACCGCGGATGTTTTATAATGCTATAACTTTGGCTATATATAAATAAATTTCGTGGTATATGGTCTTTTTTTACTTAATATATATATTTATAACTTTAGATATAACAAAGGCTTTTTTATTATCACACTGACTACAAGAAAGGGGGTAATGTATGGCTGAAACAAAATTCAATAGGAAATTGGGGTGGCGTCCGGATTATCCTGATTTCAGGGATCACACGGCGGAAAACGATGCTGTAAGTCTAAAAATGAAAGCCCTGGGACAGACGGATTCCATCAAAACCATGTTCAGCAAAATGGGATTGAGCGAGTCGTCAAGTAAAAAACTTCCCCTGCAAAAGGATTTGAAAGAATGGTGCCCGCCCGTTGAGGATCAGGAAGATCTGGGCTCTTGTACCGCCAATGCGGGTGTTGCTCTTGTCGAGTATTTCGAAAGACGGGCATTCGGGGTGCACATTGATGCGTCGCGGCTGTTTCTCTACAAGGTGACGCGCAACCTGATGAAAGAAACGGGCGACACGGGAGCCTACCTGCGCTCCACGATGGGAGCGCTCGTTCTTTTCGGTGTGCCGCCGGAGGAATACTGGCCTTATAAAATTAAGGATTTCGATAATGAGCCGCCTGCCTTTTGTTATGGGTTTGCGCAGAACTATCGGGCGATCAAATACTATCGTCTCGATCCTCCCGGAACTTCGCCCGCTGTTTTACTTAACCGCATCAAGACAAATCTGGCCGCCGGTCTTCCCTCCATGTTTGGTTTTACGGTCTATTCATCAATTGCTCAGGCCGACGATAACGATGGAAAGATTCCTTATCCCACCGCCGGGGAAAGAGTGGAGGGAGGCCACGCCATTGTTGCAGTCGGCTACGACGATAAGATGAAGATTAAAAACAGCAATAAAAATGGTGTCGAAACTACCGGAGCGCTCTTGATCAGGAATTCGTGGGGAACAGGATGGGGCGATGAAGGCTATGGCTGGCTGCCTTATGAGTATGTCAAAAGCGGGTTGGCCGAAGACTGGTGGTCGATTATCAAGAATGAATGGGTTAACACCGGCAATTTCAAGGTGTAAGCGTTCAAGTTTGAAGCAAGTTTAATAAATCTATGCAAAAAAAGGAGGGTTTATGAAAACCGCACATCGAAATGCAGTTGTCTTATTTTCTTTGCTTCTTTGTTTCTTGTTGGTTGCGGGCACGGCGAATGCGCAAAAGGCCGAACCCGGCATGCTGGTTATGAAACTGGCGAAACAGGAACTTTCAGTCGCCGGACAATCCAGAACTGCGGTCACCGGAGAGATAATTTACCGGATGGCGCCGGCGGACAGAGGCATGATTTTTGAGTTGAGTTCATTTGCTCTGGCCGGTTCAAGTGTAAAGACAAAACAGGGAGACAGCGGCACACTTTCGCTGATGCTTAAGCCCGGGAGCGCCAAAAGCACCTATGATCCGAAAACACGCGTCATCACAAGCAAATTCCTGCTGGAAGTCCATTATCCCCTTATTGACCGGATAAAAGGCTACATTCAGCCCAAAGAAGGCGAGCGGGAGAAGGATGACTACCGTTCCTACACTGAGACATTTGCCGGCAGCCTAACCTGCAAACTGGGTGCCGAGCCGAAAATCGGCAAGAGTTCCACAAGGGTAAGGAATGGAGCGGTCCTTAATCTTAAAATGGAACCCAAAGAAAGGGTACTGGGTGAAATAGCCGCAGTGGCCGGTGAATTCAAGATAATTGACGTGGTCGTCTGGCCCAGATTCTACATCAAGAGAACCATCAACATTCAACCGGTATTTGTCAGATACACTCCGGCTGAAGGATGCTTCGGCGGATCAACAACGGCGACAACCGGCGGCAGTTTCCCGACGTTGAGAGACAAATCAATCGAAATGTGGAACCGGTGCTGTGTTGGACTCAATTTCCTTGCCCCCGTCTATATCAGCAATGATAACTATCGCATTCTTTCCTCCGCTGAGGAAGCCGGTATTAAGGCCGCATACGATGATCCGAATGCCGTCGAGGTCTACTTTGTGGAAATCGGCGATCCGGTCGGTATTCACGGCGGAGGCGTCTGTTACTCCGGCGGCACGGCCAATACAAAGATTATTACTTACGACGCCAATCTCCCGATCAACCTCTACAATCTTGCTCATGAACTGGGGCACGCTCTGGGGCTTTCGCATCCCCCCGGAAATTCCACACCCGGTTCGCTCATGGAGCCAAGCGGATTCTGTGCCGACAATCCAGCTCTTATGAGCAAGCAGAACTGCGACAATGTCACCAACCCGCTCCTTTACACACCCACGCCAATACCGCTGTGCATCAGGAGCACCAATATGCCTTAATCAGGTGATCCTCAAAAAGAAAAGATTGCTTAAACAAACCGTAAAGCCGGCAGACATAAACAATGTGTCTGCCGGACTTTAAACAATGCGGAGGAAACTAATATGGCATTCATCAAAACATTGCAGCGCTATGATGCTTTCCTGTACCCCAATCAGGGAAAGCAGAGTGGGCGAATCAATCTTTATTGTGACGATTCCAAACTTTACCTGCTTTTTGTTGACCCGGCAGACGCATTGACGCCCAACACCTTTAATGCCGCGACAAAAACAGGTGTTGCCTACCAGCGATTCAGCCAGTACCAGTACTATCTGGATCTGGTGCGAAACGAAAAACCGATCTCAGTAACTTTCAGACCGGAGGATGCACCGCCGACTTTTGTCGTTTATTGTGCAGGTGAAACACCGGGCGAAGGAGAAATCTGATCAAGGCGCCTGAACAGACTGTCTGGCTGGGTTAAGCCTTACTTTAAGAGCACTGGAATGAATGTATCAAGTTAGTTGCGGAGAACGACGGCCGGGTGGAAAACTGTTTTGTTTTCAGCCCGGCCGTATTTGCATTATCATTAATCTTTAAGGAGAAACTTCATGCAGATTGATTTTCATCATGCCGTAACCTACGTCGCCGCACGTTTGGCCGGATTTCCACATGTGGATGCAGACATAATCGCCTATGCCGCTCAGTACGTCGACGATGCCACAAGTCGCGGCATCATCTTTTTCGACAACAAAGCCCTGTATGAGAGGACCAGCTCCGCTCACAAATCAATAGATTTAAAGAATCTCGATGTTCTGGACAATCAAAAAGTATGGATGCCGTTCCATTTTTTACCCGGCAACGGCGGCCCCGACAGCGACTATGTTTCCAGGAGCACATTCATTCACAAATTGATTTGTCTGCCGGAAAGCCCGGTGGCAAAAGATATGGTTAAAGCCGCCATTCTTGATCAGGACAAGCCTTACGGGCTGCACCGGCTGGGCATCACAATGCATGTCTATGCTGACACCTGGGCGCATCAGGGCTTTGCCGGTGTTATGCACAATGTAAATAAAGTGAATGATATTTCAGAGACGGGAGATTCCGATGTTTTCAAAGACTCTCTGGTAAAAATCATAAGTAAATCCACGCCTGAGCTGGGGCATGGGCAGGCCAATGTCTTTCCGGATATGCCGTTTCTTTCGTGGGAATACGTTAACGGCCAGGGTAAAAAGATCGAACGCAACAACGTCGACATCTTCTGCGAAGCCGCCGATAGCCTTTGCCGGGCGATGAAAAGGTATCGTCTGCGGAAACCTGACGCAGATGTCACAGGCATTGAAGAAAACGATATGAAACAGATTCGGAAGCTCTTTGCCGGGCTGAAAAAAAAGGACGGCGAAGACCGCCATCGGGACTGGATCAATAAAATAAAACAGGGCGTTTTCAGCTTCGGTCGGGCAACCATTTCCTATGCCGAAGATGGAAAAGGCTCCTGGAAAGCGGAGGCGCTGGACACCAGCAGAGACATATTCGAATACAAATACAAAGAATCGTTTCTGACCAGCAACTGGAAGCTGTTCCACGATGCATTGCAGCTTCACCGTATAACGGTATCGCATGACATACTTCCCAGTTACGGTATCTGTGCTGCGTAAAAACGGTCTGTTTGCATCAGATTAAATGCGGGATTGAGCAGAAAAATTTGAAGCAGAACAAGACGATTATCCGTAATTGCGGATGAATTGCGGGAGGTGCGCAGATGGAAGACGAGGCCAAGGCAGGCAAACACTATGAAACGGGCAATAAGTTTTTGGATTCGGGTAAATTTGAGGAAGCATGCGCGGAATATGAAAAAGCTATCCAGTTAAAACAAAACTTTTCCGATGCATACAACAATTGCGTCTACGCTTACAACAGCTGGGGTAATGTTCTTTATACACAGAAGCTTTATGAGGAGGCTATAGAAAAGTACCGGAAAGCGATAGATCTGGATCCTGATTACGTCGATGCCTATTACAACTGGGGCCTCGCCCTGGCGAATCTGAAGCGTTATGGGGAAGCCGCGGATAAGTACGGGCAGGCGGTAAAGCTGAAACCTGATTACGTCTTCGCCTATTACAACTGGGGCCTGGCGCTGGCAAACCTGAAACGCTACGGGGAGGCCATTGAAAAGTACAAGCGGACATTGGAACTGGCCCCCGATTACGTCTACGCTTACAACGACTGGGGTAATGCTCTTTACGACCAGAAGCTTTACGAGGAGGCTATAGAAAAATATAAGCGGGCAGCGGAGCTGAAACCCGATTACGTCTTTGCCCATTATAATTGGGGCATCGCCCTGGAAAACCTGAAGCGCTACGGGGAGGCAATCGAAAAGTACAAGCAGACATTGGAACTGAAGCCCGATTATGCTGCTGTCTATAACAGTTGGGGCAATGTTCTTTATGCCCGGAAACTTTACGAGGAGGCTATTGAAAAGTACCGGAAAGCGGTAGATCTGGATCCTGATTACGTTGATGCCTACCACAACTGGGGCCTGGCCCTGGCAAAACTTAAGCGTTATGGGGAAGCCACAGAAAAGCACAGGCAGGCGACAGAGCTGAAACCTGATTACATCTTCGCCTACCACAACTGGGGCCTGGCGCTGGCAAACCTGAAACGCTACGGAGAGGCCATCGAAAAGTACAAGCAGGTGTTGGAACTGAAGCCCGATTATGT
>ERZ1645192.294-NODE-294-length-39602-cov-11.121450_pt1 | contig 39602 bp, 37 predicted proteins | sample MGYA00575354_ERZ1645192 | MGnify/ENA primary metagenome ERZ1645192 (study PRJEB40844, sample SAMN11349763) | freshwater sediment metagenome | isolation source: river sediment | host: Sediment | place: India: Faizupur Khadar , New Delhi | collected 2017-02-21 ...
TCCCCACAATATTTAGCCGGACTTTTTTTCTGGTCTTTAAATCGCCCCGTCCCGGCCATTATAATCGCAACCAGATTACTCCAGCCTTGAGGGCTGGGCTTCCAATAGCCCCGGTCCTGCCAGGATAATCGGCAACAGTATTCCTCCAGCCTTGAGGGCTGGGCTTCCAATAGCCCCGGTCCCGCCCGGGGCAGATATGATTATATTAATACGACCCCGGAGGGGTCGCCTTCAGTTATAACCTTCCCGAATTCGGAAATAAAACGGGAAATCAGTATATATTTTCAAACAAGAAGGTACTCCTCTTTAAAGGATATCATATTTTCATTAAGAAGCTCTGTTAATTCCTCCTTGAATGAAACCTTTCTGTGATGTTCCTCCTGATTCTGAATGTATTTTATAAGCACAGGCTTCATCGAAATGTTATATGTAAATGCACCATATCCGACCTGCCATCCGGGAAAAAGCTTAAAAAGACCCTTATCCCTCTCCATCATTTCATGGCTGGCCTTTTTAATGTCCCGCACAAGATCAGCAAGGGTAACGGTTGTTGAGATATGAGTAAGAATATGAACATGATTTCCATATCCTCCGACCTGGTAAGGGTGGCATTCCCTTTTCCTCAAAATACCAACGATATAGCCAAAAAGGGGACCCTGGTTTTCCATGTTAAGGAATCCGGTGTAGTCTTTACTACCAAAGACTATCTGGTACAGAATCTGGGTGTAGGTTGACATATTTATCTAATTAAAGTTTGCAGCACAACAAATATATGCAAATCAGGCAGAATAAGCAATTGGAAGTCAACCCCTCCGGGGTTGTACGTGTTGTCTGATGCACATTTCCCGGGGTGAGACCCGGGCTACCGGAAGTCAACCCTTCCAGGGTTGTACATATTGTGTGATGCCATCTTCCCGGGGCAGCACCCGGGCTACTGGAAGATGACACCCCAGGTGTCGGGAAAGACAATCCCAATACAATCCAAGAAACAAAAATTCCCTGAAATAATTGGTTGAACTTTATGTCGGGTGTATTTAATGCATAACAATAAACTGTAAATCAGCAAAGAAGAGGAAGACAATACAGGGTAGGAAGATAGAGTTAGATGATTGTAAAAAAAACCCGCGACTGTTCGCGGGATTTTTTATTGATTCCTGGTATGATTACCTGCGGCCTGCCTTAACTCCGCCGTTCATTTTCATCGCACTGTGGCGTGGAGCATTGATTCCTGACGCTGCATTTCTGGAAGCCGAATGCATCTGTGAATTATTCATCGTTTTTGCCCTGGAGGCCTGACTGGCCTGACCCTTTGAATTAAGCTGGGTCTTGTCGTGTACCCTTAACTGATCTTTCTTCTGAAGCTTGTCACCTGTTCCCGTCTGATCATGTACCCTTAACTGGTCTTTCTTCTGAAGCTTGTCGCCGGTTCCGGTCTGGTCATGGGTCTTGAGCTGATCCCTTTGCTGGGTCTTGAGCTGATCACCAGTTTGCTTTTGGGTCTGGTCACCATTATGGGTATTCACCTGCACGGCGTTCTGAACCTGTGTCTGAGTCTGTGTCTCGGTTTGCGTCTGTGTCTCAGTCTGTGAAGCAGTCTTTATTCGTTTCCTGTTCTGTGTCTGGTCCTGTACCTGGTCAGTACTCTGGGCAAGAAGCCCTGCACTCAGGATGAGTGCCATTCCTGTCATCAAAATCGTCCTTTTCATTTCTTATGAATTTTTAGTTAATAATAATCTACAGGACAAATCTATGTTCGTGAAAATGAATTTATAATGAAGCTCAGCAGAATGGATTAATTTTTCGAATCTTCATAATTTCTTCATAAAAGCCATTATAAATTTGCCATACAAACTACTGTTTAACTTAAAAGGAAAAGAGATGAAAAGGACAATTTTTTTGACAACCGTCGCACTTATGATCAGTGCCGGATTGTCGGCTCAGAATGCTACCCGGACGCAGACTGAGCAACAGAACAGGTCAGCTGCCACAGTGCAGGAGCAGACCCAGGGCCAGTACCAGAACTACGGTCAGATGACCAGTGAGCAGAAACAGGCAAGGAATGCTGAAAGAAAAGCTCTCAAACAACAGGAGAAAGAGCTTAAGAAACAGCAGAAGCAAATGCAAAAGCAGGAAGCTAAGATGAAACAGGAAAAGGTCCAGAGTCAAACCAAGAATGCTGTTAAGAACCAGGGTGCACGCAAGGCTACTCCAGTGAAAAATGCCGCAAAAGTATCCAGGGGTTCAGGTCCCGGGAAGAAGTAGCAAAATCGAAACCGACAAAAAATTAAAAAGCCCTGCAATGGAAATCTGCAGGGCTTTTTTAATCAACTTCCCGGATGGTCAATATTCAGCAAAATCCCTCACTGTCTCCCTCTCACCAATCTGCTGACGCCACATTGCATAGTAAAGTCCTTTCTTTTCCAGCAGCGACTCATGATCCCCTTCCTCTGTTATCTTTCCCTTTTCAAGGACATAGATGCGATCCGCATGCATTATGGTCGACAAGCGGTGCGCTATCATGAGGATTATCTGCTTCTTTCCTGCAGATATTTCCCTGAGAGTATCGGTTATGTCTTCTTCTGTTAATGAATCGAGCGCCGAGGTCGCTTCATCAAATATAAGTATCCTGGGATTCCTTACCAGCGCCCTGGCAATGGCCAGCCTTTGCTTTTCACCTCCCGAGACCATCTTCCCGCCTTCACCCAACAATGTATCCAGACCTTTTGGCGATTCTTCGACTATCCTCATGGATGACGCCTTTTTCAGCGCCGACATGATTTCATCATCAGTTGCATCGGGCTTTACAAACTGAAGATTTGCCCGGATAGAACCCGAGAACAACTGAGTATCCTGAGTTACAAAACCAAGCTGACGCCTGAGCCTGTTGTACCGGATGTCACGTGTCGGGATCTCGTCGAAGTAAATATTGCCCCTGGTCGGAGGGTAGAGACCTACAAGCAGCCTGACCAACGTCGACTTGCCGCAGCCCGACGGTCCGACAAAAGCTATTGTCTCACCAATCCCGGCGCTGAACGAAAGGTTCTCGACTGCATCATGGTCAGCCTTCCGGTAGCGGAAACTGACATCTTCAAAGCGAAGACTTTCAATATCCCCTATGTCGACCGGATCCTCAGGCCTGTATTCCGTCTCCTTCTTCATAAGGCTGCTGAAGATTTGAAGCGATGCTTCGGCCTCACGGTAAGCCAGTATAATCGATCCCAGCTCCTGAAGAGGAAACATGATACGGGTCGAAATAAATTGCATGGCGATCAGTTCTCCGGTTGTAAGAAGATTTCTGAATATCAGCCATAACAGGATGAACAGAATTGACTCCTTGAGGATCAGTAAAACCGATCTCTGAAGAAAAGAAAGTGTTCTTATCTTTTTCACCTTGTTCATCTCAAGGCTGAAAATATTGCCCGTAAAAGTTTTTAGCCTCTTTATCTCCGGCCAGGTCAAACCCATACTTTTCACGAACTCGATGTTCCTGAGCGATTCGGTGATAGCCCCGCTCATCTTGTTGGTTTCCTGGATCACTGAGCGTTGAATGGTTTTTATCTTTTTGCTGAGCAGCCCTGTAAGACCTCCAAGCCACACCACTCCGATCAGAAAAACAGGAATAAGAGCCCAGTGTTTTGTTATGGCGTACCATAGAAGAAATGCCACACCGACCAGGGCGGAAAATACCGACGAAATGAAAGCGCTTATAAACCTTTCATTGTCATTCCTTACTTTCTGGAGCAACGAAAGTACATGTCCGCTGCTTGTGTCTTCAAATTCAAAGTATGGCAGCCGCAGCGTTTGTTTCAGCCCTTCATCAAATATCGAAAGGCCGAATTTCTGTACCACCAGACGGGTATAGTATTCAGTAAAAGCATGGGCCAGCCTGGCGAGAATTGCAATCCCAACTGCAAGGGCAAGCAGTCGGAGAACTCCCCTTACAAGTTCCTGCTGGCTTCTTCCATCGGCGCTGACAGCAAAATTATCAATGATCTTTCCGAAAATTATCGGATCAATCAGTTCGAGAATTTGCGCAATTGCTGCCAGCCCCATGGCAACAAACAGCCATTTTTTAAAAGGCTTCAGGTATTTCCAGATTATTTTCATTTTCCTGGTTTTTGTTCAGGGAATTATGTTCGGATAAAAAATCCGCGGCACTTCAGTTTCCTAAAAATAGCACAAAAACACAACTATCTTTTCAAAATCAGATGCTGCGATTATTTTCATGAGCCAGTTTCATCGAAAAGGTCGGCTCCGTAGTAAGCAAGTCCGCCGCCTGATGTTTCCTTGTAAAGACTGGGAAGATCCTTCCCTGTCTGCTTCATGGTCTGAACCACCCTGTCGAAGCTTATCATGTGCCTTCCGTCGGAGAGCATTGCGAAGGTATTGTGCGACAATGCCCGGGATGCTGCAAACACGTTCCTTTCTATGCATGGTATCTGAACCAGCCCGGCTATGGGATCGCATGTGAGGCCAAGATGATGTTCGAGCCCCATCTCCGCCGAGTATTCGATCTGATAATTGGTTCCCCCGTAAAGCTGGGTAAGCGCTCCGGAAGCCATGGCACAGGCTGTGCCTATCTCACCCTGGCAGCCTACCTCGGCTCCTGAAATGGAAGCATTGGTTTTTACTATATTCCCGATCAACCCTGCTGTGGCAAGAGCCTTAATAATGTCTTCATCACTGTGACCGTTGAACTGCTTCGAGTATTTCAGAACTGCAGGAAGAACACCGCATGAACCGCAGGTAGGAGCTGTCACTATTATACCACCGCAGGCATTCTCCTCGCTCACTGCAAGCGCATAGGCATAAAGCGTTGCCCTCCGCCGGAAGGTGCTCCTGAAATGCTTTGCCTTCCTCATATACGAGTTTGCCTTTCGCTGAAGATTAAGACCTCCGGGAATAACGCCCTCCACACATAAACCCTGTGCAATCGATTCTTCCATAACACTCCATATCTCCTGAAGAAAAGACCAGATATCGCTGCCTTCAGCCGATTCCACATACTGCCATAGGGTTATCCCTTTTTTGTTGCAGTAATCGAGAATCTTATCCATTTTGTTATGTGGATATACAGGCAGGGTTTCAGCTTTCTCATCATCAAAAACAACAGCTCCTCCTCCTACGCTGAATGCCATCCTGTCGCAAACCGGATTCTTCCCTTCATCAAATGCTTCAAGCTTCATGGCATTGGGATGAATTTCATGAAACACTTCAGGCTCCCATACAATTTCAAGGATTCTTTCGCCAAATGCCTTTTTAAGTACCTCATCAGTACCATGACCTTTCCCCGTTGCTGCCAGACTTCCGTAAAGGGTAATCCTGTAAGATGCAGCCTCACCGCATAGCGAAATAAAACGATTGGCAGCATTCATCGGACCTATGGTATGACTGCTCGACGGACCCCGGCCAATTCTGTAAAGATTCCTGATGGTTTCCATTTATTTTGATTTTCAGCAGACAGCAAATGTACGGATTCTGTTTATTTAAATTCCGGATTGATTTATCCCATTCGGCTTCTGAACATTTTTATTCCACCGGAGTTGTTATTTTTACATATTCAAACATGATGCAATGAAAATAATCTCCTGGAATGTAAACGGCGTCCGTGCAATAGCAAAGAAGTCCTTTTTTAAAGATCTTGAACAGTTGAACGCGGACATAGTATGCCTGCAGGAGACAAAGGCTCAGGATGACCAGGTTGCCGAAACGCTTGAACCCCTTAAGCCTTATCATATTTTTTTCAATTCTGCCCAGAGACCCGGTTATTCCGGAACGGCAGTTATTTCAAAGGTCAGGCCGCTGAACGTAACGAAAGATATGGGAATCAGAGAACATGATGCCGAGGGCAGGGTCCTGTGCCTTGAGTTTGAACAGTTCTTCCTGGTGAATGTATATGTGCCCAATTCCGGGGCCGAACTTGCCAGGCTTGGTTACAGGCAGGAATGGGACAAGGCATTTTTTGCTTATCTGAAAAACCTTGAAATAAAAAAGCCGGTTATCGTCTGCGGCGATCTTAATGTGGCACATAAGCCAATTGATCTGGCGAGGCCGAAAGAAAATTACAACAAGGCTGCCGGTTATATGCAGGAGGAGGTCGACGGAATGGACCGGCTCACAGAAGGAGGACTGGCTGATACCTTCAGGCATTTTTATCCCGAATCCAAAGGACGATACTCCTGGTGGAGCTTCAGGGCCGGTGCAAGGTCAAAGAACATCGGATGGAGAATCGATTATTTCCTGGTCAGCAAATCTTTCCTGCCAAAGGTGAAAGATGCTTTCATCCACGAAGAAATAACGGGATCGGATCATTGCCCGGTGGGAATAATACTCGAATCAGATGTGGAGTGATTTCCTGATTCCTTTATGAAAGCCTGACAGGCAAATGTTAGCTAAAATCGAATAAACTACGGTCAGTTTACAGGCAATAAACCTGGTTACTTCATATCTCGGACCTGAGATTGCTTTGTTTTGTTTTATGTGTGTCTGACAGAGTAAATTCCCGGGAATCCAAAAAACATCAATATTTTGAAAATAATTGACTGGTAATAGCTGATTTGGCCCCGGGATAATTTAAGTTTGTATTGCAATACATTATTATTCTTTAATCGATTGGGCAAAACATGTCAACCAATCTTATTAAATAATTGATGCATTTAAAAGGGGATATACCGTTTAATGAGGTCATTGAGCTGTTAACCGGTGGGAAAACTCAAGCTCTGTCTTTACTTTCTGATGTTTGATATACTTTGTACTAATCATATTACTGCAATTTATGGATAATGCAAATATTCAAGGTAAAAACCCGGTACTTGAAATAAAATCCATTAAAGGAATAAAATATATTTCACTGAACAGGGTGGTTTACGTTAAATCGGAAATATTTTAAACGCTGTTTGCAAATTTTAAGTCATATGAAAAGAAGAATCCTTCTATCAACAGGCATTCTTTTCCTTTTCTTTATCAATGTATTTTCCCAGGATACGGAGGAGTTACCGTTTTATAGAAACCAGGTTGGAATTCAGTTTAATCCAATTATTAATGAACGGTTGTTGAGTGATGGAGGCTTTGGTCTTATAGAGACTGTTTCTTCCTTACGTTATGGATACAGAATTACTAGAAATTTCACAACAGGTATCGAGTTTGTCTGCAAATTCCCGATTCTTACAAATCCGTCATATCGGGAGCAGTCCGAAAAATTTAACTACTTATTTTATAGAATCGGGCTTATTACAAGATACTCCATTTTGTCAGAAAAAAGATTCCAGTTCTTCGCGGAAGTTTCTCCATACTTCGCGCACGCCAACAAGGAAGTATGGATTTCTGGTGACCCGAATCCATATAGGAATGACGAATTCGGATGCTACGCTGCGCCCGGTGTAACTTTATACTCGAAAAGCAGAAGAGTCAGCTTCGATCTATACTGCGAATTCTTTTTTACCGGCCATACTACGCTTTCCTATAAGGTAAACTACAATTTCTAATGCGCCACTTTCTTATTGCCCTGTCACTTTTTGCTATACTCACTTCTTTTCAGTCGTGTAAAAAAATCATTGATATAGACCTTCCGCCGGCTGATTCCAAAGTTGTTGTCAACAGCTTTTTTACAGATGGCAGCCCGATAAAAGTGAACCTGTCGAAAAGCATTGGAGTACTCGATAATATAATTCCGGAATGTAACAACGCAACTATCATTTTATTGATTAATAATATAAAAACCGACACTCTCTATCGGGATAACGGATATTATTATTCACACATTCTGGCTGAGAGAGGGAAAAATTACTCTCTGATTGTTCAGGTTCCTGAAATGGATTCTGCTTTCTGTGAGGATATCATTCCTGAAAAAACGATCATTCAAAACAGTGTTTGTACCGATTCCGTATTAATCGATGAGGATGGATTTATAATTAATGAACTGAAGCTTGATTTCCAGGATGCTGCCGGGCCTTCCTTTTATGAAGTTGAATTATCTCCGGAAGATACAGTCAATGACTATATGACCGGACTTTCGTTTAGGAAAAACACCGACCCTGTGATTACTTCTACGGGCCTTCTTGATTATAATCCCAGGACTCTGATTTTCTCCGATAAAATGTTTGAAGGGAAACATTGCTCTGTAAAGATTTATTTTGCTTATAACTGGGATCCTGATTTTAAGCTGACACTATTTTTCAGGTCGGTTTCAGAATCTTATTATAAATACAAAGAAAAGCAGGTGGCTTATTTATTCAGTCTGGAGAATGACATATTCAGCGGGATGAGCGATCCGATAAACCTGTATTCAAATATTACAGGCGGACATGGAATTTTTGCAGCTTATTCTTCGGATGAAAAAGTAATAACCCCACACAGCAAATGATAAGGTGGTTCGTAATATTTTTAACTTCTTCAACCCTTGTTATTAACGGGTATTCCCAGAAGATATCTGTAAGCGGTTATATCTCAGATGCAGCAACGGGCGAGAAAATTATTGGCGCCACGATAACTACATCCGACAATATTAATTATGCAATTTCAAACAATTACGGTTACTACATTCTCTCTCTGAATCAATCAAACGATTCTGTCAGGCTCAAGGCTTCATTTGTCGGTTTTTCTCCATCGGCAATTACAATAAAGCCTGATCGGAACTTAAAGATTGACTTTGAACTGGACTCAAGAAATATTCTAAATGAAGTCGTTGTAAGCGCTGAAAAGAGCGCCGTCTATGAAAAGAGAAAGGAAATGAGCATTGTTACGGTGCCTGTAGCCAAGGTTACTGTTATGCCTTCTCTCGGCGGAGAATCCGATCTGCTGAAATCCCTGCAACTAATGCCGGGTATCCAGTCGGGCAATGAAGCATCCAGCAGCCTTTACGTCCGTGGCGGAAGTCCTGATCAGAATCTGATGGTTATTGATGATGTCCCGATATATTATGTCAATCACCTTGGAGGATTTGTTTCAACCTTTAATTCTGATGCAATAAAAAGTATGAAGCTGGTAAAGGGTGGCTTTCCTTCTCAATACGGAAGCAGGTTGTCATCAGTACTGGATGTAAGGATGAAAGATGGCAATATGAAAGAACTACATGGGAGTGGAATGATTGGATTAATTGCTTCAAAAATTATGGTTGAAGGTCCGATAAAAAAAGATACTACCTCATATATGCTTTCGGTCAGGAGATTCATGTATGATCTCATTTCACGACCATTAACAAGGGCAACTTCAATCGACGGGACATCTGTCGGATATAACTTCTATGACCTGAATGCCAAAATCAATCATATTATCTCACCTAAGGACAGGCTATACTTAAGCTTTTATTCAGGTGGCGATAAGATTCTTACCCGACAGAAAACTCAAACGGATTTAAACAAGATGACTCTTGAATGGGGGAATATTCTTGGATCGTTCAGGTGGAATCATCTGTACAACGACAGGCTTTTCTCCAATGTTACTTTGTATTCAACAAGGTACCGGCTTTCGAATAATATTATAAATACTTTTACCCGCGACAGGATTAAAGAAAAAACGTCATCAGGTTATTGGTCGGGGATTGTTGACCTGTCGCTGAAAGCAGATTTCGATTATTATGTTAATCAAAATTATAAAGTGAAGTTTGGAGGTACAAGCATCTTCCATTACTTCAATCCAAACACAACATCCTATCATTCTGTAGAAAGCGACGCAGCTGTTGATACCAGTTTTGGCAGTAAAAAGCAGAAAGGCTTTGAGAACGCTGTTTATCTTGAAAATGAGATCTCTGCCGGCACCAGGTTTTTTACCAACATTGGTTTACGGTTTACCGGTTATCAAACACCAAACAGAAAATTTTTCTCTGTTGAGCCCCGCTTTCTATCTACTTTTATGATTGGTGAGAATACACTCCTGAAGGCGTCATATTCTCAGATGAACCAGTATATCCATCTTCTTACCGGATCAGGCCCGAATATGCAAAATGATATATGGGTTCCTGTTACTGATTTTATTAAACCATCCCTCTCAAAACAATTTGCTTTTGGAATAGAAAAGACAATCAGGACTGGAGAATATGAAGTAAGTCTCGAGGGCTACCATAAAACAATGAATAACCTGATCACGTACAAAGATGGAGTTGCAACACTCTCATCGGTTTCCGACTGGCAAACTCAGGTTGAAACTAATGGTACGGGTAAGTCTTATGGTCTGGAATTTCTTTTACAAAAGATAAAAGGACCAATAACAGGATGGATTGCATATACATATTCTAAAACAACCCGGCAATTTGAAAACAAAAACTCAGGAAGGCCATATCCTTTCAAATATGACAGGACACATGATATCAGCATAGTTTATCTGCATAAAATAAAGAGCAACATTCAATTGTCTGCAACTTGGGTGTATGGTACGGGTAATCCATTCACTCTTGCAGCAGGAAAATATAAAATGATGCCCGAAATAATAAATAAAATAATTAATGAAAGCAACTATCTGAATTATGGACAGGTATATACTGATCTGAACTCATACAGGATGCGTGCTTACCACAAACTGGATGTGGGGATTAATTTTTATAAAACTGTAAAACTGGGAGAGAGAACCTGGAGCATAAATATTTATAATCTTTATAATCGTCAGAATCCTTATTACTATTTTCTTGATACAACTTATCAATTTGACCAGCAAGGAAGGATAATACCGGAAGCTACCAAAACAGTATTAAAACAGCAGAGTTATTTTCCGATTATTCCTTCATTCAGTTATAGCCTTAAGTTTTAAGGGCCAGTCAATACAGGAAGACATGAAGGGGTATCAGGTAAGCTGTATTCGGTGGTTACTGGCTTTGCCCTATGAAGCTTTAGCGAAAGAGGGTTGCTGGTTGCTGGTTAGAAAGAAGGGCTATTGCTGCAGAAAACTATCTGTCACCGTTCAGATGAAACATCACCCCGAAACAGAGATTAAGGATCTCCCTGAACTTTATCTCACGGTTCCTGAAGGCATATAGTAATTCATAATCCGCTGTTCCGAGTTCTGCATAAAGGGATAGCCTGCTTAATCTCCGCGATTCAAGATCAATCCCCGATCTTAAGCCGACGAAAGGATTGAAATGGAAAGCATTCCCGTAATAGTAATCACGGGGATAATGATCCGGAGCCAGCAGGTATATGTTATGTCCTGCGCTCCAGGTAGCGGCTATGCCAGCGTAAGGACTTATGTTAAAATGCTTTATTGTGAATTCAGAGATATTGTAGGCCGGCTTGAATGAAAAGGTATGCACACGGACATCGTTTGCAAACCCGGGAAGGTATCCGTAGCTGATATCCGCCATCAGCTTCTCATTCAGGAAAAAAGATCCGAAACCGATTGATGCCAGGCCGGCATTTCCGGCATACTGAGCCTTAAGATAAACCTTTTTGCCTTCCTGGTTTCCGGGATCTTTTATGGGCTCAGCCGGCTCCTGAACCGACATAAAACCCATTGAAATCGCCAGAAGTGTTTTAATCATATTTAGAATTTTACTATTTCGACCAGAGCCCTGTCATCTTTCAACTTGACTACATAGTACTCCCTGTCGGAGATGTCACCTGCAACTACCGTGTGGATGCCGTTATATTCAGTCTCCCTGAATTTGTGAAGATGACCATGGATGCACAATTTTACATTCCCCGAACTTGTTATTGTGTTTAACACCATCCGGTTAAGGTCATCGATCTCATCGGCAAAGGGAGGAATATGTGAAATCAGTATGTTAGTGTAGTCATTGTCCGGCAGCTCATCACGGAGCCACTGATACCTTGGCGACTTGTTATAGTTTTCAAGCATGGTATTATTGAAAAGTACGAACTTGTACTGCCCGTAAACAAATGATGCATTAGGATTTCCGAAAAGCTTTTCATATATCATCAACCCGTTTGCAAGATGATCATGATTGCCGATTAACGTAATCAGGGGGTAGTGCGATCTTTTCATTATGTCCGCATACCACCGGAATTCCTTGGTAAGCCCCGAGTTGGTGATGTCGCCGCCGCAGATGACAAACTTCAGGCCGGGCTGCCGGTTTATGCTTGTTATCGCTGCGGCCATTTCGTCGTAATTATCGTGAACATCCGAAAACACTGCAAACCTGAGGGTGTCCGGTAAAGGGCCCTCAACGGGTGGAATTTTTGATATTGCGCTATGATTAAGCATTTCCGCGTCAATATCCGCGTCAAAGATGCTGTAATCAACAAGGCTCTCGCACGATGTAAAAAGATACACCGCAACAGCCAGGCAAATGATCCCTGCAAAGACTGTATTTTTATTCTCTGTCATCATGAAATACTTTCCCCGGACCTTTTTGCAGCGGCCGGGATCCTCCATTCTTCCCCGAATTGAGAGTTCAGGTTTATTATCCTTGAAACCATTTCAGTTTCTAATGATCGATTTGTCATCCTATTGATCCTTGTCTGTATGTGCCGGAAGAATTGTCATGGCTTCAGACTGAGCAGGATTATTCTGACGTTTTCTTCCCTTCGGTGATCCACAAACTCCCTGTATCTGGTTTCATCGTTGATAAACGCCTTCTTTAATATCGGGCTTATTATGAACAACATTACATTGAGAGAGAAAGTCGTAAGTATCAGATCGAGAAGGGTAGTCTGCCTGATATTGCCTTTCTCAATTTCCCTGTTAAGTTCATTCTCAAACTTCCTGTAAACTTCCGGATGGTTTTCATCAAGGTTTTCCCTGAGTATTTCAAGCCTTTTTTCATTCATTATCAATTCATTGAATAAAAAAAGAGGTAGCTGGGGATTTTTGATCAGCATGTTGAAATGGCCTTCGATAATTTCCCTGATCTTCTCCTCGAAAGTCAGGCTTTGCCTGTTACCGTCAAGCAGGTCTTTAAGGAAAAGCAGAGCATTCTTTTCGTAAATCCTGGTAAACAGCTTCTCCTTTGTGCGATAATAATAATGGACCAGAGCCTGATTGCATCCCGCTTCCTTTGCTATCTCGGTGGTTGAAGTCAGGGAAAAACCCTTCCTGAGGAAAAGCCTCTCGGCGGCATTAAGGATTTCAAGCTCCAGATTTTGGTTACTGCCATTCATATTAATTAATCTATTTAATAGGTCTATTAAGGTGCAAGATAAACCATTGATTTATTAAATGCAAAAATTTCTGTTAAATGCCGGGATGTTGGTTGAAGATAAGGGCAGGGGGCAGGGGACAGGGGACAGGGAGCTTGGCTCCTTACGCCCTTCTTCTGGCCCTGAGCCACCTCTCAAAAAACGGATCGTCAATAAAGTACGATGTTCCTTCCTTTATCACCATTCCTTTTTTTACAAGCCTCTGAAGTGTGCTATAGACCGTGCTGGCCGCCCCCGTCCCGAATTGCCTGTTGAACTCATCCGACAACGGACTCAGTCCGCTCGACGACATTCCTGCCAGCACCATCATGTCGGTACGGTTAAGGGTGTTCCACAACAGCTCGAAGTCCTTGTCGTGACTGACCACTATCTCATCGGCTGCAAGTTCGGCAACATCCGGGCTATACCCATTTCTGCCGACATGTTCCCACACCGTGAAGGCAAGCTGCTGGGTGTAATAGGGATGCGACCTGGTGATCTTCAGTATTTCCGCGGATATTGGAGCAGCTTCCTCAATGAAACCTGTAAACCTGTATTCGAGATATAAAAGGAATTTTTCCGTTGGAATTATTCCGAGAGTGTAAAGGGTTCCGAACCGGTAAAATGGCGATTCCTTCTTTTCAAAGATCTCCCTTATCATCGATTCGCTGCTTCCCATAAATACATAGTTTATGTTCTTGTGATCCTGTATGTTGGAGCGCAGTATCCTGTCCAGACCGCTGTTTATCCTGAAGATATCCTGAAACTCATCTAAAACGACAATAAGTTTTTCATCCTCTTTGCCCAGCTTGCCAATCAGGCCCAGAACATCCTCGAGGGGGGCCAGGTCGCGCGATCCGGGGGTGAACGATACCTCAACCTCCCCGGTTAATGGATTCATATTGACAGATGGGATCAGACGGAACGATTTAATGAAGGCGCTTATCCTCCGGAAAGGGAAGATCCTGTAAATCTTCTTAAGAAGCTGGGCCGCAAAATCCTCCTCCGACAGCACGACCTGAAGATCGAGGTAGATGTGTTTCCTGTCCGATTCATTAAGTATCTTCTTTATCAGGCTTGTCTTTCCAAAGCGCCTTGGACTTATTATTATCAAATGGTTTTCGCTTCTCAGGTGAGAAGAGATATATGCAAGCTCATCCTCCCTGTCGGTGAAGTGAACACCATCGACTATGGTCCCGAATTTGAACGGATTCTCTTTCATCTTTTTTCCGATTATATTCGTTACGAAAATATTCGGATATAAAGTTACGAAAATATTCGGAATCACTTATCCCCATTAAAATGATCACATGAAGTGAATATAAAAGGCAGGAAATATTTCCAGTATTGTAAAGCAGGATGATTTCTTCAGATGGAAAATGATTCAGTTAATCATCATCATCGTCATTGGTATTCCCGTTCACCGTGGTTCCCGGAACCTGCATCTCTTCAGTGTCGTAGTAGATAGTGATCATGCAGGTGTCTTTCAGAAAATCTACTTTTCCCATTTCCAGACGGTTGATCTTCTTTATCCCTGTCCGTTCGCACAGATCCCTGATAAGTTCTTCCCTCTTCTCCGGTTTTATAAGATCTATTTTCTCATATATGATTACCTTCTGTGATTCATGCTTCAGAAGCCAGAGTTTTTCAAAGCCGTAGGTTATGAAAATGATCACTGCATTCGCAAAAATCAGGTCAACAATGCTGGTTTCTTCACTGGCAAGGGCATTGATAACCGATATTCCGATTGCAATGAACAGATAGGTCATCTCTTTTATGGGTATGGCATCGGTCCGGTATCTGATTATTCCGAAAATTGCAAATAGTCCAAGTGCAAATCCAATCTGCAGCTTAACGCTTTCAAGCATGAAACACAACAGGAATACCACAGTGGATATAAGAATGAATGTGAAAAGATAATCTTTTCTTCTGGCAGTCGTGTAATAAAGCCACCTTACAAGAAGTACTATTACCACCGTATTCAGGGCAAACCTTGATACAAGCTCAATAAAATCGGGGATATTTATTAACCGGATACCCGGGATATCAATAGCTGCGGCGACTTGTATATTCATTTTCAATTTTATTGATTAGTAGCAATTTAGTCTTTACAATATTCTTCTTGGGAGGATTACACAGAACCGCGACGCCTACACAATATTTGCTGAAGCCGATAGGATGGACCCCCATCTCCTTGAGAATAGCAGCTGCCCTTGATCCTGATAATCCGGAAAATGTTTTAAGCTCGAGGATTGCAAGACGGGGCATATCAAACCGGGCCGGACCGTTACTGCGGTAAGAAAGATTGAAATCAAGTGTCATGCGTTCATTGAATTCAGGGTTGACAAAGGTAACCCTGCGGAACTCGTTACTTATAACAGGACTGATCGAAAGCTTTTCTTCCGGGATGTGCCGGCTCAGGAATTCCAGTCCCTCGTTATCGCACTTGTTCTCAGAGGTAAGACAATTTTCAATACGCCATTTAATCGTCCGGTTCCCGTCTTTCCTCATCTTCACTTCAAGAAAAGTTATGCCTGAATTCACATATGTCCTGTAACGGACTTTGGATCGTCCGGTCCTTCCTGTAACATGCTGATTGAAGAAAGAATAATCTGAGGTATCAAGATATACTGTATGGTAGTCGAATATCCTTTCTCCATTGATTTCAAGCACCCTGCCGTCGCCATCGAGCCTTTCAAGAAACTCAGGTATTTTAAAAACAGGCAGTATGTACTTGGTATCGACCCTGTCCATTAACCTTACGTTATCCAGCTTATCAAGCCCGACCGGTCTGAATGAATTGAGTATGTCAGCTATTCCGGGTATCATTTCAAAGACATGGTGGACCTTCGATGTTTCTCTTCCAATCCATACTATCTCAGGATTTCATTCGAAATTAATACAATCTTGCCCTGCTTTACCATAATGCTTTTGTAATAATTTACAAAAGGCAAACAGATGAAATTACTTAAGGGTAAACACATGCTAAGGTGTATTATTGTCGTAAGAGAAGGATAAAACAGGAAAATTCATCCGGGACACATAAATCGCTTTGCTTCACTCAAAAACTCCGAGGCTTTATTTGTTCAGTCTTACGATCGCTTCCTCCGCCGAAGCGACAAAGTTAATTGTTCCCATGGTATTGCTCTCCCTTATGAAATCACGGAGGCTTTTACTTTTTACATCCGAAAAATTACCTATTATGGCCAGTTTCATCCTGTAGTTTGAGAACTTTTGAAGGATATCACCCGCAAGTCTTGTTTTAAGATCGAAGAAATCCCGGTTCAGGGTGGCCGAATGAACTATCAGGCCTGAGCACCCGTTATAACCGGCATCTGCCATGATGTCCAGGATGTCTTCCGTTGAATTTATCATTTCCGATCCGGGAAGGATCTCCGCAATTGTTCTACCTTTTTCGGTCCCGTGATATTTGATCGCCATGTTGCAATATGATGTTACCTTATCTGCCGTAAATTTATATTATTACCGGATTCATTTTACAAGTCTGTGGTCCAGAAGAGATGCCAGGACCTTGAAATATTCGTTTTCGAGTTCCAGCAGCCTGTCCTGTGATTCGAAAATCGATTTCATGTAAACGAAATATGTCGCAACTGTTATTTCTCCAGCCTCAAGGGCTTTGTCGGCATAACTTGTCCCGCCTCCCGATTCAATAATTCCCCTGAGCTCCGAAATGCTTTTCCGTAATGCCATTATTCCTGAGTAATCATTTCGCGCTTCCGATCTGAGTCTCTGCAGCGTGGCTTCGCGCAGAGCATCAGAATAGTCAGCTGCGGCCGATGCCGATCTGACCTTGTTTGAATTCGCCCACAGCGGAATGCTCAATCCGGCAACCGGTCCTGTGTAAGCTGTTCCTGACACAATTTCCGACTGGTATCCAACCTGAATTTCAGGCAGTGATCCGCTCCTGCTCAGCCTGACCTCCTGCCGGCTGATACCATATTCAATTTCCGGTATAAGGTAAGCCGGATGAGATTCGGATTTCTCGGAGATCAGGAGATCGAAATCAGGCAATTCCAGAACCGGGTAATCCGCTTTTCCGATTTCAGCTGCATCTGATCCGCTCATGTAGCCAAGCTTCTCTTTGAGCATCTCCGTTTCCGATTCCCTCCGGTTGATTTCAAGGTTTACGGCTGATAATTCGAGCAGGATGTTGTTGTAATCCAGAATAGTAGTTTCTCCGTTTTCAAGCATTTTTCCCCAGGCCGACCTGAGAACTTCATAACCTTTCCTTCGCTCAAGAAGTGTATTAAGAGCCCTTGTGTTGTAAATAAAATCGAAGGCCAGTTTCTCCGCCTCAAGAAGAATAAGCATTCTTGCCTGACTGTATTCCTGTTCCGCAAGAATGATTGTGTTTTTGTTGATCTTTTTCTGCAGAAGATATTTGGTGGGGAAGTCAAATGATTGATTCACAGACCAGGTTTTCTTGTCGCCTGCCTCAGAACTGTTCCCGGGCATATAACCTGCAGATACAAACGGATCCGATGGCGCATTCCCTGTCCGCACCTCAATCCTTCTTGCTTCAAGAAGCTTTGAATAAGCAGCAATCGCGGGATTGTTACCGGAAACCCTTTCAAGGAATTCCGTAATTGTTTGCGCTGATGTAAATCCTGTGACAGAGATCAGCGCTGCCAGTGCAAATATTTTCCTAATCATTCTTTTTTCTTCTTTCAATTAGATAATATACTGACGGAATGATGAATATGTTCAGCAATGTGGAGCTGAGCAGGCCTCCGAGTATGACTATGGCCATAGGACTCTGGATCTCATTGCCGGGTCTGTCTCCGCCGAGGGCCAGGGGAATAAGGGCAAGGGCCGCCGTGAGGGCAGTCATAAGAATAGGATTCAACCTGTCGGTCGATCCGGTCAAGACTCGCTCATGAAGCTTCATGCCGTCTTCCTGAAGATGAATATACCTTGATATCAGCAATATCCCATTTCTTGTGGCAATGCCGAAAAGGGTGATGAATCCGATAATGGACGGAATGCTGATGACATTTGATGAAAATTTGACAGCAAAAATTCCGCCGATGAGTGCAAGTGGAAGATTGAGAAGAACTATGGCTGCCAGCGAGCTGTTTTTAAACTCCTGGTAAAGGATCAGAAAGATTACCAGGATAGCTATCACCGAAGCTGCAATCAGTCTTCTGGCGGCGCTCCCGGCGCTTTCAAACTGGCCGCCATACTCAATATGGTAATCTTCAGGAAGTATAATTGTTTCATTTATCCTGTCCTTAATGTCGTTTACAACACTTCCCACATCTCTGCCTGCAGTGTTTACCGAAACAACTATCAGACGCCTTACATTTTCACGGTTGATAGAAAATGGCCCTGAAGACGACTCTATTCCCGCCACAAAAGAAAGAGGCACTTTCCTGCCGTCCCGGGTGTCGATCATGGAGTTCCTTATCCCTTCAATTGAACCTCTTGTTTCGTCATTGTACCTGAGCACCAGGGGAAAGCGCTTTTCCTCCTCATACACATCAGATACCTCCCTTCCTCCAAGTGCAACGCTTACGAATGAGTTGAAACTGTTCATGTCAATCCCGTAACGTGCAAGCATTTCACGGTTTGGTTTAATCCTGAGTTCGGGAGTCTCCACCTGCTGCTCAACTGTAAGGTCGCCGATCCCTTCAATACCTGCAATTTCCGACCTGATCGCGTTGGCTATCCTGTAAAGGTCGTTCAGATCATCGCCGAACAGCTTTATTGCAATATTTGCCTTTGTGCCGGAGAGCATCCTGTCGATCCTGTGGGTAATGGGCTGTCCGACTTCAATGGCGGCCCCCGGAATTGCCCTCAGCCGTTCCCTGACATCTGCAAAAAACTCATCCCGGCTTCGTTTTCCGAGGACAAAGGGGACATCAAGCTCTGAGGTGTTCTCACCGAAGAAGTGTTCGGCAAGCTCCGCTCTCCCTGTCTTGCACGACACTGATGTGATCTCAGGTATACCCAGAAGTATTTTCTGAGCTTCAATACCCGCCTTTTCGGATTCCTCAAGTGAAACACCGGGAGGCAGCGAGATATTGACCGTAAGCGCACCCTCGTTGAAAGAAGGAAGAAAAGAGCTGCCTGTCGTTGTTAACAGAATAAGGGATATCACGAAGACAAAAGCAGTGACCAGGATAAGCAGCCTGCTTTTCCCTAATGTATATTTGAGCGATTTACTGTAGGTCCTTCCCAGATTACGCTCTGTCCACGATCCGTTAACCGCCTTCTGAAGCCGTTTTTCATCCGTAAGGAGCAGGCTGCTCAGTACAGGGGTTACTGTAACTGCAACAATTAGCGATGCGAAGAGCGCCACAATAAATGATATTCCCAGGGGTCTCAGCATCCTGCCTTCCAGATCTTCGAGCAGGAAAAGGGGCACGAAAGTGATTATAATTATAAGCGTGGCATTCCAGATAGACGACCTGACTTCTGTCGAAGCTTTGTAGACTATCCTTAGTGGCGCTTCTCTTTTTTCCGGAGGAAGGACAACATTCTTCCTGAGCTGCCTGAAGATGTTTTCAACATCTATTATAGCATCATCCACAAGCGATCCGATCGCGATAGCCATGCCTCCGAGGCTCATTGTGTTTATGGTGTAACCGAGAGCCCGGAGTGTTATTATCGTTACCAGCAGCGACAGCGGCATCGCCAGAAGCGATATTACTGTGGTCCTGGTGTTGAACAGGAACAGGAACAAAATGATGATAACAAAAATCCCTCCCTCTGCCAGAGCTTTAATAACATTTCTTACTGAAGTGTTTATGAATGATGCCTGGTTATAAATGTCGGTGTTGAAGCTTACGGCTGTTCCGGCATTATTCTGAATTTCTTCTATGACGTCGATGATCTTTTCTGAAAGAACGACGGTGTTCGCATCAGGCTGACGGGTTACCGTCAGGAGAACGGCGCTTCTTCCCCTGTATGATGCAGCGCCTATTGCAGGCGCTTTACCTGTCCGGACCGTGGCGACATCCCCCAGCTTTACGGGAAGTCCCTGTGAGATTTTAATAACCGAATTTGCCAGATCCTCCAGTCTGCCTGTTTTTGCCATACCTCTCACAATGTATTTGTTACCGTACTGGTTGATGAACGATCCCGAAGTGTTTACATTGATTTCCTCGCAGGCGCTTATAAGCTCGCTCATTGAGACTGAATGAAAATTCATCCTGTACGGATCGGCAAGAACCTGATATTCCCTTATGTCTCCGCCAATCACATTAACCTGTGCTACGCCTCCTACCGAAAGCAGTCTTGGCGCGACAACCCAGTCGGCCATGGTCCGGAGATCCATCGGATTCAGACTGTCCGATTCAAGCGCTATGATCATCATCTCTCCGAGAAGTGATGTCTGGGGAGCAATTACAGGCTTGTCAATACCTGAGGGAAGTTTTTCATTCACCTGGATAAGCCTTTCGGCAATAGTCTGCCTGGCTTTGTAAATATCAGTTCCCCAGTCAAATTCAACATTCACTATTGAAAATCCCATCGTTGAGGTCGACCTTACCCGCCTGATCGAGGTGGCTCCGTTTACAGCCGTTTCAATGGGAAAGGTGACAAGCCGTTCAACTTCCTCCGGTGCCATTCCGCTTGCCTCCGTCATAATGACGACAGTGGGAGCGGTGAGTTCCGGGAATATATCTATCTCCATCCGGGTGGTGACTATGGTCCCGGCTATGATAAGCAGAAGTGTCCCTATAAGAACACTCAGCCTGTTCCTTAATGAAAAGCCTATTATTCTGTCAAGCATGGCAGGAGACATTAATGATTATGAGCTGGAGCAGAAACAGGCATCTGGGAAAGCCTTACATGGAAGGTTCCTTCCGAAACTATCCTTTCATTCTCCGACAGTCCGCTGAGCGCCACTGTGCTTTCTCCGTCGGTTTGTCCGGGAGTAATATACCTTTTTTCAAAATCACCGTCTTCATGTGCAACAAAGACATAGACCTTCCCGAATTCCTCAAGAAGAGCGGTGTTGGGAACAACGATCCGGTCCTCCGTCTTCTCTCCCGTCAGGTAAACTTCGGCAAATGACCCCTCTATCAGCCCGGGATCATAATCAATGCTGAAGTAAACCGGAACATAAAAGGAATTTCCTCCCGTGCTCTTCCCGTAAGCTATCTTGCGGCCGTTCATTTCATCGGTCCGGAATAGTTTTGGGCTGTATCCCACCCTGAAGCCTGCCCTGTCGATCAAAGGCAGAACATCCAGATTGTCAGGTGAGACATCTGCTTTAAGTATCAGTTTCCTGTCGGCTATTATTGAAGCAAGGGTTTCTCCGGATGCTACCTTCTGTCCTTCCATGGCAAATATCTCCCTGATATAGCCCGTGCCGGGAGAAAATACAGTATTTCCTCCCTCTCTGTAAGTTTCTTTTAATGTCTCGAATTCGCTGAGGGTTTTTTCATATTCATTTTTTACCTCAAGGAAATGTTCTTCGGTTATCAGTCTGTCGGAAATAAGAGTCCCGGCCCTTTCATAGTTGAGCGAGGCCTTTTCAAGATCCGATTTCAACTGCCTGTATCTCAATTCTGAATTGTCTTCGGTAAGCTGGTTTCCGCTGATTGTGAAGAGAACCTGACCACGGCTCACCTTTACCCCCGGGAACAGGTATTGATTGTTGAAACTTACAAGGCCGGGCGACTTCGCCGTTACAAGCATGATGTCCTTGTTGTCGCTCATGATCGTGCCCCCGGCCCTGATTGTAAAGGCGAAGGGACGGTTCCTCAGGGTGATAAGCCTGTAAGCTGATGTATCAGCTGAGTGTTCATGTTCACCTGATGCCTGTTCTTCATCCTCATGAACATGTGCGGGTGATCCGTTACTGTCTGCAGCTTCGTGATTATGTGTATTCCCTGATGAACAGCGGATGAAGGAGGCCGGTATAAGTAAAAATATTATAATGACAAGAAATGTGTTTTTCATTGGACACAAGATGTTAAATAGATGTAATTCAATGAGATAAAAGAAGGTAATGAGGAAAATACGGCTTAGGCGGCGGGAGGGGCCCTGAGAGAAACCGAATTGTAGAAAGGGTTGTGGTAAAAGAACCTGTTATTTTCCCCGGAAATCAATCCGGCAAGCAGGGCCGGGCCTGATAAAACATTTGTATTCCTTTCCAGGATGAGGTGGTCCTGGGCAAGCTGGTGGAAAAGAAGTCCGGATATATGGCAGGCATCGTGATCATCACCATGACTGTGATATTCATTGCTCATACCTGTCGCGGTATGGGAATGCCCCGGCATCAGAAAATGATCACTGTCATGATGATTATGTGGGATCATGTTATGAGCCATAATCATCATCCAGCTGAATATGATCAGTGAAGCCTTGCTACGGATTCCTTTTCTCAAATCCTGAAATTTCCTGTAAAGGTAGTTGTTTTTAAGGAAGCAGGAGAGGATTTGAAAATTTGAAGGTGGGTTAATTTGAAAATGTGCTTATCGTAAAATGAAATAATTTGAAATAAATCAAAGGATCCCCGCAATAATAAGGGGGATTCTTTTGTTTCAACAATGAGTGCTCCCGGAGGATCACGTCATGAATGTCCATAAACAATTTGTTCAACCCAATTTATTCAGATTATTAGTTATGAAGAAAAATGCTTTGCTTTTAGCCGGCCTTTTAGCCCTGTTCAGCTTATTTTCATGTTCGAAGGATGATGATCCTGAAAACGCCTTTAATTTTGACGGAAAGAAATATCCGATCAATGATCTGTACCTTGTGGAAGAAGTTTTCAACGATGGCGGAGAAAATGAAATTCATGTCTTTCAGTTCATGTTTACCAATGCGAAAGTCGGTGATACAACATCCCTGGCCCTTGCGGTCTTCGATGAGAATAGCGAAAGCCTTGAAGGCAACTACCCGTCGCTTGGCTTTGTTGATGATCCGACGAGATGCATCCATCCGTTCGCGCTTTTCTTTCTCAGCGGAATTGCCTTCCAGGACGAAACGGTCTATCTGACCGGAGAAGGTGGAAGCGTTGATGTCGAAGTGACCGGCGACGGTACCTACTCAGTTAAATTCAACAGTATAAGCGTCGGCGAATATGAAAGCTTCGGCGACCAGACGGGATATGAAGAAATAGGAAAGGTATCCGGTTCTTATGAGGGTCCGATCCATAAAACCACCGAAGTGATGAGCGAAGCAAAGGGATCGGTGAAAAAGTATCCGCATAATTCATTGATTGAGAAGATCAGATAACCATTGCAGAATTTTTTCCGGGCAATTCATCACTTTAAACCTGGAAAAGCCGTAAGGAAAAGGAGCAGATCATGAGGGTCTGCTCTTTTTTGTTAAGTATATTCCTGTGCCGGGATCCGGATAAGCCGGCAGTTGGATAACCGGGAGGGGACATGAGGAAAATTGCCTTCTTCAGATTCTGACCGAACCCCTGAATCCTCTTGCAGCATAGTAAGATGAGGCTCCGTTGTGGTAAATGAACACATGATCGTACCGGCGGTCACCGAAAATGGCGCCACCAGGGTTCCTGATCTCCGCCGGCGTTTTAAGCCAGCTTGAAGTCCTGGTGTCGAAACTGCCCAGCTTTTGAAGCTCACGATATTCTTCTTCAGAAAGCATATCAATGCCCATTGCCGAAGCCATGTCGGCTGCACTGCCCTTTGGCTTTGCCGTCTTCCTTGAATCGAGCGCTTTGCGGTCGTAACAGAGGTTTCGACGTCCTTCAGGACTTTCAGCCGAACAGTCAATGAAAACATAGTTGTCATTTACCCTGTCGTAGCCGATAACATCCGGTTCGCCGCCGCTTTTCTCCATTTCATAAAGCGACCACAACTTCACAGGATTAGCGATCAGTCTGGCTTGCAGCCTGTCCCAGTCAAGACCTGTATGACGGTTCATGTTTTTCTCAAAACGATTTTTAAGGATACTGAGCAGTTCCTTGGTTCTTTCCGGCGACAGTCCAACTGATATTTTCCCGGTTGCCATATTTTATTCTTTAGAGTTGAGGGAAACTGATGTCCTTAACCTAAACAATTATTTCCGCCGTTTGTTCAACCGAATGAAAGTAAAGGTATTGCTTTATCAGGCAAGGTCTTCTTAAGAAAAAACTCCCTGTTTCCGGGGGAATCAGCTGTCCGTCTCCCTTATCTGCACCCTCCTTATCTTTCCGCTTATAGTTTTCGGCAACTCGGCGACAAACTCTATTATCCTCGGGTACTTATATGGAGCAGTGACTTTCTTTACATGTTCCTGAAGTTCTTTGGCCAGTTCATCACCCGGACTGTAATTCCTTGATAGTACCACTGTAGCCTTTACGATTTGTCCCCTGTCGGGATCGGGAACCGCAGTCACGGCACATTCAAGAACTGCAGGATGTTCAATCAGAGCGCTTTCTACTTCAAAGGGACCGATCCGGTAGCCGGAACTCTTGATAATATCATCAGCCCTCCCAACAAACCAGTAATAACCGTCCTCATCGCGCCAGGCCATATCTCCCGTCCTGTAAACGCCATCCGACCATGCCTTTTTTGTCAGTACATCATCCCGGTAATATCCCTTGAACATCCCGACAGGTTTTCTTCTGTCAGTATGAATTACTATTTCTCCTTCATAACCGATTTCGCAAGGATTCCCGGTTTCATCGACAATTTCAATATCATAGCCGGGCGACGGTAAGCCCATCGAGCCCGGTTTGGGCGTCATCCAGGGATAGGTTGCAAGTGCAACTGTACACTCGGTCTGACCGTAACCTTCCATAAGCTTCAGCCCGGTCTTTTCAAGGAAGAATTTATAAACCTCGGGGTTCAGCGGCTCACCGGCCACAACACAGTTCTTCAGGCTGCTCAGATCGAAAGCTTCCAGATCTTCCTTTATCAGGAACCTGTATATGGTAGGAGGAGCGCAAAATGTAGTTACTTTATATTTCTCGATCACTCCAAGTATGTCTCCGGGTACAAACTTGTCATAATCGTATGTCATTACCGCGCTTCCCGAAATCCACTGGCCATAAATCTTGCCCCATGCCGATTTGGCCCAGCCAGTATCGGCAATAGTGAAGTGCAGACCATTATCCCTGACATTCTGCCAGTATCGCGCAGTCACAATATGTCCGAGCGGATAAGTGAAATCATGAGTCACCATTTTGGGCATTCCGGTTGTTCCTGAAGTGAAATAAAGAAGCATGGTGTCATCATTCCTGACCGCTTCGTCGCGACCAGGTCTTGTGAATTCCTCAGGGCTTTCATCCATTCCCTTTGAAAAGTCAGTCCATCCTTCGCGGTCCAGTCCGGTCAAAACCTTATGCTCCAGAGTGGGTGATTGGCTTTCTGATTCTTCAATGTGCTGCATTACAATGGGATCGGGTACACAGACAATCATCTTTATACCGGCAGCATTATTCCTGTAAATAATATCCTTCGTGGTAAGAAGATGGGTTGCCGGAATGGTAACCGCTCCTATCTTGTTAAGTGCAAGAGTGCAGAACCAGAATGTATAGTGTCGCTTAAGGATCAGCATAACCCTGTCACCTTTGCGGATGCCCTTCGATCTGAAGAAGTTTGCTGCCTTGTCGCTGAAGTATTTCATCCGGGCAAAGGTGAATATTTCCTCGCTTCCCTTGTCATCGCACCACACCATAGCTGTCTTGTCAGGCGTTGACCGTGCTATTTCATCAACTACGTCATAAGCAAAGTTGAAATTCCCGGGAATGGTTATTTCAAAATTTGATTTAAACTCTTCGTACGAACCAAAATCAATCTGCTTAAGGTATTTGTCAAGAACCATTATAAATATCTTTTTTTATCCTATAAAACCATTGCAAGGAATTTCACCTGCTCGTTGTTAAGAGCTTTCATGGCATGATTATATCCCGAATCAAAATATATCGAATCACCCTCATTCAGAGTGATTTCATGACCGTCAATGATTGTCATCATCGATCCTTTTATTACAAAATTGAATTCCTGTCCGGGGTGGGAATTGAAATCCAGCAATTCATCCTCGGGCTTGGGATCGATCGTCACCATGAATACTTCAGCTTTTTTATGAATGAAGTTCCAGGCAAGGCTCTCATATTTGTACTGCTGCCTTCTCTCAAGTTTCAACCCTTTTCCGTTCCTTACTATCCCGTAAATATGAAGTTTGGGACCGGCTCCGCCAAGCAGTACCGACAATTCGACATGGAACATTTCCGATATCTCGAAAAGCACTCCCACCGGAATATCTGCTTCTCCGTTTTCATATTTCAAATAAAGCTCCTCCGGTATCCCGAGCTTCGATGCAAGATCTCCTGTCAAAATCCCCGAAATATCTCGGAGCTCCTTTATTCGTTCTGCAATCTGCCTGATCTGTTCTGTCATTGCGCTCTGAATTTTTGGCTGGATAATTATTAAAAATCTCAATATGGCTGACTTCTCCGATACAGCGGTTTACCAGCCTCCACCGCCTCCGCCGCCTCCACCGCCGCCCGAGCTTCCGCCTCCACCGCTTCCCGATGACGATCCGGGAGGAGTTGATGCCGAGGATATGGCCGATGAAAAACTCTTACCCATGGTCGAGGTAAAATGCGCAGGTGAAAATGCCGCGGCTCCGGGCCTTGTCCCCACATACCAGGCAGGATTATAGGCCTGCGTTTCCTGCATGGAACGCTTAAGCGCGTTTTCAAACTTCCTGCCCCACTCATTTTCAACACCAAGCGCAATGGCGTACGGAAGAAGGTTCTCAAACCGTTCGACGGTAAGTTCCGGTTCATGCATCAGATCGAGCCTGTCCTTTTCAGCTACCGAAAGGTACATTTTAAAACCTTCGGCTTCATCCATAAGCGCTCTGCCCCGGGGAGTCGGCGCTATCATAAGCCATGCGAAAAGAATGCCGGTTGCGACAAGCAAAACAAGAAGGATCACCGGAACGGCAGAAGAAGGTGATATGGCAAAGGTTAACAGGACCAGGGCAACCGAAAGGAGAACTCCCGGAAGAAGATGCTTCCCGTTATAGTTGAAATACTCAGGTATCATCTTCTTTTTCAGGATGCCTTCTGCTTCACTTTTTGCTCTTTGAAACAATGCGTGGTCTTTATTGTCAAGAACTATCTCCTGATCCTTTGAAAAAAGTACCGAAGCCATGGCTTTTTCCTCCGGTCTGAGCCTGGCAGCAGCTCCGGGAATAAGTTGGAGCGAGTACTCTTTCTTAGTATTGATGATCTTCATGTACCCGCCGACAGCCATATTCACAAGCGCTGCCGTTATCGATTCTTCCTTCAGTCCCATGGAAGCAAGGTATCCTGTCTCCGCTGGGCTGAAATCACCCGGAGGATCGAACAGAGGAATTATGGTCCCCTTGGCCGGGTCCTTTCCGACAGACTTCCACCGCCTGAAGTAGAGGAGGATGACAGCGCCAAGTCCTGCGAGAGCAACCAGAATGTGAAGATTATCTTTCAGAAACCAGGCTCCTTTTGTAATACCTGAAGGCCTGTTCACGAAGCCTGCCGGCCATGCCACCGCAATGGTAAGCTGCTCATGGGGCTCCAGGGGCTTTGTCATGGCCAGGCTTACCACATTACCGCTTGCCGTGAGCAGACAATCGCAGCCGGTCGACCCGGCATAACCCGAGTAGGCAGCTTTTCTGACAGCCTCCGATCCTTGGGGAAGCATAAGCGTAAAAGTGGCTGCTTCGATTGTAAAAGCCCAGTCGCCGCCGATGGCATTGTAATAAAGCTCGTCATAGTCATCGAAAAAGCCTAACTGGCGGGTTGTCCTGAAAGAAAGGCTGTAATTGTAAATTCCCGGCTCCAGCTCAGTGTTTTCGTCGCCGATGTAAACAATAACTCCATTTGATTCCTCTTTGGTGAACCAGGGCTCGGGGACACCATTCTTAAGTACTTCAGTAACCTCAAACCCCACCTTGTAACGGTTGCCCAGCCTGTCACTGTATTTTGTAGGAAAACTCCTGTAGATTCCCCTTTTTATTGCATTTCCTTCAGCAGCAACACGGATCTGTTCCTGAACCTGCAGAGTACCATTTTTTTCAATCGATGCGATTATGTCGTACGACAGGATCCTTTCCTGTGCTTTTGCTGAAATCAATCCCAGAACCAGAAAAAGGAATACGCATTTTCTTTTCATATGTGAAATATTACATTTTGACTTCAGGAACTGATCTTTCCGATTCATTACCAATATCAAAGAATTCCTTCTGACTGTGCCCTGCCGTTTTTGCAACAAGGCTTGAGGGGAATTGTTCAATCAGTATGTTGTAGTTGCGTACAGTACCGTTGTAGTAACGCCGGGCTTTCTGAAGGTCATTTTCAACCTTCGAAATATCTCTCTGCAGTTCAAGGAAATTCTGGCTGGCCTTGAGATCGGGATAGTTTTCCACCACAACAAACAGCTTTCCAAGAGCTTTCGACAGCTCTATCTCAGCAGCTTCAGATTCCTTTACGGAAGAAGCCGACATCCCCTGTGTCCGCAACCGCGTGATGGCTTCAAGGAGGTTTCGCTCGTGAGAAGAATAAGCCTTAACCGTCTCAACCAGAAGAGGGATAAGGTCATGACGTTTTTTGAGCTGCACGTCGATGCCGCTCCAGGCCTCCCTGACATAATTGACAAGTCTGACAAGCCGGTTGTAAATGAAGAGGTAAAATACTCCGCATAATACCACAATTGCAATAATTACTATAGCCACAGGTATGGATTATTCGTTAAAGCCGCGGAACAGCCGCGGGTTTCCAAATATAGAAAAAATAGCACAAACATCTTTCCGGCAAAACATAACAGAAGACAAAACTGAAATAAAAAATCCCTGCCGGATAGGGTTTTGATAGATATTAAAGGTCTTTGGTTTAAATTCTGTTACAGAAAAACAACTTTAAATTGATTTCATAAATGAAAGCCTTCCATTCTTTCTTTAACCTGGCACTTATCCTGTGTTTACTATCATGCACCAATAATAATTATACTGACTGGCCTCAATGGAGAGGACCATCCCGGGACGGAATCAGTCCGGAGTCGGGTCTTCTCAGTAAATGGCCTGATGACGGACCAGCCCTGCTATGGTCGGTCGATACGGTAGGTGATGGATTTTCATCTGCTGTGATCCAGGATAAAATGGTCTTTACCCAGGGGAAAAAAGATTCTGTGGAGATCCTTTCGGCAATTGACCTGGATGGAAATGTAAAGTGGCAGGAAGTGATAGGAAGAGCTTTACAATCAGGAGAATGGCAACAAAGCAGGAGCACTCCGGCTTACTATAAAAATAAGATCTATGCATTATCTGCCATGGGCGATATTGCCTGTTTCGATTCACAGACAGGGAAAGTTGCCTGGAGGTCAAAGGCTTTTGAACAGTTTGGCGGAGACTCACAGTACACGGCCGAATCTCCGCTGGTAATGGATGACAAAGTGATTCTGACACCCTGCGGTTACCAGACAACTATGGTAGCGCTCGACAATCTGACAGGAGAAACCATCTGGAGATCTGAGACTCTGAAGGATTCCAACTATTTTGCCACTCCAGTTCTGATCAGGGGGAAGAACCGGAATTTCATTTTTCAGTCATCCAAACTATATGATTTTATTGTTGATCCCAACACAGGAAAAATTGTCTGGAAGGATAGCAGGATTTCCGGGAACATGGTGCCACAGGTAATTGATAATCAGGTGTATTTTCCTGGTGATGACAATAAAGGCGGATCATTGTGCAGATGGGATGATGAACTTGGCAAACGTACCGTGTTATGGTCTGATACCGTCAGGGCCCTTATTATAAGTGGTTCAGCCGTTATCGATGATAAGATTGTGGTTTCGGGACTTCCCAGAGGGATAGCCTGTATTGATCTGAAAACCGGTGAATCCATTGCACGTTATAACAGGGTGAGATCATCCAACTTCATTGTTGCAGGAAATCAGCTTTATTGTTATGAGGATGGTACGGCAAGAGTATACCTTTTCAATATTACAGACCAGGGCCCCGAACTCGTAAGCTCATTCAAAACTGTATCAGGAACCGGTCCTTCAATCGCTCATATGGCGATCTCAAACGGGATCCTTTTCATACGGCACGGTACGGCTCTTATGGCATACAGTCTGAAACCCGGTGCACAGTCGGATAGTAACAGCTAACCACCCTAATGGTCAACAGTTGCAATTCCTCTGCACTGCCAACTGCTTCCTGCCGACTGCCAACTGTTCCTCCGGTTTTTAAAGATGGATCCTCTTCCTCACCAGTTGATATCCTGTTCTGAAAAGATAGCCAGGCGGCATGACCGGCATGTGCATCAGCCTGGTGCAGGGGGATATCTCCTGACCATACTCAGGGGCTTTCATCAAAGCAAAGTGGAATTGTTACATCCGGGGATCAGATCCACCGGCTGTCTGAGATTATGAAGAATTTTTTCGGATTGAAATATGGAGAGAGCTTCAGGTTGTCATTGAACTTTTTCCTCACCTGCCCGTCGGACATGTCGCTCTTTGTCCCTACAACCGTGCGGTCATTTACCTTGATATATCTGAGAGGCTTTTCCAATTTTACAATCAATTTATATGGCATAAAGATAACAAAAAAAGGCGGGATTTATTGCTTTGGGGAAGCAAAGTTATGGCGGGGGGCTGGGAGCTGGGAGCTGGGAGCTGGGAGCTGGGAGCAGCAGGCTGGGAGCAGAGGGCGTAGCGCAATGACTGCCAACTGCCAACTGCTTGCTGCCAACGGAATAAACAGAACTATTTCTTCGCAGCCGTAGATTTTTACTAAAGATTATAGGGATTTGCTTATTTTGGCGGAAGAATACAGGAAGAGAAACCAGTAATCGGTAATCGGTAGTCGGTAATCAGTAACCGCGTACCATATTCCAGGGACCACCACCTGTTTTTTAAATTTTGTTTCGGGAAAACTTGTATCTTTTCAGGGGATGAACGACAAACTAACCGAAAAGTGGATAAAGGCATCCATAACCGGAACGGTCTGGGCGGCTTCGGAGATCGTCCTCGGCAGCTTTCTTCATAACCTGAAAGTCCCGTTCAGCGGCAACATCCTGACAGCAATAGGTGTCATCATTCTTATCTCCATCAGTTACATGTGGACTGAAAGAGGCTTGTTCTGGCGTGCCGGCCTTATCTGTGCCTTACTGAAAACCCTGTCGCCTAGCGCCGTGATCTTCGGACCAATGATTGCCATCATCGCCGAATCACTCCTTATCGAAATATCCGTCCGCCTGTCGGGACGAACAATCCCGGGTTATCTCATCGGAGCCATGCTGGCAATGTCATGGAACCTGTTTCAGAAAATTGCAAATTATATAATTTTCTACGGCGAAAACATAATTGAAGTATATAACAACCTTATCGCAATGGCTCAGCGGCAGCTAAACATCCAGACCGACATTGCCTGGCTGCCCATCCTGGCATTGCTTGTAGTTTTTGCCCTTTTTGGTCTAAGTGCAGGTGTGACAGGTATCATCGTAGGCAGAAAGATGAAGAAACAGCCTAAGTCAGGATTCATAGTACCCGGACAGGAGCCAGTCAGCAGGACCGAACCGCAAATGCGGCCGGCCTTTGATTACTCGATACCATGGCTTTCTGCCGACATCATCCTGCTTGCCGGCAGTTTTGTCATTCTGAATACGACTCCCTGGTTCGTCTGGGCCCCAGTCGTGATAACGGTGATAGTTATATGGTCGTTCAGATACAAAAGAGCTCTCCGTCAGATATCAAGGCCGAAATTCTGGATATTCTTTGTGCTCATAACTTTGATCACTGCCTTTGCTCTCAGCAAAGCACAAAAGGGTGAAATTTCATGGCAGGAGGGAATACTTACAGGGATACAGATGAATTTCAGGGCAGCAGTGATAATTGCCGGGTTCACTGTTCTTGGAACAGAATTGTACAATCCGCGGATCAGGAATTTCTTTCAGGGGACATCATTCAGGAACCTTCCTCTGGCACTTGAACTGTCGGCCGAAAGCCTTCCTCATTTTATCTCATCAGTCCCCGATTTCAGAAGCCTCGTGAGGAATCCGGTTTCCATCTTTTATCATATCATCAGGCAGGCCGAGAGCAGGTTTCATGAGTTAAAAGGCAGGTCAGCCCCGGCCCCGAAAACATTCATTGTGACAGGTCCGCCCGGTTCCGGGAAAAGCACTTTTCTGAAGCAGCTTGCCGATGCTCTGCATAGAAAGGGATTATCACCCCAGGGATTTATATCTGAAAAAATCAGTGATGAATCCGGAACTGCCGGTTACGACCTCATAAATATTGAAACAGGCGAAAGGTTTAAATTCCTCAGGAAATCAAAAGATCCGGGAGCAGAAAAGATCGGCAGGTTCACAATTGAGCCCGGAAGCATTGCCAGGGGTGAAGGAATGCTGAATGCGACCGGCGATGAGATCATTATAATAGATGAGATAGGAGCTCTTGAGACAGGCGGCCGGGGATGGTCGTCGGGAATTGACGGGATTTTGACGCGGCCAGTCAGAAATCTTATTATTTCTGTCAGGGAATCACAGCTGGAAGCTGTTAAGGAAAAATGGAAGCTGTCCGATGCTGTTACCATCGAGATATTACGGACAGGAAATGAGACTGCCCTGAATGACATTATCGGGAATCTTCAGCTTTAGAGATCATACATACGCATCTTCGTGAATCTTCTTCTGTTTAAAAGTGTTAATTAGCAGGTTGCATTTTTAATATTTTTGAATTCCTTAGTTTTGTACAAAGTGCCTAATATTAAAACCAAAGCTGTCATGTCAACCCCGAAAAGAAAAACCATGCTGACCCGCCGGGAATTTATGAGACTCTCGGCTGCAGCTGCCGCAGGCGTTGCTTTCCTGCCCCAGCTCTCCTGCACATCAACGGCCATCCCGGCTCCCATGAAACGGCGCTTCGGCCGGATCAATTTCGATGTAACCACACTGGGACTCGGAGGTCAGGCCTCTGTTCAGTGGACTCCGGATGGAGTTGATCCGGTTGCAATCATTAAAAAGGCATTTGACCTGGGTGTTAACTACTTCGATACATCTAACGTGTACGGTCCCAGCCAGATGAATTACGGAAAGGCATTCAGGGAACTGAACCTTATTCCCGGACAGAAAGGTTATAACCAGTCACTAAGGGAATCCATCTTTTTGACAAACAAGACAATGATACGCTGGGCAAAGGGCGGATATCCCCGGATCGACAACGTCAGGAACAGTACCAACGGCGACCACGGAGAAGGAGCGGTGGCGGATCTCAAACGTACACTTTCACAGATATTCGGGAACGACGACGGGACTTACCCCGAAGGAGCCTACGTAAACATGATGCTTATTCATAATATCACCAATCCGGAGGAGGTTGATGTTGTGTACAAGGGACTCGAAACCCCGCTTGACGTGAATGACAATTTCGGTGCCCTGGTTGCGCTTCGCGATTACAGGGACGGGACAAACCTTACCGGCCTGAACCCGAAAAATGAAAAACTGATAAGGCATATCGGATTCTCCGGCCATTACAGCGCTCCGGTAATGATCGATATGATCCAGCGCGACAAATGGGATATTCTCGACGGCATGCTGGTTGCCATAAATGTAAACGACAGGCGCTACCTGAACATGCAGTACAACGTAATTCCCGTAGCTCAGGCAAAGAATATGGGTATCATTGCAATGAAGGTGTTCGCCGACGGATCAATGTACACAAAGGAACCCGGCTGGTCGAACAAACCTGAACACGTTGTGAGGATTGTCGGGACGGAAACCGTACCCAGCAGGCCACTTATTGAATATGTCCTTACCACTCCCGGAATACATACTCTTATCATAGGGATCGGCCAGATCGACGATGATCCTCTGAAGTGCCAGCTTGTTCAGAATTACTACGCGGCACAAATTGCTCCCAATGCCCTGGATGAGAAACAGAGGCGTGAACTTGAGAAAATCGGTGAAAGAGCCCGAAATGGCGAAACAAATTACTTCCAGCTGCCTGACTCAGGACTTACTCCCCCCAGAAATGCAAAAGCTGTCAGATCAGACAAGATAAATCTCACCTGGGATGCCAGCTATGCAGGAGATGAGCCTGTAGCTCTTTATTATATCGAAGCGGACGGATCCGTTATTGGTACCGTCGAACATGTTCCTCAGACAACAAGGGAGCCGTTTGTATTTACAGCGGAAAAGGGTAGTAAATTCAGGATAATAGCAGCCGATTCCATTGACCGGAGATCTGCAACTGACTTATTGACAGTGTGATTGAGATAAGGGAAAAATCTTCCCTGTGCTCCCTGCTAATATCAGGATTTCTATATATATTTAAAAATTCAGATATCCATATTTATACATGGCAACAAGAAGGCAATTCATTAAGATCTCCGCTGCCGGAGCCGGAGCCGTTGTGGCCGGTGCAGCCGGACTCAGGATGCTGGCAATGGAACCAGGTCAGGCAGAAGTGCTTGCTGGTCAGCAGTCAGCTGCTCTGCGCCGGATCCCAACCTACTGCGAAGTTTGTTTCTGGAAATGTGCCGGCTGGATCTATAATGATGAAAAAGGTGCAATAAAAAAGATCATCGGCAACAATGAGGATCTAAACTGCAATGGCCGCCTTTGTCCCCGCGGTACCGGAGGCATTGGCATGTACTACGACGAGAACCGGTTGAGGACTCCCCTTATCCGAACCGAGGAGCGGGGCAAGCAAACATTCCGCGAAGCGACCTGGGAGGAAGCTTTTGACTACATTGCCGATAAGATAAAGAAGATATCAGCCGAACATGGCCCTGAGTGTCTTGCCCTTTTTACCCATGGCTCGGGAGGAAAATATTTCACCACCCTGCTCAAAGCACTCGGTTCGCCGCACATTGCCGCACCGTCATATGCGCAATGCCGGGGACCCCGCGAGGTGGCCTTCCAGGCTACTTTCGGCGAGACTGTCGAAAGTCCGGAGCGTACGGATATCCGCGACACAAAATGCCTCGTCCTGATAGGCAGCCATATAGGAGAGAACATGCATAACGGACAGGTTCAGGAAATGTCGGATGCTATCGATAAGGGGGCAACAATCATTACCGTCGACCCGCGCTTCTCAACTGCCGCAGGTAAATCGAAGTACTGGCTTCCGATAAAACCGGCAACTGACCTTGCCCTGCTTCTTGCATGGATCAATGTAATCATAACCGAGGAACTCTACGATAAACCTTATGTGGAAAAATACACTTACGGTTTTGAATACCTGAAGGAACATGTAAGGAACAACACTCCCGAATGGGCTTACGGCATCACAACCATCGATCCCACTGTGATCCGTGAAACAGCCCGTGAAATGGCAAATGCCTCTCCTGCTGTAATCATTCATCCCGGAAGGCATGTGACCTGGTATGGCGACGACACCCAGAGACTCAGGGCTGTTGCCATCCTTAATGCGCTTCTTGGTTCATGGGGAAGAAGAGGAGGTTTTTTCAGTCCCGAAAGCTTCGAACTTCCCGAACCTCAGCATCCTCCGTTTCCTGAGCCCAAAAGATCGTGGAGAACAGAGTTCCCTGACCTGTACAAGCTGGCCGATACCGTCCTGGCAAACGGCGTTTGCGATGCCACCGTGCCCGATCCCAGCCGCCACTGCCAGTTCCAGGGATGGATTGTGAACGGGACCAACCTGATAGAGACTCTCCCCAACCAGGCAAATACTCTTGCGGCTATCCAGGCCCTTCAACTGCTCGTTGTGATCGACACCATGCCGATGGAAATAACCGGATGGGCCGACGTGGTACTCCCCGAATGCACCTATCTCGAAAGATACGACGATATAAGGGTCGGACCTCACCGCAAACCCCAGATCGCCCTCAGGGCTCCGGCTGCCCAACCGGCACACAACACCCGGCCGGCATTCTGGATGGCAAGGGAACTGGCTAAAAGACTTGGAGTTATCGATTACTTTCCTTTTGAGAAAATGGAAGACCAGCTCGACTGGCAGCTGAAACAGGTGGGAAGCAGCCTGGAGGAAATGTTGAGGCTGGGTGTAAAAACCTTTGACAGACAGTATGGAGACCTTTATTTCCAGCCCGGACAGGATGTTGAGTTTTACACACCAACCGGGAAAATCGAACTCTATTCCACAACTTTTGCCGATGCTGGTTACGATCCCATGCCAAAATACACAGCCCACGAAGAACCGCCGCCAGGATTCTACCGTCTCAACTACGGAAGAGCTCCCATGCATACATTCAGCCGTACATCAAACAACCCGAACCTGACCGACCTGATGGATGAGAATTCCCTCTGGGTCAATCCCCGTGTGGCAAAGGAATGGGCATTAACTACAGGCCAGTATATCCACCTGATGAACCAGGATGGTAAACGGTCGGAATTCCCTATTAAGGTGAGAGTTACTGAACGCATAAGGTGGGATTCGGTTTATATGGTCCACGGATTCGGGCACGATCAGAAGAAACTTGAGAGATGCTACGGCAAGGGAGCCAGCGACACCAACCTTATTACTAAAGTTCACGTTGACCCGATAATGGGAGGAACGGGAATGAGAGGGAACTTCGTGACCTTCATCACCGATGTTGCAGGAAAGGAGGTGGCGTCATGAGATACGCAATGGCTGTTGATACAAAAAAATGTGTCGGATGCAGCGACTGTGTAGTAGCGTGCCAGACCGAAAATGATGTTCCGATCGGTTATTGCCGCGACTGGGTGGTGGAAGTCGTGGACGGTACCTATCCGCAGCTCGAGATTGAGATAAGGTCGGAGAGATGCAATCAGTGCGACAACCCGCCCTGCGTAAGATGCTGCCCCACAGGAGCAAGCCACATAGTCGAGGGAGGAGTGGTAATGGTGAAACCTAACAGGTGCATCGGCTGCGGAGCATGCATTGCTTCATGCCCCTATGATGCCCGTTACCCGCATCCAAAAGGCTATGTCGACAAATGCACTTTCTGCATTCACAGGGTAAGGCAGGGAATGCAGCCTGCCTGCGTGGCTGTGTGCCCGACAAAATGCATGTACTTCGGCGATCTGGATGATCCCAACAGCGATGTGAGCAAGGTTTTGAAAAAGCGCAAGCACAAAACCCTTATCCCTGAAGCAGGCACCAAACCACAGTTGTATTTCCTTATCTGAGAAGACAATGAATGAAGAATTGATTATCAGCGGAAGAGAAAACCTGGGGGTTGATCCGCAATTGCATATCTGGCACTGGCCGATACCACTGTACCTTTTCCTGGGAGGACTGGCCGCAGGAGTGCTTTTCTTTGCAGCTCTCTATTACCTTCTGGGCAAAGAAGATGAGTTCCGCACTGCAGTCCGGCGCGTTCCCTTCGTGGCGCCCATAGCCCTTGTTATCGGCCTGGCGGCCCTTTTCATCGACCTGAGACACAAGGCATTCTTCTGGCAGCTTTATACCACCATCCGGCTTGAGTCGCCAATGTCGTGGGGAGCCTGGACACTACTGGTCATCACCACCGCTTCCTTTATCTGGTGCGCCCTGCATATCAGGGAGTTCTTCCCGGACTGGGACTGGAAATTCTCATGGCTGAAAGAACTCGAAGTATTCTTTAACAAACATAAGAAACCTCTTGCATGGGTCATCCTGATCTTTGCAGTCATAACCGGCGTTTATACCGGCATTCTGCTGTCCGCATTCAATGCCCGGCCGCTCTGGAACACATCCGTGCTCGGTCCTCTTTTCCTGGCATCGGGACTTTCAGCCGGCGCGGCAACAATAGTGCTGTCATCAAAAAACAGCAGGGAACGGCTTCTCTTTACAAAAATCGACCTTATTATCCTGGGGGTTGAACTTTTCCTCATTGTTCACATGTTCATGGGCTTCCTCGCAAGTACACAGGTTCAGATAGAAGCTGCCGGACTTTTCCTCGGCGGCCCATACACAATGGTTTTCTGGATATTCGTCGTGGTTCTCGGGATAATAATTCCCGCCGTTCTCGACCTGATGGAACTCAGGGGATTTCATATCCCGGCCGTTGTACCGGGCATCCTTGTCCTTCTCGGAAGCCTGATGTTCAGGTTCATATTTGTCTTTGCCGGACAGGTCAGCCGGTGGTTATACTGATATCAACAATAATATAGTCAATATGAGTAACAATACAAAAACAAGAAAGGTGAGAAAATATCTCAACCCTTACCTGGGCGGTGTCCTGCTCGGTCTGGTGCTGCTCGCAGCAAATTTTGTGGCAGGCAGGGGACTGGGCGCAAGCGGAGCCGTTAAAAGCGTTGTGGCAACAACGATCAGGGCAGTTGACAAGGATGCAGTCAATACTAATCCTTTTATGGCCGAATATGCCGAATCGCACAGCGGGAATCCGATGAAATCCTGGCTTGTGTTCGAGATGCTGGGAGTTGTTGTGGGAGGTTTTCTCTCGGGAGCAGTAGCCGGCCGTCTTAAACTGAAAGTGGAGCATTCACCTAAGATCACATCGCGCCGGAGACTCGTCTTCGCCCTGGCGGGGGGAGTTCTCTTCGGCTTCGGATCACAGCTGGGCCGTGGCTGCACAAGCGGATCGGCGCTGAGCGGGATGGCTGTCCTCTCGATGGGAGGATTTATAACAATGATGGCCATCTTTGGAACCGCATTCGCACTTGCATATTTCTTCAGAAGAAACTGGATTTAAAAAGGAGGGAAAAATGGGACCACTGGCACCAAATGAACTGATATCGGAAAATACAAATTTTCTGCTTGCTTTCTTTATTGGAATTGCTTTCGGGTGGGTGCTCGAAAGCTCGGGATTCTCATCAAGCCGCAAGCTTGCCGGGATCTTCTACGGTTACGATGCCGTTGTGCTTAAGGTATTCTTCACTGCAGCCATCACAGCGATGCTCGGACTCCTTTTTATGAGTCTCTTCGGTTGGATCGACCTTAGCCTGGTCTATGTCAATCCGACATACCTCAGTTCCGCTATCGTGGGAGGAGTGGTGATGGGAGTCGGATTTATAATGGGAGGCTTCTGTCCCGGAACAAGCTTTTGCGGAGCCGCCATCGGAAAAATAGATGCAATGGTGTTTATTGCGGGTCTTTTCATCGGAGTCTATGGCTTTGCCTTTACTTACGGATGGTGGGAGAAACTCTATCTTGCAAACTACCTCGGAGAACCTAAGGTCAGCGAGAAACTGGGCATGTCCGACGGGCTTTTCGGGCTTTTCATGATACTTGCTGCACTCGGCATGTTTATTGTTGCAGAATGGGCTGAGAAAAAGTTCCCGAGAGAAGAGTATTAGAAGTATTATCAACATAAATATTTAATTATGAAGCAATTAAAATTACTTGCCCTGTTTGTTATACCGCTGGGTATAATTATAGCAGCTGTTCCGGCCGACAGGGTCAGCCAGTCGCGCCTCAGCCCTGCGGAACTTCTTCAGGAAGCCGGCGCAGGGGTGCAGTTTATTGCCCCGGATGCAGTTGCCGATCTGCTGGTCCAGAAAGATCCCTCGCTCCGTCTTATAGATGTGAGAACACCGGAGGAATTCGATGCATACAGTATGCCGGGAGCCATCAACATCCCGCTCAGCAGCCTTCTTGCCGAAGAATACAGGGATGTGCTGAACCAGGACGCTTATCTGAATGTTTTCTATTCAAACGGATCGGTGTATGCCAATCAGGC
>ERZ1645192.297-NODE-297-length-39559-cov-9.904491_pt1 | contig 39559 bp, 26 predicted proteins | sample MGYA00575354_ERZ1645192 | MGnify/ENA primary metagenome ERZ1645192 (study PRJEB40844, sample SAMN11349763) | freshwater sediment metagenome | isolation source: river sediment | host: Sediment | place: India: Faizupur Khadar , New Delhi | collected 2017-02-21 ...
AGTCGGGGTGAGAAGACTCGAACTTCCGACCTCTACGTCCCGAACGTAGCGCGCTAGCCAACTGTGCTACACCCCGAAGAGAGCACAAAAGTAATACTTTTTCCCTAAGTTACTACTCCAACCTGTTTAAAGATTTTCCTGAACCCCGTGCCCTCCGCTACCGCTAACAAGCAAACAGCAACCAGTAGCCCGAAACCACCAGTGGGCAGTTGGCAGATTGCAGTTGGCCGTAAACCTGAAAGCAGGTATTCGGTTCCCGATAGCCATCACAAGGGTAATCTCCGCCGCATACCGCGCACCGCATACCGCATGCCGCTTTACCAGCAACCAGAACCTCCTATCTCATCACATCTCCAAGCTCAGCTTTTCTTATTTCGGCAGCAGCATCCTCCGGAAGCAGGAACCCTTCCGTAACCAGGGCTTCGGCCGCTTCCTTTACTGCCTCCACATATTTCTCATGAGTTTTGTAGCGTTCCTCAACCGAAAGCCTCGGATCGCCCGATTCCTTCCTTTCCTTTCTTGTTTTTATGAAAGGGATCGACATACCATTCAGGGATGATAGATCTCCCTTTCCATATCCTTCCCTCCTGAGAGCCCATCCCGTATATGTTCCCAGGGGGACCCTGATGTCAACACTCCTTATCCCGGCAATCTCGTTCCCGTCGCGGTCGACTTTTGGTACAAGTGTCTTATAAAATTGATCCGATTTCACCCCGGGAGGTTCCAGTGTAATCACTCCTGTCACATTCCTGAAATCGTATTCAGTGCCGTAATCGAGAAGAGGCAGTTCATTAACCTTCCCGTTATAGGGGAGTTCGGGGATATCCGGCCAGCCGGTTGCAACCTTATCAGGGGCTGACAGTGTCCCCGATGCAATAGTCGGGTAAGAACTTGCAGGAGGATCCGTTCCTTCCATCACCCATCTCTCAAGCGCCACCAGCAGAGCCCGGTGGTAAGGGGTATAGGAATTCCGATTCTGGGGAAATCCGCTCATTTGATCAGCAGCCGAAGAAGGTGAGTGCTGGGTTCCGGAGAAAAGGTAGATCCTGACATTTTCCGGGATTTCCAGATCACGAATTCCGTAAGAGTCGGTTGTTGTCAGTGAAGCCCTGAGCTGCCAGTATTCAGATGAACTGAGAGTCTGGAATATTTTCGGGCAGGTACCTGTTTCAATGCATTTTTCAAGTATCCCTCCCGTGACGCCGGATATCGGGTCATATTCAGAACTCCATGTGAAAGGCGGATCATTTCCCGGAAACAAATGGTCCTCCCGTTGAAGCCCCCCTCCTCCGGGCCTTCCGAACCTGACATTCAGAGAAATCCTTCGGGTTCCGATATGCGCATTCACTCCGTCAAACACCTGTCTGCTTTTTTCATCCTGATTGAATCCAAGAAACAGAAAGGTCCTGGCAAAATTGCTGCATTGCGACACCCCCTGCATAATTGCTTTTCTTACAGGATTCACCGTCTGACCTTCATCAGTCAGCGGACCGTGAAATCCGTAGTGGTCGGTCGTTTCATACCTCAGAAATGAGGCAAAGTCGCGTATTGCTGCAAATCCAAGTCCCAGAATGAGCGGATCCTTTGCAGTGTAGACCAGTTCATATATAAAACCAGGCTGAAAACCGTCCCTGAGAGAGATTTTCGAAGGACTGGGATACCCGGGATAGCGGCCTTTGTTACAATCCGAAAATGCCCACTCATTGTTCGGAACGGTATCACGACTGTCCGACTCCAATATCCTGCGGGTGAGTGAAAGGCCTGTGTTGTCAACCGTTATGGTCTCATAGCTGTGATGGGTCAATCCGGAGAAAAACCCACTGCTAAGATTCAGGGTTATTGTGGGGGAACTTACCTGGAATTCTGCACGAATAATGCCGCCAACCGATCCCCCGTTGATCCCTGCATACGGAACCATCATCAGAAGGCGGTTATTACCTCTCAGGACATCCGCCTGCCATGCGCACCACACATATATATATCCCCGCTGCAGCAGAGCTGTATCCGGAGGAAAAACATTGCCGCGGTTCGGCAGACTAAGAAACATAAGACCGTTGGCCCTGTTTATATCCGCAGGTTTCAGGATTATAAAGTCCGACACATATTCGACCATTCCCCTTGAATTGAGAGGAGCCAGTTTTATATCCTGAATGAGACTATTGAGAGGATTACCCGGGTCTACCTCTCCATATACCTGACCCGAAAGCCTTACATACGACCCGGCATCACCGAAAATCCTTCCTTCAAGATAAGGTTCCGTTTTTGTCACTATCACCCTGGTGACCTCAGCCTCAAGCGGAACCGTCAAGAATAACGTCAGGATGTACAGTATAAAAAACCTGAGACCCTGTGTGAAAAAATTTCTGATCATCCTCAAATGATTTTGGATTCCGGTGAAATACTCATCAAAAGCTAAATATAACCATTTCAGTTTGAATCCGGATTCTGCCCGGGTTTTCATTTTTTCCATTACTGCGAAGGGATTATTTTATACCTTTCCATGGTAAAAAGAAAAATTGCAATGTCATCAGGACGAATCGTATCTATCGACATCATGAGAGGGCTGACCCTTCTGCTGATGCTTTTTGTGAACGACCTCAACATGGATGTGGCCCCTGCCTTTCTGGGACACATGGATGCGGGAGTCGACGGGATGGGGCTTGCCGACTGGGTTTTCCCGGGATTTCTGTTCATAGCCGGAATGGCAGTCCCGTTCGCGATCACAAACAGGATATCAAAGGGACTGACACAGGCAGAAAACATAAAACACATTCTGTACCGTACCGTCAGTCTTCTTGTCATTGGTGTTCTTATGCTCAACACCTCAAGGGTTGACCCTGAACTCACAGGTATAAGCAAAAATCTCTGGGCCCTCCTTATGTACCTTGCCGTATTCCTCGTTTGGAACAATTACAGGAACAAGGACGACAAGCCATTCACTGTAACAGGATTCCGCCTGGCAGGCATAGGCCTTCTCATAGTTCTGATCTTTAAGTTTAAGTCGGGACAGCCAGAGAATGAGGGATCGCTTATTACAGGCTGGTGGGGGATCCTCGGACTTATCGGATGGGGCTACCTTGCAGCCGGACTGACGTATATCATCTGCAGGAATTCGTTGCTACTTACGGCAGCGGCAGCAGCTCTTTTCCTTGGCCTTAACGTGTTGTCGTCGCTCGGGCTGACCGCTTTTCTTGATCCTGTCAGACCTCTCCTGGGCGTGATCGTCGACGGAAATGTGCCGTTCATCGTCATTTCAGGCATGTTGGTCGGTCTTGTAGTAAAGAAATCCGCCGGCAACGGATACAAACCGCTTACAAGGGATCTTGCAATAGCCGGAATAATAACCCTGGCTGCTGGTTTCCTGTTACGTAAATGGTTTATACTCTCTAAGATTCAGGCCACTCCAAGTTGGGGACTTGTGTGCACGGGAATAAGCATACTGGTTTTCACCGTTATTTATGTGACCGCTGATGTATTCGGAAAGACGAGGTGGGCTGATTTTTTCAGGCCTGCGGGAGAGAACTCCCTCACAACGTACCTGGCGCCTGATATTCTATATCACCTTATCTGGATGGGAGGATTGCCGGTGTTTTTCTACAAGCAATCTCAATTCCTGCCGGTTGTTATCGGAGGATCCATTATCTGGGCTATACTCATGGTCTGGCTTACAGCCTTGCTGAAAAGACTGGGGATCAGCCTGAAGTTGTGATCAGCGCTGTTCCCTGCTCATCGAGAACGGGTAGGATTCCTCAGATATTCCCCTGTTTTTATCGGGACTGCTTTGCATATCGAACTGAAGCTTTCCTCCCGACTGAAGCTCTGAATGCCTGATGTAATTCCTGCCGAGATTTTTGCCGTTCAGTGAGATGCCGCCCACGTATACATTATCACGGGAATTATCAGGCGCTTCAATAACCAGTTCCTTACCGTCTTCAAACCTGAGAGTTGCCTTTTTGAACAAGGGTGATCCAAAAACATACTCATCCGTTCCCGGAGTAACAGGATAGAATCCGAGTGACGAAAAGACATACCAGGCTGAAGTCTGGCCGTTATCCTCATCTCCGCAGTATCCGTCGGGAAGCCAGTTGTAAAGCTTGTCGAGCACCTCCCTTATGCGGAACTGAGTCTTCCATGGTTCTCCCGCGTAGTTATAAAGGTAGATCATGTGCTGAACGGGCTGGTTTCCATGTGCATAATTCCCCATATTCATCACCTGCATTTCGCGGATCTCATGAATCACCACGCCGTAGTATGAATAATCGAATACAGGCGGCACAGAGAATACTGAATCGAGCATGTTGGTGAAACCCTTCTTCCCTCCCATCAGCGACACCAGTCCCTCAACATCCTGAAACACACTCCAGGTGTAGTGCCAGCTGTTTCCTTCTGTAAAGGCATCACCCCATTTGTATGGACTGAATGGCGACTGGAAGCTTCCGTCGAGTTTGCGCCCCCTCATCAGCATGCTTTCTTTATCGAACACATTCTTATAGTTCATTGCCCTGCTCCGGAACAAATCAATTTCTTCCTGCGGTCTGCCAAGAGCCTCACCAAGACGTGCTATGCAGAAATCGGCATATGCATATTCGAGAGTTCTGGCCACGTTCTCGTTAATGCCGGCATCATATGGCACATAGCCCAGCTTGTTGTAATAATCAGCACCAAGTCTGCCAACCGATGATACCGGTCCGACACTGTCGGTGTTCTTCAATATTGCCTTATAAAGTGTTTCAATATCGTAGCCCCTGATACCCTTGAGCCACGAATCTGCTATCAATGAAGCGGAGTTGGATCCTATCATACAGTCGCGGTGCCCGGGGCTTGCCCATTCCGGAAGCCATCCGCTCTCGAGATATGTGTTTACCAGTCCTTGCATTATCTGACTGTTGAGTTCGGGATACATAAGTGTGAGGAAAGGGAACTGCGACCTGAAGGTATCCCAGAAGCCATTATCGGTGAACATGTAACCAGGAAGTATCTCTCCGTTATAGGGACTGTAATGTACCAGCTCACCCTTTGAGTCAATTTCGAAGAACTTTCTGGGGAAAAGGAGCGAACGGTAAAGGCACGAATAGAAGGTCCTCATCTGATCGTCGGTTCCTCCTTCAACCTTTATCCTTGAAAGCTCGGCATTCCAGATATTCCTTGCCTTCTCCCTGACATCTTCAAAAGTCAGTCCGCCCGTTTCGCTTTCGAGGTTAAGCATAGCCTGTTCCTCGCTTATGAATGAGGAAGCCACCCTCATGTTAACCTTCTCTCCTTCCGATGTACTGAATCCGAGGATAGCCCCGACATGTTCCCCCTCCTCAGCCAGGTTGTTGTTATTCAGGATACTTCCGTTCCAGGTATGGGTTTCACGGAAGTCCCTGTCGAATGTTATAACAAAGTAATTACAGAAATTTGACGGCACTCCGCCATGGTTGTTTTTACACCAGCCCACTAGTTTTCGTTCCGCAGGGATTATTTTCACTGATGATCCCTTGTTGAAGCCGTCAATAATGACCCATGAAGAATCACTCCGGGGATATGTAAATCTGAACATCGCAGCCCGTTCCGTAGGAGTCACCTCTGCCGTAATGTCGTAGTCGGCCAGGTATACACTGTAATAGTAGGGTTTTGCCACCTCCGCCTTATGTGAGAACCATGAAGCACGGTCGCTCTGGGTGTATTTCATTTTGCCGGTAACGGCCATTATTGAGAAAGCCGCATAATCGTTAATCCATGGACTTGGCTGATGAGTTTGTTTGATCCCCATGATTTTGTAATCGTCATAGGTGTAAGCCCAGCCGTTGTTCATTTCACGGGTGTGGGGAGTCCAGAAATTCATACCCCACGGCAGGGCAATCGCAGGGTAGGTATTGCCTGTCGAGAGCCGGTATTCGGAATCCGTTCCCATGAGTGGACTGACAAGTTCTACCGGATCAAAATCCTCCCTGGTTTCACTGATGCCGCATGAAGGTGCAATGAACAGAATCAAAGCAGCAATAAACACAACTTCACTCACCGGATGTCTCCGGGAGCTGAAATTTCTTTCCATACTATCGGGTGTTAAAAATCTTTTCTCCTGAAGAAATAGTCGCCATGGAACTTAAGGAAGTTATGTGAGACCGAATATTCATCGCCGAGGTACTTCCCCAGAATAGTCCTGACCCTCTCTTTCCTGTCCCTGCTGGTATTATGTATCTCAATCTGGATGAAAGCCGGTCTGCATCTCCTGAGTGTTTCCCTGCCTCCTTCGAGGACCTCCATTTCATGTCCCTCAACATCTATCTTTACCAGATCCATTTTTGCGACATTCAGTGAGTCGAGACTTTTAAAGACGAAATCCCCTTCTTTATCGGTCTGTATATTGGTTGTACCCACATTCAGGTTAAGTTCCGCCCTCTGGAACGCTGATCCGAACTGCATATCGCACTTCCTTTCCCTGTCGGACAATCCGAATTCATTTACATTGATATTCGGAAGGTTGTTAAGCCTGATAATATCCTTCATGTATTCAGCCATTTTGGGATATGGCTCGAAAGCTTCTGCCCGAAGATCAGGGTTGAACATTGTGATGTAGCTGTAAGTCCCGAAACAGGCACCAATATCAAAAAGGACGGGATCCTTGATCCTGCGGCTAAGTTCAAGGAAGACTTTTATCTTCTCTGTTTCCCTGACTATTGCCTGTCCGTTCTTTATATTCCCCCTGAAACTTCCGGTAGTGGCTGCGGCAAACCAGGGAACCTTAATCGTTTTGCCGAGGTAATCGGCTGTCAGAATCTTTTCATCAGGAGTCATAGGATTATAATTGTATTTTAACTTACACTAAAGACCGGCTGTTGGAGCGCGGGCTAAAATTAAAAAAAGAAGTGACACAGAACAATCAGCCGCCATGGAATTCGGAGTCTGTTTTACTGATCCTTTTTGCCTGCAATTAAATACATTTGCATCAGAAACAGAAACTATGATCATCCATATTCATTTTCATTCACACAGAACGGGAGTCACAAGAAGCGTGGAAACCTTAATCCCTGTCATGAACAAATATACTGAGGCCAGGGTATTCGGATATGGTATTGATTGTCCAAAGACCGGCTTCACAGCTCTTCTCAGACAAGTTTATTCAGGCGGGGGAACAGTAATTCATGCTCATCGCAACAATGAGATGCTTTTTGCGATTCTGCTCCGGCTTCTGCGAGCAAAATTCCGGCTTATCTTCACAAGGCATTCCGACACCAGTCCTTCAGGTTTCACTGTATGGCTCATGAAGAAGGCAGATATGGTTATAAGCCTTAATCCTGGAATGGCTGAAACCCTGCCCTGCAGAAACACCATGATCCCCCACGGTGTCGACACTGAATTATTTTCTCCCGGCGAAAGGACAGGGATTCAGGGGATAAAGCAGAATTATCTGGTCAGTGTAGTTGGAAGGATCAGGCCGTCGAAGGGACAACTGGTGGCAATGAAAGCCATTTCCGGATTGCTTGAAAAGAACCGTGAATTGGGACTCATGCTTATCGGAAAGGTCGACAACGCGGGTTATGCAGATGAGATACGTGAGATTGCCCTCAGGAATAAGATAGAAAGCCAGGTACACTTTATCCCCGAGACAAATGACATAGTCAGATACTACAGGGCAAGTTCGGTTGTTATAATACCATCTGTTTCCGAAGGATTTTCCCTTGTCTGTCTCGAGGCTATGGCATGCGGGGTTATCACTGTTGCCACCGGAGCGACAGGGATACATGACAGTGTAATACAGCATGGCCTTAACGGTTATCTCTTTCCGGTTGATGATGTTGCAGCTCTTAGCCGTATCCTCAGCGATGTAGTTTCGGGGAACTCCTTACCCGATCGTGAGGTGATCCGCAAGACTATACTTGACAAATGGAGTGTCGACAACAATGTAAGGGAATTGCTTAAAGTTTACAGTAATATCTGAGGCTTCCGATCAATAGGGATCTACATCGACCGAGATCCTGAGCGATGAAGCTCCCTTCTCCTTCAGCAGCCGGTCAATCGCTTCGGAAATATACATTTTGGGTTGAGAAGCCGGTTTTTCCTTATCGAGCTTGACAAGCAGGTTTTTGATGTACCACAGTTGGACCTGGGAAACAGGAGGGAACTCAGGACCCAGGACACGTTTGCCGAACTCACACTTCAGGTCGCGGGCCAGAAAATCTGAAAAAGTGTTGAGCAGCGATCTGTCGCGGTGTTTAACGCTAATCCTGATCATTCTGCAGAAAGGCGGGTAGTTGAATGCCTTTCTCTCTTCCATCTGTATCCTGAACATATTCCTGTAGTCGTGATTCAGGACCAGCCTTATCATCCTGTGACCAGGATCGGAGGTCTGTATAACTACTGTCCCGGGTTTTTTTCTTCTTCCGGCTCTCCCGCTGACCTGTTCCATAAGCTGAAAACTCCTTTCATGAGCCCTGAAATCAGGGAAGTTAAGAAGATTATCGGCGTTCAGAATACCCACAACGGTCAGGTTCTCAATATCGAGTCCTTTCGAGATCATCTGGGTTCCGATCAGTATGTCGGTCTGACCTTCTTCAAGGGATCTCAATATCCTTTCGAAGGAGTTTTTTCCCCTGGTTGTATCCTGGTCCATTCTCGCCACCCTGGCTGAAGGAAACACTATCTTTATTTCGTCCTCAATTTTTTCTGTGCCGAATCCGCGGGTTTGAAGTCCTGGAGAGCCGCAGTTTCCGCATTGAGCCGGGATGGCAGTTGAAAATCCGCAATAATGGCAGACCATTCTTGAGATTCCTTTATGGTAGGTAAGGCTTACAGCACATTGTACACATTTTGGTATCCAGCCGCATTCAGGGCATTCAATGTATGGAGAGAATCCTCTTCTGTTCTGAAAGAGAATAACCTGTTCATTATTTCCGAGAGCCTGGTCGATAGCTTCCAAAAGCTGGGGAGTGAAATGCGAGACCATAAGTTTCTTTCGGTAGGCTTCACGCGAATCGGCCAGCACTATCCCGGGAAGTTTTACCGAACCATAGCGCTGCTTAAGTTCCACCAATCCGTATTTGCCTGTCAGTGCATTGTTATAGCTTTCGATTGACGGGGAAGCTGAGCCAAGAACGGATTTGGCGCCATGCAGCGAAGCAAGCACAAGGGCCGAATCCCGTGCATTATACCTGGGAGCAGGGTCGTGCTGCTTATAAGATCCGTCATGTTCTTCGTCTACTATTATAAGCCCCAGCTTGCTGAAGGGAAGGAAAAGAGCCGATCTTGCCCCGATCACAAGGTTATACTCCCTGGCATTGTTAAATCCACCAACCCTGTTCCATATCTCCACCCTTTCCGCATTACTGAAGCGTGAATGATAAACTCCGGTTACCTGTCCGAAGTGTTTCTGAAGACGCTGTATGATCTGTGCCGTCAGGGCAATTTCCGGAAGAAGATAAAGAACCTGTTTCCCTTTTTTAAGTTGTTCATCAATAAGATGTATGTAAAGCTCAGTCTTTCCGCTCGATGTAACCCCGTGAAGAAGAACGGTTTCTCTTTCCCGGAATGAATTCCGGATCTCTTTCAGTGCAGTTGCCTGTTCGGAGGTAAGTTCCTTAAGTTGTTCCCCGGCTTTGTCAAAATCAACAAGCCGGCCGGTCTCCATCTCAAAGACCTCGAGGATGCCCTTTCTGACAAGCCCGTCGATACTGCCCGCTCCGGATCCTGCTTCCTTTAAAACCAGTGCTTTCCTCACCGGCTGCATAAGTCCTCCCGGGACATACCCGGCAAGGTCGAGGAAGACAGTCAGTATACGCAACTGGACAGGAGCCCTGGCCAGGCTGTCGAGAATCTCATTCAGGCGTTCTTCGGAAAATGCTTCTGCAAGCCTGATGAAATTCTCTTCCCGGGGCTTATATTTCTCAATAACAGGCAGCTCCGTAACTCCCTCCAGGCACAGATCGGATGGAAGGGCGGCCTTCATCACCTCGCCGGCAGAACACATGTAGTATTCTGAAATCCAAGACCATAGTTTCAGCTGAATTTCATTTGCAACGGGCTCCGGATCCAGAACTCTTAGTAATGGCCTTATATTTCTTGCTCGGGGAGGAGTATTATGTATCCTGTAAACAATTCCCGAATAGAGTTTTCTGTTTCCGAGCTGGACAAGAACCCGTGAGCCGCATGGAACCGAATCAACCATCTCATCCGGGATGGAATAGGTAAAGAGTCCTTTGTAGGCCAGGGGCAAAATAATATCTGCAAAATGATTGTTCATCATCAGGTGAAGTGCAGTATCAAACAGGAAATCAGACCGACTTCAGGAAACTCGACATAACCGTAAGCAGGTGATCCTTCCGGATAGGTTTTATCAGACAGGCGTCGCATCCTGCCTCAAGTATTATATCCTTGTCGTCTTCAAAGATGAAGGCAGTCTGAGCAATTATGGGAATGTCCCTTCGGATGTTTCTTATCTCCCTGGTAGCTTCTATTCCGTTCATTTCAGGCATTTGCATATCAAGAAGAACGACGTCGATGCCGGGAGTGTTTTTTACCAGCTCAATAGCCTCAACTCCCGATCTTGCGGTCAGTGTTTTTATCCTTGTATCTGAAAGTGTCCTGTTTAGATAAAGAAGCACATCTTTGTTGTCATCGACGAGAAGGCAGGTTTTGCTGCTCCAGTTTACAGGTTTTCCGTGCGATTCCATACCAGCAGCTTCAAGCCTCGACTTAAGCCGTGTACTTCCGCCGGCCGGCCGGTAGGGGATTGAAAAGCTGAACTCCGAACCGACTCCTTTCTCCGACTGGACGAAGATCCTCCCTCCCATCCTCTGAACCACCTCTCTTGCAAGAGTCAATCCTACTCCCAGACCTTCAAAAGGCCTGTGATGGCCGTCAATCTCCTGCCTGAACTCTTCAAATATATGATCAAGATTCTCCTTGTTTATACCGATGCCTGTATCCTTGACCCTGAAGACAAGGTTGTCATTCTCTTTGGAATACGACAGCCTGACCGATCCTTCGAGCGTAAACTTCACTGCATTGTCCATCAAGTGATTAAGCACCCTTTTCAGCCATACACGGTCGGTAAACACAAGGTCGCCGTTTTCCTCGAGCATGTTCATTACGGTGATCACAATCGGCTTTTCATTTCTCCGTATGATTTTCCTGGCATCCTCAACAACTTCGCTAACTATGTTATTGACTGAAGCTTCCTCATAGGTAATCTCTATCTGCGAGCTTTCAAGCCTCGACAGGTCGATGATGTCGCCAATAATCTGAAGTAGTTTTTCACTGTTGTGGTTAATATGCTCTATGTACTCTTCCTTGACTTCGTCGGTGATGTCGCTTGCCAGAAGAAGGTTGGCAAAACCCACCACGCTGTTCAGCGGGGTTCGGATCTCATGTGAGATGTTCGCAAGAAAACTTGATTTCAGCCTGTTGCTTGCCTCAGCCTCGATATTTGCTTTCAGAAGGTCTTCGTGCACTTTCTTGAGGGCGGTAATATCCCTCGATATTGTTAAGGCGCCTATGATATCTCCGCTCTCATTTTTTACAGTTACCGACTTTGTGGAGAGTGTTATGAAATGCCCGTCCCTATGCTTCAGTCTCAGTTCACACTCGAAGATACCCTTTTCGTGAAGTGCTTCTGTTCTGTTTTTCTCATATTCTGTATCCTCAGGATGGAGGAGATCATCATTTCCGATGGCATTGTACTGCTCTCTTGTCATACCGATGAGAAAATAAAATGCCGGGTTGGCATACTTCAGGTTACCGTCCCTGTCGTAAAAAGAGATACCGTCATCGGCCGAATGAATAAGGCTTTTGTAGAACATTTCAGAATATGAAAATTCACGTGCTATGTTCTCCTTTTCAAGTGAAAGGTCCTTGTTGGTCTTCTTCAGCTGGGAGTTTATCTCCTCAATCTGTCTGTTTCTGTCCTTCAGTTCCCTGTTTGCAGCCCTTATCCTTGCAGAAAAAACAAGTATCAGAATTGCCATGACTGCCATAGCTCCTAAAAGAGTCAGAACAAAGGCCAGTGTGGATATTGACAGCACAGGTGCCGAGCCGGCCGGCAAGGTCACAGAGCCGGCATATAGTATTGACGGAGCAGCTGTTGCAACAGCTGTGATTGCTGAAAACAGGGTTACCCGCCGGGGCAAATTTAGTGCCATGCACCTATAGAACCTTCCCATGAAAAACATCAGATTAAGACCCAAATTAACTTTCAATCCCCATTAAGTTTCAAATATAGATATTCGCAGTCAACACCTTATCATTATTAACGTAAAATATTGCACAAAATGTGCTAAATTGCGAACAAATGTCTTTAGAATGGAAAAAGACAGGAAAAAATTTTCCGGCGGCAGAAGGTACAGGAATGAAGACATAACGGTTTACTGGAAGCCTGATGCGTGTGTTCATGCTTCATACTGTTACAGGGAGCTAATCGAGGTATTTGATCCGGGGAGGCGCCCATGGGTCGACATGTCGGGCGCTTCCACCGACAGGATCATTGAAGTTGTTAACATGTGTCCCACAGAGGCTCTTTCATGGAAATGGAACGATAATGAAAGGAACCTGGAAGTAGGGCCGGAACATACGAATCATATCAGGTTCAGGAGGCCCGAACTCATGGGAGATGAGGCTGAGGAGCCGGAGGCCTGGGAGAAACCGGTTTCTGTCAGGATAATGTACGATGGTCCGATCATAATCAAGGGGGATTTCATTCTGAAATATGACGGTAATACAAAGGAGATGAGAGGAGGGCTTATCTCTCTGTGCCGTTGCGGTGCAAGCAACAAGCTGCCTTTCTGCGACGGGGCACATCGTAAGACAGGATTTGAAGATATTTAGCAGCCATGGACAGCACTGAGGAAAAGAAGATAACTACGGTTGTGGAGGTTATTGACGGCGGTCCCTTAAAGATCACGGGAAACATTGTTTTCCAGGACATAAAAAGGGATATAACCGGGCAAACCGGTGAAATGTATTTATGCCGTTGCGGCCGTTCGTGCAACAAGCCTTATTGTGACGATTCACACAAAAGGTGATCTGTTAAGGGAAGTCCTTCGAAAAACTATTATCATTCACGAAAGAGCTCTTCTGACAGCTTCGGCAGCATCACCGAATGATACTGCTGAAATTACGGACAGTCCGGAGTTATCAATAATTTCCTTTGCTTCAGCGGCATTTGTGCCCTGAAGCCTGACCACCACGGGAACCTTTATCTCCCCGGCTGTCTTATAGGCTTCTACGACTCCGTTGGCCACCCTGTCGCATCTGACGATTCCCCCGAAAATATTTATAAGAATGGCTTTCACGGCAGGGTCCCTGAGGATGATCCTGAAGCCTGCCCTGACTGTTTCGGGGCTGGCTCCCCCTCCCACATCGAGGAAGTTAGCAGGTGATCCTCCCGACAGTTTTATTATATCCATGGTTGCCATGGCAAGTCCGGCTCCGTTAACCATGCATCCAACATTTCCGTCAAGCTTGACATAGTTGAGGTTGCTTAAGCCGGCCTCCACCTCAACAGGATCTTCTTCCTCAAGATCCCTCATTGCAGCCAGTTCGGGATGCCTGAAGAGGGCATTATCATCAAGTACCAGTTTGCAGTCGACGGCAAGTATCCTGTTGTCACTGGTTTTAAGAACAGGATTTATCTCCAGGAGCTGGGCATCGGATCCGATAAATGCTTCATAAAGACCATAAATGAATTTCCTCATGTTCAGGAAGGCTTCTCCGGAAAGGCCAAGATTGAAAGCGATGTTTCTTGTCTGAAAAGGCAGAATTCCCATAGATGGGGATATTTCCTCCGTAAAAATCCTTCCCGGATCATTTTCAGCCACCTGTTCAATATCCATTCCTCCGTCGGGAGAGTACATCAGTACATAGCGCCCGCTTTTTCTGTTCAGCAGGATGCTTATATAGAACTCCCTGTGGTCCGATTTCCCGGCATAATAGACATCGGCTGCAACCAGCACTTTGTTTACCTTTTTCCCGGCAGGTCCTGTCTGTGGGGTGACCAGTGTCATACCTAACATATTACCGGCAATTGTGCCGGCTTCTTCAGGTGTCCTGGCTAATTTAACCCCTCCGCCTTTCCCCCTGCCGCCGGCATGGATCTGGGCTTTTACCACAAAACACTCCGGATTGACCTTCTCTTTCAATTGCGTGGCTGCCATCACTGCCTGTTCGGCTGTGTTTGCCACAAATCCTTCCTGGATGTCGACATCGTATGCCTTCAGGATTGATTTTCCCTGGAACTCATGTACGTTCATCTGCCTCTTAATATTTGTCCTTGTGCTCCACTGTCTTTGATGGAAATATAGGTAAAAAAAGGATATTTTGCCTATTTTAGCTTCAAAAAAGGATGCGTAAGCTTCTTAACGAAGAGCTTGGGAGAAAGAGCATTGCAGACTACAGGAATTCAGGCAAGTCGCCTTTTGTTGTTGTTCTCGACAATGTAAGGAGCCATAACAATGTAGGTTCGGTTTTCAGGACTGCCGATGCCTTCCTTACAGGTAAGCTGTTCCTGTGCGGCATCACCCCTCGTCCTCCTCACAGGGATATACAGAAGACAGCTCTGGGAGCGACCGAATCGGTCGAATGGGAATGGCATGAGAAAACCACCGATGCCTTAATAAAGCTGAAGGAAGAAGGATATCTGATAATTGGAATTGAACAGGTTGAAGGAGCCGTGGAGCTTCAGGATCTTAATATTGAAAAAGATTGCAGGTACGCACTGGTCTTCGGGCATGAAGTGAAAGGAGTCAGCCAGGAGGCGCTTGATCTGTGCGATCAGTGTGTAATAATCCCGCAGTTTGGGACGAAGCATTCATTCAACATAGCCGTGAGCGCCGGCATTGTGCTCTGGGAAGCAAATAAAAAGGGCGTTGCAAGCAACGCCCTCTGTATTGATCATAAGTAATATTTCTACTGGAACATTCCGGCGAAAGCACTGTCGCTGAAATATTTCGCAAATTCCAGATCGTTTTTCAAAGCTGTCCTTAAATCAGAGCTAAGGCTTGAGGCTTCTTTAAGAGCATTCAATGCGTAGGTCTTGTCATCAAGACGCGATCCAACGATAGCCTTGAGGTATGCAGTAAGAGCTGTTTTTGCTTCTCCGGTGAGGCTTTCAAGAGTTGTCTTTGCCCTGTTTACATCGCCTTTCAGTATCTGTGCGAGAGCCAGGTTGTTGGAAGCTTCGGTGCCAAAGAAATTGACGGCTTTGTCATATTCACCCTTGGTGATGGCTACAATACCCAGACCGTATCTTGATTCAGGTGTTGCGGCAGTCATTGAGTTGAAAAGTTCTTCAGCTTTTGCCATTTCACCCTTCATAATATAAGCGAAAGCGGTGTTGTTCTTTACAACGTCGTTGTTAGCAATGGCTTTTGCCTTATCGAGTGCAGCAATGGCATCATCGGGTTTGCCAAGGCAAAGTGATGTGACAGCCACGTTGTTATGAGCGCGGATGCATTTTGGATAAGCATCGGCAACAGCCTTGTAGAATGAAAGTTTTTCATTCTTGTCAGTTGTAAGGGCTCCTGCGCGAAGCATTTCTTCAAGGCTGAGAACTTTTGGATCAGATTTCATCTGAGCAAGTATCTGCTCATCTGTGCGGCCGATATTATCGACATTTACGATAAGTTTTGACCTTCTCAGTTTGGGAAGAATGTCAGTCTTGAGAGCTTCGAAAGCTGCTGACATGTTCTTTATTTCCTTTTCGCGGACTTCAGGATCGGAGTACATCGACAGAACCCTGAGGATCAGTTCCTTGTCGGCGATGCTTGAATTCTCGACTTCAGTTTTGAAACCTTCCCAGTCTTCAGCAGTGGTAAGTGAGCTGAAGAAACCATCGGCCTGGGCTACTTCGACTTTCTTGAATTCATTTTTCAGGACTTTGTCGGCAGATACACCTCTTTTTCCTGAGAGCTTCTCGTTCTCATCGAATTTTCCGTCGGGAGAAGCGTATGAGCTGACAACAGCGCCTTTTAGCTGTTTGTTGGGATCAGCGGTTGTGGTTACAATATAATCTTTCAGAGCAACAACATCTTCGCCTTTCAGCTCTGAACTGCGGACATTGGCCTGGTTGATTACATAATTGATGTCGGCAACTTTCGTTTCGGGTACTATCCTGACAAACTGGTCGGGCATAATTACACCTTTTGCATTTTTCTCAACAAGTGTTGAAGTCGCGATGACACCGTCAGCAAGTTTAAGGGGATCAAAATCGAGGGTTTTCTCGCCCATGCTGGCGTTCGTCCTCAAAACCAGTTCCGACCTTTTCATTGCATCAGCGTAAGGGATAGCTGAAGTGTAGGTGAAATCACCTCCTGAATAGGTGATGACCTTGTTGTTGGCCATGACTTTTTCTCCCTGGAGAACCTGAACTTTATCAAAAGCTGTTTCTCCGCCTGCATAGGTTAATACCGGAGTGAGGGCAAGAGTAGCTTTCTTGTTGAAATACTTCTCGGGAAATGTACCTTTAATGGTAACATTCACAAGTCCGCCATGGGCTTCAAGTACCTGCGGGGTAACTTCGTACTTGATGTCTCCGGCTTCCTTTTTCATTTTATTCAGACCGGCGCAACTTGATAAAAAGGCAGCTGCGAGGATAAGGATAAAATAGCTTCTGATTTTTTTCATAGTCTAATGTTTATTTGTGTTAATCAACTCGATTTATTCTTCAGAATTTACAAAGAATATCTCTTGATAAATTACCTGCAAAATTATAAAAAATAGTTACAATATCAGACAAATCATATAAAATGTTCATAATATGACCATATTAAGCCCTTTACCCCACTCGTTGCAGAATATTGTTTCAGTTATATTTCTGTAATGTTCACAGTTTGCAACGAAGTCAATATTGTTTATATCTATTATAAGGTAGCATGCCTCAGGGTTCTGCCTGAAGAATGAGAAATAGCTTTCCTGTATCTTCTGAAGGTATTCCGGAGTGATTTGTTTCTCATATTCCCTGCCTCTCCTGCGAATATTTTCCAGAAGTCGTTCAGGTGTCTGATGAAGGTAAACATAAATATCCGGCTTGGGCATCTGGCCATAAATGATATAGAAGATTTGCCTGTACAGGTTGTATTCGTCGCCTTTAAGAGTTGAAGCTGCGAAGACAAGGGATTTCATAAAATAGTAGTCCGCCACGGTAAATGACTTGAACATGTCCCTTGTTCCGAATTCTTCATTGAGCTGCTTATAGCGGCTTGCCAGGAATGAAAGTTCGAGCGGGAATGCATACTTATCCGGTTCCCTGTAAAATTTGGGAAGGAAAGGGTTGTCGGCAAACTGTTCCAGTACAAGCCGTGCATTGTATTCATCGGCTATCATGCTTGCGAGTGATGTCTTACCCGCGCCTATATTGCCTTCGATAACCACATAATTGTACCGGACTTCCATTGCTCATGGTCTGCGGTCGCCTTGTCTTTGCTTTTCCCCGCCTTCTTCCCTGGGAGGACGAGGGAGAAGGACCTTTCGTGAAAGTTTCAGCTTTCCGGTTTTGGAATCTATCTCAATAAGTTTTACTTCCAGTTCATCTCCAACCTTCAGCACATCTTCTACAGTGTTTACCTTTTTCCAGTCGATCTCCGAGATGTGAAGAAGGCCGTCCTTATTGGGAAGTATTTCTATAAAAGCTCCGAACTGGACAATGGTTTTCACTTTTCCCTTGTAAACCTGGCCGATTTCCGGAACGGCTACAATTCTCTTTATCCAGTCGAGGGCAGCAGTGATGGCTTCCTTGTTTTCGCCAAACACATTGACGTCGCCATGTCCGTCGATCTCTTCCACAACGATGGTTGTTCCGGTTTCGCGCTGTATCTCCTGAATGACTTTACCTCCGGGGCCGATAAGGGCTCCGATCATATCCTTGGGTATAGTGAGCATTTCGATTCTCGGAGCATGAGGTTTAAGTTCGGGCCTGGGACTTTCGATTGTATCCTTCATAATGTCGAGGATATGCATTCTTCCTTTGCGGGCCTGATCAAGGGCTAAGGTAAGAACCTCGAATGAAAGGCCTTCCACCTTGATGTCCATCTGAGTGGCGGTAATCCCGTCGCGGGTTCCCGTAACCTTGAAATCCATATCTCCAAGGTGATCCTCATCACCAAGGATATCCGAAAGAATTGCATATTTACCGGAGTCCTTGTCGGTAATGAGTCCCATTGCTATTCCCGCAACCGGTTTTCTGAGCTGTATCCCGGCATCCATTAGAGCAAGTGTACCTGCGCAGACAGTTGCCATTGATGAAGAACCATTTGATTCGAGTATATCGGAAACCACTCTGACTGTATAAGGATTCTCTGAGTCAGGCGGCATCATATTCTTCAGCGCCCTGTGAGCCAGGTTGCCGTGTCCGACTTCCCTGCGGCTTACACCTCTTGCTGGTTTTGCTTCGCCGGTTGAGAAGGGCGGAAAGTTATAGTGAAGCGTGAACTTTTCAGTTCCCTTGTTAAGTACGTCGTCAATTATCTTTTCGTCGAGCTTTGTTCCCAGTGTGACTGTTGTAAGCGACTGGGTTTCTCCCCTTGTGAACAGGGCTGAGCCATGGGTTGCCGGAAGGGGGTCTATTTCACAGACAATGGGCCTTATCTGGTCGGATTTTCTTCCGTCGAGACGGATACCCTCATCGAGAACAAGTCTGCGTGCAGCTTCCCTTACCACTTCACCGAAGTATTTTTTGACAAGGGTTTCCTTCACTTCATTTTCTTCTGAAAACTGAGAAAGGAATCCGTTGAGAACTTCATTGAATGATTCTTCCCTTTTGTGTTTATCAGCAACGGCCGAACGGGCTGCCTGATAGCAGGGGCCATAGGTTTCGTCCCATACCTTTTTCTTCAGATCCGGGTCATTTTCCTCGTGGCTGTATTCTCTTCCGGGTCCCTTGCCGGCTTCTGCCGCAAATTCCTTTTGAGCCTGACACTGGATTCTGATAGCCTGGTGGGCTGTCCTGAGAGCTTCGATCATGTCTGATTCCGACACTTCCTTCATCTCTCCCTCTACCATGAGAATATTCTCGTATGTAGCACCGACCATAAGATCCATGTCGGCATCCTTGAGCTGAGTTGCAGTGGGATTCACAATAAAACTGCCGTTTATTCTTGCTACTCTGACCTCGGACATTGGTCCGTTGAAAGGAACATCGGAAATGGAAAGAGCTGCCGAAGCGGCAAGGCCGGCGAGTGCATCCGGAATTATGTCGATATCGGCAGATATGAGGTTTATTGTTACAAAAGTCTCGGCATGATAGTCATCCGGGAAAAGCGGCCGCAGCGCCCTGTCGACAAGCCTCGATATCAGAATCTCATAATCAGAAGGTCTTGCCTCGCGCTTAAGGAATCCTCCGGGGATACGTCCCGATGAAGCATATTTCTCTTTGTATTCTACTGATAGCGGCATGAAATCTGTGTCTTCCTTGGCTTCCTTTGCAGAAACGACTGTTGCAAGCAGCATGGTTTTACCCATCTTAAGAAGTACCGCTCCGTCGGCCTGTCTTGCCATTTTCCCGGTTTGGAGTGTAATAATACGTCCGTCGCCGAGATCAATATTCTTCTCTTTAATGTTGAACATTATTTCTTTAGTGTTTTATGATTGCCGAAATTACAATTAATTCAGGATATTAAGAAAAAAGGCAATTCAGAATTGCCTTTTTTCCCTTATTTACGTAATTTCAACGCTTTGACTATTTCCCTGTATCGCTCTATATCCTTGACTTTTAGATAGTCAAGAAGCTTTCTCCTTCTTCCGACGAGTTTAATGAGCGCCCTCTGGGTGCTGAAGTCCTTTTTGTTCTTTTTCAGGTGTTCGGTAAGATGTGATATCCTGTATGAAAACAATGCAATCTGTCCCTCTGCCGTTCCTGTGTCAATCTCTGATGTTCCAAATGTTTTGAAAAACTCCTGCTTCTTCTCGGTAGTCAAATACATATCTTTAATTAATATATTGTTTATCCATAAATAAATTGAGTCTCCAATTTTGGAACGCAAAAATAAGGCTTTTTTATGTAAACTATCAAACAATTGACTACTTTTTTTTTGAAGTCCTGAAAATATGTCCTGAAAGACCAACGACAGCAGGTCTTTAATATTGCCCTGCTCACTATAAAGACGTAAAGTTAGTTCTAAAAGTTGCGTGCGTTGCTTATGATAAATAACAACTTATTAACAAATAAACAGAGTTTTGAGGATAATGTTCAGGCGGTCTTCCGGGGGTGAATGCAGACCTGCAACCGACTTCGGCATCAGTGGCCGCGGTCAGGGCTCCAGGCTAAGCTGGCTGTTGTTTTTCAGTAGTTTTCCGGAACTGATAATGCCGGAACCTATTCTGCAGTCGAGGCATCGTCGTTTCCGGCAGTAGTTTTCAGTCAGCTGAAGAAGTGCCTGGGTATGAAAAGCCGATTCAGGGACAACTCCTGCAGATTCCCATTCGCGGATCACCGAGTTTTTTTCCGGATCAATAAGATCCAGAAAATCCAGTGCCCTGTCGCACAGGTTCAGGTCATCGTGGCTTGTTCCATAGACAAAAATCACAGGTATTACTGCATTGATAAGCAGTATATCGGAAGCCTGAACGCCGGTATGCTTTTTTGTTCTTCTGCTGCTTTTTCCGAAAACATAGTGGTCATCCCAGTATGAAGAAGCAGAGACCATAAACAGTTCCTTCAGCTGAGCTGCGTCAGCAGCTGCGAGTGTCCTGGAAAACAGGCCCCCGGCTGTTGAAAGAAGAGCTGCAAGCTGCGACAGTCTGACAGTGGGAAAGTTTACCGGCCGGAGGCGGCAGAACTTCCAGAGCCATCCGTGGATCGGACGGAGAGAGTATTTGGCTGAGAGCACCTTGTATTCCCTGATAAGGTCGAGATAGTATCTGTCCGACAGGGCATTTTTAAACAATCCTTCGTCAAGCATCCCGGCGCTGCCGAAAAGCAGGGCTTCAATCTGCAGCAGGTTGTCAGCATGTTTTCTTATTATTCTGAAGGGAAGGGCTGTAGCCAGCATCTCAAAAGGTTCGGTGTTAACCCTGAAACCGAAATACCTGCTCAGCATCCTGTAAAATGTCTCATCCCAATCATTACCGGTTGCCCTGAATATCTTCATCACAGCTTCCGACTTCATCTGCATCCGTTCAACAAGAAGTGACTGCAGCCAGCTTCTCAGAAAAAACCTGCCGGCGCTTTCAATATCCTCGCTGCATGCAATGGAGCATGGGTTGTTAACAAGATCAATGTACCTGCTGTAAAGGGCAGGATCGTACTTTATCACCGAAGTAAGAAGCTCTTGGTTTTTTGCATTGCATACCTCTGTATCCTTTTCTGCAACCACATGGAGTATCACGTTGTCGAACGAATGATCGAGATTGTGCCTGTGTAAATTGAAATGTGAAGCACGAGTGTGGATCTCCACATTGCCGGCCCATTCAGTTCCGGCAATTAGTATCCTCGCATTGAAGAAATCGGGGCCGGAGTCGCGGTTGTACTCGCCCGGGCTTATCACGATTATCGGATTTCCGTCTCCGTCGGTAAGTGAAAAAGGATCATAAAGGGAATATTTCCACAGGTAATGAAGGAATTCTTCTTTCATTGCGGCACAAGTTTAATAACAGCGAGAACATAAAGTTACGAAACCTGTTGCAATGGGAAATGCACAGGGCAGAAAAATATGAGGATAACCTGAGGAAAGGGCAGGACTCAGATCAGTTTGTGGACTGCCAGACTGGCTTCCATTTCCATTTGTGTTTCTCTTGCTTTTTCACCGGCTGTCTTGTCGAAGTTTTCAGAGCTGTCCGCAAAAATTATTGCCCTTGAGGAGTTCACCAGAAGACCGCATTTTCCAGTCATGCCGTACCTTGCGACATCTCCGAGACTTCCTCCCTGGGCTCCCACGCCGGGAACCAGGAGAAAATGATCGGGCACAATTTGTCTTATCTCCTTAAGCATCTCAGCGCGTGTTGCTCCAACAACATACATAAGATTATTAAGTGTTCCCCACCGGCTCGAAAGGGTAAGAACTCTTTCATAAAGCATCAGTCCATCCTCATTATGATACTGAAAGTCGTCGGCTCCCTTGTTGGAAGTCAGGACAAGCAGGATGACCCATTTCCCTGTGTACTCGAGGAATGGAGCCACTGAATCTTCTCCCATGTAGGGCGCCACTGTAACAGCGTCGAAATCCATTGTCTCAAAGAATGCCCTGGCATACATTTTCGAGGTATTCCCTATATCTCCGCGTTTTGCATCGGCGATTACAAAAATACCGGGATACCTGGTTTTGATGTAGTCGAGAGTCGATTCAAGGGTTTTCCAGCCTCCGGCCCCCATCGATTCATAAAAGGCGGTATTTGGCTTATAGGCAACGGCGTACTTATGAGTCGAGTCAATGATCCTTTTGTTGAATTCCAGAACGGGATCTTTGGCTTTCCGCAGTGAAGGAGGAAGTTTTTCAAGCTCGCTGTCCAGACCGATGCAAAGGAACGATTTTTTTTCAGAGATAGCCCTGAACAAGTCCTTGTGGTCCATAATAATATGGTATTAAATAGTGTTCTCTTTAAGTCTTTCAGCGTTTTCTGCCACCTGCAGTTTATCTATTATCTCCTGGATATTTCCATCGAGGACATAAGGCAGGTTGTACAAGGTCAGGTTTATCCTGTGGTCGGTCATCCTTCCCTGGGGATAATTGTAAGTCCTGATCTTTGCAGATCTGTCGCCTGTCGAAACCATAGTCTTCCTCTTGCGTGAAACCTCGTCAAGGTATTTTTGATATTCAAGATTATATAGACGGGTGCGTAATTCCTTTAGCGCCTTGTCATAATTCTTAAGCTGTGATTTCTCGTCCTGGCATATAACCACTATTCCTGTCGGGATATGAGTAAGTCTTATTGCAGAGTAGGTGGTATTGACCGATTGTCCTCCCGGTCCTGATGAGCAGTATGTATCTTTTCTGATATCTTCATTCCGGATTTCAATATCGACTTCGTCGGCTTCGGGAAGAACAACCACAGAGGCGGCGGAGGTATGTATCCTGCCCTGAGTTTCCGTCTGGGGAACTCTCTGAACCCTGTGAACTCCTGATTCATACTTGAGTATCCCGTAAACGCCTTCTCCTGATACGCTGAGAACAATTTCCTTGTAGCCTCCCGCCGTGCCTTCCGAATAGCTGTTGATTTCAGCCTTCCATCCCTTTTGTTCGAAGAATTTACTATACATTCTGAAAAGGTCGCCGGCAAATAAGCTTGCTTCGTCGCCTCCGGTGCCTGCCCGTATTTCCATCACGGCATTCTTATCATCCTCCGGATCGGCTGGTATAAGGAGCAGTTTGATCTCTTCCTCCATTTCGGGGATCATATCAGAGAGCTGGTCAACTTCCGCCTTTGCCATTTCCCTCATCTCTTCGTCCTTCTCGGTAGCAAGCAGTGCCCTTGAGCTTTCAAGGTTTGAAAGGGCCAGCCTGTATTTTTCGAGGGCGTCCACTACCGGTTGCAGATCCTTGTATTCCTTGCTAAGCCTGACGTATCTGTCCATATCGGATAGCACATCAGGTCTGGTCAGAAGCTCCCCAACCTCGATAAACCGCTGTTTTACACCCTCAAGCTTCTCAAGAATCATGTTTTCCTCCATAGAAGTATCGAATTTTCGGCGTGCAAAGATAGTAAAAAATACGTTACGGTATTCAGTATTCGAAGCTGCCTGATTCTGAAACTATTGTAAGCCTTTTGCCGTCTGAGGCCTCACAACGTCCTATTATCCTTGCCTGAAGATTGAAAGCTGATGCAATACCGGTGATCTTTTCCGCAGTGCCGGGGTCGGTGTAAATTTCAAGCCGGTGACCCATGTTGAAAACTCTGTACATTTCCTGCCAGGGAGTTCCCGATTGTTCCTTTATTATTCTGAACAGGGGAGGTACAGGAAACATGTTATCTTTTATTACATGCAGATTGTCGATGAAATGCATGACTTTAGTCTGTCCGCCTCCGGAACAATGTATCATTCCGTGAATGGAATTTTTCAGTTCCCTGATGATCCTGACTGCCACCGGGGCATAGGTTCGTGTCGGGGAGAGTACGAGTCGTCCGGCGTTAAGGTCGAGTCCTTCGGGTATATCTGTGAGTTTAAGCTTTCCTGAATAGACCAGTTCGGGAGGGACTGACGGGTCATAGCTTTCCGGATATTTCCCTGCAAGGTATTTTGCAAACACATCATGTCTTGCTGAAGTAAGCCCGTTGCTTCCCATTCCTCCATTATATTCCGTTTCCCAGGTTGTCTGCCCAAAAGAAGCCAGTCCTACAACAACGTCGCCCGGCAGGATATTGCAGTTTATTACATCATCTCTTTTCATACGGGCAACCACTGTGGAGTCGACCACTATTGTCCTTACCAGGTCGCCGATATCTGCAGTTTCTCCGCCGGTAGACCAAATCCCGACTCCCAGTTCCCTGAGTTCTTCAAGTACTTCTTCAGTACCGTTTATAACAGCTGAAATCACCTCCCCGGGGATAAGGTTCCTGTTTCTTCCGATAGTTGAAGAAACAAGTATATTGTTGCAGGCTCCCACGCAAAGAAGGTCATCGGTGTTCATCACAATTGCATCGCGGGCAATTCCCTTCCACACCGACATATCTCCGGTCTCCTTCCAGTAGATATACGCAAGCGACGATTTGGTCCCGGCGCCGTCGGCATGCATAATATTGCAGTAAGCTTCGTCGCCTCCAAGAATGTCAGGGACTATTTTACAAAAGGCATTGGGGTACAATCCTCTGTCAATATTTCTTATAGCAGCATGGACATCCTCCTTGCGGGAGGATACACCCCTTCTTCCGTATTTTGATTCTTCTGTCATTTTGCTGCCGGAACGTAATCAGTCCTGAGCACTCTGAACTCTGTTCTCCTGTTTATCTGGTGGGCTATTTCCTTTTGTTCATCAGTAGCCAGGGCATTTATGAACTGTTCGGCCAGGGTTGATCCTTCCTTAAGGAAGTTATTCTGCGCAGCGATGGAAGCATCCACAATCTTTGGTGTCGATTCCCCATAGCCTTTGGCTGACAGCCGGTCGGGTGCAATTCCCTTGTCGATAAGATACTGTACAACCGACTGAGCTCTTTTCTGTGAGAGGTCGAGGTTATATTCCTCGGTGTCGCGTGAGTCGGTATGGGACATCAGTTCTATAGTTACGTTGGAGTTGTCGTTAAGAGTTTCAACCAGTTTGTCGAGCGAAACCATCGATTCGGGTCTGAGGTCCCATTTCCCGAAATCGTAAAATATATTGGGCAGTTCAATAGGTTTATCTGTTGCTGTAAGCGGGATGGTTACCATAAAGTCGCGGCTCTTTTCCTGGTTTTTGGTTGTTTCCCTCTCCTTGCCGTTAAGGTATCCTTGTTTTGAAGCGAGGAAGATATAATCAACATCCGGCCTGAGGCTGAATTTGAAATCCCCTCCCTGTCCGGTCTCTGCCTGCAGATTTGACCCGTCGCTGGCAATGAGTCTTACCACAGAGCCCTGAATTGGCTGTCCTGTTTTTTCATCTTTAACCAGACCGGTCACATTGAATCTGAGAGGAGGCAGTTCGAAAGTAAAGAGGTCGTCATTTCCTCTTCCTTTACGGGTGGAGCTGAATATTCCCTTTTCGGAGTCATTTTCGAATGAGATACCGAAATCGTCAGCAAAACTGTTGACAGGTGATCTCATATTCTGCACTGTCCATGAACCGTCAGGCTGTGAGACAGCCTTGAAGAGGTCGAGACCTCCCATTCCTATATGTCCGTCGGAAGCAAAATAAAGGGTTCCGTCGCTTCTGATATAGGGGAAGAGTTCATTGCCCTGAGTGTTGATGTCGGGACCCAGGTTCCTTGGTGCAGACCATGTATCCGAAACATCGTTTCGTGTAGCATAGTATATGTCTTTAAGCCCGGAACCGCCCGGCATATCGGAGACAAAATAAAGGGTGAGACCATCGGATGAGACTGAAGGATGAGCAGCGACCAGAGAGTCAGGAAGGATTCCGGTATCTTTCGGATCACTCCATTTATCTCCGGCGCGTTCTGATACCATTATCACGCAACCCTTTTTCTCTCGTTTACCGGCTTCGCAGCGTGTAAAGAACACTTCACGGTAATCAGAGCTAAAGCTGGGAGTTCCGTCTTCCGAGTCGCTGTTAAGTCCGTCGACCGGAACCGGGGTACTCCACTTTGATTTCTTGTCTATCCTGCTCTCGAAGATATCCGTAAAACTTTGTCCTGTGGCGCCGTGAGTCTTGCTTCCTGCAGCATCATCGCGGGAAGATGTGAAAAATATGACTCCGAAATCATCCCGGCCGTAAGCCGGACTGAAATCCGAGTACCTTGAATTCAAATCCTTAAGTTCTTCAACACGGTAAGCTTCAGGATTCCTCTCCCATTCGAGAGCAAGTTCGCATGCTCTTATCTGCTGGTCGGCCCTTGAATCGGAAGGAGCAACCTGCTTGTATTTCCTGAATTCCTCAATAGCCTGCTGGTATTTGCCTGATTTCTTGAGTGATTCGGCGAGCCAGTACTGCGCTTCAGGTTTTGATGTGGCTGAACGGACAGCAAGCCTGTACCATGTCTCGGCATTCTTCGGGTCATTTGTAAGGCGGTATGATTCTGCAACCATGTATCCAAGTTCAGTTCTTACCGATCTGTCGGCATTTTTCGATTTTGAATAAGCATCCTTGAACTGGTCAATGGCTTCATAGTATTCGCCGGCATTGAAAGCCTCATAGGCTCTTTCCGCTTTCTTCTTCTGGGCAGGAGAGTCCGGAATGGCAAAAGCCGAAAGAAATAATATGGCCAGTATTAATCGCTTCATGGTATGATCCTGATTTAAACTTCAAAAGTAATCATTTTGACAATAAGAAATAACAGGGGCTTCAGGGCCCGGGGGATAAAACAACAAAGGAGCAACAAAAATGATGCCCCTTTGCTTTCCTAACCCTGATCTTCACCAGACTATCTTGTAAACAGCAGTTCCCTGTATTTCGGCAACGGCCATATCTCGTCATCAACGATAAGTTCGAGCTTGTCGATGTGATACCTTATGGATTCCAGATATGGCTTGACGTTCTTTTCGTAGGCGAGAGCTTTTTCAAATGAGTCTTCAATTACATTTGCCTTTTTGCGTTCCTCCACCATTTCGAATACCTCTTTCTTTATACTCAGGATGTGATCAGAAATGATTTGAACAGCTTCCCTGCCTGGAGCCGACAGTTTCAGGTACTCATCTTCAGTGAATATCTCCTTCAAACCCTTCACATTTTCGATCAGCGACGACATATACTTGATCCCGGTAGGTACGATATGGTTTATTGCAAGGTCGGCAAGCACTCTCGACTCTATCTGAACTTTTTTGGTGAATTTCTCATATTCCACTTCCACGCGGCTGTTAAGCTCCTTCTCGGTGAACACTCCCCCTCCCACCAGTACTTCCTTCGACTTGGGAGTCAGGTACTTGCTAATTGATTCAGGGATGCTTTCCACACAGCAAAGACCTCTTTTCCTGGCTTCCTTCATCCATTCGGCGGAATAGTTGTCTCCTTCAAAGCGGACTTTTTCCGAATCGATTATAGCTTTTTTCAGTACCTGGAAGATAGCTTCATCCTTGCCTCTGCCTTTTTTGATAAGTACGTCAACGTCTCTCTTGAATTTTCTGAGCTGAAAAGCCACTGCCGAATTGAGTGCAATGGCGGCAGCGCTGCAATTGGCTGAAGAACCCACTGCCCTGAATTCAAATTTGTTTCCGGTAAATGCAAAAGGCGAAGTCCGGTTCCTGTCGGTGTTGTCGAGAAGTATCTCGGGAATTTTACCTATGCCGAGCTTCAGCTCAGTCTTCTGTTCAGGGCTCATCTTGCTGTCGGAGACTTTTTTTGAAATGTCATTCAGCATCTTGCTCAGGTAGGTGCCGAGGAACACCGATATTATTGCAGGCGGAGCTTCATGACCTCCAAGCCTCCAGGAATTGGATTCATTCATCACCGATGCCCTGATAAGTTCATTGCTTTCATAAACTGCTTTAAGAACGGTAACAAGGAAAGTAAGGAACTGAAGGTTTGTCCTTGGATTCTTTCCGGGGGTAAGAAGATTCACCCCGGTATTTGTTGACAGCGACCAGTTGTTGTGTTTCCCTGAACCGTTAATTCCGGCATAGGGTTTTTCATGAAAGAGAACGCGGAATTTGTGCTTTCTTGCTACTCTTTTCATTACATCCATGAGCAACTGGTTATGATCAATGGCAAGGTTTACCTCCTCGAATATGGGCGCACACTCAAACTGATTGGGAGCCACTTCATTATGGCGTGTTTTAACCGGAATCCCGAGTTTGTGTGCTTCGCATTCGAAATCCTTTATAAAACACATGACTCTCCTGGGTATTGAACCAAAGTAATGGTCGGCAAGCTGCTGATCCTTCGAAGCAGTATGACCCATAAGTGTCCTGTCGGCAAGCTCAAGGTCGGGGCGTGCATAATAAAGCGCCTCGTCGACAAGGAAATATTCCTGTTCAATTCCAAGAGTCGGAAATACTTTGTTTACATCTTTGTCAAAAAACTGGCAGATATCAACAGCAGCCTTGTCGAGTTCATACAGCGATTTAAGAAGCGGGGCTTTGTAATCGAGCGCTTCTCCCGTGTATGATACAAAAATTGTAGGGATACAAAGAGTATTTCCCACTATGAACATGGGAGAGGAAACATCCCAGGCGGTATATCCCCTTGCCTCAAAAGTATTCCTGATTCCTCCGCTTGGGAAACTTGATGCATCAGGTTCCGACTGAACGAGAACCTCGCCTGAGAAGTTCTCCACGAGATGCCCGTTTTCTCCGAAATCGATAAACCCGTCATGCTTTTCGGCTGTACCGTCGGTAAGAGGATGAAACCAGTGAGTATAATGGGTAACCCCGCGTTCAAGGGCCCAGGCTTTCAGCCCTATCGCCACCTGATCTGCCTCGTTCCGTGTAAGGGACTTGCCTTCGTTGATGGCCCGTTTTATAACCTTGAATGCGGCGGTCGACAGGTAATGCTCCATCTTGTGAATATTGAAAACATCAATCCCAAAATACTTTGAGATGTTGTTTGCCGGAGGTGTGGTTTCGAGAGGGACTCTTCCGAACACTTCCTTTAACGCGCTAAATCTGAGTTCTGCCATATATTAAATTTTTATATGGCAAAAATATAGGATTTTTCAAACCACCATCATTTTTATCAAGGTTTTTTTAGAAATACTATCATTTTTTTGTTTACACCCCCTTTTTTTATTGACGAAATCTTATTTTTTTACATTTTTACGATCACACCCCCCCGTTCCAGCCGGGAAACTTAAAACGGGAATGAAGCGGCCCGCCTTTATAAAAAGATGAATATAAAGGGTAGCTTTTTACAGGGGGATGCCCCGGACCAGACCAGGATCTCAATCATTTCTGCATCCTGGCCCGGAGAAGCGTCCGAATAATGATTTTTCAAAATCAACAGCAACAACCTTATACTCGGGAGTCAGTGTAAATTCGTCCGCAATTCCGCTGGTCAGGTAGTTTATTGATGCTTCGGGGAAATGGAAAGTTGTATAGACAACTCCCGGTTTCACCACATCAGTGATCCTTGCCTTCATGACAGTATTACCCCTGGCTGAAAACAGACTTACGGTGTCATTATCGGATATCCCTTTTCTTTTGGCATCAACCGGGTGGATGAACAGAATATCTTCTTTAACAAGCTGGCTGTTCGGGGTTCTGCGTGTCATGGAACCGCTGTTGTAATGCTCGAGTATCCTTCCTGTTGTAAGGATATAGGGGAATTTTTCCGAATAGCTCAGAAGTTCCTCAGTTTCCTCAAAGTCCCAGACATGAAACTTCCCCTTTCCCCTTTTAAATGACTCCGTATGAAGTATCAGAGTACCGCTTCCGTCTTCATTTACCGGCCACTGTTTCCCGTTACTTCCGAGTTCTTCCCATCTTACACCTTTGAAAAATGGAACAATGCCTGAGATTTCCCTGAGGGCAGAGGCAGGATGGTATTCTTCCTGAAAAAATCCCATCCTGTTCATTATTTCAGTAATTATCTGTCCATCGGGCTTTGTTCCCGGAAGGGGATCAACAACCCTGTTAACCTTCTGTATCCTTCTTTCGCCATTTGTAAAGGTCCCTTCCTTTTCGAGGAATGATGAAGCAGGAAGGACTACATCTGCAATTCGTGCAGTATCAGTCATAAACAATTCCTGTACTACAAGGAATTCAAGGTTTTCCAGGGCATTTCTGACATGGCAGGTATTTGGATCCGTTTGCAGGAGATCCTCTCCAATGATCCACATAGCTTTCAGGTCTCCTTTTTCGGATGCCCTGAACATTTCAGGGATCCTGTATCCTGTTCCTGACGGTACGGATTTCCCGTAATAGTCGGAGTAAAGCTTGTTGACCACCGGATCGTCAACCGGCAGATAGCCGGCTCCCTGATGCGGCTGAACACCCATATCTGCTGCTCCCTGGACATTGTTCTGTCCTCTCAGCGGGTTTACTCCGGCTCCTTCCTTTCCTATATTACCGGTCATCATTGCAATATTTGCAATCAGTGTTATAGCCTTGGTTCCCTGCCAGTGTTCCGTTACACCAAGTCCGTGAAACTCCATCGCCGCCTTTGCTGCCGAGTATTCGATGGCCGCAGCTCTGACAATCTCGCGGTCCACGCCGCAAACAGTTTCCAGTTCATCAATATCCAGACTACGGAGGTGCTTCTCAAACTCCTCCCAGCCTTCTGTCCTGTTCGCTATGAACTCAAAGTCAGTCCTCCCGTATTCAAGAATAAAACGGGCGAACATATTAAGAATGGCAACGTTTGTACCCGGGCGGTTCTGAAGATGATATTTTGCAAAGCGGGCCAGCTCGATTTTAAGCGGATCTATCACGATAAGAGGGATTCCCGACTGGGCAAGTGCTCTTATCCTTGCTCCGGTAACAGGGTGGGCTGCAGTGGGATTTGCTCCGACCAGAAGGATACATCCTGTCTTATAGAGATCGTCGATCGAATTTGTGGCCGCACCTGTCCCGTAAGCCCACTGCATTCCCATGGCAGTGGGAGCATGGCATACCCTCGAACAACCGTCAATATTATTTGTCCCGATCACAACCCTTATAAACTTCTGCATAAGGTAATTTTCCTCATTTGTACATCGGGCCGAGGAGATCCCGGCTATTGAATCGGGACCGTGTTTATCCTTTATCTCATTAAGCTTTTGTGCAATATGATCATAAGCCTCATCCCAGGTTGCTTTCTCAAAATTGCCATTCCGCCTTATAAGCGGCGCGGTCAGCCTGTCGGGATGTTTATAGAATTCAAAGGCGAAACGTCCCTTCAGGCAGGTGTGGCCCCTGTTTACGGCAGCATCAACCGGAGCTTCGATCCCTCTGACCTCTCCTAAGGCCACTTTTACATCGAGATTGCATCCTACGCCGCAATAGGTACAGGTTGTCCTTATAATCTTTTCAGCAACTGCCGTTTTTGTTCCGAAACGGTCGGATATGGCATTGGTGGGGCAGGTTTGGACGCAGGCGCCGCACGAAACGCATCCTGAAGAAATGAAATCGGTATCGTATCCCTTTATTATCCTGCTTTCGAAACCCCTTCCGGATATTCCCAGGACGTGCTCGCTCTGAAGCTCATCACAGGCCCTGACACACCTGTAGCATTTGATGCACTCGCTTAAATCTGACCATATATAGGGATGACTTCTGTCGGGTTGTGCCTCTGATCTCTTCCTGTTTTCGGGGTACCTGACAACGGGAACTCCAACGGCAGCGATAACTTTCTGAAATTCAGTAGGAAGCCTGCCAGGTTGCGGATGTATCTTATCATCCGGATAATCACTAAGAATAAGCTCGATTATATTCTTCCGGAGTTTCCTTATTCTCTCTGTCGACGGATATATGTAATATCCGCCCGAAACAGGTGTATGGCATGAGGCCATCACCCTGGCGGGCCCGTTTTTTGAGAGAGCAACTTCCACGGAACATATCCTGCATGATCCATAGTTGATCAGGTTGTCAGCCTGACATAGGGTCGGAACGAGGTCCCTTCCCCTGTTTCTCCTGATGAAATCAAGGATAGTCTCACCTTCCTTAATCTCAAAGGGTATGTCGTCGATATGTGCTGTTATATCCATCATGCTAATAATCAATAGAACATTTGACTCATCTCATCAGGGAAATATTTCATTGCGTTACGGACAGGCAATGGAAGCCCGCCTCCAAGGGCACAGAGTGATCCCAGCTGCATGGTGTCGAGAAGGTCGTTGAAAAGCTCTCTGTCAATTTTTCTTCCTTCCCTGATTGCTCCTGCGAGCAGTTCCTCTCCCCTTTTTGCTCCCAGGCGGCATGGGAAGCATTTACCGCACGACTCCCTGGATGTAAATTCAAAAAGGTGCCACAGCAATTCAGATATGCTGAATTCTTCAGGGACAGACACCACACCGGCGTGTCCGAGCAGAAAACCGTTTGCAGAAAACGATTCAAAATCGAGTGTCAGCCTGTCAACCATTTCTGAAGGGACGATGCCGCCCAGCGGACCGCCGATCTGAAAGGCTTTTACCGGGTATCGTGTACCTCCTCCCAAATCTTCGAACACTTCCCTGAGGGGTGTTCCCATTCTCACTTCAAAAAGGCCGGGACTGTTGAAGGCTCCGTCGAGTGACACCAGTTTTGTCCCGGGCGATTTTTCCGTCCCAAGCGCCGCATAAGCTTCGCCTCCTTCGGTAAGTATGTATCTTATATTAGCGAAAGTCTCCACATTGCTGAGCAGAGTCGGCAAGCCGAACAGTCCATATGTAGCCGGATAGGGTGGTCTTGTTCTTACTTCCGGCCTCAGGCCTTCCAGTGAGTTTATAAGGGAGGTTTCCTCACCGCAGATATATGCTCCTGCTCCTTCAACGACATGAAATGTGAATTCCTTATCGCATTTCCATAAATTCCTGCTTGTAATCTTTTCAGAAACAAGTTCTCTGACTGCGTTTTTTACTGCTGTAACTGCCTCGGGATATTCACCTCTTATATATAGTATCCCTGTATCGGCTCCTGTTACCATTCCGGCAGCCATCATTCCGAAAAGAACAGAATGCGGACGTTCTTCCAGAAGCCACTTGTCAGAAAATGCTCCGGGATCTCCTTCGTCGGCATTGCAGATAATGTATTTCCTCGTTCCCAAAGCGGAGCGCGATGCCTGTTTCTTGGCTGAAAAAGAAAAACCCGCTCCTCCGCGTCCCCTTAGTCCCGACCTTTCTATCTGCCCGATCGCCCCGGAAATATCGGAGCAGAATGTTCTGAGGATTCCATAGTATTCCTTAAGATCTCCGGGAGGATTTAGCAGGGCAGGTTTCCCGGCATTGGTCCCGGTTCTGATCTTCACAGCTGCCTTACCGGCACTCTCAGGTTCAGGTACCGGCAATGGAGATCCATCCCATACCAATGTCCTTCCTCCTTGCATGAATGCATTGTTTGAATGACAGTGGCCCAGACAGGTTACCGTACCAATTTCATCCTCACCATAGATCTTCAGAAGCTCCTGTTTTAGTCTTATATTGCCTCCTGAAGTAAGACATGCAGTTCCGTCGCAGATAAAGACCTTTTTTCCCCTGTGTTCCTTTTTAAGAAAATCATAAAATGAGCTTACCCCCAGAACTGATGACCTTCCTATAAGGTATTTTTCACGGATCGCATCCGCAGATTCTATTCCAGCCCGGCCATCACCGGCCCCGGCTCTGACGATTTCTTCAAAGAGACTCTCCTTTAGCCCTTTGCGCTCTGATAAACCTCTTAGATTCCTTGACATATTCAACCTGAGATTTAAGTATAACCTTAACCATTAGCAGACCCGGCCAATACTAATCCGGCAAGTACACACTGAACTGTCAACGTGATATTTGACGTATACAAGATATTGAATTATTATCATACCTGGCGCAACATGAGAATTATCACTTTTTTCCTGACAACCGGCCGGATATCCGGATTACATGTTTCCGGCAAATTGATTCCATCAGGCTTGTTTGTGATCATATTATTGTATTTCTGATAATTACATTAAAGGAAACAATTTAGGATATGAACCTGTTTTTAAAGGAAATTTGTTATATTTGTCGCCTGATTTAAAAAAGATCCGTTTTATTCAAAGAATATATCATTCATGTCAGCACTTCAATTTTTAAGGGAAAAGGCAGGAGTACTTGTTGCCTTTGTTATTGGCCTTTCGTTATTCATTTTTGTTATAGGTGATTTTTTCAGCGGCGGTACCGGGCAGTCTGCCAAGGCAAGAAAGTATTATGAAATCGGAACTATTGGTGACGAGTCTCTTTCCTATCAGGATTTTGAAACCGAAGTATCAAATCTGGTGGAGATTTACAAGCTCTCAGGCAACACCAGCCTTGATGAGTCCACCACCGAATCGATAAGGGAGCAGACCTGGCAGAAGATGATAAGGGAAAGGATTCTCGACAATCAGTACAAAAAGCTTGGAATCGGAGTAAGTTCTGAAGAAGTTGACGAACTGGTTCTTGGGAACAATCCTCATCCAATTGTGCTTCAGCTTTTTACCGATCAGCAAACCGGCGCTTTCAACAAGTCGGTTCTCGTCAACTTTCTTAAGAATACAGAGGTTGATGAAACCACAAACAAATACTGGCTTTTCTTTGAAAATGAGATAGTAAACGACAGGCTTGGAACAAAATACAACACACTTGTGTCCAAGGGACTATATGTCACATCGAAACAGGCTGAGTTTGACAGCGGCCTTTCATCATCTACTGTCGATTTCAGCTATATAGTTAAGAACTACTCATCGATTTCGGATTCACTGGTCAGAATAGCAGGATCCGACATCGAATCTTATTACAACAAGCATAAGGAAAGCTTCAAGAAAACTGCTCTGAGGGATATCGAGTACGTTACATTCGATGTTGTTCCATCTGAGGAAGACGTGAAGCAGGCAGAAGACTGGATCAACAATGCCAGGAACGAGTTCATGACAGCCGAGGACCCTGTTCAGTATATTAATCTTACCGCCGATACCAGGCATGTCGGATTTTATGTTCCCATCAGTGAAGTTCCTGCCCAGCTTGTCGATTTTGTAAAGAAAGAGGACAGGACGGAAGTTTTTGGTCCTTACAATGAAGACGGATCTCTTAAGATAGTTCGTCTCCTCGATGCAGCCGACAGACCTGACTCTGTTCATGCCCGTCACATTTTGATTTCAGCCGGACAGATGCGCAGCCTTGCTGATGCCAAAGAAACAGCCGACAGCCTCTTGAAACTTATTAAGTCAGGAACATCGTTTGCCACACTGGCCATTACAAATTCCGACGACCAGGGTTCCGCTCAGCTTGGAGGCGACCTCGGATGGTTCCCCGAAGGCATGATGGTTGTTCCCTTTAATAACGCATGCTTCTCCGGCAAAAAAGGAGACATTATGACTGTAGAAACCAGCTTTGGCATACATATCATTGAGATACTGGCCCAGTCAAAGACCACGCGCAAGTATCATTACGGCGTAGTGGACAGAAAGATAATTCCCGGGTCGATGACCAACCAGAGGATTTACAGCGACGCCAGCCAGTTTGCCGGCGCCAGCAACACCTACGAGAAGTTCAATCAGGTAATTACAGAAAAAGGTCTGACCAAAAGGGTAGCCAATGATATCAATCCCCAGCAGAAAACGCTTCCGGGCATGGATAGTCCCCGCTCACTAATTATATCGTTGTTCCAGACAGAAAAAGGAAAGATAGTGCTTGACAACAACGATCAGGCTGTTTTTGAAATCGGCGACAAATACGTTGTTGCCTATTGCACCAGGGTAACTGAAGAAGGGATTGCACCGATGAAGGATGTGGAGACCGATATCAGGTTTCAGGTTGTAAAAGAAAAGAAAGCTGAAATACTCGCATCTGAATTTGAAAAGAACGGCGGAGCAGGCAAGAGTATTGAAGACATAGCCTCCGCAATGGGTCTTTCGGTCCAGGAAGCTACACAGATCACTTTCAGATCTTACTCTGTTCCCGGTGCAGGGGTAGAACCCGCTCTTATTGCAGCTGCTGCTGCTTCAAAGCAGGGATCTGTTTCCGGACCGGTCAGGGGGGAGAACGGAGTCTACATGCTTTCAGTCAACAATGTTGCAGCAACGACCGATCAGGATCTGAGCATGCTTAAGGAAAGGCTCACTGCCACCTACCAGATGAGAGGAAGCTACGAAGCCTATGAGGCTCTGAGAAAAGCGGCAAATATTGTAGACAAGAGATATAAATTCTATTAGCAGTATACCAGATCTGTAATCTGGCAGAAGATACAAACCGGTTTGCTGAAAGAAATTTCGCAAACCGGTTTTGTTTTGCTGTGTATCCTCATTATGGTCCGGAAACAGGATCATAAGCATGAGGAATAAGCCTGTCATTATTATAAACATAGTTTCCGACAGAGCTGAAAAGCCGGTATCTGGCTGCTACATGTTCCCTTGCACCTTCGGGAGCGGGTTCAAGCCTCAGCTTATCCCTGATGGAATAAACTGAATCGTATGAGAAGAAATAATCGTTGTATATGAATTCCCTCGAATCGCGGTTATCCTGCATGAGAAGAATTTTTTTTGTGCTTCTGAAATTTGCGGCAGTGTCGAGGCCTTCTGTAATCCAGCTTACATAATCCGGCTCTTTCATATCATAGCCCGATGAAAGCATTGCCCACAGGGAAGGAGCCACGTCAGTGACGGAAACAAGAGATTCAAATTTTCTTGCCTCCTTCAGAAGAGGCGACCATATTATAAGAGGAACGTGATACAGGCTTAATCTGGAGGAAATTCCGAAATTGGGGATATAGTGATCCCCGGTAATGACAAAGATCGTATTACTGTAACCGGGAAGAGAGCTGTATCCTTTAAAAAACCGCCTCAGGGCATCGTCACCATAGACGAATGAAGCCAGGTGTCCGATAAGAAGGTTATTCTTTTTTCTTTGCTCCGGGTCAGGACTATTGTTTAACTTCCGGGCTGTCTCAACATATTTCTCTTTGCCGGGGATGTCGAGCTCGTTATGGGCAGATAGTGTAACATAGATATCGAGGCGTGGTGAACTTCCTTGCGAAGCCAGCCATTCCAGTGATTTCTGAAACATCAGACCGTCGGCATAACCCCATTCATTGGCGAATTTCTCCCTGTATCCCGATGCTTTGTACTCTTCATACATGGGAGCCAGACGATCAATTCCCTGCCTTTCCATGAACGATTGTACATTGTCAAACTCGTAGTAACCTGCATAAAACATATTTGTTGTGTATCCATTCCTCTTCAGCAGGCTTACAAGCGATTCATGGGCAGGCATCTTCCCGAATTGAAATCCGGTATTGCCGTTGGGAAGCGAGCCCAGTAATGCCGGCAGGATTCCAAAGCTCCTCATAGCCGTTGAAATACAATTCTCCCAGTAAAGGCTGTGATTTGCAAGAGAATCGAGGAAAGGTGTGAAACTGCCCGACCATGCATTTTCTCCGCTAATGCCCCGTCCCAGACTCTCGCATATAATCAGTACGATATCCGGTTTCTCTTCCTGCTTAGAAAAGAATGGAGAAAGGACGTCGGGAGTATTATCGTACCTCATATAAGGATAAAGAGTGTCGGCAATCTTCCATTCAGGGAATTCTGAAACAAACTCCTTCAACCGGGCAGGATCAGCATTATTCTTTGGGTTCTGACTCTTGTTGTAACTGATATCTTCATAGATGAAATAAAGGGCCCTGTTGATTATAAACCTGTTATCCTGAGTATTTCGGCCATAAAGTCTGTAAGGATGAGATATCATGAAAACTGACATCAGCAGGACCGTACCGGACGACATGGCAACTATTCTTGAATATCTGTCTGTCTTTCTTGCGAGTCTGACAGACACCCAGGAGAAAAAAGTAACAAGTATTACTCCTGCAAGAATGAAAACCACAAGGTTTCCATAACTGGTTACCGTGGTATAGATCTCATTAAAAGGTCTTATGAGTATCTCCCTGTCAAGAGGTTTTCCGCTGAAGAAGGCGTATATAACAAGAATTACCTGAAGCAGAAAGATGCTTCCGTAAGAAACCGAAATAATCTGCAGTGAAGCGTTGAAAAAGCGCTTGTTCAGAATAATGTAGACAGGAATAAAGGCAAGAAAGACACATCCGCACCAGATAATGTCATTTAAAAGGCAGGAAAGGAAGATCCTGAAATCTGATTCAATGTTGAAGAGGGGTGCAAGAAGGAAAAAATCTGCACAACGCAACAGAATATTTGCTGCCAGGTAGACTGTTCCGAGAATCAGGTAGGGCTGAAAACGATCCAGGACTTTCGTCATAGAGCTTCCTTTTGATTCAAAAGACTTGGTTTTCGTTCAGGTGTTGCATTTTCAATGGTCTGATTTCAGGGAGTCATCAAACTCTCATACAGTGAGATCAGTCGTTTTCTGATCTCATCCTTATCAAACTGGGTAATCAGTCTGGCTGAGATTTCTTTACCGCGGGAGTAGTATCCGGCGTTGCTTAACATTTCAGAAGTCATGTCAATGAACTCCCGGGTGTTGCCAGCTTTAAGATATGGATTTTCATAAAGCGTTCTATATTCGGGGATATCCCTGAAAATAACCGGTATTCCGCTTGCGGCTGCTTCGAGCGGGGCAAGGGGGCAGTTTTCCTGCCATGAAGGGAACAGCATCAGGTCAGCTGCGGAATAAATGGCCGGCATTTCTTCGAGGCTGATCTGTCCGGTTCGGATTACGTTTGGGCCGGCTTTCCTGAACCTCTCATTTATTCTTACCACTCCTTCGGTGAGGGGGCCGAAAGGTCTGCCGCCAGCCCAGACAAATTTTGCTTCCGGGACAGCTTCTGCAACATCGAGGAAGTCTTCAACTCCCTTTCTTTTTTGTATCTGTCCGACACCCAGCACAACAAACTCATTTTCAGAAATCCCAAGTTTTTTTCTTTCAGTATTTCTCTTCTCCTCTGTTCTCTTCCAGATTTCAGGATATACAGGGTTTCCAATTCTGACTATGCGGGTATTTGCTCCTGTTTCCCTGATAGCCTGTTCAACCATAGGGGATATGGCAATGCAGACATCTGCAAATTCATATACTTTTTTCAAGCCCCATTTTGTAAAAGGGTATAAGAATTTCCAGCAGGGGAATGATCCTTTTACGGAGTCAGGTATTACATGAGCGGTAAAGACTCTTTTGCCCTTGTATTTGCGTCCTTTCCAGAAGTAGTAAAGGAAATAAGTATGACTGTGGAAGACATCTCCGCTGCCCTGTCCGTTTACGACGACGGTTATGTCGTCCTTTTCGTGCAGCAGCCGGATATGGTCGAGAAAAGCTGTATGAACCCCGGTCCCTTTTACCAGGAAGCTGGTTTCGGAGATCACATGAATTTTCATTTACCGGTTATAATATTTGGTAAAAATATATCAATTTTGATTGAGCAACAAAAAAGCCCTTCAGTTTCCTGAAGGGCTTTTGTTAAAGGTGGCGACTACCTACTCTCCCGCGATTGCAGTACCATCGGCGCTAACGGGTTTAACTTCTCTGTTCGGAATGGGAAGAGGTGGAGCCCCGCCGCTATAGTCACCTT
>ERZ1645192.299-NODE-299-length-39465-cov-43.709794_pt1 | contig 39465 bp, 31 predicted proteins | sample MGYA00575354_ERZ1645192 | MGnify/ENA primary metagenome ERZ1645192 (study PRJEB40844, sample SAMN11349763) | freshwater sediment metagenome | isolation source: river sediment | host: Sediment | place: India: Faizupur Khadar , New Delhi | collected 2017-02-21 ...
CCGTACACGCGTTCGTATGCCCGGCAGAACGGGCAGAGGGAGCCCTCGATGGTTTTCACGAAGGAGTAGGCCGCCCCCTCCTGCTTCGCCCTGGCGTGGCGGCACACGGGGCACGCCGCGCAGACCTTCGCCATGAGCACGTCTGCCCTGCGGGTTGATCCCTGGTTCATAATCGACCTCCCGGACCGGTTCGTTCGTTGGGGGGCGCGGGCCAAGAGCCCCTGCCCCTTCTCTCCCTACTATACCCTTCCGGACGGTTTCGGGCAAGATGCCCGGCACATCTCCCACCCGAGGGGGGGAGAAGCGCCCGCGGGCTCCCCCGGGATCAGACCTTGAGCACTTCCCGGGCGATGACGATGCGCTGGACTTCGGAGGTCCCCTCGTAGATGGTCGTTGCCCGGGCGTCCCGGACGAGCCGCTCGATCTTGAACTCCTTGGTGTACCCGTAGCCCCCGTGGATCTGGAGCGCCTGGTAGGCCACCCTGTTGGCGGTCTCGGAGGAGAAGAGCTTGGCCATGGACGCCTCCCGGGTGAACGGGACGCCCTGGTCCTTTTTCCGCGCCGCCGAGAGGGTGAGCAGGCGGGCGGCCTCGATGCCCGTGGCCATGTCGGCGATCATCCACTGGATGGCCTGGAAGGAGCTGATGGCCTTGCCGAACTGCCTCCTCTCCCTGGCGTAGCCCACGGCCTCGTCCATGCACGCCCGGGCGATCCCCAGCGCCTGGGACGCGATGCCGATGCGGCCGCTGTCCAGGGCCGTCATGGCGATCTTGAAGCCCTGGCCCAGCTTGCCCAGGAGGTTCTCCCTGGGGATCTTGCAGTCCTCGAAGATGAGCTCGACAGTGTTCGACGCCCGCAGGCCCATCTTGTCCTCCTTCGCCCCCACCGAAAAGCCCGGGAACCCCTTTTCCACGATGAAGGCGGAGAGGTCCTTGTTCCCCTTGTCCTGGCCCGTCCTGGCGATGAGGTTCACCACGTCCGCATAGCCGCCGTGGGTGATGAAGATCTTGGTGCCGTTCACGAGGTAGTGGCTCCCCCTGTCCTCGGCGCGGAGCTGGAGGCTGCCCGGATCGGACCCGGCGGAGGGCTCGGTGAGGGCGAAGCAGCCGAGCAGCTCACCGCTGGCGAGCCGGGAGAGGTACTTCTCCTTCTGGGCCTCGCTGCCGAACTTGAGCAGGGGCTCGGTGGAGAGGTTCGCCACCGACATGGTCACGGCGGTGGAGGCGCACGCGTACGCGATCTCCTGGAGTGCGAGGCAGTAGCTCACGGCCCCGGCACCGGACCCGCCGTACTCCGTGGGCACCATCATGCCCAGAAGCCCCAGGCCGCCCATCTTGCGCACCGCGTCGATGGGGAAGGTCTGGTTCTTCTCCCAGGCCGCGGCGTTCGGCTCGAGCTCCTTCCGGGCGAAGTCCTTCGCCATGAGGCTGATCATCTTCTGTTCGGCGTTCAGGGTGACAGGCATATTCCCTCCTCAGGGTACGTAGATGACCACCAGGAGCTCCGCCTTCTCTTTGGTGGGGTTGCTCAGGGCGTGGTGGAGGGACGAGTCGAAGGCGATGCTCTCGCCTTTCTTCAGGCTGCTCACGTTCTGTCCCACCTGGATCTTCAAGCCGCCGGAGAGGACGTAGACGAACTCCTCGCCCTCGTGGTGGTACTCGACTCCCTTGTGCCCGGTTTCCGGGTCGATGGTCACCCGGTACGCCCTCAGGTGCTTTTCCTCTCCCGGCCGGGTCAGGGGCGTGTAGGCGTAGGAGGCCACCCGCTTCCGGTGGCTCTTCGCGCGCCGCTTCGTCGCCGCCCTGTCCGGGGCTGCCCCGATCTCCTCGATGTCCATCTTGAACGTGCGGCCGAGCTGGAGCACCAGGGACACCGGCGCCGCGATGGCCCCTTCCTCCACGTCCCGGAGCACGTCCTCGGGGTAGCCCGTGTCCCGCGACAGGGCCTCGAGGGTGAGGCCCTTCTCCTCCCGCAGCGTCCGGATCTTCCTGCCAAAGGTTTCTTCCGCTTTCTTCGCCATCACGCCTCCTCGTTCATGGGATGGGCACAGGGTGCCATCTGCCGGTTCCCGCGGCTCATGCCCGGCTCATACCTATGGTAACTCCATGGCTGACCTGTGCGTCAACAATTATTTTCAGGAAATCAGCATCTTGAATGCACAGTGCCCGGTTCTGTTCACCGGAGCGGTGAGCAGGGCGGGGCGTAAGCGCCCACGGGCAGTCCCCGGGGCCGTGCCGGGGAGAAGGAGCGGGCCAAAGCCCGGGGGGCCGCCGCCGGCCTCCGCACAGGCCGTCGCGCCGAAAGGAAGCCGGGGCCCGGGGGGTCACTGCGTGTCCACGGAGTCCAGGTTTTCGTCTTCGTCGGGGAAATACCCCATGATCTTCCTGTAGGTGTCCAGGTATTCGGGCTTGCGCTCGATGCTCAGGGCCTTCGAGATGAGGGCGGCCGCCTCGTGGTCGAGGCTGATGTCGTGGAGCAGGCTCGCGAGGTTGTTCATGATGTCCGGGTTCGCCTCGTCGAGGGCCAGGGCCCGCCGGTAGTACCCCTCGGCCGTTTCCAGGTCGGATCTTCCATAGGCGATGTTCCCCAGGTTGAAGAGGGGCAGGGCCCACTTCCGGTCCTTTTCCCCGGCCCTGAGATACTCCTTCTCCGCCAGGTCGAGCTGGCCCTTGCGCTCGTAGGCCACCCCCAGGTCGTTGTGCTCGGATGCGGTGAGCGGGTCCCGGACGACCACCACATACGGCATGGAGCAGGAGGCGGCCAGGAGCACGAACAGGGCTGTCGCCCACGTCAGGGATGTATGAGGAGATAGGTGGAGCCTTTCTTTTTCCATATCCGTGCGAAATCCCCGGAGCTGAAAAGCCGGGAGGGTTCATGCCCGGTGTGGGCGACGACGCCCGAGTCCGTGTAGCCCGTGACCACGAGGTAATGGGGCTTCGACACCACCCAGAAGCCCAGGTCGACGAGCACGATCACGGGCATCTTCCGGTCGATCAGGGCTTTGAGGTCCCCGATGTCCCCCTGGGCGAGCTTCGTTTTGAAGCCCTTGAGCTTCGCGTAGTTCTCCAGGTCCGTGATCAGGGACCCTCTGAGCCCCGGGCAGTACACCGACCGCGCGATGGTCTCCTGGCCGGCCGGCGCGCCGTAAAAGGCCATGACCGATTCGAGGGAGGCAGGCCCGCAGAAGTTCGAGGCCTGCTTCACGAAGGGAACGCCCTCGATCTCGGCGGCCGAAGCGCTACCCCACAGGAGCGCCGCAATGACGAGCAGGATCTTCAAGGGACGACATCTTGATGATGATGTCTTTGTTCAGGAGCTTCAGGATCACGATGATCAGGATGATGACGACGAGGACCCCGATCACGAAGCCGATCCCGTCGCCGCCGGCGAGCACGTCATCGGACGCCCGGGCGAGCAGGTGGACCTGGGCCGGCGTCATGGAGTCCAGCTTTGACCTGACCTCTTCGGGCGCAAGCCCGTTCGCCCTGAGCTTCTCCTGCACGACCTTGTTCTCCAGCGCGAGCTGGACCTTCTCGATGTCCTGCTGCACCTGCACGCTGGCCGCTGCGGTCCCGGGAGAGGTTTTCGACGGGATGAGCGCGGCCCAGGCAGGGGACACCATGAAACCGATCATGTGAATGGTGATGACCAGTGCCAGCACCCTGTTGCGCATCAACGTGAACATACCTGCACCTCCTCGCATTTCCTTCCTGATAATATCCTTCGCCCGCCCTGTCAACAGCGGCGCGTGGAAACCCCGCAGCCGTCGTTTCCGGCGGTGGGGCTCAACGCTTCAGGTCTTCCAGGAAGGCCCTCCGGTGGCGCGCATACCGCATGAAGTGTGAAATGGCCTTGAACGAGTCCTCGGCGTGCTCGACGTGGTACATGCCCTCGTCGTGGTAGTATCTCCGGGCGTAGTCGTTCACCTCCCTGAAAGCCAGCGCGATCACGGGCTTCTCCGATGAGCGGGCGAGGGGGAACGTGGTGTCGTTGAAGATCTTGTACAGGGGTTCGCTGTCGTCCGGCGGCGCGAAGGTCACCGGCGCGACCATGTCGATGCTCTCGTCGTCGAGCAGGGCCTTCACGATGGCTTCGAGCCCCCCCATGAACCCCGAGCCGGTCACGTCGAGGGGGTTGTCCGGCTGGGCGAAGTCCGGCAGAAGACCCTTGAGCGCGGCCACGGTCTTTTCCGAAAGCCCGGGGAGCTCGATGCCGCAGGCCGCGCACAGGTCCGCGTACAGGCCGCAGAGCCCGCCCGAGAAGGTGCAGATCCCGAGCCGGTTGCCCCGGGGCAGCGGGCAGCGGGCAAAGATGCCGGCGGTTTCCACGAGCTCCTCGATAGTGTTCACGCGGATGATCCCGCACTGCCTGAAGAACCCGCTCATCACCCCGTCGTTGCCCGCCATGGCGCCGGTGTGGGAGCGCGCCGCCTGCACCCCCTTGGCCGAGCGTCCCACCTTGATGAAGACCAGGGGAACGGCCCTCTCCAGGGCCTCCGCGGCGATGCGCTTCACCCGGGGGATGTCCCGGAACCCTTCGATGAAGCCCGCGATCACTCTCGTCCCGGGGTCGCGGATGAGGTATTCGAGGCAGTCTTCGGTGGTGAGGACGGCCTCGTTGCCGGTGGCCGCGAACAGCGAGATCCCGAGGGACTTTTTCAGGAGCTTGGTTGCGATGATCTCGGAGGTCGCCCCGCTCTGGCCGATGAGGGCGACGGCGCCGGGGGTGAGCTCACCCTCCACGGAGCCCCCGGTGAAGGTGGCCGCCCTGTCCCGCATGTTCAGGAACCCGAGGCAGTTGGGCCCCATGAGCAGGATGTCGTGCTCCAGGCAGTATTGCCTGAGCTCTTCCTGCTTCAGCGAACCTTCATGGCCCATCTCCGCATAGCCCGAGGTGATGAGGAGGATGTCCCGGACACCCCTGTTCCTGAGCTTTTCCATGGTCTGAAGCACGAGCGCGCTCTTCACCATGATGACGGCAAAGTCGATGAGCCCCTCGGGCAGGGACTCCACCGACGGGTACGCCGCGATGCCGCAGACCTCCCGGGCTGACGGGTTCACCGGGTAGAGGCCCCCCTCGAAGCCGATCTTCCGGGCATACTTCGCCAGATTGCGGAACCACTGGTTTTTCTCCGTCGCCCCCACCACCGCGATGTGCCGGGGCGAGAAGAACTTCTTCATCCGATCATAGGTGTCCTGTTTCATGCCTAAAAAAACTCCCTTCCTGTTCTGGACTATTCAAGATCATCCAACCTGCAGGCTTGTCAAGGGGAATCGGCCGGGACGGCACAACCGGCGCCCGGGCCCGCCGGGCGGGGGAAAGCCGCGTTCGGAAAGATCCCCGGCCTGTCCCTTGAGGTAGCGCAGGGAGAGGGAGCACGAGGGCGAGTGCGTCAGCCGGAAGGCCTTCCAGTGGGGGGTGAAGACCGGGTGATGATGCGTGGACCCCTGGGGAAAGGGGCATGAGGGCAGGTGTCTTCAGGCTCCTGAAAAAAATTTCCCGAGGGCCAATTACTGCTTGCAATTTTTTTCAGAAGTTTTATTTAGAACTCAAAAGTGACCTCTCTTGGGGAAGAGAGAGCCGCTAAAGGAAAAGGCCAGTCAAGGGAGAGAGTGTAACCGTGGCGCAGGAAGCACAGCTGATGATGCAGGCCAGTTCCACTCGTGCCTGCCGGTATTGAATACCGCACGATGACACTCGTTCCCGTTCACCTCAACCCTCCCCGCCATCGCAATCAAGCTCGTCTTCATTTTTCTTATACGCGAAAAGATCCGTGCCGATACTTGAGCCAAGGAGGAGACTTGAGATGAAGAACACCGGTCCTGCCGTGTCTGTTTCACCCGAAGACCCGGACCCCCTGGGCGCCGGGGCCCCCGAGGAGCCCCCATCGATATCCCCGGTCCTGACTCAGGATCTGCTCTTCGTTGCAGATCCCGTAAGGAAGTTTTCCTTATCGGGCCGAATGCCCGTCAGCCAGCGATCGCGGCAGTTCCTGCGCGCGCACTTCCCCGCCGCCACCGAGGCCGACTGGTCGAGCTGGCACTGGCAGATCCGCAACAGCATCACCACCCTTGACGCCATCGGGCGCATCATCGAACTCAGCCCCGACGAGCGTGAGGCCGTCCTCAAGCGCACGACGTCTCTTCCCTTCAGGATCACCCCGTACTACGCGAGCCTCATGAGCCGCACCGACCCGGCGCAGGCCGTCAGGAGGTCCGTGATGCCCGTGACGGGCGAGTATGCCGTGAGCGAGGGCGAGGAGCAGGACCCCCTGTTCGAAGAGCACCAGAGCCCGGTGCCCGGCCTGGTGCACCGCTACCCGGACCGCGTCCTGTTCCTGACCACCGGCTTCTGCTCGACCTACTGCCGCTACTGCACCCGCTCCCGCATGGTGGGGAACAACCACAAGTTCCGCTCCTCCATCACCCAGTGGCAGCAGGCCATCTCCTACATCGAGTCGAGGCCCGAGGTGAGGGACGTCCTCCTCTCCGGGGGCGACCCCCTGACCCTGCCCGACAGCCATCTCGACTACCTCCTCTCGAGCATCAGGCGCATCCCCCACGTGGAGATCGTGCGCATCGGCACGAAGGCCCCCGTGGTCCTGCCCCAGCGGATAACGCCCAAGCTCGTCAGGGTTTTGAAAAAATATCAGCCGCTGTGGATGAGCATTCACTTCACCCATCCCGACGAGCTGACCCCGGAAACGCTCGACGCCTGCACCATGCTCGCGGACGCCGGCATCCCCCTGGGGAGCCAGACCGTCCTGCTCAAGGGCATCAACGACAGTGTGAACACCCTCAAGGACCTTTTCCACGGGCTTCTCAAGGCCCGCGTGCGGCCGTACTACCTCTATCAGTGCGACCCCATCCTCGGGTCCTCCCACTTCCGGACCACCATCGAAAAAGGGCTCGAGATGATCGAGGGCCTGAGGGGGCACACCTCGGGCTATGCCGTGCCCCACTACGTGGTGGACGCGCCCGGAGGCGGCGGCAAGATACCCCTTCTGCCCGACTATTTCCAGGGCCGCGCGGCCGGGAGGGTCGCCCTGAGGAACTACGAGGGCAGGTGCTTCTCCTACCCGGAGGGCAGCGCCGGGTGCCCGTGAGATGAAGGTCGGCTTCACGTATGATCTCCGGGACGACTACCTGAAGGAAGGCTACGGCACCGAGGAGACCGCCGAGTTCGACCGGCGGGACACCATCGACGCCCTCGAGGAAGCGATCTCCTCTTTCGGCCACGAGGTCGACCGCATCGGGAACGCGCGGCAGCTCGTGGCGAAGCTGGCCTGTGGGGCCGCCTGGGACCTCGTGTTCAACATCGCCGAGGGCATGTACGGGAACGGCAGGGAGGCCCTCGTGCCGGCCCTGCTCGACGCCTACCGGATTCCCTACACCTTCTCCGACCCCCTCGTGCTCGCCCTGACCCTGCACAAAGGCATGACCAAGGCGGTGATCCGGGACGCCGGACTGAAGACCGCCGACTTCGCCGTGGTGGACGAGCTTTCCCGGGCGGAGGCCGTGGACCTGCCCTATCCCCTCTTTGCAAAGCCCGTTGCCGAAGGCACGGGCAAGGGCATCTCCGGCGCGTCGAGAATCGCCTCGCCCCGGGAGCTTCACGAGGTGTGCGCACGGCTGCTCCGGGAATTTTCCCAGCCCGTGCTCGTGGAGACGTACCTTTCGGGCCGCGAGTTCACGGCAGGGGTCGTGGGCACCGGAAGAAGCGCCCGGGTGGTGGGCGTCATGGAGGTGCTCTTCCGGAAGGGGTACGAAGGGGACGCCATCTATTCCTACCACAGCAAGGCCAACTACGAAGAGATGATCATGTACTCCGTGCCGGAAGGGGAAATGATCGGCCCGTGCGCGGAGCTCGCCCTCGCGTCGTGGAGAGTCCTCGGGTGCAGGGACGGGGGCAGGGTTGACATCCGCATGGACGAGGCGGGCGACCCCAACTTCATCGAGGTCAACCCCCTGGCCGGGCTCAACCCGGTTCACTCCGACCTGCCCATCCTGTGCAGGCTGAACGGCATTCCTTTCCGGGAGCTCATCGGGGAGATCCTCGACAGCGCCCTGAAGAGAACGGGATGACCCCCGCCATGGGCAGGAACGCGGTCATCGTCCACGCCGAGCTTTCACCCGGGGCGCAGCCGGACGAGACCGACGTCCTCGTCCAGGCCGGGGCGGTCGCGCAGGCCCTGGAAGACCTCGGGTACCGGGCCGTCACCGTACCCTTCGGACTCGACCTGAAACACCTGGCCTCGAAGCTCTGCGAGATCGAGCCGCGCATCGTCATCAACCTGGTGGAGGGTCTCGACGGAGACGGCCGGCTCATTCACCTGGCGTGCTCCATCCTCGACCACCTGGGCTTTCCCTATACCGGCGCGGGCACCGAGGCCATGTTCCTCACCTCGAACAAGGTCCTCGCCAAGGAGTGGATGAAGCGTGCGGGCATCCCCACCCCTGAGTGGATCGTCCAGGGCGGAGCCCCGGGCGCAGGGCTGCCCCTCCCCGGGGAATACATCGTGAAGGCCCTCTGGGAAGAAGCGTCGGTCGGCATCGACGGAAACTCCGTGCAGGAGGCAGCGAGTCTTCCCGAGCTCAGGAAAAAGCTTCGGCTGAGGGCGGAAGACCTCGGGAAGCCGTGCTTTGCCGAGCGGTTCATCGACGGCAGGGAGTTCAACGTTTCCGTGATCGGCGGCCCGTCCGGGCCGGAGGTTCTTCCCCCCGCGGAGATCAGGTTCTCCTTCCCCGACGGCCGGCGTCGCCTGGTGGACTACAGGGCGAAGTGGGACGAAAATTCCCTGGAGTACCGGTGCACGCAGAGGTCCTTTCAGTTCGGCGCCGGGGACCGGGACCTCCTCGCAGAGCTCGGGAAGAAAGCGCTGGCGTGCTGGAAGGCCTTCGGCCTGAGAGGGTATGCCCGGGTGGACTTCAGGGTGGATGAAGGGGGAAGGCCCTGGGTCCTGGAAATCAACGCCAACCCGTGCCTCTCGCCCGACAGCGGTTTCGTGGCTGCCTCCGCCATGGCGGGCCTGAGCTACCCGGCCACGATCGCCCGGATCATCGCCGACACCCTGGAAGGGGGCGCCCGGTGAAGCCTTTCTTCCGCGACCAGCCGCAGGGCCCTTTCCCGGCTGCAGAAGCCCTGCCCGAAGGGGGCGCCCGGTGAAGCTTCTTTTCCGCCGCAGGATAAAGGCGTCGGACCGGAAGGCCGTCGCGGCCGTCACCTCATCCACGGGCTTTTTCAACCGGGAGGAGGTGCTCGTCGCCGTGGAGCTCGTGGACGAGCGGCTCCTGAAAGGCCCGAAAAGCGGCTACGCCTTCCTCTTCTGCCAGGAGGGGGAGGGGCCGGTCCTGGGGTACACCTGCTACGGGCGGGTCCCGGGCACGAAGGAGAGCTTCGACCTCTACTGGATCGCGGTGGACAGGCGGGCTCAGGGGCAGGGCATCGGCCGCCGCCTGCTCGGGCTGACGGAAAAGGACATTGCCCGTAAGGGGGGTGCGCGCATCTACCTCGAGACCTCGTCCCGGGACCTCTACGGGCGCACCCGCGCCTTCTACAGCTCTTCGGGTTACGTGCGGGAGGCCGTGCTCAGGGACTTCTACGCCCCGGGCGACAGCAAGGTCATCTACGTCAAGGAGCTCATCAAGCCCCCCTTCTGATAGGGACCCCGCCGGCATTCAGGACAGTGTTTCCAGCCCTGATCCTCTAAGAAGCGCTTACCACAGGGGAATGGCCCCTTGCTCCCGGAGTCGTCGCCCCCGGTCTTCTCCATCAAAGCCTTTCGATTCTGCACCTCACGTACCGGTGCAGGGGAGTGCCCGCGAAACTGTCGCGCCAGGTGTTCTTGGTGAGGCGGTTCACGTTCGCGCCGGAGGTCTTCCCGTCGCGGTGGACCATGCCGAAGCCGTGGGGGATGACCACCTGGCCCTTCCGGGTGGCGTCGGTCACCTCGGCCTCGATCTCCACGCGGCCCGCCTCGGTGACCACCCTGACCGTCTGGCCGTCGAGGATCTTCAGGCCCGCCGCATCGTCGGGGTGCACCATGACCGTGCAGAAACGCCTGCCCTCGTTCCAGGAGGGGTCGCGCATGAGGGTGTTGGCGTTCATGTTCATGTGCCGGCCCGCCTGGAGAACGAGGGGGAAATCCGGGTCCGGGGCGAGGTCCTTTTCTTCGGAGCGGGCGTCGATGCCCCTGACCCAGTCCTCCATCTCGGGGATGTGGACGTTGATCCTGCCGTCTTCGGTCTTCAGCTGGGAGAAGTTGTCGTTCTCGTCGGCCAGGCCCGCGATGATCCCTTCGGGGTGGTCGAGGATGGACTGGAAGATCTCGTCTCCCATGGTGATGCCCGGTTTGAAGCCGGCCCGGGCGGCTGCCTTGCGGAAGCTCTTGGGGGCGGCCTGGAGCAGGCCCCACAGCGCGCCCAGGTTGGGCGAGCCCAGCGCCTTGCCCAGGGTCTTGGCAAGGATGTAGGGCATGTCGCCCATGGCCTTGGGGTTGTTCTGCATGAACGCCATGAGCTCCATGCCGAAGGTCATGCGGTCCTTCGACGCGGCGTCGTAAAGGCTTTGGGGGATCTCCGGGATGAGGCCCAGGGCGTCGGCGATCCTCACGTGGATCTCGCTCAGGTGCAGGGGCTCGCCCTCGGGCTCGAGGATGGGCCGCCTCATCTGGAAATAGATCTCCGGGAAGGTCCAGGCGAAGAAGGTGCTGTCCCAGGATTCGTAGCCAGAGAGGGCCGGCAGCACGTAGTGGGACAGCCGCGCGGTCTCGGTCATGGAGAGCTCGCAGGTCACCAGCAGGTCGATCTTCGAAAAGGCCTCCTCGTAGGCCGTGGTGTCCGCGTAGGACCTCAGGGGGTTCGACTGGGTGCACAGGACCGCCCGCAGGCGTTCGGGGTGGCCGCTCATGATCTCCTCGGGCATGACGTTGGGCGGGAACACGCCCATGAGGGCCGGGAAACCGGTGGCAACGGTGCGCCAGGTCCTGGGGTCGCGCTCGTCCGTGTGGGCGCCCAGGGGCATGATGCTTCCGGGGATGACGTTTCCGCCCGGCACGCAGAACCTGCCGCAGATGGCCGCCAGGATGAGGTGGAGGTAGGAGGCGGGCGTGCTGTGGCGGTTCATGTAGATGCCCAGGTCGGTGTGCATGCACCACTTTCTCGTGGACAGGAGGGAGCAGACCTCACGCACCTGTGCGTAATCGAGCTCGCAGACCTTCACGGCCGCCTCCGCGTCGAAGTTCCGGAACCACGGCTCGATGGCGGTAAAGCCGCTCACGTGCCCGTCGATGAATTCCCTGTCGTGCCACCCCTCCGTGAGGATGATGGAGATCATGGCCCTGGTGAGCAGGGCGTCCGTGCCCGGCCTGATGGGCAGGTGAATGTCCGCTATCGCGGCGGTCTCGGACTTCCGCGGGTCGATGACCACCAGGAGCTTGTCCGGGTCTTTGGAAAACTCCTTGAGGACCAGGGGGGCGCGGGGCATCTGGTGGCTCTGCATGCCGTTCCACCCGATGGCCAGCAGCATGTCGGAGCGGTGCTCGTCGGGGATGCCGAAGAGGTACTGCTTGCCGGTGAAGCGGCCGCTCGCCCAGAACAGGCCCGTGAGCTCCTGGCCCAGGGCGCTGTAGTGGTACCGGGAACCCAGGGCGCGCAGGAGCCGGACGCCGAAGGCCGCCTCGAAGTGGCATCCCTGGCCGCCTCCGCCCATGTAGGCGAACGACCGGGGGCCGTGCTCGCCGACGATCTCCCCGATCCTGGAGGCGATCTCGGCAATCGCCTGGTCCCAGGAGATCCGCTGAAACGAGCCGCCGGCCTTTTTCAGGGGGTGGGTGAGCCGGTCCCCGTGGTGCTGGTACGCGGCGATGTTCACTCCCTTGCGGCAGACATAGCCTTTCGAGCGGGGGTTGTCCCTGTCGCCCCTGACCTTCGCGATGCGGTTGTTCTCCACGAACACTTCCAGCCCGCAGTTCTGCGCGCAGAGCACGCAGCCCGTCTTGTGCCACTGACCCATGGTTTTCCTCCTCGGTTCTTGGTGAAAGCGTCTTGGAAGCCCGTGCGCTCCCGGTTTGTCACCCTTTTTTCAGGATAAGGGAAAAAAGCATGTCCCTGCAGGTGAGGAGGGGCTCGATATCCCTGGTGAGCTTCATGTGCATGATCGCCCCTTCCCAGCTGTCGAATATGAACTGTGCGGTCTTTTCGGCGTCCAGGGCACGAGGGATGTCCCCCCGCTCGCGGGCTTCCACCAGGCACCCGGCGATGAGGCCCGTGATCTGCGAGTAGAGTTCGGCCATCCTGCCCCGGAAGGAGTCGCTCAGGTCGCTCATCTCCTGCGTCAGGTTGCCCACGGGGCAGCCGCCGTGCATGTCCGCTGCCTGGAAGGCCTTCCGGAAGAAATCGAAAAACTTGTCGAGCCTCTGAAGCGGCTCCAGGTTCCCGTTCCGGAGGGTCTTCTGCCCCACTTCCATGAGGGCGGTCGCATAGTGGTCGATCACCGCCAGGCCGAAGGCTTCCTTGTTCCGGAAATAAAAATAGAAGGAGCCCTTGGGGACGCCCGCCGCCGTGAGAATGTCGGACAGGCCGGTGTTGTTGAACCCCTTGGCGTGGATGAGGCGGGCGCCTTCCCGGATGATCGCGAGCCTGGTGTCTTCCCGTGGCATATGCCCTCCCTGACGGCTATAAAGTAGACCAGTCGTCTACACCCTGTCAATGATAAATCCCTGCAGAAAGTCATCTTGTCCACGACCCCGCACCCGTTCCGGGGAGACCCAAGGGCCCCAAGGGGGCGGCGGTTCGCAATGCCCTGGAGTCCTGCCTCATGAAGCGGGCGTTCAGGGGTGTCCCAGAGGGCCGGACGGCGCGACCAGTTCCGTCATGCATGAAACAGGCGCGCGGGGGTGCGCCTCGTACAGGGAGACGGTGGTCTTTTCGGAGGCCCGTGAAGGGGGTGCGTGGGGTGTCCCTGCGGCAGGGTCAGGAGGCCTGTTCGGGCAGGAGCTCCGCGAGATTGAAGATGCCGAACTTCCTCTCGAGGCCGGCCACCTGATCGACAACCCGGTAGAAGCCGGTATACCCGTAGAGCTCTTCTCCCCGTTTCTCGAACTCTTCGCCCATGAGCCGGAATTCGCGGGGTGTGACCAGCCCTCGCAGCGCCGGGAAGACAACGGTGTCTTCCCGTGCGGCATGCGGGCGGTACAGCCGGACGAACTGCTCCACGGACCGGGCCAGCTCGAGCCTGTTTCCGGGAACCTCGAGGTCTCTGGCGGCAGCCAGCCGCGTGATGGTGTCGGTGAGCTTCCTGCCGGCTTTGTGCTGAAGCTCCAGCGCGTTGACGGTTTCCACGAATCTCCGCTCTTTCCTGAACCTGGGGAACACGAACTCTTCCTCGAGCTTCTGATGGAAATCCTCGATGAAATTGCGGACGATTTTCGATGCGGAGGCAAGCGAATCGACGGGAAAATCCCGGCCCTCACCCATGCGGCGCAGCGATTCTTCGTAAATGAGCAGGACCCGGCTCAAGATGCCGTGTTCGTACATGAGGTACTCGGTGGGCAGGATGTCCGCCGTTTTCTCCTCACGCGGCCCGGGCGTTGACAAGAGGGCAGAGGAGCATCCCGCCAGGGGGAGGGCGAGAAAAGCCCATCCGTGCCTGAAGAAAGCCCTCCGGGGATTCCTGAGCTGATCGGCCACCGCAAACCTCCTCGTCGGGATGTACTGCTGCGATCTTTCCATCTCCAGCATATCATACATACGCTCCCGGGAATCAAGGGGCTTTCGGAGCAGGAATTCACCCGTCGAAAGGTTCGTCCCCCTGCGGCCCGGCCCCTGTGTTCATCGAAAGCTTGCAGATGCGCTGTCTCTGGAGCTTCGGAAAAACGTGCGGATGGGCCGTGCGCCCGCCAGCCGGGCAAAGCCGAGTTTCAATGGCTTTGCCCCGGCCGGGGATAATTTCGGGCATAATATTTCTTGACAGGGTCAGGGACGTATTGTATTGTTTTGAAGGCTGAATGATGATTCACTCATGACTCGTGCAGTTGATCGCCTTTAACCATTTGGGTGGGCACGCTGATGGTTATTTTGATTGAAGATAGAGTGGATTGGGAGAGTGAGGTTCAACGCTCCCCGCTCGTTCATTTCCAGGTCAGCTTGACATATGAAGGTAAAAGATACTAGTCGTCGCCTGTATTGAGGATATCGATTGCCCCGGCACAGGCCACTAATGTATCAATCGACCAATAAACAAGGAGATTGAATGATGGGTAAAGCAAAACTGAGTTTATGGTCCTTATTGTTTGCCGTGGGCATCATGCTCTTTGGCATGGCATCCGTGGCTTTTGCGGGAGAAGCGGACCTCAAGCTGCCTGACCTGTCCTCGGTGGGGTTCTCCATCGGCGGCGCTGCAGTCAGCGGAGTGTCCATTCTCAACTTCGGGCTCTTGGTGTGCATCATCGGCATGGTCTTCGGCTACATACAGTACGTCCAGACCAAGAACCTGCCGGCACACAGCCAGATGCTGTCCGTTTCCAACACCATCTGGGAAACCTGCAAGACCTACGTTCTCCAGCAGGGCAAGTTCCTCGTCGGCCTCTGGATCCTGATCGCCCTGTGCATCATGTACTACTTCGGCGGTCTGAGCGGCATGCCCGCAGGCAACGTCATCGTCATCCTTTTTGCATCGATCCTGGGCATCCTGGGCTCTTACGGCGTTGCCTGGTTCGGCATCAGGATCAACACGGTGGCCAACTCCCGGGCCGCTTTCGCCTCGCTCAAGGCGAGCCCCCTGGACATCGTGAACATCTGCCTGCGCTCCGGCATGAGCGTCGGCCTTCTGCTCGTGAGCGTCGAACTCTTCTTCATGATCATGATCCTGGCATACATCCCCTCTGAGCTGTCGGGCCCCTGCTTCATCGGCTTCGCCATCGGCGAATCCCTGGGCGCCAGCGCGCTCCGTATCTGCGGCGGCATCTTCACCAAGATCGCCGACATCGGCTCCGACCTCATGAAGATCGTGTTCCACCTCCCCGAAGACGACCCGAAGAACCCCGGCGTCATCGCTGACTGCACCGGCGACAACGCGGGCGACAGCGTCGGCCCCACGGCTGACGGCTTCGAAACCTACGGCGTGACGGGCGTTGCGCTCATCGCCTTCATCGCACTTGCCCTTGCGGACAACTCTTTCATGGCAGGCAAGCTCATCGTGTGGATCTTCGCAATGCGTATCCTGATGATCCTGACCGCCATCGTGTCCTATGCCATCAACGACGTGCTCAGCAAGTCCCTGTGGGCAGGCAAGAAGGACTTCGACTTCGAGCATCCGCTCACCAACCTCGTGTGGGTCACCTCTCTCGTTTCCATCGCCGTGACCTTCGCAGCGAGCTACGTGCTCCTGTCCGACCTCGACCCGGTCAAGTACGCCGACCTCTGGTGGGCGCTCGCCGCGATCATCTCCTGCGGCACCATCGCCGGCGCACTGATCCCCGAGTTCACCAAGGTGTTCACCTCCACCAAGAGCCGCCACTGCGAAGAGGTCGTGAACTCTTCCCGCGAAGGCGGCCCGTCGCTCAACATCCTGTCCGGTCTCGTTGCCGGCAACTTCTCGGCATTCTGGGAAGGCCTCACCATCCTGGCCCTCATGCTGGTCGCCTACCTGGTTTCCAAGAACGCATCCATCGTGAACATGATGCCTGCGGAATTTGTGTTCGCGGCCCCGGTGTTCGCGTTCGGCCTGGTGGCATTCGGTTTCCTCGGCATGGGCCCGATCACCATCGCGGTCGACAGCTTCGGCCCGGTTTCCGACAACGCGCAGTCCATCTACGAGCTCTCCATGATCGAGTCAGTCCCGAACGTGGGCGAAGAGATCAAGAAGGACTTCGGGTTCACCCCTGACTTCGAAAGCTCCAAGCACTACCTCGAGTCCTGCGACGGCGCGGGCAACACCTTCAAGGCGACCGCGAAGCCCGTGCTCATCGGCACGGCGGTCGTGGGAGCCACCACCATGGTGTTCGGCATCATCATCCTGCTCGAGCGCCTCTTCGGCAACGTGCAGCAGAAGCTGAGCCTCGTGCAGCCCGAGATCATCATCGGCCTGCTCATGGGCGGCTGCGTGATCTACTGGTTCACCGGCGCTTCCATCCAGGCTGTTGTGGCCGGCTCTTACAGCGCCGTTGTCTACATCAAGAAGAACATCAACCTCGACAAAACCTCGGCCTCCATCGAAGACTCCAAGGAAGTCGTGAAGATCTGCACCCAGTATGCGCAGAAGGGTATGATCAACATCTTCATCGTGATCTTCTTCATGGCGCTGGGCCTGGCCTTCTTCGACCCGTACTTCTTCGTGGGCTACCTCGTCGCCATGGCCTTCTTCGGCCTGTTCCAGGCCATCTTCATGGCCAACGCGGGCGGCGCATGGGACAATGCCAAGAAGATCGTCGAAGTCGACCTCAAAGAAAAGAACACCCCGATCCACGAGGCGTCCGTTGTGGGCGACACCGTGGGCGACCCGTTCAAAGACACTTCGTCGGTTTCCATGAACCCGGTCATCAAGTTCACCACCCTGTTCGGTCTGCTGGCAACGGAGATCGCGGTCACCATGACGAATGCAGGGCTCAAGACCGGTCTGGGCGTCCTGTTCTTCGCTATCGCCCTGGTCTTCGTGTACCGCTCCTTCTACAACATGAGGATTACCGGTGTGAAAGGATAAGAACAGTCCCAGGGCAAAGCTCTCAGGTTTGCCCGCCGCCACGTAAAGCGGCAGCTTAAGAAAACAAGGGCCGCCCCGGTTTCGAACCGGGGCGGCCCTGTGTTGTTCAGGGGTACTGACTCAGGTCAGTCCTTGTCGATGAATTCCATGGCCTGCTTCATGCGCGAGAGCTCGCTGCTCGTGGTACGGAGCCTGTGGGCCAGGATCTCGGCGAGCAGGCGATAATACACCGCCTCGAACTCTCTGCGGTCCGGGAGCTCCAGATGCTCGAGGAATGAGCTGTCGATGGCGAGGCAGGCGGTGTCGGGCCGGGAGGCAAACACGGAAGCGGACCGCGCCTCGCCGTCGATCATGGCCAGCTCGCCGAACGTCCCGCCCTGCGCGTCGAGCCGGGCGATCTCCTCCTCGTCCCTGACCACCTTCACCTCGCCCGAAAGGATCACGTACAGCCAGGTGTCGTATTCCCCCTGTCTCGTGATGATTTCGCCGTCCCGGTATCTGCGGAGCTTGCTCAGCTCGAGGATCTTCCGGAGGAACCTGTCCGCATAGGAGTGGAGGAATGGAACCTTGCGCAGCGTCTCGATGAGATCGTCCCGGCCTTTCAAGTACGGCGATTCCTGCATTGCACCCTCCGTTTTTACGGTTCCCTGCAGGAATTATTCGGTAAATCCCCACGTTTTATTGAACGGAAGGCTGGTGCACGGGAGGGCATGGGGGGGCTGATGAGCGGGCGACTCGGGCAGAGGCTCACTGGTGCACGGAAGGGCATGGGCGGCGGGCTGACGAACGGGCGACTTGGGGCAGAGACTCACTGGTGCACGGGAGGCCATGGCGGGGGATATCGCCGCCAGCTCCCGGGCCTGTTTCCCGGGAGGTGCGGACGACTCCCCCTTACGGCCGGGTCACCCGGTTATCTTTCTGCACTCCAGGTAGAAGCGCTTCTCGTCGGCATGCCCCATGGAGAAGGTTTTTCTCGGCAGCACGCCGTCCACGATGATGGTCCTGAAAAAATCGAACTTCGAGATCGCAGGCAGGAAGAATCCCACGGTGTCCGGACGCGAGGCAAGCCCCCGCACGGTCTCCACCCCGTGGATGTAGTCGATCTTCACCTCCGTGCGCTCCTGCATGTACCGGTCGAGGAAATTCTGCAGGGTGCCGACCTCGAGGCTGTGACTGGGCCTGCCGATGGAGATCACGCCGCAGGAATCCCGGGTCACGAAAGAGATCCTGTGCGTATCCGCGACCTTCTGCGGGATGGGGGTGAAGTCCTCACCCGGCGCGTTCAGGGAAAAGGAGAAGGTCGATCCCTGCGCACGGTAGTACCTCTCCATGCCGTCGAGCATCCTGTCGAACCCGCAGTTGAACACCACGCGGTCGATGGGCTCGAAGGTCAGCGCCTCGTCGTGGAGATTCACGAGCTCCACCAGGGCGTACCGCGCGGGGTGCCTCATGGCCGCTTCCCGGTCCGGGGAACTCCTCTTCAGGTTTTCCCAGATCTCCTTGGCCGTGGCCAGGGAATGGTTGCCGTCTCCCATGGCGTAGAGGAGGACCGCTTCCTCGTCGACCTGGTATTTCTCCCTGCAGGCATCGGGCTTTGCCAGGTCCCTCAGTGCCCTGGCCACCCCGTTTATCGACCCTTCGCCGTCCACGAGGTACCCCGTGATGTGCCCGCTTTCCTCCATGAGGTCGAAGTCGTACACCTTCTGCAGGCCCGCGCCGAACAGGGGCTCGATGACGGTCCTGCCGGGGTCGTCGATGAGGACCATGATGTGCGGGGACTCGATGGGCGCGTCCTGGCGGATCTTTATCCGGGGCGGGAGGCGTTCGATGACGGTCCCCTCGGTTGCCCTGATGAGGCTCCTGGAGCCTTCATGGAAATCGTACCGCTCGAGGTCGAGGGCGACCACGAGGCCCTTGCGCGAGTTCCCCCGGGCGGTGACCCGGTCGACGAGGATGAAGCCCGGCCTCTGCGGAGCGAGCGTGCCATGGTGGAGATACTCCCTCATGCAGGCATTGATCCTTCTCGAGGCCTCTTCGTTGTCGCACTCCTCGAGGTACGCCTCGGGGAGGATGATATGAAAGGTGGACGGGCTCTGCCCCACGAAGTCCCTGACCCTTTCCCAGTATTCGGGCTGCGAGGTGTACTGGTCGCAGGCGACCACGGCCCATTTCGTGAGGTCGACGCCCTTTCGCGGCAGCAGGATCTCCGGTGCCAGAAGCCCAATGTCGTCGAACAGCATGGAATGCCTCCTTCCGGGTTCTCTTACGAGAGGTCGATCTTGTTGTAGCCGTCGGCCAGGGCGGTGTTCACGTGCACGACCCCCTTGTTCAGGTCCTTCATGGGGTAGTCGGCGGTGATGGCGGGGAGGTTGTCGGCGTCCTCCTGCTTCTTGAGCACGGTGCCCGCGGGGACGTAGCGGCCGTCCGGGACCCTCACCCCCATGACGATGCAGCCCGGCTCGATCACGCAGGCGCTCCCCACCGTGGCCTTGAACACCAGGGACTGCATGCCCACGAAGGTGTCGTCGCCCACGCACGCCGGCCCGTGGATCTGCACCTGGTGGGCGAGGGAAACCCTCCTGCCCACGTAGACCGCGTACTTCTTCCCGTCGACCTCGACGAGGTTCTTCTCCACCGGCTGGCCGTTGAGCTCGGTCTCGAGGGCGTGGAGGACCACGCCGTCCTGTACGTTGGCATTGTCCGAAACCACGATTGCCTGGCCTTCGTCCCCGCGGATGGAGGCAAAGGGGGAAACCATGACCCTCCTGCCCACGGTCACGTTTCCGATGACCGCTGCGAGGGGGTGGATGTACGCGCTCGCGTCGATGACAGGGAAAGACTCCTTGGGGGAAAAATCGGTGACGACATTCTTATGGATCATAGCGGTGCTCCTTGTAGGGATGATGTATGCCATGCGGGAGTTGAAGGCTCCAAGCCCCTTATGGTGTATTCCCGGTGTGGGGAATACCTATTTTTACCTGAGAAAATCTCTGAGGAAAAGAGGAAAAGCTCGTTTACTCGGGTTCCAGCAGGAGGACCCGGCTGTACTGCTTCTCGACCCTTTCCTTCCCGAAGGGAAAGCTCTGGTATCTCCCTTCAAGCCAGGCATGGATGCCGTCGTCGTAGTTCGGGCTCGACGGGTTGTCGCTCTGGCCCGTGCTGTTCACCCCGAAGAAGGGCTCTTCCAGGCCGAAGTCCACCACGATGCGCATGGCGGGGATGAGCCAGGTTTCGAAATCCTTGCCGATCATGTAGCCCGACATGTTCAGTGTGGTGTAGTCGCCCGGAGCGGAGAAGGGGCCCCGGTTGAAGTACGGGCCCATCAGCGAGAGCCCCGCCCTCTGGAGGAAGCCCAGGTGCGGCGCCATCTTTGCCGACTCGGTGACGAACCGGTAGGTGTGCAGCGCGCCCCAGCTCCATGAGGCGCTGTCCCTGCCGAGCCTGTCCTCGAGGAGTTCGACGGCGTGCGCCAGTGACCGGGCGACAATCTGCACCTTCGCTTCTTTCCCCGGCGTGGCGGCGTCGTCCCAGAACGGGCTCTCGTCCCCCCGGAGGAAGAGGTGGTCCGACGTGGCGTTGTAGCTCATGGAGTTGCACGAGATGAAGGCCTTCCAGGCGCGGGAGGTTTCGGGGCCGAGCTCGTCGAGGAAGACCTCCCGGGTGAGGGCCTGGGTGAAGGCGCCGACGATGCACGCATCCTTCGAATCCGGCGCCATTCTGCCGTCGAAACCTTTCAACGAATCGAGCGCCTGGCGGGCCTTCTTTCGCAGGTCCCCGTCCGGCCAGGAGCCGATTTCCCCGGCCAGGGCCTTTGCAAAGGGCCCCTCGAGCAGGAGCTTCTTCATCCGCAGGGCCGTGGGCGAGGTGGCGTCGAGCTGCATGTCCATGCTCGTCCTCGAGGTGTGGCCTTTGGTCGCGGTGATCATCTCCCTTATCCGGTCGGCCCGGTCGGGCCAGTACCAGGAGGAGGAGAGCACGTGCGGGTAATCGGACGAAACGGTCTTGTTGTTCGCGGTGCCCACGTACCCTTCGGGCGGGTTCAGAGAGGAGGGATAGCTGCCTGTCGGGAGGAAGCCCTTCCAGTCGTACTCGCCCGTCCATCCGGGGGAAGGCATGAGCCCGGTGCCCTTGCCGCGGAGGGGGTAGCGGCCCGTTACCTGCCAGGCGATGTTGTCCCGGTCGGCGATGACCATGTTCAGGGCCATGGCCTGGAACCGGCGCATGAGGGGAACGGCTTCCCGGACCGAACGCGCCGAAGAGAGGGCGAAGAAGGCGTCCAGGCTCCTGTCGCCCGGCTCGAAGGCCGCCCAGGAAAAGGCGATGCCCAGGGGAAGCTCCACCGCCTCGGGCAGGAAGAGGTTCGTGGGCTCCCTTTTCACCACGTCGTTGAGCAGGGGGCCGTGCAGGGTCTCCTGCACCACGAACCGCACGGGGCCTCTTCCCCTCACCATGACGGTTTCCTCCCGGTTCTTCACCGGCAGCCATGAGCCCCTGTGCTCCGAGCACAGCACGCCGTCCACGAAGCGCAGCCTCTCCAGGAAGATGTCCTGGTTGTCCGACATGACCATGGTCATGCCCCAGGCGATGGAGCCGTTGTACCCCGCCACGATGCCGGGCAGGCCGGCGGCGCAAATGCCCGCGGCGTCGAGCTCGCCGCAGCGGACGTGCATCATGCTCCACAGGGAGGGCATGGTCAGGGCCAGGTGGGTGTCGTTGGCGAGGATGCTCGCCCCCCTGGCGGTCCTCTCCCTGGCGATCACCCAGTTGTTCGATGCGGCTATCCCCGTCAGCCCCAGGGAGGCGAGGGTCCCCGCGGCAGAGCTCACCTTCTCGAGGGAGGAGAGTCTCCCCCTGAGGTCGACCCCCTCGAGCTTCTTCCCTTCGCCGAAGGGCAGGGGTTCGTCGGGGCTCACGGGCAGCAGCCAGGCGGCCTTTTCCGGGCCGACGGCCTGGATCAGGCTGAGGCTCCCGATCTCCTCATGCATGTTGAAGGCCAGGGCGAAGTTCACCAGGGCCATGATGCACACGGAGTCCATGGCCTCCCATTTGTCCGGCTTGTAGCCGCTCATCGAGAGCTCCGGGGGGAGGTTGTCCCGGTGCTGCTCCAGGCAGGCATTGACCCCTTGGGCATAGTGGTCGAGGAGCTCCCTGTTTTCGGCGGAGAGGTCGGCGTACATGAGCTGCGCCGACTTCTTCAGGTTGACGGTGCGCATGAAGACATCCGTGTCCAGCCCCGGCTCGCCAGCCATTTCCGAGAGCCTGCCCTGGGAAACGAGCTTGAGCCCGACCATCTGGGTGAGCCTGTCGGATGCGTGGACATACCCCATGGCAAAGGCGAGGTCCTTCATGTTCCCGGCCTCGATGTAGGGAATTCCCAGATTGTCGCGGCGTACGGTCACCGGGGAGCTTATCCCCGAAACGGCCGTCTTCCCTTCCTGCGGGAGGATGCTCCCGGCGTAGTGGGAAGAAAGCATGCGGGTGCAGGAGGGCGTGAGAAGGATGCAGCACAGCGCCAGGACCGACGCGAGGAATCCTGCCCGGGTGCCAGGGGACGGGGGGTTACCGGACAGGTGCCTTTCTTCTCCCATGAATCCTCCTCGGGGTACGGCCGGGCACGCAGCAGCGGTGCCCGTCATTCCAGGATTTCATAATGTGAAATCGGGAACGCATTGTCAATCCTCTTATTCACGCGGGGGATCGGCACAAGGGGCACCGGGCGTTCGGGTCCGCACCCGTTCGCCGGTGCGGGGAACAATGGAAGAGAAGTACATACAAAGGGTAAATTGCCCGACCACCTCCGGGCAGGTCCTTGTGCTGGGAACGGATAACCCTATGAAAACACGCTAAGAACAGGGTGGCATGGGCCTTGCTCCAGGAAGGAATGCCTGCCTTCGACCCGTGGCCAAAGGCAGGGCGGACGCGGGCATACCAGAAAAGAAAGAGCAGGACAGTGAAATGTCGAGACATGATTTCTTCCCTTGTGCAGCACGGAGCGACTCTCCCGAGAAGCCCGAAGTCCGGGAGCTCATCGAAGAGAGAAACCGGTTTCTCAGCGAGCACCCGCAGCTCAAGCCGCTGCAGGGCGAGATCGACAGGCTCCTGGGCACCACGCTCGACCCGAGTCTCAGGCTCGAGATACTCTTCATGCTCATTTCTGAAAAGCTGGGGCGGATGAAGGCCCTGTTCGGCGAGGTCGCCCGGCTGGCACAGACCTCCGTTCCGGACTAGGAAACACCCCCCGGAAGCGTTCATCCCGCCCTGGGGCGCTCTCCTTTCAAGATGGCCACGGTGTCGAACATGAACTGGCGCCAGACGACGTTCGCGAGGCCCGAGTCCCCCATGATCCCGGCGATCTCCGCGGGGGTCTTGAAGGCCTGGATGGACGCGGGCAGGTAGCGGTAGGCCTTCCACTGGCCGCTCACGAGCCCGCCCAGGAGCGGCATCGCCACCTTGAAGTAGAGCCCCACCAGGGGCCTGAGCACGTGGTTCTTCGGGGGGCAGGTGTCCAGGCACACGACCCTTCCTCCCGGTTTGACCACCCGCAGCTGCTCCCGGAAGGCGCCGATGGCGTCGGGAACGTTCCGGACGAGGTAGCCCGAGGTCACGATGTCGAAGCTCTTGTCGGGGAAAGGAAGGTGGAGGGCGTCGCCCTGGACCCACAGGACGTCCCCGCCCGAAGGCTTGCCCCTCCCCACCTTCATCATGCCGGCTGTGAGGTCGAGGGCCGTCACCTTCAGGCCGGGGTGCAGGCGTTTCGCATCCAGGGCGATCTCCCCGGTGCCTGCGCCCACGTCGAGGAGAGACCCCCGTTCGGGCACGTCCGCGAGTTCGAGGAAGCTCTTCCTCCACCGCCGGTCCTGGCCGAAGCTCATCAGGGAGTTGAGCAGGTCGTAGCGCTTCGAAATGGAGCCGAACATCTCCTGCAGCGAGGTGTTCCAGTCGGGTCTTTTCTTGTCGATCATGGTCCGGGCCTTCCGTTCGCCCGCGGCCTTGCGCCGGCGGTCCTCCTCTCCGCTGTCCAGCCATTCCAGGAGGCCGTGCGCCCGTGCGCCCGTGCGCCCGCGGTTCTTTTTCCTGGAAATCTCATATCAAATTATTCCGGGGAGTGCAAAGGGAAGGGCCCTGCCCGGGGCACACGCCCGAAGGAGCCATGGACGGGGCTCTTCCGGTCTGAGGGGTCCGGACACCCCTCCGTACATGCCACCGGCGATATTTTCTTCAGGCTGGCGTGAGCTTCTCGAGGGTCCGGCGCATCCGTCCTCCCGGACGGTTTCCCGGCCGGGAATGGAAAGGGGCGTATTCCTTTTCTCTTTTGCCCCCCGCTGTTGTATAACCCGGGTTATTGAATGGAGGAGGCGCTCCCATGGTCATTGACTGTCATTATCATCTGGAAGAGAGGGTTCTCACCAGGGCCGAGCTCCTGGGCGAGATGGACAAGGCGGGCGTGGACAGGATCGCGCTCATGGGCTCCATGATCGAGCCCTTTCCGGAGGTGCCGAAGGCCCTCCTGGGAATCCTCCAGGCTATCCTCGAGCGCAGGGTTCTGAGGGGGGTGGGCAGGCTCCTGGTGGCGAACTTCACCCCGAAGGGCGACGTGAAGATCCTGGGCAAGCCGTTTCCCATCGTGGCAGAACCCGACAACGCGTTCATCTTCGAGGCCGTGCGGGAAAACCCCGGGCGCTTCCTGGGCTGGGTCTTCGTGAACCCCAGGGGTGCGGCCGACCAGACGGCGGAACTGGAGAAGTACCAGGACGAGCCGGGCTTCATCGGTGTCAAGGCTCACCCGTTCTGGCACCGCTTCGCCCCCGTCGAGCTGCTCCCGGTGGCGCGCAAGCTCTCTAACCTGGGCAAGCCCCTGCTCATCCACTGCGGCTTCGGCCTGGAAGGGGATTATGGCGCGCTTCTCGACGCGGTGCCCGATCTGAAGCTCATCCTCGCGCACACGGGCTTCCCGGAATACTCGGACACCTGGAAGGCGATCCTGGACAGGAAGAACGTTCACCTGGACGTCTCCCAGACCTCCTATGTGAGCGAGAAGGCAACCAGGGAGGCCGCCGCCTTCCTCGGGGCGGACCGGCTCCTCTTCGGGACGGATGGCCCCTACGGGTTCCACGACGAAGCGGGGAGATACGACTACGGCTACCTCAGGCGCAGGGTCACCAGCCTCTTTCCCCGGAAAGACGACCGGGAAAAGGTCCTGGGGGGCAATTTCGCCCGGCTCACGGGCCTGTCCTGAAGGGGCGGGGGACCGGGGCCGCAGGCGGAGGGACCGGCACCGGGGGTAAAGCTCAGCAGAACCGTTTCGCGAGGATCTGGGTGGAGAGGATGCCCACGAGGGCGCTGTTGTCCCGGAAGCCCAGGTTCCGGGAACGGGCGCATTTCTCCACGAGGCGCTCCACGGCGGCGGGGGTGAAGATCCCCGCGTCCCCGACCGCGCTTTTCTGGAAATACCGGGCGTACTCGTCCTTCAGGCCTTTGTCGGAGAAGAAGGACTCCCTGTTCGGGGCCCCGTAGGGCTGCTTCACCCGGGAAAATATCTCGGGCGGCAGCGTTTTTTCGAAGGCCTTCTTCAGGATGTACTTTTCCCTGAGCCCCCTGAGCTTGAGCGACGGGTGGATGCGGGCCGCGAAAGCCGCGAGCCGGTGGTCCAGGAAGGGGTATCTCCCCTCCACGCTGTTGGCCATGGCCATGCGCTCGCCCTGCGAGGACAGGAGGTAGCCCGACAGGAGCAGCTTCATCTCGAGGTACTGTGCCTGGTTCAGGGGATGCCACGAGGGGAAGTCGGGGCTGATCCGGGCCTCGAGCTCCTCCACGGGGTCGTAGCCCCGGAGCTCGTCGCGCAGCTCGTCCCGGAGGAAGTCGGCGATGGACGAGGTGTTCCTCCAGGTGGGCAGGTGGCTGTACCCGAAGTGGTCTGTCTTCTCGAGGTCGGTGCGGTAGAAGGAGGCGAGGAGGCCCCCGGAGCGCTTCATCTGCACCGGTGAGTAGGGGTAGAGCCGGGACAGGAGCAGGGGGCGCAGCCTCGAAGCGGGGAATTTGGCCCAGAACCTGCGGATCTTCGCTTCCTTGAAGATGTCGTAGCCCCCGAAGAGCTCGTCCGAGCCCTCGCCGGTGAGCACGACCTTGATGCCGCAGCTCCGGGTGAGCTTCGAAAGCAGGTACATGGGGGCGGGCGCGGTCCTCAGGACAGGGGTTTCCGCCTGCCAGACCACCTGCGGAAACACCTCCGCGATGTCTTCCGGGGATATCCTGGCGACGTGGTGCCGCGTGCCGAGCCGCTCGCCCATGGCGAGCTGGAAAGGGGACTCGTCGTACGCCGGGTCCGCGAAGCTCACCGAAAAGGTCTCCATGAACGGGGCGTGCCCCTTGACGAGGGCGGTCAGGATGCTCGAGTCGAGCCCCCCGCTCAGGTAGGCGCCCACGGGGACGTCGGCCCGGAGCCGGATGGCCACCGCATCGTCGAGGATCTCCCGGATCCCCTCTTCGGCTTCTGCCCGGGAAGCGACATCATGGGACCCGGCGGCGGGAAAGGAGATGTCCCAGTACAGGAACGTTCTTTTCGATCCCGGCTCGACGACCATGCATTCCCCCGGCCTGAGCTGGGAGATGCCCGTGAACACGGTCCTCGGGGCGACGGTGTTCCAGAAGGTGAACACCTGGGTGAGGCCCCGAAGGTCGATGCCGGGCTTTCCCACGAGGGGGATCATGGCCTTGACCGTGGAGGAGAACACCAGGCTTTCGCCCCGGTGCGTGTAGAAGAGCGGGCAGATGCCGAACCTGTCCCTGGCGAGCACGAGCCTGCGCCTCTTCCTGTCCCAGAGGGCCAGGGCGAACTGGCCGTTCAGGTGCTCGAGGAAAGCCGTGCCGTGCTCTTCATAGAGGTGCACGAGCGCCTCGATGTCGCAGGTGGTGGAAAAGGTGTGGCCCCGGCCCCTGAGGTCTTCCCGGAGCTCGATGTAGTTGAAGATCTCGCCGTTGCAGACCACCCACACGCTCCCGTCCTCGTTGGCGATGGGCTGGTCGCCCGTCTTCAGGTCGATGACGGCGAGGCGCCGGTGGCCCAGGAGCAGCTCTTCGTCGCGGTAGGTCCCCGAGCCGTCAGGGCCGCGGTTCGCCATGAGCGAGAGGCCCTCTTCGAGGGCAGGGAGCGTGTAGTTTCCCTGCGCATGGTGGTAAACGCCCGCAATGCCGCACATGCTTGCCTCCCCTTGACGATATGGGGGCCGCCAGAAACAGGGAAACCCCGATACCACAGGTTATTAATCCCTTATGTGATAATCGGGTAATGGGAGAAAATCAATAGGGGAAAGAAGCGGGGACCTCACTTCCTGTCGAACAGCTTCCGGTACTGCCCGTAGCCTTCCTTCTCGAGGCTCTCCTTGGGGATGAAGCGCAGTGCCGCGGAGTTGATGCAGTAGCGCAGGCCCGTGGGGGCGGGGCCGTCGTCGAAGACGTGCCCCAGGTGGGAGCCTCCCTGCCTGCTCTTCACCTCGGTGCGCACCATGCCGTGGCTGGCGTCCTTTTTCGTCTCCAGGTTCCGGGGCACGAGCGGTTTCGTGAAGCTGGGCCAGCCGGTGCCCGAGTCGAACTTGTCCCTCGAGCTGAAGAGGACCTCCCCCGAGACCACGTCCACGTAGATGCCCTCGCGCTTGTTGTTCCAGTACTCGTTCGCAAAAGGGGGCTCCGTTCCGCACTGCTGCGTGACGCTGTACTGGAGCGGGGAGAGCTTCGCCTTGAGCTCCCCTGCGGGAGGCCTGGCTTTCAGGGGCTCCTTTCCGGCGCCCGGCAGCGGGCACGCCCCCGAGGCGCAGGGGCTCACGTAGCGTTCCCTGCCCGAATGCTCCTTGTACAGCCGGTACCTGAGGGCGTTCTTCCGGTAGTAATCCTGGTGATACTCCTCCGCGGGGTAGAATTTTTCCGCCTTCCTGATCTGAGTGGCAATGGGCCGCCCGAACAGCCCGGATTTCTGGAGGGCCGTTTTCGATTCCTCCGCACGCTTCTTCTGGGCCTCGGTGTGGTAGAAGATCGCGGTGCGGTACTGCGACCCGCGGTCCACGAACTGACCGCCGGCATCCGTGGGGTCGATGTTTTTCCAGAACACATTCAGGAGTTCCGCGTAGCTCACCCGCGACGGGTCGTAGGTGACCTGCACCGCCTCCAGGTGGCCCGTGCTGCCCGAGCACACTCCCTCGTAGGTGGGGTTCGCCGTGCTGCCCCCCGTATATCCCGACACCGCGGCCCTGACTCCCGGGGTCTGGTCGAAGGCGGACTCGAGGCACCAGAAGCAGCCCCCGGCGAACGTGGCGGTTTCCATTTTCACCGGGGCCGCCCCCCCGTTTCCTGCCGCGAGGGTGAACACCGGTATGAAGAGCCACGAAGCGATGTTTTTTCTCATTGCTTTCCTCCTGTGACCTTACCTATTAGACGGCGGGGATGAAGGAACGATTCAGGGGCAGGGGGGCGGGAGGCCCTGCCGGGACGGCCCCGGCGCACAGGGGCCCCCTCATCACCCGAATGCGTCGCGAAGCCGGGCTGTAACCAGCACGATGCTTTTCAGGACCGGTTCCTCCCGAAACGCTCCGGGCCGCTCGACGCCAGGACCTCTGAAAATAATCTTCTTGACAAGGGGCGGGGAAACGATAAAATGGTCCAGTGGTCGGGCCACCCAACCACTGGAGGAAAGACATGGCACCACCGAGCTTCTTGCGGCCTCTCACCCGGAGCAGGCTCTCCGGTGAGATCGAGGGCATCCTGCTGGAGGGCATCATAGGGGGAAAGCTGCGCGTGGGGGAGAAGCTCCCCACGGAGAGGGAGCTCGCCGCGGACCTCGACGTGAACAGGTCCACGGTGAGGGCGGCGCTGGGCAAGCTCGAGTCGCTCGAGCTCGTGGAGATACGCCACGGCGACGGCGTCTACGTGAAGGACTTCCGCAGGAGCAGCAACCTCGAGCTCATCCTGGCGCTGACCCGCATGGACGAACATCAGCGGGACTCCGTCATCTCCTCCCTCCTGAGGCTCCGCACCATCTTCGGGCCCGACATGGCCTTCCTCGCTTCGCAGAACCGCACGGACGACCACCTCAGGTCGCTTCGGGAGGTGATCAGGGAGAGCAGGCTCTCCGTCCTGGAAAAAGACATCCTCGTGCACCACGTCATCGCCCTGGCGAGCACGAACGTTCTCTACCTCCTCCTCCTGAACTTTTTCAACAAGTTCATGTTCGAGTACGGGTACCTGTATTTCGAAGACCCCGAAAACGCCAGGCGCTCGGTGCTCTTCCACCGGGAAATCTACCAGGCCCTCAAGGGAAAGAACGGCAGGAAAGCGAGACAGATCATGGAGGACGTCATGAAGTTCTCCGAAGACGCCGTGGCCGGCCGGCTGAAGAAGCAGGATCATGCAGGGAGGTAAGCGCATGAACAGATTCATAGAAACCCACTCGGACGAAAAGTTCGACGTAATCGTCGTCGGGGGCGGCATCACCGGCGCCACGGTGGCCTACGACGCGGCGAGCAGGGGGCTCAGGGTGGCCCTGCTCGAAAAGAAGGACTTTTCCAGCGCCACGTCGTCCGCCACCTCCAAGCTCATCCACGGGGGCCTGCGGTACCTGGCGAACCTGGAGTTTTCGCTGGTGAGGGAGTCCCTCCGGGAGCGCAAGGTCCTCGAGGACATCGCGCCGAACTTCGTCTACCCGGTCCCCATGCTCATGACCCACTACAAGCTGTCGTTCAAGCAGAGCAAGTGGGCCATGAAGGCGGGTCTCACCATGTACGACATCCTCTCCTACGACCGGGGCACGACCTGGGACGCGAGCAAGAAGATCCCCCTGCACAGGACCGTGTCCGTGAACCGGGCCGTGGAGATGCAGCCCAGCCTCAAGGGCCAGGACCTCACCGGCGCCTCGATCTTCTACGACTGCATGAGCATCTTCCCGGAGCGCCTCACGCTGGCCTTCGTCAAGTCCGCCGTGGCCTTCGGCGCCAAGGTGTCGAACTACGCCAGGGTCGATGGCTTCATCATGGACGGGGCCGACCGGGTCGCGGGGGTGAGCGTGGCCGACCTCCTCACCGGCCGGCAGGTGGAGGTCAGGGGCAACGTCACCATCAACTGCGGGGGGCCGTGGGCGGACATCCTCCTGGGTGTGGCCAAGCAGGGCGGGGTGGTGAACGAGACCCTGCGCCGCTCGGAGGGCATCCACATCATCACCGAAAGCAAGACGAACGACGGCAGCGTGGTGGCGAGCATGACCCCCAGGGGCAAGCATTTCTTCCTCATCCCCTGGCGCGGGCACACGCTCATCGGCACCACGGACAAGGAGTACGTGGGCAGCCCCGACGACTACCGAGTCACGAAGGAGAGCATCCTGGAGCTCATAGGCGACGTGAACTCCACCTTCGGCGAGGGGTTCGTGAAGTTCGGGGACGTGAAGCACACCTACGGCGGTCTGCGCCCGCTGGTGGAGGAGCAGACCGAAGGCACCTACGAGTCGTCCCGGAAGTACGAGATCTTCGACAACGCCTCCGAGGGCCTGAACGGGCTCATCACCGTGGAGGGCGGCAAGTACACCACCAGCAGGGGCCTGGCCCAGAAGGTCGTGGACCTCGTCCGGGACAAGACGGACACGCCCATGAACCTCGTCATCACGGACAGGCGCTACCTCTCGGGGTGCGAGATCCGGGACATGGGCGCCTTCCTCGAAGGCATCAGGAAGAAGAACCCCCAGGTGCCCGGGCACACCCTGGAATACCTGGGCAGGCACTACGGCACGGAGTACGGGAAGATCCTCGAGATCGCCCGGGAGGCGCCCGGGCTCCAGGAGACGGTGAGCCCGGACGGCGAGATCCTGGCCGAGGCGGCCTTCGCCGTGAGGAACGAGATGGCGAGGACCCTGGGCGACATCGTCTTCAGGCGGACGGGCATCGCCACCCTCGGGAACCCGGGGGACGCCATACTGCGGAAGGTCGCGGCGGTCGCCGCCCGAGAGCTTGGCTGGGACGAGGCGAGGATGGAGCGGGAGGTCCGGGAAACCGCCGAAGGGCTGAAGATCCCGGGAAGGGAATAGGGGAGAAAGGAGGGCATCATGTCGAGGAAGAAGCCGTTTACGCCGAGCTGGTCGGAAAAGGCGCCGGTTCCGGGCACCATCAGGTCCGTCATCAAGTACGGGAGCCCCACGGCCTTCAAGCACCCGAGCCCCGGGTGGGTGAGGATGATGATGGACGAGTTCCACATGAGCGAGGACGATTTCAGCGCCCGGAGGGAGGAAGGCAACGCCCCGGTCGCCCTCGACAGGCCCGTTGCCATGGAGGAACGGCACATCGAGCGCTTCAAGGCGATCTCCGGGGCGGCAAACGTCGTCACCGACGCCTACAGCAGGGTCAGGTACGCCTGCGGCAAGACCACCGAGGAGCTGATGGAGCTCAGGAAGGGTATAATCCGCGAGGTCGCCGACGTGGTGATCCACCCCAGGAGCAAGGAAGAGGTGAAGGACCTCGTGGCCTACTGCAATGAACACGGGATACCCCTGTACGTGTTCGCGGCGGGCTCGTCCGTGAACTTCGGGGTGCGGCCCGCGAAGGGCGGCGTGAGCCTGGTGATCAGCACCCACATGAACCGGCTCCTCGAGGTCAGCGAGAAGAACCAGACCGCCCGGGTCCAGGCGGGGATGTTCGGGCCGGCCTACGAGGAGGCCCTCAACAGGGCCCCGGAGCTCTTCGGGACGAAGGGGCGCTACACCTGCGGCCACTTCCCCCAGTCCTTCGAGTACTCCACCGTGGGCGGCTGGGTGGTCACCCTGGGCTCCGGGCAGGCCTCGACCTATTACGGCGACGCCTATCACCTCGTGATCAGCCAGGAGTACGTCACCCCGGCGGGCACGTTCAGGACCCGGGAGTTTCCGGCCGCTGCCACGGGACCCAAGGTGAACGACATCATGAAGGGGTCCGAGGGCACCTACGGCATCCTCGTGGAGGTCACCATGAAGATCTTCAGGTACATGCCGGAGAACCGGAAGCACTTCTCCTTCATGTTCCCCTCCTGGGACGAGGCGGTGGAGGCGAGCAGGGAGATCATGCAGGGCGAGTTCGGCCTGCCCGCGGTGTACCGCATCTCCGACCCCGAGGAGACCGACCGCGGCCTCAAGCTCTACGGCATGCCCCCCTTCGTGGACGCCTTCCTCGCCCGCAGGGGCTACCGGCCCGGGTCGCGCTGCCTGTGCCTGGGCACGGTGGAGGGCGACAGGGACTTCACGAAGCTCGTGAAAAAGAAGATCATGAAGGTGTGCAGGGCCCACGGCGCCCTGTCCCTGACGGGATTCGCCTCGAAGAAGTGGGAAAAGACGAGGTTCACCGAGCCCTACATGCGCGAGGACCTGCAGGACTTCGGCATCCAGATCGACACCCTCGAGACGAGCGTGACCTGGGACAGCCTGCACCGGGTCCACGAGGGCGTGCGCGCCTGCATCAAGGCCAGGCCACAGACCATGTGCATGACCCACGCCTCGCACTTCTACCCCCAGGGCACGAACCTGTACTTCATCTTCCTCATGAGGACCTCGGAAACGGAGGAGTTCCGGTCGTTCCAGCGCGGGGTGATCAGGTCGATCATGGAGAACGGCGGCTCCCTGAGCCACCACCACGGCGTGGGCAGGATGATGGGGCCCTGCCTGGAGGAGTACCTCGGCGAAGAGCAGATGGGGGTGCTCAGGGCCCTCAAGAAGCACTTCGACCCCAAGGGCATCATGAACCCGGGCGGCCAGCTGGGGCTCGACCTGCCCTAGGACGGCAGCCTCCGCACGGAGCTGACCACCAGGGAAATCCCCACCAGGGTCATGAAGATCCCGAACGCGAGCTTGAGCATGGCGTCCGGGACCCGGGTGGCCACGCGGGCGCTGACCCACGCGCCCAGGAAGAGGCACAGGGCGATGATCAGGGCGGCGCGGATGTCGACCTGCCCCTGGCGGTAGTACTGGACCACCGCCCCCAGGCCCACCGGCGGGAGCAGCACGGCAAGGCTCGTGCCGGTGGCGGCGTGCTGGGAGAACCCGGCGAAGATCACCAGCATGGGCACGATGAGAATGCCGCCGCCCACGCCGAACATGCCCGATATCACGCCCGCTATCAACCCGATCAGAATGAACAACACCGTGTTCGGCTCACCGGCCATACCCTTCCCCCGTTTCAGTGATCAGCCCGTACCATACACGGGTGCCCCGCCTCATGCAAAAGGGAATCTCGGAAGCCCGCCCGATGGGGCGTGCACGGGGGGGAGGCGTTCCTTGAGAACCGGGTGCGGGCGGGGAAGGAAGGAGCTATTCCTCGATGCAGATCTCGATGGTGAAGCTCCCCTTCTCCGACTCGAAGGGAACCGCGACGATGGGCTGCCGGGTGATGTGGGTGATGGTGTGGTTCCTGCCCGAAATGACCGTGGGGATGGAGCCCTTGAGCAGCCGGCCCATGGTCTCGAGCTTCTGGCGTGCCTGGCCGGACACGATGTTGAGGATCTCGCCGACGGCGTCCTTGACCTCGTCGTTGATCTCCGTCACCTCTTCGCCGAACATGGTGCTCACGATGGAGAGGATGCAGCTTTCGGTGAAGCTCATGGAGATGGTCCCCCTGGCTTCGCCGATGAGTCCCACGATGCCCGTGACGTCGCCGCGCGCCCTGGCGTCTTTCTTCAGGTAAGGCGTCCCTGCCGTGGCGTCGGTGAGGGCCATGCTCGAAAGCACATGGCACGTCGCCTCGATGAACGGGTTGAGCAGCTTTACATCCATGATGACCTCTCCGGGGGTGAGATACCCGTTCTATCGGCGGGGCGCCCGGGGAAACTTAACGGGCGTGGAGAAACATTCTTAAGGCAAAACAAGGCCATCGATTGCCGCAATCACTTCGGGGACGGCTTTTCCCCGGGGCGCTCGCCCGGGCGCCCGCGTCCGGCAAAGGCAGCGGGGCCGATCCTCCAGAGCTGGGAGAGGAGCATGCCCAGGAGCATGAGCGTGCAGCCGGCGAGCTGGCGGGGCGAAAGGAGCTCGCCCAGGATGATCCACCCCCCGAGCGCCGCGAACACCGATTCCAGGCTGAGCAGGATGGCCGCGTGCGCACTGGGCGCCTCTTTCTGCCCCACGATCTGGAGCGTGTAGGCAATGCCCACGGAGCAGACGCCCCCGTAGAAGATGGGCAGGGCGGCCCGGGAGATGCCCTCGACGGTCATCTCCTCGCCGAGGCCCGCGAAGGCGAGGCTCAGGAGGGAGCAGGCCGCGTACTGGACGAAGGCCAGCCTGTAGGAGTCCAGGTTCGGGGAAAACCGCCCGATGACGAGGACGTGCCCCGCCCAGAAAAACGCCCCGAGAAAGACCAGGAGGTCACCGGGGGAGAACGTGAAGGACGCCGTGACGCTCAGGAGGTAGAGGCCGGCGGCCGCGAGCACGGCCCCGACCCACGTGCCCTTCGAGGCCCGCTGGCTCAGGAACAGGCCGAGGATGGGCACGAGCACGACGTAGAGCCCGGTGATGAACCCCGCGTTGCCCGCCGTGGTGGTGACCATGCCCATCTGCTGCAGGGAGGCCCCGGAGAAGAGCAGGAACCCGGCACAGAGTCCTGACGTGGCGAGGGCCTTTCTTTCGGCCTTGTTTTCCGCGGGCGTTCGAGGTGCCCGTTTCCTGCCCGAAAGCAGGATCACCGGGACCAGAACGAGGCACCCCAGGGCGAAGCGCACGCCGTTGAAGGTGAAGGGGCCCACCGCCTCCATGCCGACGCGCTGGGCCACGAAGGCGAATCCCCAGATGAGCGCGGTGAGAAAGAGCAGGAGGTCGGACCGCAGGGTGCGGACGTTCATGGTTTCCCCTCACGGGACGGGGACGAACCCCCTTTCGCCACGATCCCCTTCACCCCCCCGGAAACGAGGGCCGCTATGCCCGCGAGCACGACGGGCAGCGAGATGGTGGCCATGGAAGCGAGGTACCGGGGCCGCCACTGGGGGGAGAACTTCTCCTTGTACCCCCTGAGGCCCCTGAAGTTGTAGAAGTGCTCGGCGTGCCGGAACACGAACGCCCCGATCCTGTTCCACAGGGAGGCCATGGTCCTGTCCTCGAGGCCGGACAGGGGGGCCATCCCCAGGTTGAACCAGCGGCAGCCCTGCTCCTTCCCCCACAGCATGATGCCCGTGAAGAGGAAATCCATGGTCCCGTTGGGGGCGCCTGGAAGGAACCGCATGAGGTCCACGGAAATCTCCTCCCTGCCCGCGCTTCTCCACAGGTTCGCGAAGGCGATGACCTCGCCTGCACGCCGGACCACGGCGAGGGGGAACAGGCTGAGGTAGTCTTCCTTGAAGGACCCCAGGGAAAAACCCTTCTCCCCCGTCTTCTTCTCGGCCAGCCACGCGTCCGAGACCCGCCTGAGGTCGGCCAGGAGCGGGGGCACGTCCTCCCCGGACACGATCTCGAAGGAGCACCCCTCCCGGGCCAGCCTGCCGAAGGTCTGCCGGAGCTCCTTGCGGGCGCCGCCCTCCAGGGAGAACCCTTCGAGGCTCACCCGTGCCTCCTCGCCGAGCTTCACGATGTTCATGCCCAGGTCGATGTAGACGTGGAGGTTCCAGGGCCCCGTCTCGTAGAACACGGGCGTGCCCCCGTACCGGTCGCACATCTCGCAGAACTCCCACGTGAGCTCGGGCCATTCCTCCTCCGGCCCCACGGGGTCGCCCATGGCGATCCAGCTCGCCCCCTCGACGGCGTACATGATGAAGGCGTTTCCCTTCTGGTTGAAGAGGAAGGACTTGTCGCCCAGGAGGGCGAGGTTCGCGTAGGTCTCGGGCGAGGCCCGGACGATTTCCCGGGCCTTGTCGAGGTCTTCCTTCCGGGCCTTGGGCAGCTCGGGCGCGGTGGGGTGGATGAGCCTCAGGAGGCCGAAGGCAAGCGCCGCCACCGTGGCCCCCACCAGGGTCCTCAGCGACCTGGGCGCGTTCTCCATGAAGGCGAAGTGCCACCAGAGGTTGGAGGAGTACTCCACGTGCTTGTAGGAAAAGAAGGTGAGCCACGCCGTCGAGACGAGGACGATGACGATGGAGACGACCCAGGAGAGGGTGAACATGCCTTCGCTCAGGTGGCCTTTCCGGTAGAAGCTCCCCCGCGCGGGAAGGATGACGAGCAGGGTCGCGGCGAGGATGGCCGCCTCCTCGTAGTCGAAGCCCTTGAGGAGGGAGAGCACGGCGCCGGCCCCCAGGAAGGCGATGGCCAGGTAGTAGGCCGTGTCGATCCTGCGCTGGATCCCCCGGGACAGGACCAGCAGGGCCACGCCCACGACGCTCCCGAGGAAATGGGAAAACTCGATGACGGACAGGGGCAGGAGGTCCTTCAGCCACTCGAGCCGGGAGGGCTGCGCCGGGGTCGCCCCGGAAAACAGCAGGATGGCGCCGCTCAGGAAGGTGAACACGGTGAGCACGGGGGGGACGATGAAGGAGAGCCACTCCTGGAGGGCCTTCGTGCCTGTCCGGATGAGGTGCCTGCGCTGCAGGGCCTCTTCCGCCGCCAGGAGCAGGGCGGCAAGAGCCAGCGGCAGGAGGTAGAACACCACCCGGTACACCACCAGGGCGCCGATGACCGACGCGGCGGGAAAGTACCCGGAGAGGAACAGGAGCATCACCGCCTCGAAGACGCCCAGCCCCCCGGGGATCTGGCTGACGAGCCCCGCGAGCTGACCCGCCAGGTACATGCCCAGGAACACTGGCAGGGGCACCGCCGGGGGGAAGAGGAGGTACAGGATCGCCCCGGCCATGGCCCAGTCGAGGGTGGCGATGATGATCTGGGGGAAGAAGTACCGGAAGGGCGGCACCGAATACTCGATCCCCCTGATGCTCACCGCGCCCTTCCACCGGATCAGGAGCATGCCGTAGAGCACCACCGGGACGAGGAACAGCATGCCCAGGGAGTTGCCCGCCGCATAAGGGAAGGAGACCACCTGCTGGAGGATGGCGGGCTCGAAGAGGAAAACACCCGCGCACAGGGTGAAGAAGCCCAGCCAGAGGCTGATGGAGCAGAAAAAGATGATCTTGGTGATCTCGAGCCCCGAGAGGTTCCAGGACGAGTAGAGCCGGTAGCGCACCGAGGCGCCGGCGAGCATGGAGAAGCCGATGTTGTTGCTGAAGGCGTAGCCGATGAAGGACGCGGTGAAGATCTTCCGGAAGCTCAAGGGCCGGTTGACGAACCTGAGCGCCAGGAAGTCGTAGCTCGTCATGAGGACGTAGGACGCCGCCGTGAGGAGGACCGCCCGGAAGAGGCTCGCGGAGGGGATCTCGTGGGCGTAGCGGAGGATGTCCTTCAGGTGGTACTTCTGGAGCTGGGAATGCAGGACCCACAGGGCCGCCGAGAAAAGGACCAGGCCCAGCACGGGCGGGACGATCCTGAAGAGGCGCTTTTTCATGCGGCCGCGGATCTTCTTTGGGCCCCGCTCAGACCACGGACGGCGGGACAGGCCCCCTCAGGGGCGTCCCGGAGAAGAACCTGCTTGCCAGGCGCACGAAAGTCGCGGGGGTGGGGGGCTCCTTCCCCTCCAGGTAGATGCCCAGCTCCTTGAGCTTTTCGATGGCCTGGACGGACTCGTCCTTTTTGCAGCCGCTCAGCCTGTGCTGATACACTGCCTTGAGCACCAGGGTGTCCGTGACGATCCTCCGGAGGTCCCGGTCGTCCCGGAGCGCCGCGACCTCCTCCAGGATCCCCTGCCGGTTGTGCTCGGTGAAGACCAGGGCGTTTTTGTCCTCCTCGCGGTGGGACAGGAGGAGCTTGGTCACCGCCAGGGCGAGGCTCGAGGCGTAGTGGTCGGAGAAGCGGACGATGTACCTGGCCAGGAGCCTGCCGTAGATGCCCGCGAGTATCTGTTTTTCTGCCCGGAGCAGGTCGTCGGCGCCGGGTATGGGTTTGCTGCAGCTCATTGCAGAAAGATTTCCTTCCCGTATGGAATAGTGTCAGACAACCTTAGACAAAGCCGGCCTCGATGGCAACCCCGATTTCGAGGGATATTCCCCCATCGCGTGCCGGTGCGAGACGATCGGCGAGCACGACACGAGCATGGGACGGGTATCCCCCCCGGGGGCAGGCCCCTGCGGACGGCCTGAAGTCGCGGCAACTGGCATTCGCACCATCTTCCCCGGGGGCGACCTCCGCCAGTTCCTTTCGGAGCTGACCGGGGGCGGCGCCACCGGGCCGGGCGGGCAGGCGGCAGCATGGCTCGCCCTGACCGCCCGCCCCGATAATCTCCTTGACAAAAAGTCCGGGTAAATTATTACTCGAAGGGAGCGGCCCCGGCCGGTCAGGGCCCACGGGTTCACACACGCACGAAAGGGAGGCACCATGAACTACCCCCGTCTCTTCTCGCCGGTGACCATCAACGGCATGGAAATCAGGAACCGCTCGGTCATGCCTGCCATGGGGACGGCTTATGCGAACATGGACGGCACCGCGGGCGACCGTCTGCTCCACTACCTCGCCGCCAGGGCGCGGGGAGGGGTGGGGCTCATCGTCACGGAGGTGTGCGCGGCCCTCTCCCGGGGCAGGGGCTTCCCCAACGAGCTCGGGGCCTGGGAAAACGACTTTGTCCCGGCGCTGGCGAAGATACCGGCGGCGGTGCACCCCTGGGGCGCGAAGGTCGCCCTCCAGCTCCACCACGCGGGCCGGGAGACCACGGCTTACGCGGCCGGCGCGATCCCCGAGGCGCCCTCGGCCATCCCCAGCGTCATCCTGAACCAGCCCTGCGAGGAGATGAGCCTGGCACGCATCCGGGAAGTGGTCGAAGGCTTCGGCTCCGCCGCCTTCCGGGCGAAGGAGGCCGGGTTCGACGCCGTGGAGATCCACGGGGCCCACGGCTACCTCCTGACGCAGTTCCTCTCCCCCTTCTCGAACCGCCGGCAGGACGCCTACGGCGGCTCCGACGTAAACCGGGCGCGCTTCGTGCTCGAGGTAATCGAGTCCGTGCGGAACGCGGTGGGCAGGGACTACCCGGTGCTCATCCGGGTGTCCGCCGACGAGATGATCAGGGGGGGCTACACGGTCGAGTTCATGAAATGGCTCGCCCCCCGGCTGGTTTCCGCGGGCGTGGACGCCATCCACGCCTCCATCGGCGTTTACTCCACGCCGGGGAACCTGAGCATCGCCTCCATGGACACCGAGCCCGGGTTCAACCTGGCAAACGCCCGGGCCATCAGGGAGGCCGCGGGCGTGCCCGTCATCGCCGTGGGCCGCATCAGCACCCCGGAGCTGGCGGAAGAGGCCCTCGCCCGGGGCGACGCGGACCTGATCTCCTTCGGCAGGCAGCACCTCACCGACCCGGACTTCATGAACAAGGTCAGGGCGGGCGACCTCGAGGACGTCCGCTGGTGCGTGGCCTGCAACCAGGGCTGCATCGAGCGCCTGAGCTTCGAGATGAAGTCCGCCACCTGCACCTTCAACCCGGTGTGCGGCCGCGAGTTCAAGGAGGCCCCGGTGGCGCCCCCCGGCACGGAAAGGGAGAAGACCGCACCCTCCGGCAGGAGGGTCTGGGTGATCGGGGCGGGCCCGGCCGGGCTTTCCGCCGCGCTGGCCGCTTCTGAGAGGGGCTTGTCCGTGGAGGTCTTCGAGCGGGAGGCCGAGCCCGGGGGGCAGGTGCGGTCCGCGAGCAGGCCGCCCCACAAGGAGGCCTTCCTGGGCTGGGTGGACTGGGCGCTGCGCCAGCTGAAGAAGCGGGGCGTGCCCGTCACCTGCGGCAGCGAAATCAACGCCCAGCTCTTGAAGACGAACCTGCCCGACGCCGT
>ERZ1645192.300-NODE-300-length-39452-cov-24.991345_pt1 | contig 39452 bp, 39 predicted proteins | sample MGYA00575354_ERZ1645192 | MGnify/ENA primary metagenome ERZ1645192 (study PRJEB40844, sample SAMN11349763) | freshwater sediment metagenome | isolation source: river sediment | host: Sediment | place: India: Faizupur Khadar , New Delhi | collected 2017-02-21 ...
GTCAGTATTGTAATTGAAATACTAGTGGCGGAAAGCCCTTATCCTGCTCCGGCGGAGTGTCCGGTTCATCTGCAGCGCCGCAAGTGGCGAAGGGCGGTAGCTCCCCGAGATCTCCACTCCTGCCCTGAAGCTTTCAGGAACATTTGTCATTATCGGGTACCCGGTGGTGCTGATTTTTCCCGTTGGAACCAGCTGATCAAGGTACATCATATAATAGAGGTTGACACCCAGGGCCGCGGAGGAAGTCCTGAACGTATATCCTCCTTCGAAGTCGGTCAGCCGCTCCCGTCCGGGGGTGGCTGAAGGATCTCCGGCTGCGTCCTTATAATCGGCCCGTGTGGGTTCGCGGTGGGCCACCGCCACTGAGACGAAGGCTTCGCTGCCGTTGCCGTTGTTCCAGAAAAGGCCCGCCTTTGGATTGAAGAAAAGGAAGCGGTGGCTGCCGTCAAGCTCTTTCATGTCAGCATCAGGACCGGTGAACCTGTATGAGATATGCCTCAGCTGCAGGTCGATGAAGCCGTTCAGGTTGCCGGTAAGGGTTCTGTTGACCTTCCCGTAGATATTGACCTCATCCTTCACCCCGGTGTTCCTGTACCACTCATACCCGGGATAAACGTCACCAGGTTTTTCAAGCCAGAGAATTGTTCCGTAGTGATCGCCGTCATACCTGTTCAGCGCCCCTCCCAGTGACAATTCCGTGGAGGTTCCCTGTTTAAACAGCGACCACACCGCACCATAGAACAGGTTGTCAAGCCACTTGCGCTGCACTATATCTGTCTCGCCGATAACGACATCTATTGGATACATGTCCGAAATCCCGTATTCAAACGGGCTGACATCGCTGTTCTGTTCCTCGTAATAGCCCAGTCCCGTGGTAAGGTGCAGGCCGGTGCTGAGGGTTACCCTGCCGGGGAACTGGTGAGTGTGGAAGAGGTGATAATGATTCTGGGTATACACGTCGGTCTCATCCTCGTAATACCGCGATATACCGGACCCGTCAACATACTCGCCGGCAGGATTATATCTCCGGTCATCAGGCAGTATCTCCGCCGGCACTCCCCACCAGCTGATGCCCGTGGTCTGACTGCCGGTAATCAGATTGAAGCGGATCATGTCAGAGGGTCCTGACCAGAGGCCTGACACTGTTGCAGAGCGAATGTCAGCGGAGCTATGGTCAATGTAGCCGTCACTGTGAATGTCTGATGCGCGTACAATCATGCTGAACCTGTCGCCAAGCATGCCGGTCCATGCCTTTGCTGAGAGACGGGAGGTATTGAATGAGCCGTATGACATCTCTGCAGAGGCGCCTGGTTCAACCGGCGGGATGAGGCTGCTTATGTTCACAGAGGCGCCGAAGGCTCCGGCGCCGTTTGTGGATGTGCCCACTCCCCTCTGCACCTGAACGCTCCCGGTGGAGGAGGCAAGGTCAGGAAGGTCAACCCAGAACACCTGCTGTGATTCCGCATCGTTAAGCGGTATGCCGTCCAGGGTGATGTTTATCCGGCTGGCATCCGTTCCCCGTATGCGCAGGGAGGTATAGCCAATGCCTGTACCTGCATCGGAGGTCTCTACAACTGACGGTGTGAGTGACAGCAGGAACGGCATGTCCCTGGTCAGGTCCCGCTCGCGGAGTTCATCGGAACTGACAGTGCTGTGAGCCATGGGTGTTCTTGCCCCGGCACGGCTTCCCCTGACAATAACTTCTGCTGCAACATAAAGAGCCTCCCTGAGTGAGGCATCAGTCACAGCCGTACCCTTTACAACCACAACAGTGTCAAGCGACTCGAAACCGGTAAAGCTTATCCGCAGGTTGTAAGTGCCGTCACGCAGACCGCGAAGGGCATACCGTCCCTCATTGTCCGTGGCGACTCCCATGCCTGCATCGGTGAGCACCACGGAAGCTCCTGCCATCGGCACACCACCAGTGTCAGTGACTGTGCCGGTGATAATGCTCCCGTGACCCTGCCGCTGAAGCATTTCCCGCTGGTTTTGTTCAGCGCCCGCAATTACCCGTCTCTGACCCGGAACAATTCCTGACAGCGACATAAATGCCAATAGTAAAATTGAAATTCTTCTCACAATCAATCCGGTTTTTAACATTAAAATCGTCTGAATTGAAGGCTTTCAGACAGGCCGGAAATGATTACTCTCTTTTCCTACGCCGGCATTACCCGGATCAGGTTATAAGGGTATGATCTCAGCCTGTAAAGTAAGGCACCCCGATTCGACAACGCAAAGATACAAAATAATTGAGAAAACATGATCCGGCTGATACCGGTAACTGCAATGTTCTGTTATTTGTATATTTGTCACGGGAAGAATCAAAAGAAATGGACGATATTCTGAAAAAGCTTAAATATGGCGCACAGGAACGGATTGCAGTGCTTAATGCACCCGCGGAGTTCCGTGACCGGGTTACCGGACTTCTTCCGGATGTACAGATTGACACTGAGATCAATGCCCGTTACCTGTATGATTTCATGATCGCGTTTACCCCTGTATCTGCTGATGTGGACAAGATTGGCCCGGCTTGTATCCATAATCTGAGCGAGGACGGAAAGCTGTGGATGGCATATCCCAAGGGTACCTCACGCAGGTACACAACTGACATCAACAGGGATCGTGGCTGGGACAATGTTGAATCAACCGGCTTCAGGCGGGTGAGCCAGGTGGCAATTGACGAAGACTGGTCTGCCCTCAGGTTCCGGAATGTCAAATTCGTCAAATCAGCCAAACAGTAACACTGATGAACAGGATTCTGCCGGCCATCTTTGCAATCTTGCTGATCACCTCCTGCTCACAACAGCGTGAGACCGAGTTTTTCACCGGGAGGGTTGACTTCCCCGTTCAGCCGAATCTCGGTGTGAAGGAAGCGATGGCGGCGCGGCTTATACCCCACCAGCGACAGCTGGACTGGCAGAAACTGGAAATGACAGCCTTCATCCATTTTACAATCAATACATTCACAGATATGGAGTGGGGCACCGGGAAGGAATCTCCCGAGCTTTTCAACCCCGTATCGCTTGACGCGGAACAATGGGTAAGGGTACTCAGCGAAGCCGGCATGAAGATGGTTATTATAACCGCCAAGCATCATGACGGATTCTGCCTTTGGCCGACGAAGACCACAACCCATTCCGTCGCCTCCAGCCCCTGGAAGGATGGGAAGGGTGATGTGATCAGGGAGCTGAAGGATGCATGCGACAGGTACAATATGAAGTTCGGTGTCTATCTCTCGCCATGGGACAGGAACGCTGCATGCTACGGTGACTCGCCGGCGTACAACCGTTTTTACATGGAACAGCTTACCGAGCTGCTGACATGGTACGGCAAGGTTGATGAGGTGTGGTTCGACGGCGCCAACGGCGAAGGGCCTGACGGCCGGCGGCAGGAGTACGACTGGCAGGCATACTATGACCTTATCAGGAAACTACAGCCCGATGCCGTCACAGCCATAATGGGTCAGGATGTGAGATGGGTTGGAACTGAGAGCGGCTACGGCCGCGAAACCGAATGGAGCGCTACAGTGCTGGCACCAGGAGGGACCGCGGAGAGTGTCAGCATCAACGAAGCGCTGGGGATCAATGCGATGTCAGAGGATCTCGGGAGCAGCAGCCTTCTGCACAAGGCTGAACATCTGTTCTGGTACCCGGCCGAGGTAGACGTATCAATCAGACCAGGATGGTTCTGGCATGCTTCTGAAGATTCCCTGGTCAAGGACGTTGCAAAGCTTGCTGACATTTACATTAGCTCTGTTGGCCGCAATGCCGTTCTGCTCCTAAATGTACCGCCTGACAACCGCGGACTTATAACCGATCATGATATAAGCAGTCTCCGGGGCCTGAAAGCCTGGACAGACAAGCTTTATGCCACTGACCTGCTTAACGGTTCCAGACCGTACGGACGGGGATCATCGAACCTGACTGACGGAGACAACACCACCTCCTGGAGCCCGCGCCGTAAACCGGTGGCCTCATTCGTTCCGGCCATAGCCGCAACATTCAACGTGGCAATGCTTCAGGAAGACATAAGCAAGGGTCAGCGGGTTGAGAAATTTATTATCGAAGCCCTCTCCGGCACCCAGTGGGATACAATCGCCACCGGCACCACTATAGGGTATAAGAGACTGATACGGTTCCCGGAGGTGAAGGCTGACGAAATAAGACTGACAATTGTCTCCTCACGGGCCACACCATATATCAGTACCTTCGCACTATACAATGCCGAATGAATTGGTATGGTTATTGTGGCATTGAGAGGCTGTTTACGAATTCCTCACAACAATAAACTGAATCATGAAACCTTCACTGATAATAATGCTGATGATCACAACCCTGGTGACGTCATGCAACCTTGACCCCGGATATGCTATGTATTCTGATCTGGTGATCCCGATCGATGAGCGTAACGTGCCTGAGACGGGAGTCACGAATCAACCTGTGAATATCTGGGTCAGCACTGCTGCAGACAACGGATGCTGGTCAGACATCACATTCAGGATTGTTCAGAAGGATGACCGTGAGTTTGAGATATGGGCAGCAGCTGACTTTCAATCAAACGGAGAGTGCCCTGCTGCTGAGGTCAGTGCTGACTCTACCCTTACCTTCACCCCCACCCGCACAGGTAACCATATCATAGTCTTCTGGATGAGCACCACTGATAACGTCAGGGACACGGTGGTTGTGAGCAACGCACAGGGAAGCAGGTAGAAAAGGCTATTTGCCTCTGCGTCTCATTCTGCCGGCAAGCCAGCTTTCCTGACGTTCCTCCTCAGACCTGTGGAAAATCTCCTTGTTGACATACTTGATTGATTCTACCGTATACAGTGCCCGTGGATTGAAAATATTGATTTCGTCAAGCACCTCCTTGATCATGCTCCTGCGCGCAATTATATAGATAACTGCAACCTCCCCTTCTATTCCCTCGGCCTTCACCGATGTCACGCCATAACCCTTGTTTCTGAGGTCCTCAATAAGGCTGGTGGCATCCTTGCGTGTGATTACCCTTATCATTTCATGGCCGATTGCAAGACGCTCCTCGAGGTACATCCCCACAAAGTTACCAGTAGCGAATCCCCCGGCATAAGCTACATAACTGATCCAGTTATCAAGGTCCTGCATGATCCTGCTGATAGCGAGAAGCCAGATGAGCACCTCGAAAAAACCCACGAACGGTGCCACACTCCTCATCCCCTTTGTGACAAAGATGATCCTGAGAGTACCAAGTGAAACGTCAAAAATCCTGGCCACGAAGATGAATAGCGGTAGCAGGACATAGTTAACAAGATCTGTGTTAAGATGTTCCATGACAGAGACAAACATTTTTGAACTTGCTAAGTTATGACTATTTTTGAAACAGATACCCCGATACCCGATTGTGATGAGATCACTTAAAATCCTTGTTATGCTGCTCTGTCTCAGCATTGCCCAGGCAGTCGCCGGGCAGGACAGTGACTCTGTTCTCACGCTGCTCTTCACCGGCGACATTATGGGGCATGACGGGCAGTTAGCCTCTGCCCGCAATGACTCCTCCGGCATATATGAATATGACAGTGTCTTCAGGCATATTGCTCCCTTCATCTCTTCCGTCGACGTGGCCACAGGCAACCTCGAGGTAACCCTTGGAGGCCCTCCATACAAGGGGTACCCGGCTTTCAGTTCCCCGGATGAGCTGGCAGCGGCATGCCGCAATGCCGGTTTTGATATCCTGGGAACGGCTAACAATCATTCAGCCGACAGGGGGCCACGGGGGATCTTCCGCACAATAAGGGTGCTTGACAGCCTGGGGATAAGACATACCGGTACATGGATCAGCCCGGAGGAACGTAACATCATCTCTCCCCTCATGGTCTGCCATGATAACCTGAGGATAGCGCTGCTGGCATACACCTACGGCACAAACGGGATAGTGGTGCCGCCGCCGGCGACGGTGGCCTATATAGATACCGTTCGTGCTGCTGCAGACATCAGGAGGGCTGAATGGCTCGATGCAGACCTGAATGTAATATTTATCCACTGGGGCATTGAATATGATACCCTGCCTTCGGCTGAACAGAAAAAGACGGCGGCGGCACTGAGGAGGGCCGGAGCCGATATAATCATCGGATCCCATCCGCATGTGGTGCAGCCGGTAGAGGCGGAACAAGACACCGCAGCTATCCTGCACCCCGTGGTATGGTCAATGGGCAACTTCGTTTCAAACCAGAGGACAAGGAGAAGAGACGGCGGACTGATGATCAGGCTTGACATCACCGCAAAAAATGACACCTCATATATTTCAGATGCCGGATATGTCCTCACCTGGGTCTACACTCCGGTAGAAAACGGCAAACAGAAGTTTTATATCCTGCCCTGCGCCGAATTTGAAAAGAAGCCTGAATTCTTTCAATCACCCGGGCATTATAAGGCAATGATGCTCTACACGGCTGATGCCAGGCGGCTGCTTGACAATCATGGAACAGGATTCAGGGAGATGACCCTGACAGATGGAAAGTGGACCGGGGTTGACCGGTAACAGAACACGCAATATAATTATCTTTACGCACTACCGGAATCAGTTATGGAAGGATCGACAATACTTCTTGCAGGCACAGCGGTTACAATCGGGTTCGTTCACACAATCGTGGGACCGGACCACTATCTGCCGTTCATAGTAATGGGCGAAGCCCGGAAATGGACAATCAGAAAAACGATGTTCATCACATTTTTATGCGGACTCGGGCATGTCCTCAGTTCGGTAATAGCAGGATTCATTGGTATTGCGGCAGGGATCTCTATTTCAAAACTTGAATTCTTCGAAGGATTCAGGGGAAATATCGCAGCGTGGCTGCTGATTGCATTCGGTCTGGTGTATATGCTTATAAGCCTGCGTAATGTCTATCGCAGAAAACAGCATGTCCATACTCATACACATGCTGACGGCACTGCCCATGAGCACAGGCATGACCACTTCAGCGGCCATTCACATATTCACATGAATGACCGGAAGAACCTCACACCATGGATCCTGTTCCTGGTTTTCGTGCTGGGCCCGTGTGAACCGCTGATACCCATTCTGATGTACCCGGCAGCTGAAAATAACATCAGCGGGGTGATCCTTGTCTCACTGCTCTTCTCCGCAGTTACAATAGCAACCATGATGTCAGTCGTACTGGCTTTCAGGCTTGGTCTGAGCAGTATCAACCTGAAACCACTTGAACGCTGGGTGAATGTAATTGCAGGAGGAACAATTGCAGTCTCGGGACTGGCTATCCAGTTTCTTGGTCTCTGAGAATGATATTATAATTAGCTTTGCACAAAATAAATCAGATGAGTTTCGACTACAACACACAAAGGAAAAGAATGGCCCTGCCTGAATACGGGAGGAATGTCCTGAAGATGATCGAGCATGTCAAGACAATCAAGGATCCGGAAGAGAGGAACCAGGCAGCCAGGACAATCATACAGATAATGGGCAACCTGAATCCCAACCTCAGGGAGGTAACTGATTTCAGGCACAAACTCTGGGATCACATAATGATCATCGCTGATTTTGATCTGGATGTCGACTCACCCTATCCGGGCCCTGACCGGAAGAAACTTGACGCCAAACCGAATAAAGTTCCATATCATAACGGGGAAATAAAATATTCGCACTACGGGCGCATTGTACCTGCAATGATTGAGGCAGCTGCAAATATGGACGACGGGGAGGAGAAGGACTATCTCACCGCACTCATCCTCAACCAGATGAAGAAGGACTACCTTACCTGGAACAAGGCTACAGTAGCTGACGAGATAATCATCAGGGACCTGACAGACATGTCAGGCAACAGGCTTAAGGTTCCGGAGAACTTCCGGCTGCCCGATGTCAGGGATCTGCTGGCCCAGCCCAAGGGCAAGACACAGGGCAAACATCAGGGGAGGCCTCAGGACAAATACCAGGGCAGGTCAGGCAAGCAGAACAAAAAGAAGCATAAGAACGGTTACTGATTAAAGTTAATATCATGAGCATCACCAATATAACCACGTATGACGCTCCGCTGCCGGGAGGACACTACTCACAGGCCGTTGTTTCCGGGAATGTGATATTTGTATCCGGTCAGCTGCCCGTCGTTCCCCTTACAGGCGACAAGCTGACAGGTGACATCAGCGAACAAACCCTGCAGGCGCTCAGGAACGTCCTCAGTATCGTCAGGGCTGCAGGAGGCGACATTACGACAATTGCCCGCACAACCATCTATACAACCGATGTAAAATACTGGGAGGAGGTAAACAGGGTATATGCTGATTTCTTTGGCCCGGTACTGCCGGCCAGGTCAATAATCACTGTAGCGGGCCTTCACCACGGATGCCTTGTCGAGATTGAGGCTGTAGCATTCACGCTATAGATTGCCACTTTGTCAGTTTTATCATTGTGGCCGGCATTTTGCTTATGGCCCGTTGTAAACCGTTTTTATCATGGTAAAAAAGAAGAGTCACGAAGAGAGGCATGACGAATCCGTGCCCGAGAAAGAAACAACAGATAATCAGACAGATAAGGAAAGCGGCACTATCGGGCAGCAGGCGCCTGAAGCTGAAACCGAAGCCGCGGTGAAAAGCCAGGCTGAGGAAGAGCTGCTCGGAAAACTGACAGAAATGCAGGACAGGTACCTTCGTTTATCAGCCGAGTTTGACAATTACAGGAAAAGAACACTTCGCGAGAAGATCGAACTATCCCAGGCCGGAGGTGAGTCAGTGATAAAGGGACTGCTTCCGATCATTGATGACATTGACAGGGCCATGATCTCAATGCGCACCAGTGATGACTGCAATGCTGTCAAGGCAGGTCTTGAACTTATTTACGGAAAGATCAATGATTTCCTGAAACAGAACGGAGTGAAGGAAATAGAGGCGTTGAACGTGCCGTTTAACAGTGATTTCCATGAGGCAGTAACAACAGTTCCGGTAGAAGATGGTAAACTGAAAGGGCTGATAATAGACGTTACCCAGAAGGGATATACCCTGAATGAAAAAGTCATCCGCTTCCCGAAGGTGGTAGTGGGTGAATAACAGAATACTTCTGCACTGAAATATGTCGAAAAGAGACTATTATGAAGTACTTGGCGTAAGCAAGGGTGCTTCGAAGGATGAAATAAAAAAAGCCTACAGGAAACAGGCCCTGAAGTATCATCCTGACAAGAATCCCGGCAACAAGGAGGCTGAGGAGAAATTCAAGGAGGCTGCCGAAGCTTACGAAGTTCTCAGTAATGATGAGAAACGGTCAAGGTATGACCAGTTCGGGCATGCCGGCATGAACGGAGGAGGTTTCGGTGGTGGTTTCGGTGGTGGTATGACCATGGAAGATATCTTCTCGTCATTCGGTGACATCTTTGGTGACGCTTTCGGAGGAGCATTCGGGTCACGTCGTGGCGGCAGCCGCTCACGAAGTGTCAATAAGGGCTCCAACCTGAGGCTGAAGGTGAAGCTGACCCTTGAGGAGTTCGCTCACGGAGCCGAGAAGAGGGTCAAGGTGAACAAGTATGTCACCTGCAGTACCTGCCATGGAAGCGGTGCCGCTTCCGAAAGCGATGTGACAACGTGCAGCTCATGCAAGGGCACCGGTCACACCACGCGGGTGATGAATACAATCCTGGGGCAGATGCAGACAACCTCACCCTGCAACACATGCGGTGGAGATGGCAAGGTTATAACAAAAAAATGCCCCAAGTGCTACGGTGAAGGCATAACACAGGCTGAGGAGGTTATACCCCTTTCAATCCCGGCAGGGCTTTCCCCCGGTATGCAGCTCTCGGTGACAGGCAAGGGAAATGCAGCACGCCGCGGCGGAATCAACGGCGACCTGATAGTTGTGATTGACGAGGAACCCCATGACGAGCTCATTCGTGAAGGGAATGATCTCATTTACAACCTCTTCATCAGCATCCCCGATGCAATCCTCGGCGCAAACGTGGAGGTTCCGACAATCGAAGGAAAGGTCAGGATCAAGATAGATCCGGGTACACAGGGAGGAAAGATTCTCCGCCTCAGGGGCAAGGGACTTCCGGATGTGAACGGGTACGGCAAGGGTGATCTGCTTGTAAATGTTAACGTCTGGATACCAAAGAACCTTTCAAGGGAAGAACAGAAAGCCTTCGAACAGTATAAAAACTCCGCCACATTCACCCCTAAGCCTGACGCCGATGACAAGGGCTTCTTTGACCGGGTGAAGAATTACTTCTCCTGACATCCGCAAAACAGCATTATAAAAGGTTGATGCACTTCTTACAGAAGGTATCAGCCTTTTTTATATCTTTGAAATTCCCGGACAGAATCTTATATTTAATTGTGGAAAGAAAATGATATTATTTGAAGCCAAAGAGGTTACGAAACGCTTTGCTACCCAGACTGCACTTGACCGGGTCAGCATAAGCGTTCCCGAACAAAGCATTTACGGCCTTCTGGGGCCGAACGGAGCGGGCAAGACAACGCTTATCCGTATAATCAACCAGATTACTGCGCCAGATAGTGGCTCATTATTCCTGAATGGCCGACCAATTAATCCCGATGATGTCAATATCATCGGCTACCTGCCCGAAGAGCGGGGCCTGTATAAGAAAATGAAGGTTGGCGAACAGGCTCTCTACCTCGCCCAGCTCAAAGGGCTCAGTCATGCAGAAGCCATGCGCCGGCTTAAATACTGGTTCAAGAAACTGTCGATAATCGACTGGTGGGACAAGAAGGTGGAGGAACTGTCGAAGGGGATGCAGCAGAAAGTACAGTTCGTCACCACTGTGCTTCACGAACCGAAGCTTCTCATCTTCGACGAACCCTTTACAGGCTTCGATCCCATTAACGTCAAGCAGATAAAGGACGAGATTCTCTTCCTCCGCGAGCGGGGCGCCACAATCATCTTCTCGACCCATAACATGAGTTCCGTTGAAGAGCTGTGTGACAACATCACCCTTATTAACAAGGCACAGACAATCCTCGAGGGAAGTGTTGAGAAGATACGCCATGACTGGGCGGGCAACGAGTTCGAGGTTGTTTTCGCCGGAGAGGTTAATCCCTCATCCAACGGCCACCTTACAGTGCTTTCATCCACATTTGATGACGGTAAAAGCAGGGTGCTCCTCAAAGCATCAGAACCTGTCGACAGTAACGCCATCCTGAGGGCCATGACCGCTGCCGGACAGGTTCTCTCATTCAACCCTGCCCTCCCGTCAATGAACGAGATATTCATCAGGGTGGTGGAAACCAAGAACAAGGAAGCTGTAAAAAACTGAGCCATGAACAAGATAGCACTTATTATACGCAGGGAATACGTCACCCGGGTCCGCAAGAAGTCGTTCATCATAATGACCCTTCTTACCCCCTTCCTCTTTGCCCTTATCTTCATCATACCGGCGCTGGTAATGACCAATGAAGACAAGGACTTTAAAAAGATTGCAGTGATCGAGGACGGATCGGACCTCTTTAAGAATGTGATTCCTGACACCAAGGATACTGACTTCGAATATCTCGAAGGGGTGAAACTTAATGACATCAGGAACAACTTTTCGGAGATGGGGTACTACGGCGTACTCTACATCTCCCCTGACCTTGTCGCCAATCCCGATGCCATCCAGCTCATATCGCGCAAGCAACCGCCCATAGGGCTGCTTGACCACATCTCCGGATCACTCGAGAAGGAGATCGAGAAACAGAAGCTTCTTGCTTACAACATTGAGAACCTGGATGAGATTCTTCGTACTATCAATACCAGTGTCAGGATACAGACAATAAAGATGGATGAGACCGGAAGCGCCCGCGAAACAAGCACAGGCATTTCGATGGCTCTGGCTTACATCGGCGGTTTCCTTATGTACATGCTCGTATTCATGTTCGGGTCCATGGTCATGCGTGGTGTAATCGAGGAGAAGACCAACCGCATCGTGGAAGTGATAGTATCATCCGTAAAACCCGTGCAGCTGATGCTGGGCAAGATCATTGGCGTCGCGCTCGTGGGACTGACCCAGTTCGCACTGTGGATAGTTCTGACCCTCGCACTTGTAATGGTTGTCAAGACCAACCTGCTCCCTGAGGGGGCGATGGAGCAGATACAGCAGCTTCCTCAGAGCTTTGCCGAGGCTGACCAGGCGTCAGCCGCAGGCACTTCAGGAACCACTATCTCAGCTGAGCAGCTCACCGAATTTCAGAAGATCTTCGCCGGCGCACTGAGCATGCCCTGGGGACTGATCATCTTCAGCTTCGTCTTCTACTTCCTTACAGGTTACCTCCTTTACGCCTCTCTCTTCGCCGCGATAGGTTCGGCTGTTGATAATGAGACAGAGACTCAGCAGTTCATGATGCCGGTTACGATCCCCATTATCCTGGGCCTGGTGGTAGCAATGGGAACCATGCAGAACCCTGAGAGCTCACTCTCATTCTGGTTCTCAATAATTCCGCTTACTTCACCCATTGTGATGATGGCCCGCATACCTTTTGACGTACCCGCATGGGAGATAGCCCTGTCGATGGGCCTGATGCTTCTGACAATAGTGGGTGCAGTCTGGATGGCTGCCAAGATCTACCGTACCGGGATACTCATGTACGGCAAGAAAACCTCATACAAGGAACTCTGGAAGTGGCTCACTTACAAAGGATGAAAATTACCGGACATGCCAAGGATACTGGTCATTGATGATGAAAGATCTATCAGGAACACCCTGAAGGATGTACTCGAATACGAGAAGTACGAGATTGATTTGGCCGAGGATGGCCCGTCGGGGATCGAACTCTTCGGGCAACAGCAGTATGACGCCGTTCTCTGTGACATCAAGATGGCAAAGATGGATGGTATCGAGGTGCTGCAGAAGCTTCACGAGTTATCATCCGATGTACCCGTAATAATGATCTCAGGCCATGGAAACATTGATACGGCCGTTGACTCAATAAAGAAGGGAGCCTTTGACTTCCTTGAGAAGCCCCTCGATCTCAACCGTCTGCTCATTACAATTCGCAACGCGCTTGAGAGAGGCTCGCTGATCACCCAGACCAAGGTACTTAAGAAACAGGTCAGCAGGAAGTACGAGATAGTGGGTAACTCCCCCGCAATAGTTCAGGTCAAGGAGATGATTGACAGGGTTGCTCCCACTGAAGCCCGCGTGCTTATCACCGGCTCCAACGGTACCGGGAAGGAGCTTGTGGCGCACCAGATACATGAAAAGAGCAATCGTGCACGCGGACCCTTCGTTGAAGTAAACTGCGCTGCCATACCATCTGAACTGATTGAGAGCGAGCTCTTCGGCCACGAAAAGGGATCATTCACCTCTGCAATCAAACAGCGTATCGGAAAGTTTGAACAGGCTACCGGAGGTACTATATTCCTTGACGAGGTGGGCGATATGAGCCTGGCAGCACAGGCCAAGGTTCTCAGGGCATTGCAGGAAAACAAGATAACGCGGGTGGGATCCGACAAGGATATCCATGTCGACGTCAGGGTAATTGCGGCTACAAACAAAAACATCAGGGAGGAGATCGACCGCAACACCTTCAGGGAAGACCTGTATCACCGCCTGAGCGTGATACTTATACATGTTCCCACTCTCAATGAAAGGAAAGAGGATATACCAATCCTTGCTGATCATTTCAACACTCTCATCTGCGGTGAATATGGCATGGGTAAAAAGAAGATAAAACCTGACGCCATAGCTGAGCTGCAGAAAATCATCTGGACCGGCAACATCAGGGAATTCAGGAACGTGCTTGAGAGACTTATCATACTGTGCCCCGAAGAAATCACCGGCAGGGATGTGGTTGCATATGCACATCCGGTATCTGGGTTCGGAGATATATGAGCACCAGAGCCGTCATACAACTGCGGCTGGTATTCCCGGCAGCGCTGGTACCATTACTGGCCGGAGCACTGCTGATATTTACCGCCTGCGGAAGGAAGGCGACTGACGGTACGCCACTCTCATTCAACGACGAATGGCTCTTCATCAGGCAGGACTCCGCAAATGCTGACAAGATACTTCCCGGCATTGTCCCCAACCATAAATGGGAAGAGGTGACCCTTCCGCATTCGGCAGTAATTGAGCCACTGGTGATTACAGGGGCACAGTGGACCGGTATCTGCTGGTACAAAAAGCTGTACAGGCCTGACAGACGGCAACGGCATATGCACACCGGCCTGCTTTTTGACGGGGCCATGAATGATGCAATAGTTTACCTCAACGGCGCAGAAATAGCCCGTCACACCGGCGGGTATCTTCCCTTCTACGTCAATCTCAGCGATGACCTTGACTACAGCAGGGAAAATGAGATCCTGGTAAAGCTTGATAACCGGGAGAATCAGCATATCCCACCCGGCAAACCCCTTAATGAACTTGATTTCCTGTGGTACAGCGGCCTCTATCGGAATGTAAGCATATTTATTACTGACAAACTGCACATCACTGCTCCTCCTGAGTATCATTCAACACTTGGTGGAGGAATCCTCACCGGGGTAAGAGATGTAAGCCGCGAGTCAGCCACTCTGACACTCTCGGTGCATGTAAGCAACGATGACCGCATACCCAGGTCATTCAGGATGAAAAACACCCTTCTTGATGCTGCGGGACTTGAAGTTGCCTCCTCACTCTCGGAGCTCACCGACCTGGAGCCGGGCCAGGGACAGCGTCTCATAACCAGGATGATTGTTATGCAGCCTTCATTGTGGACACCCGCCACTCCATTTCTGTATACAGTGCGCACCGAACTTCTTGCTGACAACGGCTCTGTGATTGACAGCAGGGAAACGCGCACAGGCATAAGGACAGTCAGAATCACACCCGAGAAGGGACTGATGCTGAACGGTGAGACTGTCAGCATCACAGGAACCAACAGGCACCAGGAGTACCCGTACATCGGTTATGCCCTGTCAGATAATGCAAGTTACCGTGATGCCTTCAAAATCAGGGAAGCAGGCTTCAACCTTGTCCGGTGCTCACATTACCCCCCGGCACCGGCATTTCTTGACGCCTGTGATGAGCTTGGCCTGATGGTTATTGACGCCATTCCGGGATGGCAGTTCATGGGAGATTCACTTTTTGCGGAAGCGGCTGTGCGTGATACACGCATGATGTGCCGGCGTGACCGCAACCACCCGTCAGTGGTGATATGGGAATCGTCACTTAATGAAACAGCCATGCCGGTAAGTTTCCTTTACCGGCTCCACCAGACTGTAAAGGAGGAGCTCCCTCTTGGCAATAACCTGACCTGCAGCTGGATGGATACTATTTGTGATGTCTTCATTCCGGCCCGCCAGCATGCCGGTGCTCCCAGGTACTGGAAGGATTACCGAAAGGCTAAGCCTCTGTTTATCTGTGAATACGGCGACTGGGAATATTATGCGCAGAATGCGGGTTTAAACCAGGCGGAGTTTGCTGACCTTCAGCCTGCCGAAAGAAACTCAAGGCAGCTGAGGGGTGACGGCGACAGGCGAATGCTTCAGCAGGCCTGGAATTTCCAGGAGGCTCACAATGACAACCTGTATGGTCCCGGTTTTGGTGATGCCGCCTGGCTGATGTTCGACTACAACAGGGGCTATGCACCCGATATTGAAGCATCAGGCATAATGGACATCTTCAGGCTCCCCAAGTTTGCCTGGTATTTCTACCGGAGCCAGACTGAAGAGGGCCCGGTATGCTTCATCTCCCACTATAACCTTCCCTCCTCAGGCAATACGGTAAGGGTATACAGCAATGCTGATACAGTTCAGCTCTTCCGCAATGACACACTCATTGCAGTTCAGGGCCCTGACACTGACGGCAGTGCTGTCAATCTTCACCATCCGCCGTTCACCTTCACCCTCCCGGATTACTCGCCCGGAACAATAAAGGCAAAAGCGCTGCATGAGGGGAAGGAGACAGCATCCCACTCAGTCACAACCCATGGCAAGCCTGCCTCCCTCCGTCTTTCTGCTGACTTCAGTAACAAACCGCTGAGGGCCGACAATTCGGATGTGATCTTCGTTTACGCAACAGTAACGGATTCAGCCGGCAACCAGGTCCACTCCTCTGATGTAATGGTGGAGTTCGCCGTCAGGGGTAATGCATGGCTGATTGGCGACAATCCGGCAAAAGCCGAGGACGGAATTGCATCCATTCTGCTCAGGGCAGGCAATCCGGGTAAAATTATGATCAGGGTATCATCCCCCGGAATGTCTGAAGCAGAAATGATGACCGAGTCAAACTGACTCCCCTTCCGGTCTCCCGGAAAAAATTATCAGAAACGGAAATAGATGAATGGTTGCACCACCTCTGATCCCACCCTGTGGAGCAGCAACGCCACAACCAGGGTGACAAGCAGCTGTGCCACCACCGGGAGCCTTATAAAAAGTCCCCTGTATGACTCCTTGACTGTTACAGGCAGGAAATGGAGGATGTAGCCTGACACAATGAGAACTGCCACAGGCATATATGACATGAGCACCAGGCCATAGTCGCCGGGAGAAAAAGCTGAGAAAATCTGGTTAAGCATCACTCCTGCCTGTTCCATCGAGCCGGCTCTGAAGAATATCCATGCGAAGCTGACAAAATTGAATGTAACCAGAATCCCTGCGATGTGTGCGCTTCGCCTTTTAACAGTCACCTTCCTGAAGAGCCAGTGCCAGATTTTTTCCATAATCAGTGCCGTCCCGTGCAGTCCGCCCCAGACCACGAACCTTGTGGCAGCCCCGTGCCAGAGACCGCCCAGCAGCATGGTGACCATCAGGTTTATTCCGGTGCGGATGGGACCCTTCCTGCTTCCCCCGAGGGGGATATATAAATAATCCTTCAGCCACCTCGAGAGGGATATATGCCACCTCCTCCAGAAATCTCCTATATTGGCAGCCTTGTATGGCGAGTTAAAGTTGAGGGGAAGCCTGAATCCCATTAACATGGCGACGCCTATTGCAATATCTGTATAGCCCGAGAAGTCACAATAGATCTGCAATCCATACCCATATACCGCCATCAGGTTTTCGAAACCCGAATAGATAGCCGGTGCATCAAATACCCTGTCAATGAACCCACTTGAGATAAAATCGGAGATCAGCATCTTCTTGATCAATCCCTGGAGGATCAGGAACAACCCGTAGCCGAACTCATTGCGGCTGATTGAATAGTTGCCGTGCATCTGAGGGATGAACTCAGAGGCCCTGACAATTGGGCCTGCCACAAGCTGGGGAAAAAAAGTAAGATAAAAGGCAAAATCGACGATGTTGGGTTCCGCCGCCATCCTCCCGCGGTAAACATCAATGCTGTAGCTGAGCGCCTGGAATGTGAAGAAAGAAATGCCCACAGGCAATATGATTGTGCTGACATTGAAGTTCGTTCCGAACAGGCCGTTTGACCAGGCTGAAAAGATGTCACGGCTGACCAGGGAGGTATCGAATACCGAGTTTATCAGCTCCGTAAAGAACCCGGCATATTTGAAGTAGGAAAGGAATCCGAGCAGGAGAACAATGTTGGTAACCAGCCAGAACTTTTTGCCGGCTCTGCTCAGGGCCCTGCCTGTCATCATGGCGGTGAACCATGTAAGAAGGGTGGTGAGCAGCAGGAGGATTATGAAGAGTCCGCCAGCACGATAATAAAAATAGAGGCTGACAAGCAGCAGCCATGTATGACACATGGCTCTCTTCCTGTGCAGAAGTGCAAACCCTGCCATCACAACGAGGAAGAAGATCCAGAAGGCAGGTGTTGTAAAGATGAATGACTGGTCAGGCTGATACCTGAGTACTGATCCGATCCATCCTATGATCTGGCTGGCGATACTGTACCTTCTGCCCTCTGACGGTTCTGCTTCGGAGTACAGTTCCCCTGGTGCTGTTCCGTCTTTTGAACCATATCCGGGGCCTGAGGCGGCCACTGCGGTGTCAGCCCGGGTTGATTCGCCTTCAGGTTGTGAGCCGGCACCGGTCACCGTAACTGCCGGAACCGAATCAATGCCTGACTGAGGTGCCTGTATCCTGACCGGTGTGACAACATTACGCACAGCCAAAAGTGAGGTATATATCCGTGCAGCTATTGTATCTGTTCCTTCATTGGAGAGATGCGTCAGGTCTCTGGATGACAGCGGAGGCTTGAGGTTATACCAGGTGAGTATTGATCCCGGGCCGCCCATTGACTCCCAGGCGTCCCAGAAGAGTGCTCCGCTGCGGGCGGCTGCTACCTTCTGTGCATCACGGATGGCTCTTATGTTGGGAAAGCGGAGAATTGTGTCATTGTCCCTCAGCGCCATGTCTGTCACGCTGACAAGCACAACCGGAACCCCGCCGGAGACCTTTTTCAGGTAGTTGACCTGCTTTACAAGACCCTCTTCATAGTAATGGTACTCGCTCCTTACATTCCTTACCACATTCAGGCCGAACTGAAGGAAAATGATGTCAGGCTTCAGGCCGGCATAACACCCCTCAAAGCCCCGGCTGTCAGTCATAACGAACTCCAGTCCTGCGCTTCCGCGGACGGGAACATTATCTACAATTACGCCGGTGCTGCTCTCGAGGCTCAATGCGTAGATATCAGGTGAATTGCGGCCGGTGAACTCTACGGTCACCTCAGAGACTGACGGAAGAGGCACTGAATATTCCATCGGCCCCTCACCCATCTGAAGCATTGCAATATCAACCAGGGAACTGCCTGACTTTATGCCGACGAGTACCGTGTCATAATTGTTGCCGTAGAATATCCTGAGGTTGTCATATTGTGATACTGCCGGGTCAGCGCCCGGTACGGCACTTATTTTAACTGTGGCGAATGAGTGTGTCTGCATGCTGTCACCCGGGGGGGTGAAACGGCACAGCGCCAGCATCGGACCGAGCCTGTTGTGAGGCAATGTGCCTCCCCTGTAATCAAGAAGGGTATATCTCTTCCAGTTTGACGAGGAGCGAACCACCCATGACCTTGTGTACATCACCGGCATCACCGGCGAGATCATGCCCGGACCTGTACCTCCTCCGTCCTCCCGGAGCTCACGCCTGAGAAGCGATGTGACACGGTCACCCTCTACCTGTGAGTCGCCGTAATAGATCACTCTTACCTGCCTGCCGGCGGCAACCGAATCCCTGACTGCACTGCCCGGATAAAAGGGTACAGATGCTGCAGCGGAGGTTCGCTCATTGCTACGGGAAGGATCTGCGGCAACGGATTCTGTAACACTGCGGGAGTCACCGGCGGTCAGAGTATCTTCATGTACGGAAGGAGGGTAACCCGGTCTGTCATACAGCACGCCTTCAGTGCCATTTCCGGCATCGGGAACCGATGAGCTGTCATATGCGGCATTCTCCTGCTCATGCGGCACAATTGCCTCTCCCGGTCGCCGGCTGACGGTCAGCAGGCTCAGGAGGAACGATGTCAGAACGACAGCAAGCAGAAATAGCAGGATTCTGCCGGGGCGCATTTTTCTTTGTTATTCAGCTTTTCTTTCTGATCCGAAGCTTTTGTCCCACCATAATCCTTGAAGCATCGGATATATTATTCAGGCTAAGAATGTCATTGGCCGAAACACCATTGAACTTTTTGGCTATATCCCATACAGTATCGCCATTCCTGACCGTATAGAACTCATAGTCAACGTCTCCGGAAACGGTGGCGGACTGCTGGGGTGAGGCCAGGGCCAGTGTTGTGGTTCCCGCTGGTTTACCCTCCATCTGCTGCTTCTCGGCAAAGGTCATGCTGTTGATCTTGCTGTAACGCTCAGCCTTTGACGGAGCGACGTATACCGAAAGCTTCTGCCCTACCCTGATTGTGTTACGGTAGATGTTGTTCCAGTATCTCAGTTCTGAAAGAGGTACATCATACCACTCAGAGATATATCCAAGATTATCGCCATCCTTTACTGTGTATGTCAGTTTGGTCTTGCCGCTTACATCTGGCGGTGAATATGTTGATGTTGATTGCTGAGGCAGGGTGGTCTGATTGACCGTGGTCAGGTACTGGTCTTTCCTGTAGCCTGTAATTGTGTCTGACATTGCGATGAAATCACCCAGCCTGTCAAGAGGCATTGTGACGGGGCTGGGCCTGCTTCGCCCTGGAACAAGGCCTGTCCGGTATTGCGGATTCATGGCCCTGAGCTCCTCCAGCGGCAGGTCAAGTACGGCAGCTATCTGTTCAAGATGCATGTCGGTTGATACCATGACGGTATCAACGGCAAGCGGCAGATTGATCTGCAACGGGGTGATATTATGCTCACGGTAGTAGTTCATCGCATATGTGGCAGCCACATATGCAGGTATGTAACCTCGGGTTTCACGGGGCAGACGATAGTAAATCTCCCAGTAATCCTTCCGGTTGCCTGACCTGCGTATAGCCTTGTTGACGTTTCCCGGACCACAGTTGTATGCTGCAATTACCAGGATCCAGTCATTGTAAATGCCATAAAGATCCTTCAGGTATTTTGCCGCAGCATGGGTTGCCTTGACCGGATCACGCCGCTCATCCACAACCGAGTTGATCGTAAGACCGTACATCCTTCCCGTGCTGTACATGAACTGCCACAATCCGGTGGCCCCGACACGACTGACAGCATTGGGATTGAGGGCTGATTCGATGACGGCCATGTATTTGAGCTCCACGGGCAGCCCGTATGAATCGAAAATATCCTCTATCATCGGGAAATAAAAATCCTGCATACCCAGCATTACCCGGAACTTGTCGACCTTCCGTTCCGTGTAAACATGAATGTGATTACGGACTATATTGTTGTAAGGCGGAATTATAATTGAGTTGATCCGGCTGAGCCGGTCCTTGTATATCGAATCGCTGAATTCGTATATAACCGAATCGGCAGCAGAAATGTCTGTTCCGGCCACTGACATCCTGATGAACCAGTTGTTCAGAAGACTGTCGAGATCACGTTCTATCAGCTCGGTTGATTCATCACTTCTGATAATTATCGTATCATTGACCGCTATGGCGGGAAGTGCCATAATTGACAGCAGCAAGGGAAAGATGAGCTTTTTAAAGTTCTTTTTCATTCGTTTATCTTCTCTTAATTCATTGGACGAATGAAACTTGCATGAATTATTATGTCAGATTCAATATTTGAGATTCCGGTCATGCAGGTTTCATAAAATTAGAACGTCTTTACAAGGGCAAATGTTATACCCGGAGAAACTCCGGTGTAATTAAAGTTCAGCGGTACAACTGAAGCCCTGAGGTCATCGGTTATATCATAGTCAAAAAGACTTCCATCGACATGGGCGTCAATAATAGTAAACAGGTACCAGGCGACAATGCCGATATAAGACAGATCACGGTATTTCCGGTAATAATCAACACCGTTCAGCAGGTTGGTTTTCACCCAGGCTGAAGTGGATGGGTTGTAGGTTTCAGGGTGCAGCACCGGGTCATACTGTTCAGGATTAAGGTTGACGAGCACATCAAGGTAGCTGTCAGTCTCGGGAATAATGTCTGTAAAATCCTGGTATGCACTTATCAATGAGTTATAGTTTCGGGTATTATAGGTGACTGCATAGCCCAGTGCTCCGAAGCCGGCGTAGACAATCGGCACTTTCCAGTATTTACGGTTGTATATCTGTCCGAGGCCCGGAAGTGCGGCAGCGAACATTGTTGACCTGATAGGTTCGATTGTGTATCTCCTTGCCCTCTCTTTGCGGACGGGAACAGAGTCAGCCGGCTGCGCCGAACAGGTTATAGCGACGGCAAGGAGAATAAAAGCTGCTATTGTGCTTTTGGGCTTCAAGGGCAAACAAGTTCGTTTGCCGGCAAATATAAATAAAATTACCTGTTAAGTTTGTCGAGCAATCCTATTATGCGTTCCATCTCCTCGGTGTCTGAGAACGGAATGACGATTTTTCCCCGGCCCTTTTCATTTATCCGGAACTGCACCTCTGACCGGAAGAGGCTGCTGAGCTGTTTTGACAGCTCTTCGTATTCGGTGTTCAGCCTTTTCTTTTTCTCAATTTTCACAGGGTCTTTTGAAGCTGCGCTCTGGAGATGCCTGACGAGGTCCTCAGTTGCTCTGACAGAAAGATCCTCCTCAATAATATGATAGAAAACATTGATTTGTTTGGCCGGGTCTTCGATGTTCACCAGGGTTCTGGCATGCCCCATTGTGAGGTTGCGGTTGCGGATGCCAAGCTGTATCTCTGCAGGGAGTCTCAGCAGCCGCAGGTAGTTTGCAACTGTTGATCGCTGCTTCCCCACCCTGTCACTCAGCTGTTCCTGTGTAAGGCTGCACTCCTCTATCAGGCGCTGGTATGTTATTGCTACTTCAATTGCATCGAGGTCTTCTCTCTGAATGTTTTCGACGAGCGCCATCTCAAGCATGGCGGTATCATCAGCTGTGCGGACATAGGCTGGCACATGTGTCAGCCCGGCCATCCGTGCTGCGCGAAGCCTTCGCTCACCGGCAATCAGCTGGTAACGTCCGTCACCCGTCTCACGTACTGTAAGGGGAACAACTATACCTACCTGGCGGATCGAGGCAGCCAGCTCTTCGAGTGACTGGCTGTCAAAGCGGGTGCGGGGCTGAAAGGGATTGGCATCTATTGTATTGATGTCAATCTGAAGGTTAGCCTCAATTTTTTTCTCAAGGGCCTCTTTTTCAACACCTTCAATAAGGGCACCGAGACCTCTGCCCAGCGGGCTCTTTTTGTTTGTGTTCATTGTGCGGTTAAGCGGGTTTTAATTCTTCTGCCTGGCTTCCACCCTCTCGAGCAGTTCACGTGCCAGGTTGAGATAATTGACCGTACCCCTTGATTCAGCATCATAGAGTATGGCGGGCTGCCCGTAGCTGGGAGCCTCTGAGAGCTTTACGTTACGCTGAATGATTGTGTTGAAGACCATCTGCTGAAAATGGCGCGTGACCTCCTCTACCACCTGGTTGGCCAGGCGGAGGCGTGAGTCATACATTGTAAGAAGGAACCCCTCTATCTCCAGTGCCGGATTCAGGTTGGTCTGAATGATCTTGATTGTGTTGAGCAGCTTGCCCAGACCCTCCAGCGCGAAGTACTCACACTGAACGGGTATGATCACCGAGTCAGCAGCAGTGAGGGCATTTACAGTCAGCAGTCCGAGTGACGGCGAACAGTCTATAAGCACATAATCATAATCAGCAGCTACAGGTGCAATGATTTTCTTCAGTGTTTTCTCCCTCTCCGGCCTTTCGAGCATCTCTATCTCGGCCCCTACAAGGTCAATATTTGAAGGTATGACTGACAGATTGTCAATACTGCACTGCAATACAGCCTGCCTGGGATTTACCCCGTCAATCAGACAGTCATATATTGTTGTTTTCACCTGCTTGAGGTCTATGCCCACACCGGAGGTGGCATTTGCCTGCGGATCAGCATCAACAATCAAAACCTTCTTTTCAAGTGCGGCCAGACTCGCGGCCAGATTGATTGCAGTGGTCGTCTTTCCTACTCCTCCCTTCTGATTGGCCAGTGCTATTATCCTTGACATATGATCCCTTTTTTCCTTAAATTAATGAGCTTCAAATTTACAATTAATGCCCTTGCCCGTAAGCCGGCCCCTTATGTTATTGTAAACAATTTTTTCGGGGTTATTAACACGTTTTGAACAGGCTTTCCGGCCTTTCCGGCTTTCCCGGCCGTGTCAGTTCCGGGATGCGGGCGAAACTGTAATCTCGTATAAGCGAGGCCAGTACTTGCCTGTGACAAAGAGTCGTCTGCCTGCAGCATCCCAGGCAATGCCGTTAAGCACATCCGTCCCGGGTTCGCGCTCCTCGCGCGGAAGAAGGTTATTAAGCTCGACGTAACCCAGCACCTTTCCTGTCCGCGGATCAATACGGGCGATCCTGTCAGTCTGCCATATGTTTGCCCAGAGTTCGCCGTCAATCATCTCAAGCTCGTTCATGTTTTCAACAATACCTTTGTTGTCCCAGACGTCTACTGAAGAGAGAACGTTGAAATCAGCATCGAGGAACCATATCACGTTCGTTCCGTCACTCATCACCAGGCTGTCGCCCGCTGTTGTCAGCCCCCATCCCTGTGTCTGGTAATAGATCCGGTTTACCTGGCGGAGGGTTTCCTTTTCATAAACGAACCCGACCTTGCTTGTCCATGTAAGCTGATAAATCCGGTCACCAAGCAGCGCCACTCCCTCGCCAAAGAGTGAACCGTCAAGATTGACCTGGCTGATTACCTTACCTGTCCCAGGCTCTACCTTTCTGAGCGACGACTCTCCCTGCTGGCCGGTTCCCTCGTAGAAAAAACCGTTGTCGTAGACAAGTCCCTGGGTGTAAGCCCTGCTGTCATGCGGATAGCTTTTGACAACTCTGTACCGGTATATTATTGGGGTGATGTCTGAAACCAGATTTACGAAAAGGGCCACCGTCTGGGGCTTTACGGCCTGAGAGTAAGCTACTGCCCTTACAGAGATCCGTCCCGGATCTCCGTTCATTTCCAGTTCCGCAGTGGCTGGAAGGGTCAGCAGCGTCTCAACCAGCCTGCTTCCCATCCACACCTGCACGGAGTCAACCACAGCCTGTCCTGCTGCGGGAGCCACGGAAAATATTATCCTGTCTGTGCAGGGAAAGGAGGCGTTGTCAGCGGGTGAGAGCACCTCTATCAGCCTTTTGGCAGGCCTCTGGTCAGTATCTGTTACTGTTGAAGTATCTTCTCCGGCTTTTATTGCCCTTTTGCCGGCCGAACCGGAACAAGAGATCACGGCTGCAAGCACGAGGCTAAGCCCTGAGATGTAAACAGCTAGTCTCTTCATGGATTTTGTTCATTTTTTTCCAAACAGATTGAATCGGCGTTTTTTTATTTCGCGCATCGCCTGTTCCTCCCTGTCAGACCATGGGTCAATCATATTGAGAACCTCGCCCCATCCCGGGAAACCACCCACGTTCTTGTCATCGATGAATATGTCCACATTGATTTTCCGGGGAGTCCCGTCTGTCCATTGCTCCTCCGGGTAGTTGCGGTTCACCGCATAGAACACAATTCCGTTCTGACTGCAGTAGTCAACGGCCTCCTGCAACTCCTTTCCCTCACGGAAGGTCCAAAGGATCAGAAGTGCACCCCGCTTCTGAAGTTCCTTCAGGGTGATGAAGGCGAAGAGCTTCTCCTTGCCGATGGCGGGATACTCATGGTCAACAATTGTGCCGTCAAAGTCAACTGCTATTTTTATATTAGTCAGGTCTCTCATAATCCGAAACAAAAATAAACAAATAATAGTTGCCACTATTGTTGTATTTTTGGGATGCCTCAAAAAGAGTTATGACAAGACATATCCCGAACACCCTGACCCTGCTGAACCTGGTGTGTGGTTTTGCCGCAACAATTTGTGCAATAAAAGGTTACAGTGACTATGCGTCATATTGCATCATGGCCGGGATGGTGCTGGATTTTTCCGACGGGTTTGCAGCCAGGCTGCTGAAGGCATATTCCGCCCTGGGCAAAGAGCTTGACAGCCTTGCTGACGTGGTCACCTTCGGAATCGCTCCCGGCGCCATATTATTCAATCTGCTTACAGCGGGTGGCATGACCGGACTGAAAGCCTTCGCTGTGGCGGTCATCATACCTGCCGCTTCAGCATTGAGGCTCGCAAAATTCAACAATGATCCCAGCCAGTCATCATCGTTCAAAGGCATGGCCACTCCCGCAAGCGCCTTCACGGTAGTGTCACTGGCACTGGCGGCTGAATTGACTGACTGCCGCATTTACGACACAATGACCGGATCACCCTGGTTCATTGGAATCCTTACTTTCTCACTTGCAGTGATGATGTTGCTGAACGCACGAATGTTTTCACTGAAATTCTCCAACCTGAGATGGAAGGGAAACGAGGAACGCTACCTGTTCGTGACGGTAAGTCTTCTGCTGCTCGCAATATTTCAATTGGCAGCACTGCCGATGATAATGGCTGCCTATATACTCATTTCATTCCTTTTCCCCGTCGTTGCCGGCAGGAGGACATCCCCCGGCGAGGTTTAGCCTCTTCATTACCACATCCTGGCACCGGATTGATTCCTCATGAATCATCCTTATCACCCTGCCCACAAACTCGCTGTCAAGTCCCTCGCTTATTCCGTGTACTGTCCTCGACTGCAGTATCTCGAGCCATCGTTCAAGCTGGAAGACGGTGACTCCGCTGCGGCACTTGTACTCTCCCATCTCCTCTGAGATGCGCATTCTCGATGCCAGCAGCCCAATAAGCTGGTGATCGATAGAGTCTATCCTGTTGCGCAATTCCTCAAGATGGTTAATGAATCCGATGTCGCCGCTGGTTGATGACCTGAAGAGAAGGCTCATCATCATCTTCTCAAACTGCTCAGGATTAAGCTGTTGTTCCTTATCGCTCAATGCATGTGCAGGGTCATTGTGCACCTCAACCATCAGCCCGGCCATGTTCATGTCAAGGGCTTTCTGTGCCGTTTCAGGAACCAGGTCTGCCTTGCCCGACATATGGCTCGGATCACATATGACAGGCAGTGAAGGTATCCTGCTACGGAGCTCGATAGCCAGCTCCCACTTGGGAAGATTGCGGTAGCGGCTCTTGTCGTAGGGAGTGAAGCCCCTGTGTATTGCTGCTATTTTTCTTATGCCGGCGCTGTATACTCTCTCAATGGCTCCCACCCAGAGATCCAGGTCAGGACTGAGCGGATTCTTAACCATCACCGGTATATCACACCCCTGAAGGGCTGAAACGATTGCGTCAACGCTGAACGGGTTAGACACAGTACGGGCTCCCAGCCACACGGCGTCAATTCCTGCCTCCAGGCAAGCCACGGCATGCTCCGGCGAGGCCACCTCCACGGTCACCGGCAGTTTTGTCTCCGTCTTTACCCTGCGGAGCCAATCCAGCGCCCGGAATCCCTCGCCGGTGAATGAAGAGGGTCGCGATCGCGGCTTCCATAACCCGGCCCTGAAGAGACTTACCCTTCCGGTTCCTTTCAGCGCCGTGGCCGTTGCCATGAGCTGCTCCTCGCTTTCGGCGCTGCATGGTCCGGCAATAATAAGAGGCCCTTCGCCAAAACCCCACGAACCCGTCTGCACTATTTCCATCAATACCTCCTTAAAGAAACTGTTGAGAATGATCAGTAGGAATGACCTTCACCTGACATCTCCTCACCGGTGATCCGTTCGCGGTTGATTGAACTCCATGCGTACCAGATGTATGCAACGACGAACGGGATTATGAACGAGACGTACATCATGGTTTTCAGTGTAAACAAACTTGATGATGCCTTTGCCAGGGTCAGGGAACTGTCAAGGTCCGCTGATGAAGGGTAGAAGGAGGTCTCGCCGTATCCTGCCAGGAAAAACAGGGACATTACAACGGGTACGGTACCGAAGCCTCCGTACCATATCGCCCTGCGCGAACCCCTGAATATTGCAAGCCATAACGAGACAAGTACAAGCACCACCCCGCAGAGGAAAAGAATCATTGTGAAAATGTTTCCTGTGAGGTTATGAAGGTAGTGGTACTTCACCAGGGAAACTTCGCCGGTGACGGCATCAGCCCTGTAGCCCTTTCCAATGAGAATGGCGGCAACGAAAGCCAGGAAGAAAACCAGGAACGGGATGGCGTTCCTTACAAGTGATTTTCTTATCGATGCCATGAGTTCATCATCATCAATGCTGTTCTCCAGGTACATCAGGCCAAGCACCCTTGCAAGGAACAGCACCGCGAGGCCCAGCAGCAGGTTGACCGGATTGATCAGCGCTTCCAGTCCGTGCCAGCCGGAGCCCCATTGCACGCGGTTGAAGAGATCCAGGGTAAAGTCAGAACCTGTGAAGAAAGTTGCCACAGCCACACCCAGGAGGAACGGGCCCAGGCAGCCGTTTAAAAAGAGGAAGGTGTCAAAGACACCGGTGCCAAATACGTTGCCGGGCTTTGACCGGTATTCATAGGCTACCGCCTGGATGATGAAGCTGAAGAGAATCGCCATCCATACCCAGTATGCTCCTCCGAAGCTGGTGGCATAGAAAAGAGGGAAGGAGGCGAAAAAAGCTCCGCCGAATGTCACAAGAGTTGTGAAGGTGAACTCCCACTTTCGCCCGAGGGAGTTGACAATCATTTTCCTCTGCATATCGTTGCGGGGAAGTGAGAAGATAAATGACTGCCCTCCCTGTACGAAGAGCAGGAAAACCAGGAGACCGGCGAGAAGCGATATTATCAGCCACCAGTAACTTTGCAGGAATGCGTGTGATATAATCATTGTCATGGTTTTCTCCTCCTAATGTTTTGGTCCTATCCTGATCTGCCTTACCATAATTGAAACCTCTGCAATCAGCAGGGCGGTGAAGAGTACGGCGAACAGCCAGAAAGTAGTCTGTACGGCACCGGCGCTGATGTTTGAAACTGCAACGTGTACAGGCATGAGGTTTTGTATTATCCATGGCTGCCGCCCCATCTCTGTCACTATCCAGCCCAGCTCACTTGCGAGGTAGGCCAGCGGTATTGAGAACAGAGCCAGCCAGAGGAACCACCTGTTCTTTTCAAGTGTCTCCCTCCGGTGAAACCATACCGCAATAATGAACAGCACTATGAAGAAGAAACCCAGACCCACCATCACCCTGAAGGCATAGAAGATCACCGGCACGGAGGGGATAACCTGCCAGGGATGTTCGAAATAGCTGTACCCGAAGTACCTGAAGTAGTTATCCGTGAAGTCCTTATCCTCAAATTTCGCGGCGAGTGTGGCCATTGAGTCATTGTCACCCAGCTCCTTTGCCACCTTGTAATCCGTAAGAACCTGTCTTGCATAACGGCCCCTTTCAATCATTTCACTGACGGAAAGTATCCCCTTATCGGGATTACCGTTTATCAGGTCTTTCAAACCCGGCACATACCCTCCCTGCTGTCCGGTTGTCATTATTGACAGAAGCCCGGGTATCTCAATCTTCAGCTTCTTTTCATGCACCTTTTTTTCACCGAGGCGCTCACCGCTGTCCCTGAGTGCACTTATAACAGTCAGCCCCGCATCGGTGCTGCCGTCATAGAGTGCTTCCATGGCTGCGAATTTTACGGGCTGCACCTTTGCAATTGTCCTTGCCGAGGTGTCACCCGTCAGCGCAACCATCAGCCCTGACACAAGACCAAAGATCCCGGCTACCAGTATGCTTTTGCGGGCAAGCAGTTCCTCCCGCTTCCGGATGAGGAACCATGAGCTGATCCCGATAACAAACACGGATGCCAGCACAAAGCCGGAGGTTACGGTATGAAGGAACTTGTCGACGGCAACAGGATTGAGGACCACATCGCGAAAGCTGCTCATCTCGTTGCGTGCGGTATCAGGATTGAATACCATCCCGACGGGGTTCTCCATCCACGCGTTGGCAACAAGGATCCACAGTGCGGAGAGGTTGGCGCCTATGGCGACAAGCCAGGTGGAGGCAAGGTGGAATTTTTTGCTCACCTTGTTCCAGCCGAAAAACATCACTGCAACGAAGGTCGATTCGAGGAAGAAGGCAAGTATCCCTTCAACAGCCAGGGGCGCACCAAAGATGTCACCCACGAACCATGAGTAATTCGACCAGTTTGTGCCGAACTCAAACTCGAGGATGATCCCTGTTGCCACACCGATTGCGAAGTTGATCCCGAACAGGGTCATCCAGAACTTGGTAATCTTCTTCCACATCTCATCACCCGTGCGCACATAGAGTGTCTCCATGAAGGCAAGGATGAATGAAAGCCCAAGGGTCAGGGGCACAAAGAGCCAGTGATAGATGGCTGTCAGCGCGAACTGCCCCCTCGACCAGTTGACTAGTGACAGGTCAAAGTTTTCAATCATATTTTCAGTTATTTCCGGTTAATTGTTCGAGCACATAGTCTCCCCTTTCCCTGTCATCGCTGAAATTTACCTTCAGAAAATCAGGGAAGAAGAAGATCCTGAGTATTAAGAACATGATGAAGAGCTTGATCAGAATGATGATCCAGACCCTTTTCCCCCACCATGACATGGTCCGGAATCCGTCATAATAGAACCTGAATATCCTGTGCATTGTTTTGGCTGCGGTGTCCATTACGCCTCAGGTTCTGGTTCCTTGTTCTCTTTTCCCAGCCCCGAGGTTATCTTTCGCACAGGTCCGAAGTTGTAGAAGAATTCGCGGGCGAAGACTCTGAGAGCTGTATAAGCAGGCACTGCCAGTATCATTCCGGTTATGCCTGCGAAGCTCCCTACAGCGAAGATGACCAGGAAGATTTCAATGGGATGGGCATTGACACTTCGCGAATAGATCATAGGCTGGATAAGGTTATTGTCGATGATCTGGGTACAGGCTATGACTATAACCATATAAATAATGAGCAGCCAGATAACCGGATAACCTGTTGTGGTGACAGCCGTGGCAACACCCATCAGAACTGCCACAGAACCTCCGAGCCAGGGTCCGACGTAGGGAATGATGTTGAATATTCCTATGAGCAGCCCCATCACAAGAGCCTGGTGAAACGGGAAACCGACTATCGTCATACCGATCGTTATGTTGATCAGCACAACCGAACTCTGAATAATGATCCCGATAAAATACCTGATCAGCAGTTTTTTGATCGAATGAAGAACATTCCTTATACGCTTTTCATACTGGTCAGGGACCATTACCATGATCGTCTCCTTGAACAGGCCTTCATCTTTCAGGAAGAAGAATGCAAGGAAGGTTATTGCCACGAACGCCACAATCAGTTTGCGCAGCACGGTGACAATATTGCCGGCAAAATCAGTAATCGAGGCCGGATTGAGTATGTTGGTTATTGTTGTGACAGCTATGTCATAAAGGGTCTTGTCAGCCGGCATATCCCTGTAAACCTTCCTGATTGCTGTATCGAGTTTGTCAAACTGGTCACGCAATCCCTGCACAATAGAACCGGCGTCAAAACCTGCCAGAGCGTCAATCTGTCGGCTGATCAGCGGTATGAATACCACGAAGAAAAGAGCGAGCAATCCGTAGAGGAGAAGAAGCGTAAGCAGCGAACTGAGTGCCTTCGGGAACCTGAATTTCCATATGCGGATGCCATTCAGCAAATCAACTACCGGCCTGCCTATCAGCGATATCACTCCGGCAGCAAGCACATAGGCAATAATGTTTCTGAAATACCAAAAGAGATATACCAGTAATGCCAGTCCTATAATAATGAGGATGTTACGAAGCGTTGTATTCATCGGTCAGCAGTGTTCAGGTCAATCTTAACCGCACCTTCAGGCGCGTTTAAGACAGAACATTTTCAAATTTAGAAATAATTCCCGGTTTACCAACCGGACTCCCTAAAATGCCATAATGGCATGCCTTAATCCGGACATCATGCCATTATGGCATATTTTATACGGCGGCACATAAATTGAATTTATCGGGGTGTAAATGCAAATAAAGTTTAACAATATAAAAAAGGAGGTTACTATGTTACCAATGATTACAAGAAGGAATTACAAACCGCTTACGTTGTCGGATTTCCTCAATGAAGATTTCTTCCCCACATTTACACGGTCATCAACCAGTCTGCCTGCAGTAAATATCAGGGAAGATGAAAAGGCGTTCTATCTTGAGCTTGCCGTTCCGGGTATGGACAAGAAGAATCTGAAGATTGAAGTAAAGGATGAGGTTCTCACAATCTCTGCCGAGCAGAAGGAGGAGAAGCAGGAGGATCTCGAGGGCTACAGGCGCAGGGAGTTCAGTTACAGCTCATTCTGCCGCAGTTTCTACCTGCCCGAGGATGTCAACGGCGATAAGATTGGTGCCACCTACAGGGATGGTATCCTGAACGTTGAGATACCCAAGCTTGAAGAAGAGAAGAAGAAGGAAAAGATTAGGTCAATCTCAATCTCGTAACACCAGGATCATTCCTGCATGCACGAAACGCCGGGTCTCAGGCCCGGCGTTTCCGTTTAAACAGGTGTTGTCAACGCCTTTGCAAACCGCTCACCGTATTCGATGAGCGTTTTTTCTTTTCCGTCCTCTGGCACGAACTTGAATGCAGCAGGCTCCTCGAAATATTTCAGTTTCAGGTTCTTCAGCATTTCAGCAATCAGTTGCGGCGCCTCACCGCTCCAGCCGAATGATCCGAAAGATCCTGCAAGTTTACCTCTGTCACGCAACGGGCTGACAACAGCCATGAGCCTGTAGACAGGCAACAGTGTATTCTGGTTGATTGTGGGTGACCCAACAATAACACCGTCAGCGATTGTCAGCTTCGAGTCCATTTCCCCGATATCAGCTGTCTCAATGTCAATCACCTCGACCTCCAGGTTATCTGTCTTCGAGGCGCCTGCAGCTATCAGCCTGGCCATCTCTGCCGTGTATCCATATGCCGAAACATAGGTTATAAGCAGCCTCTTAATGCCTGACCGCTCCGTAAGTGCAACATAATCTTCGGACAAACGGCGTGTCTCATCAACGATCTTCTTCCAGTTCTGCCTGAGAACAGGTCCATGACCGGTTGCGATCATCGAGATGTCAAGCGGGCGGATCTTTTCCACGGCCTTGACCATGAACTTGCTGTAAGGCTTGAGTATAACGTCAAAATAGTACCTGAAATCCGCATCATAGTCGCCCACAAGGTCATCAAAAAGGTCCTCATGACAATAATGAGCTCCGAATGAATCACATGTGAAGAGGATCTTATCCTCAACGAGGTATGTATATATACTATCCGGCCAGTGAAGGTTGGGAGCCGAGATGAACTTCAGGGTTTTGTTGCCGAGGTCAAGCGTATCACCGTCTTTAACCACAAGCGATCTGAACGGCCTGTTAACAATGTCACCAAGGTACCTGATCGCATTGCCGCTTCCTACCACTACTGCGTCGGGAGCCAGATCCAGCAACTGACGCATGGCACCGGAATGGTCAGGCTCGGTATGATCAAGTACTATGTATGCCAGATCAGCAGGGTCAGTAACCTTCCGAAGCTTGCTGAGAAATACTTCGCTGAACTTTTCCTTTGCAGTTTCTATAATGGTCTTCTTATGGGCATTGATGAAATAGGAGTTGTAGGTGGTACCGTGTTCGGTATGCATCACGATGTCAAAAGTCCTGATGTCATAATCAAGCACTCCGATCCATTTCACATCAGGGGTAAGATCTATTATACGGTTATCAGTTTTCATTCTATGTTACATTAAATAACTCTTGCCAGTATTGTTCTGCTTGCCCTTACCTGTTCGAACATCTGCACGTCAACCACCGTGGTGGTTGGAAGAAAAATATCGACGCGTGATCCAAACTTAATGAATCCAAGTTCATCTCCCTGGTGCACTTTGTCTCCTTTTTTCGAGTATGTTACAATCCGGCGGGCCACGGCACCGGCCACCTGCCTGACCAGTATTTCAGTGCCGTTGTCACTTGAAACAACCACACTGCTCCTTTCGTTCAGTTCTGACGATTTTGGGCTACGGGCATGAAATTTCTTTCCCGGATGGTAGTGTGTATAAGTGACAGCGCCTGAAATGGGATACCTGTTGCTGTGCATATTGAATGGCGACATGAAGATTGAGATCTGGAGGCGGTTATCCCTGAAATACTCCTTTTCAAATGTCTCTTCTATGACCACAATTTTACCGTCAGCCGGTGCGTATATGAGAAGAGGGTCGGGTTCAACCGGTCTGGAAGGGGCCCTGAAAAACATCACTATGAAAACAAAAAAAAGCAGTGATGCCACAAGCCCTGACCAGTGATAAAGTGTCGGGCCCGTCCACAGCAGCCATCCGGCAACGTTCAGAGCGATCAGCGCTATCAGCACCCCCGCGATTATTTTATAACCCTCCCTGTGTATCCTGAATTTTCCGATCGTCATGTCAAAGCATTGTTGCTAAGTAAAGATAAACCAGCGGGAATGCCACCACCACGCTGTCAAACCTGTCAAGGAATCCACCGTGACCCGGCATAATTGTTCCTGAGTCTTTCAACCCGAGGCTTCGTTTAAGCATTGACTCAAGCAGGTCACCGAGTGTTCCGCCGACAGAGATTATGAGTGCTATTACCATCCACCCTCTGGTATCTGCCACACCCAGCCATCCGGAGAAGAGCCTTGCCACAAGCAATGTCAGTACCAGCCCGCCAAAGAATCCCTCCCATGATTTCCCGGGTGAAATACGTTCAAACAGTTTATGCCTTCCCAGTGTCGATCCGACAAGATAGGCACCTGAATCATTTGTCCAGAGCAGCAGGAAAAATCCTATCATGATTCCGGGTGAGAAGACAATACTTTCCATGGGCAGCAGCGGACTCAGCCCGGTTTGGTTGAAAGCCGCGAAGGGAAACATTGAAAACGGCACTGCAGTGTAGAGTATTGAAAAGAAGGTATGCGCCAGGGAATCGAATGGTCTTTCAACATTGCGGAACAGCTCAATGACCATTACAATGGATATCACAGGGATCATTGCAAGGAACCACCGCCGCGGGAGCCATCCAAGCGCTACTGTGGTGGAGATCACATAAAGGAGGAAACCGCTGATTATTCCTGTGATAACCTGTGGCCGTACACCGGTACCCCTTACCATTACATAGTACTCACGCTGAGTACCGGCGATCATCACTGCCCCTACCAGGAAAAACGAAACAGGGTGGAGCCAGAGTCCCCCGAGAACGAATATCACTATGAAGGCACCTGTAACGGTGCGTCTGACAAAGTTAGTCACCCAACAGATCCTTGATTATTTCCTTAGCAATAAGCACATTGTCACGATGGACAAAAATCTCGATCTCACCTATCTTGTATATGCTGTCACGCTTGTCTATTGCCACTGCATCGACACCGTTTGTCAGGAGCCTTTCAACAGCAATCTGGCTTCTGACATCATCTGTAAAGCCTGCAATGGCAACCCACTCATTCTCCATTACCGGTGCCAGAAGTTTCATTGGCAGCAGCATCAGGAGCCTCAGTCTCCCGGGCAGATGACCGGTCAGCGGAGGTCTCAGCCTCCGGGGCCGGTGAACCGGCAACTCCGCTCTCTACGGCAGATGAACCTGCGGCGGCAGCCCCCGGGGCTTCATCCCCGGTATGCTTTTCACCCCGGCGCTTGCCGAAGATCCGCTCAAGGTCCTCACTGAATATGACCTCTTTCTCAAGCAATTGCTCGGCAAGCTGTGTTAACCCTTCTATGTTGGATGAGATGACCTCCTTGGCCTTCAGATAGGACTCCTCAACGATTTTCTTCGCCTCATGGTCAATAAGTTCGGCTGTCTTCTCGCTGTAAGGCTTTGTAAAGCCGTACTCACTCTGGCCGGAGGAGTCATAATAGCTCATATTGCCCACCTCGTCAGACATGCCGAAGTAAGCCACCATGGCGTATGCCTGTTTTGTAACCTTCTCCAGGTCACTCAGGGCTCCGGTTGATATCTTGCCTATGACCAGTTCCTCGGCTGCTCTCCCCCCGAGGGCGTAAGCCAGTTCGTCAAGAATGTGCTCACGGGTTGAGATTGACCTCTCTTCAGGCAGGTACCATGCTGCGCCAAGCGCCTTGCCCCTGGGGATGATTGTCACCTTGAGCAGCGGACTGGCGTGCTCGAGGAGCCAGCTGACAGTTGCATGACCGGCCTCATGGTAGGCAATTGTCTTCTTCTCCTCCATTGATATGATCTTGTTCTTCTTCTCAAGGCCGCCAATGATCCGGTCAATTGCATCAAGGAAATCCTGCTTCTGTACCACTGTCTTGTTTCCCCTTGCGGCTATAAGTGCGGCTTCATTGCACACATTGGCTATGTCAGCGCCCGAGAACCCGGGAGTCTGCTTGGCCAGGAAGGATACATCGAATCCCTCCTCGAGCTTTATGGGGCGAAGGTGAACCTTGAAGATAGCCTCCCGCTCCTTGAGGTCAGGAAGCTCCACATGTATCTGACGGTCGAACCGGCCGGCCCTGAGGAGGGCCTTGTCAAGGATGTCAGCCCTGTTTGTGGCCGCAAGAATTATAACACCGCTGTTGGTACCAAACCCGTCCATCTCTGTAAGGAGCTGATTCAGGGTGTTCTCACGCTCATCATTGGCACCGAAATTAGGGTTCCGGCCGCGGGCGCGTCCAACTGCATCAATCTCATCAATGAAGACGATACAGGGAGCTTTTTCCTTGGCCTGCTTGAACAGGTCCCTCACCCTCGAGGCACCAACGCCAACGAACATCTCCACGAAGTCAGATCCTGAGATGGAGAAGAATGGCACATTGGCCTCACCGGCAACAGCCTTGGCCAGCAATGTTTTTCCCGTCCCGGGAGGGCCTACAAGCAATGCTCCCTTTGGTATCTTTCCGCCGAGAGAAGTATATTTCTTCGGGTTCTTGAGAAAATCAACTATCTCCATCACCTCAGTCTTGGCTTCCTCAAGCCCCGCCACATCATTGAAGTTGATCTTTATGTGGGTGTCCTTATCGAATATCTGGGCCTTCGACTTACCGACACTAAAGATGTTTCCTGCACCACCGCCGGCACCGGCAGACATGCGGCGCATGAAAAATATCCAGACCGCAGCTATCAGTATGAACGGGAGTATGACGCCAAGGAAAGTACCAAGATAGTCCTTCCTTTTCTGGTAATCAAGATAGATGCGCTGATCCTCTGTATAGCCGGCCTTGTCCTGCGCTTCCTCGAAGAACTTCTGAAAAAGCTCCACAGTACCGAATGTGTGATAATAATGAGGTTTGGGCGGCTGAAGGCCGAAGCTGCGCTGCTCGGCAAAATCAGGGTACCGGCCGCTCTTCAGCGAGTCAGCCTTGATGTAAATCTCAGCCTGTTCCTCGTTTACGATGATTACCTTTTCGATATCATGGTTCATGACCATTTCCTCGATCTCCCTCTGGCCTGCCTTCTGGGTATATTTCCCTGAAGTAAGCACCTGGAAAACGATGAACGTCAGCAACAGTATCGCAAACAGCCAGCTGGAATTGAACCACGACTTGCCGTTATTCTTTTCATTCTTGTTTGACTTCGGAGTCTCTTTACTCTCTGCCATAGTATCAGTTGAACTTTCTTTTAAATATTGTCACCGAGATACGTTACGCGGCCGTCAGCCCACAACGACTCAAGGTCATAAAAATCCCTGTAGGGTTTCTGGAAAATATGCACGAGAATATCACCGTAGTCAAGCAAAACCCAGATACAATTCTCCCTGCCTTCAATATGGTAGGGTTTTACGCCTGTCTCCCGTCTTACAACATCCTCAACTGACCATGCAAGTGAATCAACCTGTCTTGTTGATGCAGCGTGACTGATAACGAACCAGTCACAAATCCTGCTTTCAATATTCCTCAGATCAATCAGGGCCACCTTCTCACCCTTCTTTTCAAGCAAACCTCTGACAATGCTGTCAGTCACCCCGGTGGTCGCCTTTGTGCCTTTTCTCATCAATAATCTTTTCAGTTATAAACAGTTCTGTAAGCCGCCTCAAAATTACGACATTTATCCGTAATTTAGTCCGGCCTTAGTTCTTTTTACAATTAGGGTGCCAATTTGTTCAGGGCATTAATTACTGCCGTTTTCCGTCAAAACAGCACCTCTTTGTCATAATATTGTCATGATAGTAGGAACATATGTCAGGCACTTTGAGAAAGTGTCATCAACAAACGCAGTTGCAGCAGCAATGTTGAATGAGCAGGCCCCTGCCGAAGGCACTGTGATAACAGCGTCTTACCAGGAGAGCGGCAGGGGTCAACCGGGTAACAGCTGGGAAAGCGAGCCAGGTAAAAACTTGATTATGAGCGTGATACTATATCCGGTCATGATCAGTCCGGCTGACCAGTTCATTATTTCAGAAATGGTCTCGCTGGCCGTCTGGGATGTGGTATCGAAGCATACGCAGAATGCACGCATCAAATGGCCAAATGACATTTATGTCGGCAATGACAAAATTGCAGGCATACTGATCGAGAACAGCATCATGGGCGAGATCCTTGGCAGCAGCATAGCAGGGATAGGGCTTAACGTCAACCAGACTCTGTTCCTGAGCGGGGCGCCAAATCCCGTCTCATTGAAACAGGTTACGGGTACAACCCACTATCTGAAGGCAGTGAAGGAGGACATGACAGCTGCCCTTGACAGGCGCTATGCCATGGTAATCAGCGGAGAAAAAGCCACCCTGGAGAGTGAGTACAACCGGGTCCTTTACAGGGTTGGGGAATGGCACCGCTATTCGGATGACAGCGGTGAATTTGAAGGGATGATCGAAGGGGTCAGGGCTGACGGCATGCTCTCTGTCACGAAGAGAGACGGTACCCGCCATCTCTATGCTTTCAGAGAGATTGATTACATCCTCTGACCCTGTCATAACCGTCATAATTTTCGACAAGATCCATCAGGTTATCAAGGTATCTGGCGGCTGAATCACCTATTAACATCCGCATCAGGGGATTCATGTTCAGCCCTGTGTCAAATCGCACAGCTGACCTCATACCGCTTATGAACCCGATTGTGATCCTTACCTTCACCTTCCCTGTAATGAATGACTCAGCATCATAGGTTATCTCGGAATGAGGCATCGCATCGGCGAGAGATACGGTTATTCGTCCTGCCCCGTCAGTCTTGAAGCTGCAGCTGTCTTCCGTTGCCTCCCAGTCTGAAACTGAATCCGCAGGAATGACAGTCCTGAAATTCCTCATGTCAGTCAGAAATGCATATAGGTCGCTGTCTCCGCAGGGGACCTCACCTCTCCTGCTTGTAAAAGTGGTCATCGGGCTCATATCCCGGTCTCTTCGTCTTTCGTTAGAATCAATAATCTGCCCCCCGGTTGTTAATCTTTCCCGATTCCCCACGAGGCCGGGTCCTTGCGCCACTCTTTCAAAGTATCCACATCGCTCTTTGAGATATAGCCTGATGCAGCAGCCATATCTACAAGCACGTTGTAGTTGCTGAGAGTATCAAGCCTGCATCCTTCGGCCTGGAATGCGTCAGTTGCCCTGGCGAAGCCATATGTAAAAATGGCGATCATTCCCAGCACCTCACATCCCGCTTCGCGGAGGGCCCTGACAGCACCAAGGCTGCTTCCGCCGGTTGAAATAAGGTCTTCAATAACAACCACTTTCTGTCCTTTTTCATATCTCCCCTCGATCTGGTTTCCCAGGCCATGATCCTTGGCACCTGACCTGACATATACAAACGGCATACCCAGGGCGTCGGCAGCCAGGGCACCGTGCGCTATGGCACCCGTAGCCACTCCGGCTATCAGGTCGGCACCCGGATAAAGCTCCCTTACCCTGGCGGCAAACGAGTCACGAATGAACCCTCGTACCTCCGGAAAGGAAAGAGTCATGCGGTTGTCACAGTATATGGGCGACTTCCATCCTGAGGCCCATGTAAAAGGTTTTGCCGGTTGTAATTTTATTGCTTTAATTTGCAGAAGGTATTCTGCGGTTTTTCTGGCTGTTTCGTCCATATGGTGAAGTATAAGGTTTATTTTGACAACAGGGTAATCACTCTCTCCCCCGAGCCTGACAGGGTGCAAAAATACACCCTTTATCACAAATACAACCAGCCGGAGGAACTCTTCACCCAAATATCACAGTTTGCAATTAATAATGAAATTCCGTCACTGAATATTTATTCATTGGATATCAACAACCTCTGGAAGGTCTTTTCCTCAT
>ERZ1645192.301-NODE-301-length-39392-cov-9.304395_pt1 | contig 39392 bp, 31 predicted proteins | sample MGYA00575354_ERZ1645192 | MGnify/ENA primary metagenome ERZ1645192 (study PRJEB40844, sample SAMN11349763) | freshwater sediment metagenome | isolation source: river sediment | host: Sediment | place: India: Faizupur Khadar , New Delhi | collected 2017-02-21 ...
GAAGCTGAACTCATCATGACGGAGAACAGCAGTACCGAGGTCCTGTGTCATATAAACTGCAGTGCCGTCGTTCCTGAGCAACAGTTTCTGGTCGAGGCCTTCACCGCTCAGATCGACCCATATTGAGCTGTCGGCATTGGCATATAGTACTTTATTGTTGAGTGCTTTCAGTACCAGGTCGCGTCCCAGTTTGTAAGTTTCCGATTCGTAGTATATCTTGTCAAAATCGACTCCCAGTTTTTTATATGTCTCATCGAATCCCGCATAAACCCAGGTGTTCATCATGTTCCAGAGGTCCATCACCTGAGGGTCGCCTGATTCCCATTTCACGAGCATCTCCCTTGCTTCTTTCATTAAGGGAGCCGAGTTTCTGGCCTCGTCCACGGACATTCCCTCCGAGGCAAGGGCTTCGATCTGCTGCTTATATTCTTTCTCGAATATCACATAATACTTTCCTACAAGGTGGTCGCCTTTCATGGCTGATGATTCCGGTGTCTCGCCATTTCCGTACTTCTGCCAGGCCAGCATCGATTTGCAGATATGAATTCCCCTGTCGTTAACAATATTAGTCTTAACGACCTTATGTCCGCAGGCAGATAAAATCCTGAAAAGTGAATATCCAAGCAGGTTATTGCGTATATGTCCGAGGTGAAGGGGTTTGTTTGTATTCGGTGAAGAATATTCTACCAGTATTACAGAAGGATCTTTGATCTTACATTCTTCCAGGAGGCTTTTACGGGAATTCATGCCTGCGAAGAACTCAAGCCACCATTGTGCTGACAGTTCAAGGTTCAGGAAACCCTTTATGACATTAAATCCGGAAACTGCGGGGAATGATGACATGAGATGGTTTCCGAGCATTTCACCTGTTTTCTCCGGTGTATTTTTAGAATACCTGAGCAGCGGGAAAACTACCAGGGTGAAGTCGCCTTTAAAATCCTTTCGTGTTTCCTGCAGCTGGATCAGCTCATCGGCGACGTCGCAATTAAAAAGAAGCTTAACCGCTTCACTGATCTTTCCCTTAAGAATATTCTCCATTAAATTTCAAATTTCAGCCGCAAAGATAATATTTTAAAACAATGGGCTGAAGCATACACCATTAAAACCCGGATAGAGGGAAAGTGAGAAAAATCATTCATTTATGCAAAAGGTTCGAAAAATTTGACAATTGAACAATTATTATTGATGAAGAAATGAATAAGTGTTTCCATAATGATAAAAAGAATTCTAATTTTATGATCTGGTTCAACTAGTCATACATTTTGGCAGAAATTAAAGTTGTGGAATTGAAAGCGATGTATATTGAGGCGACGGCCAAGACTCCCCAGATTGATCTTAATCATCTTACAGGAGAGTTAATCTTTTCAGGAAGATCGATACCGGAAAATGCTCTTGAGCTTTACGATAAAGTCCTTAAGTGGATAAATCAGTACATAACCAGCCCGCGTCAGACTACAAATCTCAGGCTCAACCTGGAGTACTTTAACACCGCCTCGTCAATCTGGCTGGCGAAGATAGTAAAGAGCCTCTGCTCAATCAAGGAACCGGAGAACACCCTTATGATCCACCTCTATTTTAATATCGAAGAATTCGACAGCATGGAAGTGGAAGACCTCAAAGAGAACCTGAGCCCGGTCATCGACATGATAGGCACACCGGTCGTAAGCCTGGGAATAAAAATCTATGCCACCGGCGACAATGGAGAGATACTCAAAGAATCGATGGTCCTTATTTAACTGCCAACAATTCCTCTCAAACATATTTTTCTTCATTATTTTGGCCTAACTTTATTACGCTAAAATAATCTTGTGCCATGCGCAAAGTATATGTGTTTGTGCTTTTAATTATCATTACCATGAATCTTTACCCACAAGGCAAACAAGTTGACAGACAACCTGTTGCATCCGGACGTTTCTATACTGCCAACAAGGAAGTGCTTAAGAACGAACTTTCGGATCTATTTGCCGGCTGCAAAAAATCTGCAGAGGAGATGGAGACCAGGGCTATAATTTCGCCACATGCCGGATATGTTTTTTCAGGCAGGACTGCAGCATCGGCCTTTTCTTCTACATTGCGGGTGGAAGGTTACAAAAATATTTTTCTGATCGGCTCAAGCCATGTAATGGCATTTGACGGTGCCTCAGTATACAATACAGGTGATTTTATCACCCCCCTGGGAAGGGCTGTCGTAAACAGGGAGATCGGCGAAAAACTTAAAAATGAGAATAAAGTATTTGACTTTCCTGTTACAGCACATCTGCAGGATCATTGCCTTGAGGTGCAGGTACCCTTTATCCAGTATTATTACACTGTCACTCCTAAGCTTGTACCAATAATAATAGGCACTACAAACACAGCCACAATAAAGAAGATCGCGGAAGCCCTGAAACCATACTTTACCCCGGATAATCTTTTCGTTATCAGCAGTGATTTTTCACACTATCCATCATACCACGATGGCAATAAGACAGATGACCTTACAGCAACAGCCCTTGTCTCAGGTAATCCTGATGTTTTCCTTGAGACATTGAAAAAAAACTCTGCTGCCGCAATTGACGGACTTGCCACGAGTATGTGCGGATGGACCTCAGGACTGGCTTTACTATACCTGGTCCAGGACGATAAGGACCTCGAATTCCGGAGATTAGCTTATTGCAATTCAGGTGATTCCCCCTACGGCAACAAGGATGAAGTTGTAGGGTATCATGCCATAGCCATTGTACAAAGGCCGAAGTCTGGTGACCAGGGTAAAGATTCTGATTTCAGCTTTACAAAAGAAGAGCAGGATATTATGTTCGATATAGCCCGCAATGCGATAAGATCGAAACTATACGGCGGAGCTGAATTCAGGACCGATGAAAAGAAGGTTACCGAATCCCTGAGAAAGCCCCTGGGCGCCTTCGTAACACTTAAGGAAAATGGTGTGCTCCGCGGATGCATCGGCAGATTCGTATCTTCAGAGCCTCTGTACGAGGTTGTCAGGGAATCGGCTCTCTCCTCCGCTTTCGAAGACCATCGTTTTCCGGAGCTTACGAAAGGCGAATTTGAAAAGATCGAAATGGAAATAACTGTCCTGGGCCCGATGAAAAAGATCAGCAGCATAAGTGAAATAAAGCTTGGAAAACACGGAATTTATATTAAAAAAGATTTCAGAGCAGGTACTATGCTGCCGCAGGTTCCGATAGAATACGGATGGACACTCGAAGAGTTTCTTGGATACACCTCCCGTGATAAGGCTGGTCTCGGTTGGGACGGCTGGAAGAATGCAGAAATATTTATTTACGAGGGGTTGGTACTTGAAGAAAAGGAAAAATAATCATGTATCATTTTACCGGCACAATAATCACTGTTGCCATCCTGTATCTTCTTAGCTTCTTCATGTACAGGGCCGGAATGTTTTCACAAGCCCTGCACAGGAAGATATGGAACATCTTCCTTGCTGCAACATTCCTCTTCACTGCCTTAGCCGGCATATTCATGGCAATGCAGATCAGGTATAAATGGAACATTCCATTTTCAGAATGGCTTCTGAAATGGCACGTCGAGACCGGCATTTCCCTGGGCATAACCGGCTTATTCCATTTTATATGGCACCTCCCCTACTTCACAGGATCCTTTGGGAAGAAGGAAGAAGAGCGTAGCATATATCATAACCTGAAAACGGACCAGGCAGCTTTGTCAGTGAATCTATTCATGACAGGATTCACCGGAACTTCAGTTCAGATACTTCTCATTAGGGAGTTGATGAACATTACCGGGGGTTATGAGCTCATCTCCGGGGTCTTCCTGGGATCATGGCTGATAGCTTCATCGGCTGGAGCTTTCCTGGCGGGTCGTTCGCCATTAAACGATCTCAGGAAGATAAATCTGCTATTTATAACCGGCGCCTTCATAAGCACGGCATTTATGATCCTTCTTTCGGGTCTTTTCCTCGGAACAGGAGAAATACCCTCACTACTGGAGGGGATAATTTTTACATTTATACTACTGGTGCCCTTCTGCCTGATCAACGGATTCACCTTCGCTAAACTTATCAGCACCACCAATGAATCAGGTATCCGGGCGCCGGGACGTTCATTTTCCATGGAAACGACCGGTGGAATTGCATCGGGTGTAATCCTCACCCTGCTAACCTCCGGAATGTTCAGTACCTACAAGCTGCTCCTGGTAATAATACTGCTGTTTCTTTCATACACAATTCTGTTTTGGTATATAGAAAACAGGAAAATGAAGTTTCTGATAAAGTGCTTTTTTGCAATTATCATTTCTGCAGTAGTCATTACAGAACCAGATTTATTCGTCAGGCAGCTGCTGCTAACGGCAGTTGATGTCACAGCGACAACTGACACTCCTTATGGTAATATTACGAAAGCAGAATATGGCGGTGAAAAGAGCTATTATTATAATCAGAGACTCCTTTCATATAACGACGATGTGATTGAAAAAGAGGAAGATATTCACTACGCAATGCTGCAGACACCTGATCCAAAGAAAGTACTGCTGATATCCGGTTTCCTGAAGTCGCATCTTCCTGAAATAATGAAATATGATGTATCGCAGGTTGTTTTCATTGAACGGGACCCTGGTATTGTTAAAGAAATAACATCAGATAATGCGGCTCCGGCAGATTTATTAACTATTGAAAACAATGATGCATATACTTATTTAAGGAGAAACAATGATAAGTTCGATGCGATCATTATGCTCCTGCCACCACCATCTACTCTTGCGCTAAACAGGTATTATACTACCGAATTCTTTATGGATGTAAAGAAGAACCTGGCTGCTGACGGAGTTTTTCTCTGTTCACCCGGACCAAATGACAACTATTTCAATGATGAGGCAGTAGCTCTCTATTCATCGATTTATAAAAGTCTTAATTCTGTTTTCAGCAATGTTAATCCAATACCCGGCAGCAAGCTCTACCTTGTGGCATCAGAAAATGAGTTGTCGGCTTCATATGCTAAGTTGTCGGCAGAAAAGGGAATTGAAAACATGTATGTCAGTTCATCATTCATTTCTGATGACATCTTCGAAAAAAGGAGCTCAGAGATCAGGGCGCTGATTGATAAGGATACAAAGCCCAACACAACGGCATTTCCCATAGCCTGTTTTCATTTTCAATCCTATAATATCAGCAGGGCCATTAATGAAAAGATACCGGTTATACTGTTGATGATTGTTGCATTCGCCCTTCCGGTATTTGCTGTAAGAAGAAGAAACCTGCTGATGTACTTCAATGCGGCGGCGCTGGCCGGATATGAGATTATTGTCCTTCTTTTACTTCAGCTAACTGCAGGGAACATATACCAGCTTGCCGGTCTTGTGATTGCCTTAATGATGGCAGGCCTGGCTGCAGGCGCCGGCCTGGAAATAAACATTCTCCGGAAGAGAGGCCTGAAAACTATCTCATCAATAATGGTACTCTATTACCTCCTGCTGGCATTAATATTCAATCTTATCCTGAGCATTAACGGTACCCTCATTTCATCGGCGATTATCATTCTTTCAGTGATTCCGCCTGCCTGGATGACAGGATATGTTTTCCGTGTGCAGGCTATGAAGGCGACATCGCCGCAGGAGCCCGGGCAGACATACAGTGCCGACCTTGCAGGCTCATCGCTTGGTTTCATCCTTGTTTCCGGTATTGCCGTGCCTGCCTTAGGGATCAGAAATTCCATAATCCTGCTGGCACTGCTCCTCCTGGCCGGCATACTTCCAGGCACAAAAAAATAGGTGATGCCGGTTTTATTTATTTATGTATTTTTATGCATGGTACTAACTTTCCTGCCTGAGCGATGGACAACCACGGTCTAAAGAGAGATATTTCAAAGCGTGACTTCATAAAAAGATGCCTTTCGGTTTCTTCAGGACTTATCTGTTACCGTGCTATGGCTGCTGCCGGCAGCATCGCTGAGCAGGATCCCGGCATCTACCGGAAGCTTGCCATGTACCAGGAGGAGACTCCACGTGGCATTATGTGCAGGATATGTCCTAATGAATGTGTTCTCAGGGAAGGCGAAACGAGCCAATGCAAAAACAGGAAAGTGTACAAGTCGAAGCTCTACACAATGGCTTACGGCAATCCCTGTTCTGCAAACATTGATCCCATAGAGAAAAAGCCGTTGTACCATTTTCTTCCCGGATCAAGGGCTTTCTCAATCGCCACCGCGGGGTGCAACCTTGCCTGCCTGAACTGTCAGAACTGGACTATCTCGCAAACAAGTCCTGACAAAACGAGGAATTACAGCCTGCCGCCTGAAAAGGTCTCGGCAGAAGCCATTAAAAACAAGTGCAGGACGATAGCCTACACCTATTCTGAGCCGATGACCTTCTACGAGTACACCTTCGACAGTTCTGCGCTTGCAAGAGAATCGGGACTTAAGAATATTGTAAAATCGAACGGTTATATAAATAGTATTCCATTGAAGAAACTGTGCAGCGTACTTGATGGTGCCAACATCGATCTGAAGTGTTTTAATGAAAGTACATACCTTAAGCTTACCGGAGGGAAGCTGCAGCCTGTACTCGATTCTCTGAAAACTTACAGGGATGCAGGTATATGGCTCGAGATCACAAACCTTGTGGTGCCAGGGTGGACAGATAATATTGATGAGATAGGAAGTATGTGCAAATGGCTCAGCAGTAACGGATTCAGGGATACCCCACTTCATTTCAGCCGCTTTCACCCGACTCATAAGCTTCTGCAGCTTCCGCCAACCCCCGTTGAATTATTAAAAAATGCCGTTAAAATCGCTAATAGCGAGGGTATCAGGTTCGTATATACCGGCAATTCTGCCGGCAATGACATTTCAGATACAATATGCCCTTCATGCAGAACGACCCTTGTCAGAAGGCTTGGATTTACGGTATTAGAAAATACTCTTTCGTCAGGCAGATGCAGCAACTGCGGAATTTCCATACCGGGAATATGGAGCTGAAAAATAAATAGCAACACATGAACAACCCAGGAATAAAGGAACGGATTGAAAAGCTAAGAAAGGAGATTGAAGAACATAATAACAATTACTATGTTCTCAATTCACCAGTTATCACTGACTTTGAATATGATCTGCTGCTGAATGAGCTTATAACACTTGAAAAGAACCACCCGAAGTATGCATCAGCAGGCTCACCCACACAAAAGGTAGGCAGCGATATAACAAGAGAATTCATTCAGTATGAACACAAATATCCCATGCTGTCGCTTGGAAATACCTACAATGAGGAAGAGCTCCAGGAATTCAATGCCCGGGTAGTAAAAACCACCATCTCACAACCCGAATATGTTTGTGAGCTTAAATATGACGGCGCCTCAATAAGCATAACATATAAAAACGGCAGGCTCTTCAGGGCGCTTACTAGAGGCGATGGCACCAGGGGCGATGACGTGACAGTAAATATCAGAACGATAAACAGCATTCCTCCTGTCATTAAAGCAACAAAGATTCCTGATGAGTTTGTCATGAGAGGCGAGATACTCATGCCCCATAATGTCTTTAAAAAGCTGAATGACGAAAGACTACTCGAAGGCCTTGCGCCATTTGCCAATCCGCGTAATGCTGCTGCCGGCAGCCTGAAAATGCTTGATCCCTCGTTAGTGGCATCCAGGGAACTCGATTGCATGTTTTATTTCCTCATAGCCGGTGAGCTGCCCCATGAGACACATTTTGATAATATGTCGGAAGCCAGGTCGTGGGGATTCAAAGTCCCTGACACCATTAAGCTGTGCAAAGATATTGATGAGGTCATAGAATATATTCACACATGGGAATCGCGCAGGAAGGATCTGCCATTCGACATTGACGGTGTTGTGGTTAAAGTGAATTCCCTGGCCTTGCAGGAGGAACTTGGCTTTACTGCCAAATCACCGAGGTGGGCAATATCATATAAATATAAGGCTGAACAGGCAGTCACAAGGTTGATGTCTGTATCGTTCCAGGTTGGCCGGACAGGAAATGTAACACCTGTGGCTAACCTGGAACCGGTTTTCCTGGCAGGATCGACCGTAAAAAGGGCGACATTGCATAATGAAGACCAGATAACGCTTCTCGACCTGCATACAAATGATATGGTATATGTTGAAAAGGGTGGTGAGATAATTCCGAAAATCGTCGGTGTCGATCATTCGAAAAGGAATGATGACAGCCGGGAGGTAAGCTTTATTTCACATTGTCCGGAGTGCGGAACCATGTTAATAAGGAATGAAGGCGAGGCAAATCACTTCTGCCCCAATTACCTGCATTGTCCCCCGCAGATAAAGGGACGGATCGAACATTTCATCAGCAGAAAAGCGATGAACATAGATGGTATCGGTGAGGAGACAGTCGATCTTTTGTTCAGCCGGAATCTCATAAAAAACTATGCTGACCTCTATGAGCTGAAGAATGACCAGCTTGTACATCTTGAGCGTATGGGTGAGAAATCGGCCTCAAATATCATTAATGGAATAAAAAACTCGGTGAATGTCCCCTATCACAGGGTTTTGTTTGCTCTTGGCATAAGGCATGTGGGAGAAACAATGGCAAAAACAATTGCATCAAAGTTCAGATCTATTGATGAGCTTGTGGCTGCAGATGCGGAAACACTTACCAGTATCGATGAGATAGGGCCGAAAATAGCTTCATCGATAATTGCCTTCTTTGCCGACAATGATAACAGGATAATAATAGACCGGCTTCGGAATTACGGATTAAAGTTCTCCGGAGAATTAAAAACAGAGACCAGGAGCGACATACTTAAGGGAAAATCGATTGTGATATCAGGTGTGTTCGTACGTCACACCCGCGACGAATACAAGGAAATGATAGAAAAACATGGAGGAAAGAACACTGGATCAATCTCCTCCGGCACCTCATTTATTCTGGCTGGAGAAAACATGGGACCTGCAAAAAAGGAGAAAGCGGCACAACTGGGAGTACCTTTGATCGATGAGGATGAATTCCTTAAGATGACCGGTGAAGAATAATAAGCACACGATATTGAGATTAATAAAAAACTGTTAGGTTTGCAACATGGAATTTTTTGAAAATACAAGGTTGAAGATCGGAAATTCAATCTTCTCCAGAAATATTGCCAGGTCAGGCAGAAAAAGTGTTTTTGGAGGTATCAGTGAAGTGAAAAAAATCGGTATTGTCTGGGACGCATCCAGAACCGCAGAGTTCCCTGCACTATCAAAATTCCACCAGAAAATGCTGGAACGGAATATCGATGTCAACATTCTTGGCTATTTTCCCGGGAAAGAACTTCCCGACCAGTACACGGCAATACGCTTTCTCACATGCATAAGGCGAAAGGAACTCAGTTTTTTTTATATTCCCATATCGCCCGAGGCAGAACACTTCATGAAAACAAAATTCGATGTTCTCATCGATATTAATTTTAACAGGATATTTCAGTTGAGGTACATCACAGGTCTTTCAAAAGCAAGCTTTAAGACAGGTCTGTTCTGTTCGGATAATGACTCTTCGACATTCGATCTTATGATGGAAATGAAAAAACCTGTCGCGGTTGAGGACTACCTCACCCAGATCATATTTTACCTCGAAAAAATTAACTCAGGCTCACATTCAATAGTTGCTAACCAATAAAAATGAAAAGATTCAGAGGAACCGGTGTTGCTATAATAACACCCTTTAAGAATGATTCGAGCATAGATTTCTCGGCTCTGGGTAAAGTTATTAATCATGTAATCAGGGGGGGAGTTAACTACATCGTGGTTATGGGAACCACAGGAGAAGCCTCCACGCTGACAAAAGATGAGAAACATGCTGTTCTTTCTTATGTCTCAGAAGCTGTCGACAAGCGTGTCCCGCTGGTGGTAGGGATCGGTGGCAACAACACACAGGAAGTGATCAACCAGATAAAAGAATTTGACCTGCAGTCGGCAGATGCCATCCTTTCTGTTGCACCATATTACAACAAACCAGGCCAGAGAGGTATTTTCAGTCATTTCAAAGCTATTTCTGCCTGCAGTCCTCTCCCGGTAATTATCTATAATGTACCTGGAAGGACAGCCTGCAACATCAGCTCCGACACATGCCTTGAACTTGCACATGAGTGTGAAAACATCATTGGCGTGAAGGAAGCATCGGGCGACATTGCCCAGATAATGAGAATAATAAAGGGAAAACCCGATAACTTCCTGGTTATTTCGGGTGATGATATGTTTACAATACCTGTTATTGCTGCTGGCGGCTCGGGTGTGATATCAGTTCTTGCCAATGCATATCCTTCAGAGTGCAGTGAGATCGTCAGCAATGCAATGAAAGGAAATTTCAAGACTGCCCGGGAACTGCATTTCAGGTTTATTGAAGCGGTTGAGCTTTTGTTTACCGATGGCAATCCATCCGGGGTAAAGGCATTCATGAGCCTTATGAATCTCTGTCAGAATAACTTACGCCTTCCCCTCGTGCCTGTCAGCAAAAATGTATATACGAGGATACAAAAGTTTGCTGAGGAGGTGAAATAGAGGCATCGGGCGTCAGGCGTCGGGCATCGGGCGTCAGGCGTCGGGCATCAGGTTATTTAATACTTCAGTTATTTGCAGCAGCGCCGGGCTGACCTGCTCCATGGCAATTTTTATATTTCTTTCCGCTACCGCAGGGACAGGGATCGTTTCTGCCTACTTTCTTATCGACGCGTACAGGTTCCGTTTTCCGTTCTCCGGTCTGGCTTCCTCCGCCAGCGCCATACTGGCTGAAATCGCTCTTCTGCGTTTTGAGGTTATCGACCTGTCTCCGGCGCTGTGCTTCTTTGACCTGTTCAGGATCCTGTGATGGAATGTGGCCTTTCATCAAGGTGCTTACAACATCCTTATTGACCTTGTTAAGCATGGTCTTGAACAGCTCGTACGACTCGAACTTATAGATCAGCAGAGGATCTTTCTGTTCATAAGTGGCATTCTGTACCGATTGTTTAAGTTCATCCATCTCTCTCAGGTGTTCCTTCCAGGCATCATCGATAGTGGCCAGCACAACTGTTTTCTCATACGAACGGGCCAGCTCCCTGCCTTCCGATTCTGCCGTCGCTTTAAGGTTTGTAACTACCTGGAAGACCCTGACACCGTCAGAAATAGGCACTACGACATTTTCATACTGATGCGACATTCTTTCGTACACATCTTTGAGCACAGGGTATGCCTGCTGCGATATTGAATCGACCTTTCTTTTATAAGTATCCAGGACTTTAGCATAAACCTTGTCGATGACCACAGTTGACTGTTCTTTCAGGAAATCATCCTGCGAAACAGGAGAGTCCATAGAGAATGAACGTATCAGGTCGAAATCGAATCCTTCAAAGTCGCCCTCATTCTGGTATGTCTCAATTATGTTGGCAGTGACATCATACATAGAGTTAGCGACGTCGACACTGAGTCTTTCACCAAGCAGAGCATGTCGTCTCTTCTTATAGATCACGCCACGCTGGGAGTTCATGACATCGTCATATTCGAGAAGTCTCTTACGAATCCCGAAGTTGTTTTCCTCCACCTTCTTCTGTGCCCTCTCTATCGATCGTGTGATCATGGAATGCTGAATCATTTCTCCGTCTTTCAGCCCGAGCTTGTCCATAATACCTGCGATACGCTCTGAGCCGAAGAGTCTCATAAGCTCATCTTCGAGGGAGACGAAGAACTGTGATGAGCCGGGATCGCCCTGCCTTCCCGAACGGCCTCTCAGCTGTCTGTCGACACGCCGCGATTCATGCCGTTCAGTACCGATTATTGCCAGACCACCTGCTTTCTTTACTTCATCGGTAAGCTTAATATCTGTTCCCCGGCCTGCCATGTTGGTGGCTATTGTCACAGTCCCTGATTTTCCAGCTTCTGCAACAATTTCTGCTTCACGCTGATGAAGCTTGGCATTAAGGACATTGTGTTTAAGTCCTTTCATCTTAAGCATCCTGCTGAGGAGCTCTGATATTTCAACTGATGTAGTACCAACAAGCACAGGCCTGCCCTGCCTGTTCATCTCCACAATTTCGTCGATTACGGCATTGTATTTTTCACGCTTGGTCTTGTAAATAATATCCTCGCGGTCATCCCTGATGACTTGCCTGTTTGTCGGGATCACAACTACATCGAGCTTATATATGTTCCAGAATTCACCAGCTTCAGTCTCGGCAGTACCTGTCATCCCTGCCAGCTTATGGTACATCCTGAAATAATTCTGCAGGGTTATTGTGGCATAGGTTTGTGTTGCTGCTTCAACCTTCACATTCTCTTTTGCTTCAATAGCCTGGTGAAGTCCGTCGGAATAGCGTCGTCCTTCTAGGATACGGCCTGTCTGCTCATCGACGATCTTAACCTTATTGTCCATCACAACATATTCAACATCCTTGTCGAAGAGTGTATATGCCTTCAGGAGCTGTGTCATCGTGTGAACTCTTTCAGATTTTACAGAATAATCCTGAAGAAGTTCATCTTTGGCAAGCAGTTTTTCGCGGTCGCCAAGACCTGATTTCTCCAGGTCGGCGATACGTGAGCCCATATCGGGAAGGATGAAGAAGCTGGCATCTTCGACAGATGTGGAGATCAAGTCGAGTCCTTTCTCGGTAAGTTCTATTGCATTTGATTTCTCATCTATTACAAAGAAGAGCTCCTCGGTTACCTTTGGCATCTCCTTGCTGTTGTTCTGCATATAGAAATTCTCTGTTTTCTGAAGGAGTGTCTTGGCACCCTCTTCACTCAGGAATTTAATGAGTGCATTATTCTTAGGCAGTCCTTTGAAAGCCCTCAGAAGAAGAAGTCCGCCCTCCTCGTTCTTTCCTTCATTAATGAGACGCTTGGCATCCACAAGGATCTGAGTTACCAGTTTCTTCTGGGCGCTCACCAGCTTCTCCACCTTCGGTTTAAGCTCATCAAACTGCTGTGTATCGCTTTTTGAAGTCGGACCCGAGATTATCAGCGGTGTACGTGCATCGTCGATAAGAACGGAGTCGACCTCGTCAACAATTGCATAATGATGCTTCCTTTGAACGAGATCTTCAGGATTGATTGCCATATTATCCCTCAGGTAATCGAATCCAAATTCGTTGTTGGTGCCAAAGGTAATATCGGCATTATATGCTTTTCTCCTGTCGTGTGAGTTGGGTTGGTGCTTGTCGATACAATCAACTGACAGGCCGTGGAATTCATATATGGGTCCCATCCATTCAGAGTCTCTTTTTGAAAGGTAATCGTTTACAGTGACGATATGGACACCTTTGCCGGCAAGGGCATTAAGAAATACCGGAAGTGTGGCTACAACCGTTTTTCCTTCACCGGTAGCCATTTCTGCGATCTTACCCTTATGAAGTGCAACGCCTCCGATGAGTTGTACATCGTAATGAACCATATCCCAGGTGATTTCGTTACCACCGGCCATCCACTTGTTGCTCCAGATTGCCTTGTCGCCATGTATCACGATGCTCTGGCGTGTAGCAGCGAGGTCACGGTCATACTGCCGGGCTGTAACTTCGAGTGTTGCATTCTCTTTAAAACGCCTGGCTGTCTCTTTTACTACTGCAAAGGCTTTCGGGACGCACTCATCGAGTTTTTTCTCGAGTTTCTCATCAATACGCTTTTCTATTTTATCGGCCTCATTGTATAGTTCTTCTTTTCTGTCAACATCCTCTTCATGTTCGGCTCTCTCCTTTAATGCTTTTATTTCTGCCTCGTCAGGACCAATATGCTCAGCAATCTCTTTTCTGATCGCGACGGTAACATCGCGCAGCTGGTCGTTAGTAAGATTCTGAATTTTAGCATATTCCTCATGAATCAGGGTAACATAGGGGCTGATCTCCTTCATGTCGCGCTCGTACTTATTTCCCAGAAAGAGACCCAGAATATTATTAATAATGCTCATTGCGTAATGAATTTACAGTGTCTGAAATAACACGCAAAATTAGTTTATTTTTTCCGATATGGATTTAATTTTTTAAGAGGTATTTATGAGTCTCTGTACCGTCGCGGTAAAAGAGAACAATATAGTAAAGGCCTGGAGGAGATTCCGGGATATCTATATTCGTATCCCCGGAACCGGCTATTGTGCCGCTAATGATCATAATGCCGACCGAATTGTAAATACTGTATTTCACCAGACGGCCACAGTTATCTTCCGGCTGCCTGAGAGTAAGATGGCCGTTCCCGGGATTAGGAAAAAGAGATGCCCTGTTTATTGTTAAATCATTAACACTATTTATCAGAGGCCCTATAAAAAGGTCATCGATACTCCATCCCCATCCGTTTGCATAGGGATCAGAAAATAGTCTGAATCGGACAATCATTGTATCGCCACCGGAGATGTTCTGACCACCAGCAGGGAAAATAACACGATTAACCTGCATCGTTTCACTCCCGCTGAATGTGGAGTTGTTTCCGGTAACAGAGCTGTTATATGCTGTTTCCCAGGTATCGAGGCAGCGGCTGTCGTAGCCGTCAGCAAGAGAGAACCAGGTCTTTCCGAAATCGCGCGATCCTTCTGCAATGACATAATCATAGAACGATCCCCCGCCAAAGAGGGAGCCCTCTTCGCCCGGCTCTACCAGTACTATTTCAGAATAGCTGATCACCATTCCGTTTCCTTCGTAAATAACCGGTGTTCGCAGAAGTGCAACATAACCTATACTGTCGCCCGACTCTTCAGGGCTCTCATAGGGATGCCTGGTATGGAGTCCAGGACCTGTGAATCCTGTTGGTGTGGTAACCTCAAAACCTTTTGTAAGAAAATCGTTTGCTGACCCGTCAAAGCTTGTCTCATAGCTTATTACGGCATCATTAATCCTTTCAATGGGGACAGCGAACCATCCTATTCCAGGCAGTATCCTCTGGTTAGGGACGGCTGCACTGTCGCGGGCTACAATCCTGTAATAGAGTGTATCACCACCACTGACCTGCAGAGATTTAATGCTGATACCAGCTTTGAATGAATTACCTGTGCTTTCAGCAAGACCTTCACTGGCCGCGCTCCCCTCATTAATTCTGTACTCAGCATATACAGTATCAACAGCTGTATTATCTGTTACATCTGCATTGAAAATGATTGAATCTGCTGCCGAGAGGTAATACTCCTCAGGCTTATGACGGATAACAGGTCTGACCGTGTCGGTCCCGATATATACTGAGAAATGGCTATTACTGGCTGAAGGCAGCCGGTATTGCCTGAGAAAATAATCTTCGGCCACTACATAATAATCAATCCTGGTTTCGTATGAAGGAACTGTGATGATATATGAATAATGATCATCAATTCCTGCGGGTGACATAAAAACACTCTGACTGCTGTTGAAGCCGTCGTATGACCATGTAAGAACAACTTTACTTTTGTTGTAAGAAGTATCTGACCGGATCCCGGCATCAATCTTTACCAGCGAAATATTTTCTTCCGTGTCCCTGACAGGTTCATGTATCACCCTGGTATTTATCCAGCCTAAATCTCCCAGCATGGCCATAGCTATCTTTCCGGGGTCATGGATTGCTTCTCCCCTGGCTATGAAAGGTGTCATTAAGGCGTCTGAACCGGTGGCAGAAGGCTTATATGTCTCTTCGTCGAGATGTGCTATGCTTGAACCGGATTCGAATGTCGAAGGTGTGTATAACCTTGATCGTCCTCCTGACAAATAGCTTTTTAAAACAGGACCGTTGAAATAGAGCGATCCGCCTGTCAGCTGGGTTTTAAGTGCGGGAGATGGATTAGGGAACAGGAGGATGTCAGTTAGTTTTTGTCCGGAATTGTTCTCTACAAAAATATCATATATCATAGGTACCGACTCAATTCCGTATGATCCTGTTGAGGACCCGGCATAGAAACTGTCGAAAAATCCCAGGCCATGAATAAGTTCATGGAGAATCACAGTCACCAGGTCGTACCTGAGGGTAGGTGTTTTTCCATCAGTGCCCAGGTACCAGTTAGCGGTACTGTTTACGCGAAGCTCGATATCGCCATCAGAAGGATCATTAAGGTTTTTCCCGGCAATTTTTTCTGCCAGCGCGGCTGAGTAAATAGCATTGGGCTGCCATGCATCTATATCGGCTCCTGAAATATATCCTGTTGATGATGAATTGGCCAGCACTCCTGACTCTTCGATCGTTTCCCAGCTTGCAGAAACAGTTATATCAACACCATCTGGAAGAAGAGTTTCGAGTATCGCTGATGCATATTCACATGCGATGATGGCTGCTGATGGGAATCCGGAATAAATGAATTTTACGGATACCTCTTTTTTGCTGCCTGCTTTTCTAAAAAACTCTGCAGGAGGCGGAATATAAACCCTGTTCACCTTCTCACTTGCGAAAGTAGATACTGTGAACAGGGGTTTATCTGTCATTTTCTGTCCATCGGACTGAGAAAATGGCATGAAGAATAAAACAGAGAAGATCAGTATGAAATACCTGCTCATTAAGCTTTTGCGGGTCCGGCTGAAGCCGTTCTCATGCTCATGATATCTCTGTCGAACTGGTAAAGGTTATTTTTTCCACCCAGTTTCAGCTTATCTATTATTGCCTGTGCCGAAGATTCTTCTTCGACCTGCTCAGTTACAAACCACTGCAGGAAGTTATGTGTGTTGAAATCCTTCTCGGCGAGAGTAAGTGCTACTATTTCGTTGATGCTGGCAGTAACAAAATTTTCATGTTTAAGTACCTCTGTAAACATTTCCTCGACATTTTTCCAGTCGGTGGGCGGCTTTTTAAAAGCAGGAATAACAGCTTTTCCTCCTCTTTCATTTATATACTTTACAAATTTAAGCATATGCAGTTTCTCCTCTTCAGCCTGTGTATAGAGCCACTGGCCAACGCCTGCCATACCGTTAGTCTCGGCCCATGAGGCCATCGCCAGATACAGGTTCGATGAATAACCTTCGCGCTCTACCTGCCTGTTGCAGATATCTTCAACTTTCTTTTTCAACATATCATTATTTTTTAAGTGGTTTGCAGATTAACATTTTTTCATCAATCATTGTTCAATTTTCAACAGCTCTTCGATTTTAAGTATCATTTCGTTCACCGAAAATGGTTTGGAATAGATTGCATCAGCGCCAAGAGCTTTTGCAACGTTCAGGTAGCTGCCCGGGCCTGCTTTGCCTCCACCCGAAATGGCGATGATCTTTATGTCGGGCTTAATTTCCCGTAGTTTCATAATTACCTTCAACCCGTCTTCTTCCGGCATTATAAGGTCAGTAACCACGAGGTCGGTGATACCAGGTTTAAAATGTGTTATCGCATCCTTGCCGTTACCTGCCTCAAGAATAGTGTATTTTCGTCTTGCGAAAGATACTTTCAGCATCTCCCTCAGATCAGTATCATCTTCAATAATGAGTATTCCTGGCATCTAAATTCCGGGTTGTTTTTAATATTAGTCAATCTATCTTAAAGACATATGAATAGCGCTCTTTATTTCTTTCAGCGACACAGGCTTCATCAGATGCTGACATTTAATTCCCGAATTTACGAATTTTTCTTCATTAAAGTCAACCTCCGGATCATCGATCAGAATACACTGGATTGTGTTTTTCTCTGCCTTAAGAAGTCTCATGAATTCTTCAGCAGAAACAGAACCTGCATCGGTCATGTAAATTACAAGGTCGGGGCTCACATCCAGGCCCGACATCACTTTTGCCAGGTCTTTTATTACCGGGCATTTAGTAAGCTCATAACCAGCACTTTCAAGAGCAAGAGACAATATATTTGACTCATGCCTGTTACCCATAATGAAGAGTATCTTTTTCCGGGAGCCTGGTTCATTCGACGATCCGTTAGTTCCGGATGTCAGAGGAAGGTAGACATAGAAAACAGATCCTTTTCCCTTTACACTTGAGACCAGCACCTCTCCTCCTATTTCGGTTACGATCCCGTAGACCACAGATAATCCCATCCCTGAACCTTTTCCCACCTCCCTGGTGGTAAAAAACGGTTCGAAGATCCTCCTTAGCAGTGAAGGATCCATTCCCTTTCCGGTGTCTGTGATGGTTATCAGTGCATATTCATCAGCTACTATCTTCTTATCTAGCCTGGCCTGTACTTTCTTACCGCTCTGGCATGACAAGCTTACCGAGATGGTTCCCTTTTGTTCCTCAAGCGCCTGGATAGCATTGGTAAGGAGATTAAGGAAGATTCGGAAAAGCTGTGTGGGATCTGCATAGACCGGAGCATTCTTTTTTGGAATACGGCTTCGGACAGTAACATTTCCGGGTGCGGCCGATTTTATAAAACCTATTGTTTCTTTAAGAACATCATTGACTTTAACGATCACTTTTTCCTGTTCCACCTGGCGGCTGAAGGTAAGCATCTGGTTAACCAGCGAACGCGCCTTTGAAACTGCGATCTGTATTTTCTTGACTTTCTGAAATGAAGAGGACGACTTTGCCATATCTTCCTGTAACAACTCGGAATACCCTGAGATAGTCGCAAGGATATTATTGAAATCGTGGGCTAACCCTCCTGCCAGAGAGCCGATAGTTTCAAGTTTCTGTGCCTGTAAAAGCCTGTCCTCAAGCATTTGTTCAATACGCCTGAACTCTTCTTCCTTCTCAGTTGCAATTTTCTCCGACATTTTAATATCTGTAATATCGAATGTCTCTGCCAGGAGGTGAGATATCTTGCCTGAGTCAACAGTAAAAGGACGAAAAACAACTTCATAAAATCGCTGGCCGGCGCATGGTGTTGTGAAGGTGGCTTCATATTTTACAGTGTCGCCAGAGAAGCATCTGTCGATATTCTGTTTTATATGCTTTTTGAATGTCTCCTCTCCCCATACATCAGCGAGTGTCCTGCCGAGGATCGCATCTGCAACAGTTTTTTGTGACTTGCAGAACGGGATATTTACCTTTTCATAAATATAATCGCGGTTTATTATACTGATCATCGACCTTGAATTATCGATTATCTGATCAGCAAAGGACTTATCTTTTGCAAGGAAACTTATAAAATCATCATCGGGAGGAATCTTGCCAACTGCCATTTTCGTATCTCTTTGATAATAATCAGGTCAGGTCGAGGTTAAAAGTCTTTTTAAAATCCTTCAGTGCAGGGTATTTGTTCTGCAGATGGTTAAATTTCTGCTCGTCGGAATAGAGGAGATCATCCGATTCGGTCATATCCACAAGAGTCTCGATGTCGAGAGCTGTTACAATGAATCTTTTTTCGAGGAAGTTTAAGAGGCGCTGTTTGTAATTAAGAACGAACAGATCTTTCTGGGCTGCATTATTAAGGTGAATTTTAATCGTATTCACATCATCAAGTTCGGGCTGGACCGATTTGAACATGCTGATTATCCTCGGACTTTCACCCTTGATAGTGTCGGTAAATTCCTGCCAGGCAGCGGTTAATGCTTCTGCTGACAATTCAGTTTTTTCAGAAGAAGAAGCGATGTTTTCGATGCCAGGCTCCATGGCGACATCAGGTTTCACCTGTTCGGGAGGTTTATTTTCGGAAATTACATCGCGGATTGAGAAGACCTTTGATGGTTTTTCAAAGACAGGGATATGTCCTCCAGAAAGTTTCTCCGGATTTATTGCCCGGTTCTTCAGCGGTTCATCTGCGTCGCTGCTGTCATCAGGTTTTGAAGGTTGACGGATGGTTGTTTCCGCATTTTCCTTTTTTACCTGATCAGGCTTTTTTTTTTCCTGTACCGAATTTGAATCTTCGATAATCCTGCAGAGCCTGATGAGCCACAGTTCAGTATGAAGCCGTTGATTCTTGCTGCTCTTATATGTAATGTCGCAGTTGCTGCCTGCATCGAGAGCTTTGTAGAGAAAGTCGACCGGGCATTTCGCAGCCTGTTCAAGATATTTCTGCCGTACAGAAGGTGTGGCTTCCAGCAGTTTCAGTGTTGCCTGGTCCTTGCTGACCAGAAGATCGCGCAGGTGACTGTTCATCCCGGCGATAAAATTGTGTCCGTCGAAACCTTTCTCAAGCACCTCATTGAAGCTCAACAGTATCGCGGGGATATCTCCTTTGAGGGCACTCCCGACGCAGCTGAAATAGTATTCATAATCGAGGACATTCAGGTTCTCAATGACATCCCTGTATTTTATGTTTTTTCCGCAAAGGCTTACTACCTGGTCGAATATTGACAGGGCATCCCTTAGAGCGCCGTCGGCCTTCTGTGCAATAATATGAAGAGCTTCTTCCTCAGCTGTGACAGATTCTTTTTGTGCTACAAACATCAGGCGGCGTACAATATCTTCAAGCCGTATCCGGTTGAAATCAAAGATCTGGCATCGTGAAAGGATTGTAGGGATGATCTTATGCTTTTCTGTTGTCGCCAGGATAAAAATGGCATGAGAAGGAGGTTCTTCAAGAGTCTTCAGAAATGCGTTGAAGGCCGATGTGGAGAGCATGTGAACCTCGTCGATTATATAAATGCTGTATTTTCCGATCTGGGGAGGGATTCTCACCTGGTCGTTCAGGCTTCTGATATCTTCCACCTTATTGTTTGAGGCAGCATCGAGCTCATGAATATTGAATGACCTTAGTGAGTTGAATGAGAGGCACGATTCACATTTATCACATGGATCACCAGTTTCGGTAAGGTTTATGCAATTAATTGTTTTGGCAAAGATCCTTGCACAGGTTGTTTTGCCTACTCCCCGCGGGCCGCAGAAGAGATATGCCTGTGCCAGGTGCCTGTTTTTTATTGCACTTTTCAGCGTATTTGTGATCGTATCCTGTCCAACGACCATGTCGAAAGAGGCAGGGCGGTATTTTCGTGCTGAAACAATGAAGTTTTCCATAAAAAATTTCCCTCAGTATTCACGGATATGAAATACAAATATAAGTAAAAAGGATTCCACGGCGGCCGCTGTTGAAAATTATAGGCGGGAGTATTGATCAGATGAGAGGAAGATATCATTTTTCCGGTATTTTTGAGTCAATTATATTTTGAATAAAGGAAAAATGTTGTACTTTTGCGAGCCAAAATCATTAAAATTAATTAATTAAAACTATGTTGAATCAGTACGAAACCGTTTTCATTGCAACTCCCGTTTTATCTGAGAACCAGATGAAGGAAGCGGTACAAAAATTCAAGAAGGTCATCACCGACCAGGAAGGTGAGATCGTTCATGAAGAGAACTGGGGCCTGAAAAAACTGGCCTACCCTATTCAGAAGAAGTCGACAGGCTTCTATTATCTGATCGAATTCAAAGGCCCTGGAAGCCTTGTAGAGAAACTCGAAGTTCAGTATCGCCGCGATGAGAGGATCATCAGGTTCCTGACCTTCAGGATGGAAAAATTCGCTGTCGAATATGCAGAGAAGAAAAGAAGACAAAAAGAATCAGGTAAAGCAAAGGAGGAATAAGCCATGGCACAGAACGAATCAGAAATCAGATATCTTACTCCCCCGACAGTCGAGGTGAAGAAGAAAAAATACTGCCGCTTCAAGAAAAATAAGATCCGTTATATTGACTATAAAGATCCCGAATTCCTGAAGAAGTTCCTGAACGACCAGGGAAAAATTTTACCCCGCAGAATAACCGGAACATCATTGAAATATCAGAGGAAAGTGGCTAAGGCTGTTAAAAGAGCACGCCATATAGCACTTCTTCCATATGTAACTGACCTATTAAAGTAAGGAGGATCGATCATGGAAATTATTTTATTGCAGGATGTCCAGAAACTTGGACAAAAAGATGATCTGGTAAATGTAAAGGACGGCTATGGAAGAAATTATCTCATCCCCAGGGGATATGCCATCGCTGCTACACAATCGGCAAAAAAGACACATTCCGAAAACCTGAAGCAGAGAGCACACAAAGAGGAAAAGATAAAAGCTGAAGCACAGACCCTGGCAGAAAAAATGGCAGGACTTTCAATTACCGTGGGAGCCAAGACAAGCACCTCCGGAAAAATATTCGGTTCGGTAAATACTATTCAGATCGCTGAAGCTCTGAAAGAAAAAGGATTCGATATTGACCGCAAGAGCATATCACTCCCTGAAGATCAGATCAGGGAAGTAGGCAAATACAAAGCTTCCATCAGGCTTCACAGGGAAGTTAAAGTACAGGTCGACTTCGAGATTATTGCAGAATAAGCTTTTTTAGGACCCCAGTCCCTGACTGAAAAACGTCAGGGACTGCCCTCCCGCTCCGCTAAAGCTACGCGGAACAAGCCCTGAGGGGGCTCAAATCAAAAAAATATTCAAATATGTACTGAATTTAGCCCCCCTTCAGGGGTTTGGGGGGTCATTTAGCCGCAATGGTCTCTATTTCTATCAATGCACCAAGGGGTAAGCCCTTAACTGCAAATGCTGCCCTGGCAGGCTGGTGTTCAAAGTAAAACTCCCCATACACCTCATTCATAGCCTTAAAATCGGACATATCGCTGAGAAGACACGTCGACTTAACGACATGTACCAGGCTGTAGCCGGCAGCCTGCAGAATAGCATCGATATTCTTCAGCACCTGCCGGGTCTGTTCCTTAATATCCCCTTCAATCATCTTCCCTGTTTTCGGGTCGATAGGAATCTGGCCGGAAATATACAGTGTGTTATTTATCTCAACAGCCTGGCTGTAAGGGCCTATGGCAGCGGGTGCATTGGGTGTGGAAATTATCTTTTTCATGGCAGACGAAGTTAGTAATTATCGTGATAATCTTTTCTTCTTTCATATTTAAGATCCTGGAGAACAGAGGCATTTACCCTGATAGCAAATTCCCACATTTTCATGTTCCCGTTTGGCACCCAGTTAAAGCTCATGTTCCAGCAATGCAGGTCGCGCGTAAAAGAGAGTTGTGTCATCGTTATCTCTCCCGCCCTGAAATCGTAACCCGTACTATAAGTGATATTCATCTTTTTTGTGAGCTGCAGATTTCCCCTCACGGTCAGAGCCTGTGAAATTGTTGCCGTGTTATAAGGCTTTATATAGGTCAGTGAATAACTTATATCCATAGTCCAGGGAGCATCGAATTTCATATATCCGAATTCATCAAAGGCATCTTCACCGGCAGCCTTTCCTACAGGAGATACAATACCATCGGGTTCACCATCAATCCCTGTCCTCTGAGCAGGTGCCGGTGTGCTCTTCTTCTTTTTCATGCCGTTAATCAGGTCGCTGACGCTGAAATCGAGACTTACACCAGTGTTGTTAAGCCTCATAAGCTTTCCGGTCTCCGCCATATAGAATTTTCCTGTCTGCCTGCCCTGGCTGTTCAGTGCATAAAGAGAGAAATTGGCATTTCCGGAGATGTGCAGGGTTTTGAAGAGAGTTGTTCGCATGACCATCGAGACAGGCGCCCAGTTAAGTGAATCGGCAAAAATGTTATATGATGTTGAGATGCCGAAATTATCTATCAGGCTGATCTTCTTTGCTTTCCCCGTGGTGTCATTCCGTTCAAAGACCTTTGCCTCCAGAATATTTGTAAGGCTCAGGCTTACATTGCCGTTTTTCCTCGACAGGGAGGGTGTACCATATATATTACCGTCATAAATAGAATAATTCTGGGTACGCAATCCTGTGGAGTCGAGCTGAACCTGCCTGTACATCTTAGAACTCAGCTGACTGAAAGAAGGTATGAAGCTGAAGCTTACCGAGGGTTTCATGACATGACGTATTGCATCGACCCTTGAATTGGGATTGGTAAAGTCGTATGTCCCGAAAATCTGTGGACTGTAGCCGGCACTGATAGAAGGATTAAGAGACTGGCCGTAGAAAGTGCCCCTGAGGGTATCATACATAACTTTGTTCAGGTCGGGATCCCAGCGGCGTTCTACTTTCTGGGTATAAAGCACCCCTCTGTACGATAATGAGGGAGAGATAGAAAAGTTCCTGAACGGCCTGATCTGGAAGCTCAGTGGAGCCTCATGCTGGAAACCGCTTCTCATCCTGCTCCACATCTCATTTGTAAAAAGGAGGCTGTCGTATGTGCTTATCTGATTATCGAGGCTGGCAGTATACTGGAACGACAGTTCCTGCCACCATTTTGTCGGCCCCGCCTGCTTTTTGCTTTTAAGCGGGTATATCCTCGAGGCGCTCAGGCTCATCTTGGGAAGATTCAGGCTCACGGTCTTGTTCCTGACGTTCTGGCTGTGGTTCATGCTTGCCGAGAAATTAAAAGGGGTGCCTTCCCACGTTTTCGAGTAGCTGATGCTCGACTGTCTCTGTGTGGTTATGTGATCGTTAAGGTTATAGCTGTTGTTCCTGTCATATTCTGCGGAGCTCATATTTACACTGGCAGAAAATCTTGACCCGGGCCTTGCCTTCGCATCCTGGGCAAATGTCCAGCCCAGGCTGTAGTTTCGTGAAGAAGATTCATCGGGAAGGCCCTTATGTCCCGAGATATTCTTTGCATAGCTGAAAGAAAGATTTCCCCTGTATCTATACCTTTTATTATATGAGGTCACGGCATTTGCCAGCCATGATCCATTGGTGAAGATGCTTCCGGTGACTGACAGGTCGAAGTAATCGTTGATAGCAAAATAGTATCCTCCGTCGGTCAGTGCATAACCCCTGGCCGCTTCATAGTGGACTTTAGGTATCCTTATCCCTGAGGCTGCTTTTTTTGTCTGAATGGGAAAATATCCGAAAGGAAGGAAAAGCGGCAGAGGAATCCCTTCGAGAACCAGGTTTCCGGGTCCCGAAACGATCCTTTTACCGGGATAGAGCTTAGCCCTCTTCAGGTTTATATAGAAGTGTGGCGTATCGAGTTCACAGGTCGAATAGGTATTTTTATAAATATTTGAAGTACCATCATCAAGGAGCTTGGTTACCCTGCTGTGCAGGAATCCCTCGTCCTGTTCGGTGATAATGTTCTTGACTATCGCCTGTTTAGTCTTGAAATTGTACCTGAGGGTATCTGATTTAAATTCTTCAGAACCCGATTTAAAAGCTGGTTTTCCGGTTATCGTTCCCAGTGAATCACGTATTCCTACAGCATACACCTCGTTTGTCTGCATGTTAAAAACTATCGAGTCGGCTTTAATCTCAATATCTCCATAGGTGACAACTCCGTTTTTAACAATGGTTGCCGTTTTATTAACAAGGTCGTTTTTTATGAAGCCTCCCGGCGCGCTGTAAATAACCTGCTTGTCAATAGCATCTTTTGATAAAGGCTTCAGGCCGGCCATGGTATCAGGCTTCGCGAGACTATTGCTTATGAGAACTGTATCAGGAAAAATTTCTTCTTCCTGCGAAAGCAGTAAGAGCGAATTGAGCATCACGAGGAACACTACAACTAACCGCTTTTCTGAAATAGAATACAATTTATGCTATTTTTGTATAGTTTTTGTGATTTCGGATGTCAGCGGCAAAACTATTAAAAAAACGCGAACATAAGATGTGCACCGGACTTAAAAACGGCAAAATGGATACCATTTATATATATGGTATTGCGATGTTGTTGTTATTTAACATTTCTTTAAAAGTTAATGCATCAGAAACCGGACCAAAAACCGACGGGAAGTGGGTTATTGTCATTGATCCCGGTCATGGAGGCAGGGATCCCGGGGCATTGGGCAGCATAAGCAGGGAGAAGAACATAAATCTTGCAATTGCCCAGAAAACAGCAGCATATATCCGCGATAATATCAGGGATTCAAAAGTCATCCTGACCAGAGACAAGGATATAACTGTCGATCTGCTTGAACGGCCTAAGATTGCGAACAGGAACAATGCAGATCTGTTTATCTCGATACATACAAACTGGGCAGGGTCGAAGAGTGTGACTGGTGCGGAGACGTGGGTAATGGGGCTTGCATCGAGTGATGAGAACCTGCAGGTTGCAATGAAGGAAAACGAGGTAATACTTCTTGAAGATGATTATTCAACAAAATACCAGGGCTTCGATCCGAAATCGGCCGAGTCATATATTATATTTACCCTTACGCAGAACATTTACCAGAAACAGAGCATCGACCTGGCAGTGAAAATCCAGAAACAATTTACTGACCGCGTTGGCAGGAAAGACAGGGGTGTCAAGCAGGCTGGATTCTGGGTATTATACAACACGACGATGCCCAGCGTGCTCGTCGAGACAGGGTTCATTACCAGCCCGGCCGAAGAGAAATACCTGAATTCACCGGAAGGTCAGGACTATATGGCCTCGGCAATTTACAGGGCCTGCAGGGATTATCTCGAAGAGATATCGGAACGGAGCAGTATTAAGATTGATCAGGCTGCTGAGACGACTGCTGTCAAAGCTGTAAATAACAATATTACTGTGGTTGATGAAGTCCTTTTTATGGTTCAGGTTGCTGCAGCATCGGCAGGTACAGAAATCAAGCCTGAGAATTTTAAAGGGCTTACAGATATTGAAGAGGTGAACACCGGAGACCGTTTTCGTTATGTGAGCGGAAAATTCAAGGATTATTCCGATGCTGTTAAACACAGGAAAAAACTGGAGGCGATATATCCCGATGCATTTGTGATAGCAGTAAAAGACAACAAAATATTACCTTTGTCGCAGGCGCTTGAACAAAAACGCCGGAAGTAAAATAACAGAAGATGAAGATCTCAAACGAAGTAAAAGTAGGCGCAGTGGCGCTTGTTACATTAATTGTTTTTATCTGGCTTTTCAATTTCCTCAAAGGGAAGGATTATTTCAAGCGAACAGCAAACTATTATGCAGTGTACGACAATGTTGGAGGGCTTGCTGAATCGAGCCCTGTTGAGATCAACGGCTTTAAAGTAGGCGTTGTCCAGTCCATACGCCTTCTCAACCCTACCAGCGGTAAGCTTCTTGTTGTGTATTCGGTGAGCAAAGATTTCAAGCTTCCTGTAAACAGCGTTGCAGAGATACTTCCGGTTTCGGTGATAGCGGGGATGAAAGTTCAGTTTCTCTTTGGTGAAGGCCCGGGTTACTATTCCGACGGAGATACCATCCCTGGCAAGCTTTCTGAATCGCTGCTGACAACACTTGATGATGTTATTGATCCAATAAAGGAAAAAGTACTTGGCATGGTAACTGTTCTGGATTCCGTTATCGTAGCTATCAATGATATCGTTGATCCGGAATTCAGGGATAACCTGAAAGGTACAATGGCTAATCTCGATAACAGCACCGGGAGCCTGAGCAGGGTGCTCGGATCGAAGGAGAAAGAGCTTAAGGAGACTCTCGACAATATTTCGAAATTCTCCGGCATGCTGTCAGAAAACACAATAAAACTGAACAATACATTCAGCAACCTCGAGGCTGTCTCTGATACACTTGCAGCTGCCGATCTCTACAATTCTGTCAGCAACCTGAAAGCAAGCCTCGAGAAAGCATCCCTGCTTCTCGAAAATCTGAATGACGGAAAAGGAAGTGCAGGCCAGTTACTAACTAATGATTCACTCTACATCAATCTAAATAACAGCCTTGCCAGTCTTAATCTTCTTCTCGAAGATGTAAAAAGCAATCCGAAGAGGTACGTTCACTTTTCTTTGTTCGGCAAAAAAAATATTCCTGCTGAATAGTTTTAGTTCATAAAATTCAGTGTATCTTGTTCTTGAAAAAGAAAAGAAAACCGATATCAAAATAATACTCGTTTTCCAACCTCCCTGTTGAATTTTGAGTAAGAGCCCATAATGAATTGTAACACACACAGAAACCGAGCTTACATATTGTAACTAATTGATTATCAATATATTATAAAGTTATAAATTTTTCTTTAGTCTAAGTTGTTGATGTTTAAAAACATAGAATAAAATTGAATTAATCAAGTAAAAAAACTTTTTTTTATAAGATTTTTTTTTACAAATATTGCTACAGTAATCAGCATAAAACGTACCTTTAAAAAAATAACCAACCTAAATGAACAAAACACATCATGACGTATGGAATAACTGTCTGCAAATAATACGCGACATAATTCCATCTGTCAGCTATAAGACGTGGTTTGAACCTATCATCCCGCTGAAACTTGATAACAATGTGCTTACAATCCAGGTACCCAGCCCTTTCTTTTATGAGTACCTCGAGGAGCAATACATTGATATTCTCAGGAAAACCCTGAGACGGGAAATAGGCGCCGACGCTAAGCTGGAATATAACGTCGTGATGGAGAATGCAAACTACTCCGACGGCAAACCGTATACCGTTAAATACCCTTCAAGAAATAAAACTGATCTTCACAACAAGCCGGTGCAGGTTCCTCTCGAAGTTGCACAACATGAAATTAAAAATCCTTTTATCATTCCCGGGATCAAGAAGATCCACTTCGATCCAAAACTCAATCCCGACTATAACTTTAATAACTTCGTGGAAGGTGAATGCAACAGGCTGGCACGGTCTGCAGGTATTGCAGTAGGCAACAACCCCGGTGGCACCGCATTCAACCCTCTGATGATATATGGCGACTCAGGCCTCGGAAAAACACACCTTGCACAGGCAATAGGTATTCTCGTCAAGGAAAAACATCCCGACAAGATCGTTCTATATGTCAATGCCAATAAATTCCAGACACAGTTCGTGGAGTCGGTACGCAACAACAACAAAAACGATTTCCTTCACTTCTACCAGATGATCGACGTTCTTATCCTCGACGATGTTCATGAATTTGCAGGAAAAGAAAAGACACAGGATACTTTCTTCCATATCTTCAATCATCTTCACCAGTCAGGCAAACAACTGATCCTTACCTGCGACAAACCTCCGGTTGACCTGCAGGGAATGGAACAGAGGCTCCTGTCGAGGTTCAAATGGGGCCTGCAGGCCGACTTGCAGCGACCCGATTTCGAAACACGCCTCTCCATACTTAAGAAAAAAGCTTATAACGACGGAATAGAACTTCCGGAAGATATTTTTGAATTCCTTGCCGCAAATATCTCAAATAATATAAGGGAACTCGAAGCGGTGCTCATATCATTGTACGCACAATCAACACTTAACAGGAAAGAGATCACTCTCGACCTCGCAAGAATGATGGTAGAGAAACTCATCAGCACAGCAAGGAAAGAGATAACCATAGAGTATATCCAGAAAATTGTCTGCGAATATTACAAGATCCCCATCGATCTTATCCAGGGTAAAACACGAAAGAGAGAAATAGTACAGGCACGCCAGGTATCAATGTATTTTTCAAAAAGCCTTACAAAAGCATCACTGGCAAGCATCGGCTCCCACATAGGAGGTAAAGATCATGCTACGGTACTGCATGCCTGCAAGACTGTGAATAACCTGATCGATACCGATAAGCATTTCAGAAACCAGATTACCGAAATAGAAAAGAAACTGAAGGTTTGATCTTTATTTCTTTCCCCTGAAGTTTTTCGTATCGATATCCTTTACACACCTGAACCCTACGGTTTCGCTTCTGTCGTAACCAGGTGATACAAGCAGCATGATCTGTGTCTTGTCGAGTGGCTGAGGGCCGCCGCGAAGATACCACCAGCTCGATTCCGGCTTATAAAAACTGCCCCCGCGGATTATGCTGAAATAGTTATTACCATTGAAATACATATCGCCAGTCATCTGCCACACGTTACCCACCATGTCCAACACGCCAAACGGACTCTGTCCCTTTGAGAATGCATCGACGGGTGTGGGCCTGCCGAAAGCATTATTGCAATATGTTCCGTGAAACTCGTTTCCCCATGGCCAGGTACGATTGTCGGTTCCCTGGGCTGCCAGCTGCCATTCCGCCTGCGTGGGCAGCCTCTTCCCTGCCCATTTGGCGTATGCCTTCATATCCTCGAGGCTTAGATACACAACCGGATATTTATCCTGTCCCTGCCTGAAGGTCCCTGAAGACCAGTGACGCAGATAACGTGTTGTGTCAGAAGGAACATAACCGGAGCTGACCAGGAACTCATAATATTGTGCATTTGTCACAGGAAACCTGTCGATCAGAAAACTGTCGATCCTTACCGCCTGGTCGCTGACAGCCGGATATCTGATGAACTCCTCATATTCGACAGCAGAAACAGAATATGAGAAATCCGCAGCAGGTACAAGAAGCATGCCTGAAGGAACATTTACCGCCCGCTCACTAGGCACACTCCTGCTGACCAGCCATGGCTTCCCTCCCCTGTGGATCAGAACGCCTTCGTCTTTCAGGATTTTCCCTTCAAGAAGCTGTATAACAATTTTCCCTTCATAATAACCGAAGAGATCTGTTATTCTCATAACAGTATCATTAACTATCCTGAACTCTTTACCCGACGAACTGTAGGAGGGCGACCCCTTCCATATTTTTACTTTTCCTGTTCCCGGAGCCTTTATCCTTATTGAGTCGCCTTTCAGTTCAGGTTGAAGGATATCGGGAAATCCGGCGATGCACTCAACCGATCCTTCCCTTCGTGTACCTTCCCAGGCAGGCAGCCAGCCTTCTGTTCTGACAGGCAAAAAGAGCTTTCCGTTAACATTTTCCGGTATTATGTTTTCATGATTCCAGAGCGAAACATAATGAACTCCACTGATTTCCTGAACCGGAAAAAGATTTCCGCTGAATCCCTCCTGTTTCATACTGAGCACAGTATAAATAGTTTTTGACCCTGAGCTCCACCTGTTAACGAAAATTCTGTCTGCAGCAGTTTCAAGCAGAGGTGTCCAGTTCTTATCGAGGAATGCATCATTATTCTGCCTTAGGATAAATGTTGTCTGCGCCAGGTATTGCCTGTCTGCCTCAAAGTCTTCATTTCTTCCGCCCGGCCGGCCCATGTGAAGCTCTGTTCCGTATCCGTTGAAGAAAGAGATTGCGATCTCGCGGTGAATAATATCTTCACCGGCATCGCAAACCCTGAATATTGCATTATCAGGCTTTATAAGCTTGTTAAGATTAAGTTCCGGGCTCTTGAAAATTGCATTATGAACACGGCCGGTGATTATGCCCGGCATATCCTTTGGAAGGGCCATGGCTTCGGAATACATCACAACACCTTTCCTGACACTGTCGGCTGCTGACCGCAGTTCCCCGGTAGTACTCCCGTAAGTATCGAGTACAACACCATCGGCTTCTGTTTCACTGATCATCCTTGCAAGTCCTTTCAGATGATCTTCCTTCCTGGTACTGTTATCCCATGGATTGTACGCAATAAAGAACCTGGTTCCATAGGGACGCGACATCCTTGAGAAATTTCTCAGCTGCCCGGTACCTCCGGGAAGATCGCTGTAAAGGTCCCACTGGTTTCGCTGGTCGAGGCCCAGCCTGGGCCAGGTAGGCCACAAAATAAAAGCATCGATGGCGCCAAAGGTTTCGATCTGCTTCTTAAGAAATTCACCATAGTTGTACCTTCCTGTAAAGCGGTCATAAAATTCCCTGTCCCAGGCCATCTGCAACACCATAATGTAACTCTCCCTTATCCATGCCAGGTCGCTGCGTTCATAGAGTGAATTATCGAAGTTCACCAGGTCGTAGAGATATTTATCCCTGAACATTACTTTCAGGCCATTCTGCCATTCACCGGTGAAGGCTGCAGCATGGATTTGATAACTGACATCAGCGCCTGGAGGAAGGATTGTTTCATAACGCCGCTTCACTCCTCCTCCTGTTTTTGTCCTCCGCGCTACAGAGCATACCGATCGTGAGGCGTCGGCTTTAAAGGATGAGTATCCCATCTCCCAGGCATTATCGGGAAGGATAACTCTCACGGGGCTGTACCCCGGACGGAAAAGGCATGCACGTGCCAGGTCGGAAGGTCCGTATCCTGTTATATATACCGATGAAGTATTTTCACCAAACGGGACTACATTTGAAAGAACAAGTGTATCCCTTCCTGCGTTTCTGAAGTTCACCTCACAGTTCCATTCTGTGGCATCAGATGAAGAGGTTCTGTATATGATCTCGAGTCCGCCCGTAAAATTCTGTCTGTAGCTTCCATCGCCAAAGAAGCACTCTGTACCGGTTGAGTTGTAAAGTAAACCATTGAGAACAAAGCTTATCAATGGCCTGGGCTGTTCTGAACGAACAATTGAACTGTCGGTGAGAGTAAAACCTGTAACTACAAGATTTTTACCTGTTTCGATTGTGGCACCTGCTAATTCCTGAGAATATATATTGCCGGCCGGCAGCAGGAGGAAGAACAGAATCAGGCTTCCCAATGATCTTATCCGCATTTCGAAACTCTTTTTTTATGCAATATATAATTTTAGCAGGCACTAAAAAAATTGTTAATCCGTTTTAATGCTATGATAATGGGTATGACCGAAATGTTTTGTATTAATGTATAAATTTCATAACTTTATCGTAATCACTGAAGGCTGAAGCCAGATGTCCAGGATCTCGAAAATAGCGCAATACGGATTGATTCTACTTCTCCTTGCTATCATGGGAGGATGTGCCTCGTCGGGTAAAACAAGCAGAAGCGACTGGGAGAAGAAGAGGCGATCGGCTGCCAGGACAAATACTGCGGGGATGGGAAGGAATAAGTTTTTTTATTCTACCAATTACCAGAAAAGGCTTCAGCAGAACTATCGTAAGAAAAGATAGTTTACCACTTACTCGTCACATTCAAAACTCATTCCGTCGTATGCCAGCACAATTCCCTGCGGAAGCTCCTGGTTTACAATGCTGTGCAATCCCATCTGGTGGCTGATGTGTGTTATGAATGCTTTACGGGGAGATATCTCCCTTGTAAAATCGATAGCCTCCCGCAGGCTGAAATGTGATATATGCTTTTCCTTTCTCAGGGCATTTATGACAAGGTATTTTACCCCGAAAAGTTTCTCCTTTGAAAGTTCAGGAATATAATTGGCGTCTGTTATATAGGCAAAGTTGCCAATCCTGAAGCCCAGTATCTCAAGGTTCATGTGGTGTACGCGTACCGGGATCACGTTCAATCCTTTAACCCTGAATGAATAATCAGGGATATCATTCAGGCGCATCTTAGGAATTCCCGGATACTTGTTTTCGGAAAAGACATAAGAGAATTCCCTTTTAATGGCTTTCTGCACTCGCTCTTCGGCAAAGATGTCGATGGCGTCCTGGCTTTTATAATTAAAGGCTCTCACATCGTCCATTCCGGCAATATGGTCCTTATGTTCATGTGTTATCAGAATTGCATCCAGCTTTTTCACCTTTGCCCGCAGCATCTGCTGCCTGAAATCAGGACCTGCGTCAAAAAGGAGAGTCAGGTTGCCTGTTTCAAGAAGAAGCGATGTCCGGAGCCTCTCATCATGAGGATCTCCGGAAAGGCAAACAGGGCATTCGCAAGCAATGACCGGAACGCCCTGGGAGGTGCCGGTACCAAGAAATGTTATTTTCAAACGGTCTGTTTTTCACAACAAACCTATATTAAAAAACAATAACAGGCAACTGGATAAAGATTTTTATCGAAACTTTATTTGCTATATTTGATTAAAACCTTATTGCCGTGAAAGGGCGTTTATATCTGATACCTGTGACCCTCGGTGGTGACGATTACTCTGAAGTAATACCTGAGAAGGTAGCCGGAATAACGAGAGGTCTGCGCTATTTCGTTGTTGAAGAGATCAGGAGTGCCAGGAGGTTCCTCAGGCAGATCGACAGGACATTCCCCATTGATGCCTCTGTTTTCTTCGAGTTGAATGAACATACCGACGAAAGTGAAATAGGCAGGTTTCTTGAGCCTCTCGTAAAAGGCCACGACATAGGCCTTATGAGTGAAGCTGGTCTTCCGGGGATAGCCGATCCGGGATCAAAGCTCATCGCCCTGGCTCACCGGAAGAAGATCCGCGTCACACCCCTGTCGGGTCCGTCATCAATTATCATGACCTTAATATCGTCAGGTTTTAATGGTCAGAATTTCACCTTCAACGGGTATCTTCCTGTGAAGAATGATGAAAGAACAGCAAGGATCAGGGAGATCGAAAAGAAGGCCAGGGAGGGTTTTTCGCAGATCTTCATCGAAACACCTTACCGGAACCAGCAGCTGGCCGGAGCAATCCTTTCAGTCTGCAGCAACGATACAATGCTGTGTATAGCTTCCGACCTAACAATGGCCGGGGAATCCATTGTGTCGATGTCTGTCGGTGAGTGGAAAAAGAATCCACCACAGCTTAAAGGAAAACTGGCGGTATTTGTTCTTCAATAGGGATTGTCATTTCTGGCCGGCACCTGTCACCTTTATATCATAGACCAGTACGGCACGGGGTGGAATCTTTTTCCCGTCGCCCGGGATACCCCATCCCAGGAAAGGAGGAATAATGAACAGCGCCTCGGCACCCGGCTTAAGTAGTCGTAATCCCTGGTCGAGCCCCGGTTCAATACCGGATCTCCCAACGATCACTTCTTTGGGTCCCAGATCCTTTGATGAATAACATTCTGTTCCGTCGAGTGTGGTACACTCATATTCCATTATAAGCCTGTCGTTGTCGGTAAAATTTCTTCCTGTACCCTCCGATCGAATCATATACCAAAGCCCTGACTGGGTTACCGTCATCGTCAGTCCTCTCCTCTCTGCATAGTTTTCGATCCTTTCCCTGTCTTTAGCCACCATGTAACGGTTCAGTTCAGCCAGTTCATTTAATCCTGGCTTCCTGGGATTATTATCGTCATGCGATTTCCGGTTGCAGGAGCCGGCAGACATCACCAAAACGATTATAATGACGGACAGGGATCTCATGGTCATTCTGCAGGGTTGAGCCTGTTAAAATTTTCCTTCAGAACTTTAAGAAAGTAGTTTATAGTGTTTTCAAGAGTGTCGGGGTATTCACCACCTGAAGCATTCAGATGTCCTCCGCCATAAAAAAATTCTGAAGCAAACAGGTTGGAAGGAAATGAGCCTTTTGACCTGAATGAGAGCTTTACAAATCCATCTTTTTCAATAAACAGGACAGAAAAATGAATACCGCTTATGGAAAGAGGCATATTTACAAAGCCCTCGGTGTCGCCCTTGACATAATCGAACGATGCCAGTTCAGCCTTTGAAAGGGAAATGTAGGCAGTCTGGTATTCAGGCAGGACAACCATTTTCTGGTACATTGAGTAACCGAGCAGTCTCATTCTTCCTGCGGAGAAGTTATTATAAATCAGGTTCTGGATACGATCCTTTTCGATGCCTGTTTCGAGCAGATCGGCGACGATCCTGAATGTGCTGCCGGAGAAGTTTCCGTGGTCGAAGTTGCCGGTATCAGTTATGATCCCTACATATAGTGCTTCGGCATAGGCCCTGCTGATGAATGGTCCGGCGTTAATGCCGCTAACAACTTTATAGACGATTTCTGATGTGGAGCATGCTGTCGGATCTGAAATGAGTATATCAGAAAAGCTGACAGGATTCAGGTGATGGTCTATAATTACTTTTTTTGCTTCGGATGCAATTACCAGCTTTTCTGCCTCACCCAGCCGGTTCGACTGGTTAAAATCGAGCATTATGATGAGGTCAGATTTTTGAATCAGCTCCCGGCACTTATCCCTCTGGCGGATGAAGATATGTATCTTGTCGGCGCCATCCATCCATTTCAGGAATTCCTGAAGGTTATTCGGAGCCATCATAGCTGCTTCTTTTCCTCTTGAAAGAAGGTAATGGTATAGTGCCAGCTGTGCCCCTATTGCATCACCGTCGGGATTGATATGGCTGATCAGCAATATATTATCAGAATCCTCAATAAGATTCTTCAATTCTTTTATATCTTTGAGCGCTTCAGTCACAAAATTTGATTTTAAGGGTTGTCAAAGATAAGCAATATTCCTGAAGAGAATTCCCGGGAATGCTTATACAAAAATATCAGATATGAACGGAAACATAACATTTTCGATAATCAAGCCAAATGCAGTAAGGACAGGAAAAGCAGGCCCGATACTTGCCATGATCAATGAAGCCGGTTTTGAGATATCCGCCATGAAGCTGGTAAAGATGACTCCTGAGCAGGCTGAGGTCTTTTATGATGTCCACAAGGGGAAGCCTTTTTTTGAAAGCCTTGTTGAGTTTATGACATCCGGGCCTGTTTTTGTTATGATCCTCAGGCACGAGAATGCAGTGGAAGAATTCAGGAAGCTTATCGGGGCCACTGACCCTGCCAAAGCAGAACCCGGAACCATACGAAAACTTTTTGCCGTGTCGGTTCAGATGAATGCGGTTCATGGTTCCGACAGCGATGAGAATGCCTTACGTGAAGCTGCCTTCTTCTTCTCCGGATTTGAAAGATTCTGAAAACAAAATGTAACTAACCTGCTAAACCTTTTCTCCTGTGATGTGTTATTACCATCGCAGGATTCAATGTGTATATGAGCAAAACTACTCTCCCCATTTCTTCTGACAGAAAAAGACTGGAAAAATATTCATCGGCATTCACACTCTCCGATATGGAGATCTTCATCTTCCCCGATCTTTTTTATCCGCTGGTGCTGGCAAACATAATGTCGCCGGTTATATGGTCATGGAGAGATGATCCATGGTTTGCAGGAATTGAAAAAAAAGGATTCACCTGGAAGGCCAACAGGATCAAGCAATATATTATTCAGAATTACATTTTTAACCTCGACCTGTCGACCTGGGGTCTGACTAACAAAGGCAGGGAGATTGACCGGTTTAAGGATTTCTTTGACATAGAGATGCTCCGGAAGTCGAATGCACTTTTCGGTTATGAGGGCGACAAGTACTATTTCGACATCGACATCAGGAAGCATTTCGGTCTCGACAAATATGATTCTGATGTAATTCCCTACTGGAAAACAGAGACTGTTGAAGCCATGACGGCGTTCAGGTACAGGGAGAATTTCACCACCGGAGCAGGAGAATGTGTGTCTCTCTCGGCATTATATGCTGCAGCAATGTTTGTTGTAGGACGTGTACCTCTTGAAAAGATATTCCTGATAGCTACTCCGCTTCATTCACAGAATTTCATTCTTGAAAAGGAGGGCCTTATAACAAATAACAGGCGCATTGTTACAAAAAACATGTGGTTCAATGGCACCTCCCTGTCAGAGAAGGCCAGAAGGGCGCTGGAGAATGAGAAGGTAACCATCGTGTCGCATATTTCGGGTTATATACATACGATATATGATGAGGCCACTATCAGCAAAAAGGATTATGATCATTTTTCAGCTAAGCTAAGGGATTTTCTGACGACAGATCTTACAAGCCTGATATTCATTAACTTCCTGAGGTTTAAATCGAAATACAAGAATCTCTTTCAGTTTGAATGTGAATGTTCGGGAAAGAAAAGGTATATCGCCCTCGACAAGCTCTTTGAATATGAGCATATTACAAAGTTTAATGTTTCAGCCGAGACGAGGCCTCAGCTCATAAAAGAAATTGAAGGTGAAGAGTTTCATTTAAGTCCTCTGCAGGGGAAGATGCTGCTCAATGAGGTTGAAGATATTATTGACAGGAACAAGGGAAAAAGTCTTGAGGAGCTTCAGCGTATCCTGTTAGCCCATAACGGACCGATACCTGCTGACACGATCAGGGAGATGTTCAGCGATCTCGGTAAATTCATATCTATTGATCCTGAGCTTCCCGCCAGTGATAAATTGTATAAGGAGGAGATTGTGCCATCGATACCTGTAACAGCCGGCAGGAAAGAGATAATCGACATCATCACAGGATCATCGGCAGAGTCGGAGCTTTCCCTTCTAACCTTATATGTTTACAGGCAGATGGACATTATCGACTGGGAGCCGTATATTAAAGCTGCAGTGGAAAGAAATCCTGTATGCCTTAACGACCTGGCCGGCAATGAGATCCACGATGTTTATAAGATCATTTTAACTCTGCCTGACCAGTCGATTTATGATTCGTGCCGGTTGGCGCTTCCTGACGAGGTTTGGAATTTCAGAAGAGGCGATGGTATTGAAAAGGCATTTCTCCTGGCCAATTATCTCATAAGCTGTGACAACGATGCCATGATAACCGTCGACATAGACAAACAGGATGTGAGCCTTAAATACAATGATCAGACTTACAGATTCGAATCAACTAAGGATTTAAGGAAGGTGATTAAAATACAGAAAGGCCTATTTTAATACAATTTCCCTGATCACTTCAGTTCCTGCCTTCGCGTTAATCTTCTCCTTTAGCGCCTGCCTGAGCATGAGCAGTTCGTTTCTTACTACTGATGAGTTAAGATGAACATACAAAACTCCTTCTCTGATATATATCTTCGACGTTCTCGAAGCAATAGCCTTGCCTACTATCTCTTCCCACGAGTTGATCACCCCTGTCTCACTCAGCTTCCCTTCAAGGTGCATTTCCTTTAAATAGTCCTGAATGGCTTCGGCCAGCGTTATGGTTTTACTTCTCCTCATTTACCTGAAACTCCATTCTGAATAACTTCATCAATAGCATTATTACTTATCCTGAAGAGCCGGTAATCGGTATTGTGCGAAGAGAGTATCTCGTGGAGCCTGCTCTGGTGCGTATCGGTAATGAATATCTGTCCGAACCGTTTACTACCGACAAGTTTTATGATCTGCTCCACCCTGTCTGCATCGAACTTGTCAAAGATATCGTCGAGAAGCAATATCGGAGATATGCCTGATTTCCGCTTTATATATTCGAATTTTGCCAGTTTCATGGCTACCAGATATGACTTCTGCTGTCCCTGCGATCCGAGTGTCTTTACAGGAAAACCATCCATCTCAAGGATAAGATCATCTTTATGTATCCCAATAGTAGTATACTCCAGGAAACGATCCCTGGCGACTGTATTCTCAAGCGCTTCAGCAAAGTCACCCTCTGAAAGATGAGACCTGTAGGACAGCTTAACCTGTTCTTTACCGGAACAGATCATCGAGTAGTTCTCCTGGAAAACAGGAATAAGCTCATTAACAAGGCTTTTTCTTTCATAATAAACATAGGTGCCATATTTCACGAGCTGGGAATTCCACATCACTAATTCTTCATTATCAAACTTACCGGTAAGCCTGAAGTTTTTGAGAAGCTTGTTTCTGTGCTGCAGGGCTTTGCCATACTTAAGGGCCGAATCGAGATATTCTGCATTATACTGGCTGATGATCTTATTCATGAACCGGCGTCTCTCCTCACTACCCTCTGCAATCAGGGCGCTGTCGGCCGGCGATATCATAACAACAGGATATCTTCCTACATGGTCCGACAGTTTCTGATACTCTTTGCTGTTCTTTTTCAGGACTTTCTGTTTCTGCTTCTGAAAGGCACAGTAGATCTGATCCTCTTCACCATTACTGTCAAATACGCCATTTATAATAAAATAATCTTCTCCATGCCTTATGCTAACACTGTCTATACTATTGAAGAAGCTCTTGGTAAGCGATAAATAATGAACAGCATCGAGGATATTAGTCTTCCCTACTCCGTTATTTCCAACAAAGCAGTTTATCCTCGGAGAAAATTCCAGGTCAGTGCTGTCGTAGTTCTTAAAATTTGTAAGGGTCAGTTTTTTGAGAAACATAATTTAGGGTGCAATGGTACAATGGTACAATGGTGTAATGGTAATGGCGAATTTAAAAAAAGAATCAGTTTCCAGGCGGGGACAGGCCGGTTAAAAATGAGTAATATATTCCCGGTTGCGAGAGGCGGTAAATTAAAATTTAATCTTAATACATTTATTTATTTTAAAATAAGCTGAAAAAAACTACTTTTGCGGTGGTAATTTTTGAAGATAA
>ERZ1645192.302-NODE-302-length-39371-cov-43.427739_pt1 | contig 39371 bp, 43 predicted proteins | sample MGYA00575354_ERZ1645192 | MGnify/ENA primary metagenome ERZ1645192 (study PRJEB40844, sample SAMN11349763) | freshwater sediment metagenome | isolation source: river sediment | host: Sediment | place: India: Faizupur Khadar , New Delhi | collected 2017-02-21 ...
GCGGGGGGATGCGGGCGGAAAAGGTCAGAACCCGGGGGAGATCTCCCGGAGGAAGGGCAGCTCGCCGTCTTTCTTCGAGAGCACGGGCGAGTCGACGGGCCAGGCGATGTTCAGGCCGGGGTCGTCCCAGCGGATGCCCCCGTCCGAGGCGGGGTGGTAGGGGGCGTCGACCTTGTACAGCACGTGGGTGTTTTCCACGAGGGTGCAGAACCCGTGGGCGAAGCCCCGGGGCACGTAGAGCATCCGGAGGGGCGAGCTCGAGAGCTCGACGCCGACCCATGTGCCGCAGGTCGAAGACCCCGCGCGCAGGTCCACGATGACGTCGAAGACGGCGCCGCTCACGACCATCACCAGCTTGGCCTGGGCATGGGGGGGGTACTGGAAATGCAGGCCCCGGATCACGCCTTTGAACTGGGAGAAGGAGTAGTTGTCCTGCACGAAATCCGGCGCGATGCCGTGGTCCGCGAAGACCTTCCGGTTGTAGGTTTCCGTGAAAAAGCCCCGGTTGTCCCTGAACACCGGGGGCTCCACGAGGTATGCGCCCTCGAGGCCGGTCTCCGTGAATTTCATTCAACCCCCTGGAATGGTGTGGCGATGCGGACATACATACCCCATTGCCGGGAGAAAGACAATTCCTCCGTGGGCGGGGGCCTCCGTGGGCGGGGCGGGCGCGGGTCGCCTCGAGGGCGGAAAAGGCTCTGCCACGGGGGTCAGCCGGGGATGTTCTTCAGGTCGTCGAGCCAGGGCGCGTCGTCGCTGTCGCTGGGGGCGCGGTAGTCGCCCCGGGGCGAGAGCGAGCCGCCGGAGCCCACCTTGGGGGCGTTGGGGATGCAGGACCTCTTGTACTGGCTGAGCCGGAAGAAGCGCCTGATGAACACCTCGAGCCAGCGCTTGATCTCGCCCAGGGCGTACTCGCGGCGCGAGGACTCGGGCACGTCGGGCCAGGGGCCCTTCGCCCGGTCGTGCCAGGCGGACCAGGAGAGGAAGGCGATCTTCGAGGGGAGATAGCCGTAGCGGGTGAAGTAGAAGGTGTTGAAGTCCTGGAGCTCGTAGGGGCCGATGACCGCCTCGGTCATCTGGGCGGGCTCGTCGCCCTTCTTCCCGGGCACGAGCTCGGGGCTGATCTCCGTGGACAGGATGTCGAGGAGCACCTTCGACGCGGCCGGGCCGAACAGGTCGCGCCCCGCAACCCAGCGGATGACGTACTGGATGAGGGTCTTGGGCACGCTGGCGTTCACGTTGTAGTGGGACATCTGGTCGCCCACGCCGTAGGTGCTCCAGCCCAGCGCCAGCTCGCTCAGGTCCCCCGTGCCCACCACGAGGGCGCCCCGGAAGTTCGCGAGCCGGAAGAGGATCGACGTCCTCTGGCCGGCCTGGACGTTCTCGAAGGTCACGTCGTAGAGGTTTCGCCCCGTGGCGTAGGGGTGGCCGATGTCTTTCATCATCCTTTCGGAGCCGGGCCTGATGTCGATCTCGTTGGCTTCGACCCCGAGGGCGTCCATGAGGGCTTTCGCGTTCCGGTAGGTCTTTTTCGACGTGGCGAAGCCCGGCAGGGTGTAGGCCTTGATGTTTTTCCTGGGCAGGCCCAGCGCGTCCATGGCCCGGGCGCACACGAGGAGCGCGTGGGTGGAGTCGAGCCCGCCGGACACCCCGATGACCAGGTTCTCGATGCCCGTGGACTGCATGCGCCGGGCGATCCCCTGCACCTGGATGTTGTAGACCTCGTAGCACCGCTTGTCCCTGAGGGCGGGGTCGCTGGGGACGTAGGGGAAGCGGGAGACCTCGCGGAGAAGGGGGACCGTGCCCGCCGGCGCCTTCAGGGGGACCTCCACGTGCCGGAAGACCCGCCCGCCAAAGGCCCTGGCCTCGTGGAAGGTGTTGGAACGCACCCGGTCCTTGGCGAGGCGGTCCAGGTCGATGTCCCCGAAGATCACCTGGGGCTCCCAGGAAAATCGCTTCGACTCGGAGACGAGCGTGCCGTCCTCGTACATCATGGCGTGGCCGTCCCAGGCCAGGTCCGTGGTGGACTCGCCCATACCCGCTGCCGTGTACAGGTAGGCCGAGAGGCACCGGGCCGACTGGTTCGCCGCGAGCTGGTGGCGGTATTCGTCCTTGCCCACCGTGATGTTCGAGGCCGAGAGGTTCACCATCACCGTGGCGCCGTCGAGGGCCGCGTGGCTCGAGGGCGGTATGGGCGCCCAGAGGTCCTCGCAGATCTCCACGAAGAGCTTGAAGCCGGGGATCGAAGGCACGGAGAAGATCAGGTCGCTCCCGACGGGCACGCCATCAAAGCCGCACAGGCTGATGGACCGGACGGGGAGCCGGGAGGCCGGCCTGAACTGCCGCGCCTCGTAGAACTCCCGGTAGTTGGGCAGAAAGCTCTTCACCGCGACGCCCAGGGGGACCCCCTGGTGCATGACCACGCCGCAGTTGTAGATGCCGCCTTCGATCTGCAGGGGGGCGCCCACGACGACGATGATGTCCAGGGCCTTCGTGCCCGAGAGGATCGCCCGGAGGGCTTCCTCCGTCCGGCTCAGGAGGGCGTCCTGGAAAAACAGGTCCTCGTTGGAGTAGGCGGAGACGCCCAGCTCGGGGAAGGTGGCGAGCACCGCTTTTCCCCCGTGCGCCTCGCGGACGAGCTCCAGCGTCTTTCCGGCGTTGAAGGCCGGCGAGCTCACCCTGAGCTCCGGGATGCAGGCCGCGGCCCTGATCATCCCGTGCCGGTAGAGGCTGAAGAATTCCTGCTTCCGCACAGCCAACCTTTCCCCCCTGCGCTCACGGCCGCCATTCCCGCCGAAGCCTGAACCCGAAAACGAGGGCGACCCCCCCTGGATCCCCGCGCCCGCCGCGGGGATGCCACCGGGGCTCAGCGCCCTCATTCCCCGGGATCGACGCTTACGATGGTGCGTCAACACCGGACTCGCGGCGCCCTTCCCGAAGTGCCTGGAATCCACGCTCCCGGCGGTGCCCAAGTATACCGCGTATCGGCAGAACCCGCAAGGTTTCATCACGGCGTCATATCCTCATTTCGTCTCATTATAAGGCACTTAACCCGGCACGCCTCCCCAGGGCCGGGCGGGGGCATTTCATACTTGAATTTAAGGTTCTCATCTTGTAAGGATTGTAACGGGTTGAAGGAGTACAGGTGATCGCCGGGGCGGGCTTCGCGCCTGCGCCGGAGGAAAGTCCGGGCTCCGCAGGGCAAGGGTGGTCGTTAACGGCGACCGGGGGCAACCCCAGGGAAAGTGCCACAGAAATCAAACCGCTTCCCTCTACGGGGAGTAAGGGTGAAACGGCGAGGTAAGAGCTCACCAGTTCCCCGGGTGACCGGGGAAGCTTGGCAAACCCCACCCGGAGCAAGACCAAAAGAGGGGCCAGCTGGGATTGCCCGTCCCGCCCCTGGGTAGGTCGCTCGAGGCGGCAGGCAACTGCCGACCCAGATGAATGATCACCGCCCGTTCCGGGGCAACCCGGGCGGGACACAGAACCCGGCTTACGGACCCCTTCACACCCTTTTTTTTGTTCTATGCTTTCATCTCGAAATGAAACGGGGCGCGTGGGCTTTCCATGGAAAAGAAGTCGCGATTCGAGCTGGGCCACACCGAGAAGATCCGGCGCTCGATCTACGTGTTCCTCCGGGACGAGCTGGAGCTCAAGCTCAAGTCCATCGCGCTGGAGGAACCCTATCGCAGGTGCCAGGACAAGGGCGTCCCCTACCCCTACGTGGACGCGAGCGACCTGAGGCCCAAGAAGAAGGAGTTCTCCAGGGAGTCCTCGCTGGCCAGGCCGTTCCTCATCATGTTCGTGGAGGACACCATCGACGCGGCGCACCAGAAGTACATCCGGTTCTCTGACACCAACAAGGTGCGCAAGGACAACCTCTCCCTGGTGCCCGACGTCAGGCTCCACCGGCCCTACTCGTCCATGATCCGCTTCTTCGAGCGCGACTCCTTCTTCGAGCTCTTAGACCAGCTCCTGGACGTGGACTACGGCCTGCTCATCCAGCGGGACAACCGCTTCCGGAAGCACAACCGCTTCTCGCTCACCCACTTCCACGTGAAGATCGACTGGCCCATCATGGAGGCGGCGGAGAGCCTGGCTAAAGAGCTGCGCTACGTGTCCAAGAGCCTCTACGAGCAGGGCGAGCGCTACGCGGAGATCCTCCAGCAGAAGCTCTTCGAGTTCTACGGCTGGCACCACCAGGCCGTGGGCGGCCGCAGGTCCGGCGCGCTCAGCGCCTTCCAGTACCTCAAGAACATGAGCGGGCTCTCCACGGTGTACGTGTCCAGCGCCGAGGCGAAATCGCTCACCCGCTACTCGGAGAAGGGCGTGGCCCGCTACGGCGTCATCCAGTTCGACAAGGGCCTCGCCAGGGCCCTCATCGAGAGCAGCGGCCTCACCGAGGAGAGCTTCCGCCAGGGCTACGCCCTGGGGGAGTCCGAGGGGTTCTTCGACGTGATCCTCTTCGTGACGTACAAGCACACCGAGTGGGGCAAGCCGCCCGAGGACGGCAAGCTCCGCATCCTCAAACCCGACTACAGCTGGCTCGCCATCGACATGGAGATGATCCTGCCCATGCCGCACGCGGTGAGCTTCAGGCCCCTTCCCGTGAAATGGGTCTACCGGTTGGAAGGCGACAAAAGGAGAGTGTAGTGGCACAGATCATCGACGGGAAAGACCTCGCTTCCAGGAAGCGCACTGCCATAGCGGAAGAAGTGAAGGCGTTTTCGGCGCGGTACGGCAGGGTCCCGGGACTGGCGGTGGTCCTCGTGGGGGAGGACCCGGCCTCGAGCATCTACGTGAAGAACAAGAAGCTCGCCTGCGAGAAGGCCGGCATCACGTCGCTCAGCTGGCAGCTTTCCGCGGACACCTCCCAGGCTGAGCTCCTCGGGCTCATCGACGAGCTCAACGCCAACCCCGGGGTGGACGGGATCCTCGTGCAGCTCCCCCTGCCCGGCGGACTGAACGAAGACGAGGTCCTGCTCAGGATCGACCCCGCCAAGGACGTGGACGGCTTCCACCCCTTCAACATGGGCATGCTCCTCACGGGCACCCCCACCCTGGTGCCGTGCACGCCCCGGGGCATCATGGAGATGCTCCGTGACAGCGGCGTGGAGCTCAAGGGAAAGGACGCGGTGGTCGTCGGCAGGAGCAACATCGTGGGCAAGCCCATCGCGCTGCTGCTCATGATGGAGCACGCCACCATCACGGTCTGCCACTCCCGCACGAAAAACCTCGCCGAAAAGATTTCCCGGGCCGACATCGTGGTGGCAGCCATCGGCAAGCCCGAGATGGTCAGGGGAAGCTGGATCAAGGAAGGGGCGGTGGTCATCGACGTGGGCGTGAACCGCACCGAAGCCGGGCTCAAGGGCGACGTGGAGTTCGAGGAAGCCTCGAAGCGCGCCTCCCTCATCACCCCGGTGCCCGGGGGCGTGGGCCCCATGACCATCACCATGCTCCTGGAGAACACGCTCATCGCCGCACGGGCCCGGATGTCCTGAGGCCGGGGGCAGGCCCCGGGCGAGCGGAGCGGGGGCAGGCCCCACGCCCCGGACCGCGGTGCGGATGCTTTTTCCCCGTGCGGCTGCATGGGGTGCAATGGACAGGTGCACTCATATGAACACCTTCGGGAGACCAGGCATGAGGACACCGCTTTTTCAGGAACACGTGAGGTTTCACGGGAGGATCGTAGACTTCCACGGCTGGGAGATGCCCGTGTGGTACTCCGGGATCAGGGAGGAGCACCTGGCCACGAGGACCTCCGCCGGCATCTTCGACGCCAGCCACATGGGGGAGATCTTCGTGAAGGGCCCGTCGTGCGTTCCCTTCCTCGAGAGGATCCAGACCCGCTCCATCGAAAAGATGCCCAGGCACAAGGTGTGCTACTCCTTCTTCCTCAACGAACGCGGCGGCATCATCGACGACCTCACGGTCTACTGCGTCGAGCCCGGGGAACGCTACATGCTCTGCGTGAACGCCTCGAACACGGGGAAAGACCTGGCCTGGCTTTCGTCCCACAACGGGGAGGGGGCGGACATCGACGACGCAAGCACGGGCACGGCGCTCATCGCACTCCAGGGGCCGGACGCCTCCCGCATCCTCAACAGCGTGACGGGCATCGACCTCGACGGCATGAAGGCCTACACCTTCGCCTGCGTGCCCACCGGGCCCTACGGCGAGCTCATGGTCTCGAAAACGGGCTACACGGGCGCGGGCGGGGCGGAGATCTTCCTGGCCTCCGGCCATGCCCCGAAGCTCTGGGAAGAGCTGACGGCCCGGGGGGCGGTGCCCTGCGGGCTGGGGGCCCGGGACACGCTGCGGCTCGAGATGGGCTTTCCCCTGCACGGCAACGACATCGACGAGACCACCACGCCGCTGGAGGCGTACCTGAACTTTGCCGTGGACCTGGCCAAGCCCTCCTTCATCGGGAAGGACGCGCTCGCAAGGCAGCGGGAGGAAGGGCTTTCCCGGAGGCTCGTGGGGCTCCTGCTGGAAGGCAGGGGCGTGCCGCGCCAGGGGTGCGCGTGCGAAAAGGACGGGGTCAGGGTGGGCATCGTGACCTCGGGGAGCGTCTCGCCGGTCCTGGGCGTCGGCATCGCGCTGGCCTACCTCGACAAGGGCGTGGCCGAGGGCGACGAGGTCGACGTCGCGGTGCGGGACAGGGCCCTGAAAGCCCGCGTCGTGCACCCGCCGTTCACGGGGGGCGCCCTGTGCATCATACCGAAAAGGACCTGAAAGGGGAGGGTTTCATGAACATACCGGACGATCTGTATTATACCGAGAACCACGAGTGGGGAAAGGTCGAGGACGGCGACCTGAGGGTGGGAATCACGGACTACGCCCAGGAGGAGCTCGGGGACATCGTGTTCGTGGATCTCCTGCCCGAGGGGACGGCCGTTTCCCGGGGCGACTCCGTGGGCACCGTCGAGTCGGTCAAGGCCGTCTCCGAGGTGTACGCCCCGGTGGACGGGGAGATCACGGAGGTGAACCCAGCGCTGGAGGACGCCCCCGAGCTCGTGAACCAGGACCCCTACGGAAAGGCGTGGATGGTGGTCATCAGGATGACGGATCCCTCCGCGGCACGGTCCCTCATGGACTCCCGGGCCTATGAAGAGTACGTGAAGGCGGAGGCGAAGTAGATGTCCTACGTCCCCCACAGCGAGGACGACCTCCGGAGGATGGCCTCGGCGGCCGGCCTGACCGACCCCGAGGACGTCTTCTCCCCGATCCCTCGGGCCGTACGGCACCGGGGCCCGCTTTCCGTGGGCGGTCCCCTGGACGAGGAAACCCTGCGCCGGCTGTTTCGCGTCTCCCCTTCCCGGGCGGTCTTCGCCGGGGGCGGGGTCTACCGCCACCACATCCCCGCCCTGGTGGACGCCCTGTCCTCCAGGCAGGAGTTCTCCACCGCGTACACGCCCTACCAGCCGGAGATCAGCCAGGGCACGCTCCAGGCGCTCTTCGAGTACCAGAGCATGATGGCGGCCCTCACGGGCATGGAGGTGTCGAACGCCTCCCTGTACGACGGCGCCACCGCCCTGGCGGAAGGGGCGCTCATGGCACTCAGGGGAAAAGGCATCGGGCGCGTCCTTGTCACCAGGGCAACCCACCCCGCCTACCGGAAGGTGCTGGAAACCTACCTCTCCCGCTCCGGGGACGCGGTGGTGGAGGAGGTCCCCTTCTGCCGGGACACGGGCCGGGTGGACTTGGGCGCCCTCGCCTCCGCGGTGGGCAGCGACGCGGCCTTCTTCATCCAGAACCCCAACTACTTCGGCGTGCTCGAGCCCATGGAGGAGGTGGCCGCTGCTGTTTCCGGCACGGCCGGCTTCTGGGGCATCGTGGTGGCCGAGGCGCTCTCGCTGGGCCTGTTCCGGCCGCCGGGGTCCTTCGGCCCCGACGTGGTGGTGGGCGAGGCCCAGTCCTTCGGCAACCACGCCAACGCCGGCGGCCCCCTCCTGGGGTTCTTCTGCACCAGGCGCGAGCACGCCAGGCGCATGCCCGGCAGGCTCGTGGGCCTGACGAAGGACTCCTCGGGCAGGACGGCCTTCTGCCTCACCCTGTCCACCCGCGAGCAGCACATCCGCCGGGAAAAGGCCACCTCGAACATCTGCTCCAACGAAGGGCTGTGCACGCTCAGGGCGGCGCTGTACCTGAGCGCCCTGGGGCCGAAGGGCCTGCGCAGCGCGGCCCTCCAGTGCGCCGCGGGCGCGGGCGAGCTCACGAGCCTGCTGCGGGACAGGGGCATCTTTCCGCTCTTTTCCGGCCCGTGCTTCCACGAGATCGCGCTGCCCCTGAAAGAGGGGAAGAGGCAGGCCCTCCTGGCGGAGGGGATCGTGCCGGGCATCCCGCTCGTCAGGGATTACCCCGAGCTGGGGGAGGCCGTGGTCACGGCGGTCACGGAAATGAACACGAAGGAGGAGTGCCGATGGCTGGCCGGGATGATGTAGCCGGGTTCCCCCTGATCAGGGAGCCCCTGCTGAAGGACGTGGGCGCACCGGGCAGGAACAGGCGCGTGCTCCCCGCGCCCTTCGACGTGCCCCAGGCCGTGGACCTCCCCGGAATCGCCGTGCTGCCGGACATCCCGGACGTCTCCGAGGTGGAGACCGTGCGGCACTTCACCAGGCTCTCCGACCTCAACTACGGGGTGGACAACGGCATGTACCCCCTCGGCTCGTGCACCATGAAGTACAACCCCAAGATGGCCGAGGCCATGGCGGAGGCGCTCAAGCCGGTACACCCGGGCGACGAGGCCGCCATGGGAAGCGTCCTGGGCCTGCTCTTTCTCCTGCAGCAGCACCTCGGGGAGATCTGCGGCATGGACGCCTGCTCCCTGTGGCCGGCGGCCGGGGCCCACGGGGAGCTCACGGGCATGATGGTCATCCGCCGCGCCGTGGACGCCGGCGGGAGCGGCCGGAGGAAGGTGCTCATCCCGGACACCGCCCATGGCACCAACCCCGCGTCCTGCGCCGTCGCGGGCTTCGTCACCGAAAACATCCCCTCGGGCCCCTCGGGCTTCCTCACCGCCCAAACCGTTGAGGAGCACCTCGACGGCGGCGTGGCCGCCCTCATGATCACCAACCCGAACACCCTGGGGATCTTCGAGGAGGAGATAAGCGAGATCGCCCGGCTCCTCCACGAGAACGGCTCCTACCTCTACATGGACGGGGCGAACCTGAACGCCATCCTCGGGGTGGCCCGGCCCGGGGACATGGGCGTGGACTGCATGCACGTGAACCTGCACAAGACCTTCGCCACGCCCCACGGCGGGGGCGGGCCGGGGGGCGGGCCCGTGCTCGTGAAGGAGGGGCTCGCGCCCTACCTGCCGCTGCCCCGGATCGTGAACGACGGGCACGGGGGCTTCGCCCTCGACCGGGAGGGGCCCGAGAGCATCGGCATGGTGCACTCGTGCCTGGGCAACGTGGCCATCTCCATCAGGGCCCTGGCCTACATCCTGAGCATCGGCCCTTCAGGCCTGCGCGAGACGGCGAAGGCCGCCTGCCTCAACGCCAACTACCTCCGCAGCAGGCTGGCAGGCCTCTACGACCTGCCCTACCCCACGCCTACGCTCCACGAGTTCGTCCTGTCCGACCGCGCCTTCAAGGGCACCGGCGTGTCCACCATGGACGTGGCGAAGGCGCTCATGGACTTTAGCTTCCACCCCCCCACCGTCTATTTCCCCCTGGTGGTGGGCGGGGCCCTCATGATAGAACCGACGGAGACCGAGCCCATCGAGGAGCTGGACCGGTTCGCGCTGGCCATGGAAGAGATAGCGCGAAGGGCCCGGGAGAACCCGGAGGAGCTGCACGGGGCCCCCGTGACAACCCCCGTGGGGCGCGTCGACGAGGTGCTGGCCGCCCGGAGCCTCATCCTGACCTGGCCGTGAAGAGAATCCAACGGGGAGGAGACCGTATCTAAATGGGTAAGAAACGGGAGATACAATCCGACGCCCTTGTGGTGCGCGACCTCAAGAAGGGCGACGCGAAGGCCATGGAGGAGATCGTGAGGCGGTACTCGAACAAGGTCTACAATCTTGCCTACCACCTGACGAGAGACTCCGCCGCGGCGGAAGAGATCATGCAGGACGTGTTTCTCACCGTGATCGCCAAGATAGCCACCCTCACCAACGAGGCATACTTCTCCACCTGGCTCTACCGGGTCACCACGAACGCCGCCTACGGGTTTCTCCGGAAAGAAAAGAAGTTCTCCGAGCAGACCCCGGTGGAGGACCTCGACGGGGAGCACCACGCCAGCGTCGACTGGTCGGAGCTCCCCGACGACGTCCTGCTCTCGGAGGAAAGCCGGGAGGTGCTCAAGCGCTCCATCGACTCCCTGCCGGAAGCCATGAGAACGGTCGTGATCATGAAGGACATGGAGGGGCTGAAGAACGAAGAGATCGCCGAAGCCCTCGGGATCAGCGTCCCCGCGGTCAAGTCGAGGCTCCACCGGGGGCGGCTCATGCTGCGCGACCAGCTGTCGGACTACTTCAGCAAATACACGAAACCATCGGGGGAAGACGCATGAACTGCAAGATCTGCTCGGCTCTCTTTCAGGAATTCCTGGAAAAGTCCCTGTGCGAGGAGCTCATCTCCGAGGTGGACCGCCACCTGAAGAAATGCGGGCAGTGCAGGTCGTCCATGCACACCTACTCGCTGACCATCGTCCTTTCCTCCCGGGCCGACCCCCCCTGCTGCGTGCCCGCGGAAAAGATGGACGAGCTCAAGAAAATCCTCATGGAGCGGTTCTGCACCAAGAAGACCGCCTAGCTTCGCGGGGCCGCCCGGCCCCCCCGGGCAGCCCGCTGCCTACGACGCCTCCGCCGGCTCCCCTTCTTCCTGGAGGGGGTTCGTGCTCACGTACCGGTCGCCCGAGTCCGTGCCCAGGTCCGGGGGGAAGACCTTGATGATGGCCGGCAGGAAGGTGAGCGACGAGAAGGCGATGGTCATCATGTCGATGGCCACGAGGATGCCCATCTGGGAGATGATCACGAACTGGGAGGGCACGAGCACCAGGAACCCCGCCGAAAGGGCGAGGGCGTTGTAGACGATGGCCCTGCCCGAGGTCTTCATGGAGACGTCCAGCGCCTCGTCCACCGAAAGGCCCAGCCTGATCTCGTGGCGGTACCGGTTGAGGAAGTGGATGCAGTAGTCGATGCCCAGGCCGATGTCGATGGCGGCCACCGTGGCGGTGGCGGCGTTGAGGGTCATGCCGGTGGCGCCCATGATGCCGAAGTCCAGGGTGATGGGGATGAGGAGCGGCACCATGCTGTAGACCCCCAGCTTGAACGAGCGGAAGATGAACACCGTGACGAGGAAGCACAGGACGAACGAGAGGACGAAGCTCTGGAGCTGGCTGGTGACGATGATGCGGTTGAACTCGTCGGCCAGCGTGGACAGGCCCGTGGTGATGAAGCCCCCCTTCGCCCCCGCCCCGTTCTCCCTCCGGTTGAACCCCTCCACCAGGGCCGTCACGTCCCGGGTGAGGTACCCGCTCTGGGACTTCATCTGGAGCATGATCTGGCCGTCGCTGAAATCGTAGGTCGCGAAGCTGTCCAGCTCGCCCTCGCCGCCGGAGAACGAGTAAAGGAGCAGGTACTGGGCCACGAGCTCCCGGGTTTCGGGGATCGCGTAGTACCGGGGGTTTCCGTCGTGCATGGCCTGGTTCATGCGCTTGACGAAATCCACCACGGACACCACCTTCCCCACCCCGTCGAGGCCCTTGAGCTCCTCCTGGAGCCTGTCCATCTTCCGGAGCACGGCGGGGTCCTTGATGGCGTCCGGGGAGCCCCCCTTGAACACCACGGAGTAGGAGGAGGTGCCGGCGAACTTTTCGTTGAGGACGCGGTCCGCGACCCTGATGGGGCTGCGCTCCCGAAAATTGTCGGCCAGGTTCATGTCGCTCTTCACGTGGCGGCCGAAGAAAAGCGACACGATGAAGACGATGAGGGAGATCGCGAAGACCCAGCCCTTCCGGTGCACGCTGAGGGAGGACAGCCTCCTGAGGATCGGCCCCACGATGTCGAGCCCGGTGTGGTGCCGGGGGACGTGCACCCCTCCCCTGCCGTCGATGAGGGAGAGGACCGCGGGGATGAAGGTGATGACGAGCAGCATGGCCACCCCGAACCCGAAGGCGGAAAGCAGGCCGAACTGGGTCAGCGGGACCACCCAGATGGAGACCAGGGACAGGAAGCTCGCCACCTCCGTGAGCCCCGCCACGAGCACCGCGGCCACGATCCTGCCCACGGCGCCCTTGATCGCCTCCCTGCCCTTCCCGCCCGCCGAGAAGTCGGCGAAGACGTTCTCGATGACGTGCACGCCGTAGCCCACGCCCACGGCCATGAGCGCCACCGGCAAAGCGGTGGAGATCATGGTGAGCGGGACGTTCACCATGACCATGAGCCCGAAGGTCCAGATGCAGGCGATGCCCACCGACAAAAGGGGCAGGAGCATGCCGCTGAAGTTCCTGAAGAAGAAGAACAGGGCCACGAGCAGCACCACGACCACCAGCGGCGGCAGGATGATGAGGTCTTTGATCATGTAGTGGCTCTGGAGCGCCTCGAGCACCCTGGTGCCCGAGATGAAGAACCTTTCCGGGCCCTCGTACTTTTTCAGGATGCCCGTCATCCGGAAGTAGATGGGGATCATCTGGATGGTCTCCACATTCTTGTCCAGGACGATGGACATGGCGGTGCCCGTGCCGTCCTTCGTCACCAGCGTCCCCTTGTAGATGTCCCAGGAGTCGATCTTCCCCTTGAGCGCGGCGATCTCGCCTGGGGTGCGGGGCACCGTGCCCTCGGCGACCAGGGGGGCCACCACGAGCCCGGACTCGGAGCCCTCGATGCCCTTGGCGTTGAGGATGCAGGTCACCTTCCTGATGCCCTTGATCTGCTGGAACTCGGCGCAGATCTTCGCGAGCTTGTCCAGGGAGGAGGGGGTGTAGATGTTGTCGTGGACCATGCCCACGACGACGTCGGTGTAGGCCTCGAAGGATTCCTCGTTCTCGATGAAGGTCTTCACCGGGGGATAATCGTGCCGCAGCATGACCTCCACCCGGGAATCCATCTTGATGCCGGGGATCTGCAGGGCGAACAGCACGGTGATCAGGATGACGGCCCCGAGGACCCAGATCGGATGATCGATGGAGAATGCGACGACCCTCTTCATTGATGCCCTTTCGATTTCACCAGTATTTTATCACATTCCCCGCAGGGAGAAGAAAAACGCGTGATGCAGGGTGCATGGTAAATCTTTTCCGCCGCCTTCACAATAAGATTATGCTTTTGATTTTCATTGATTTAATTGATGTTCCCTGGTATGGTACTGATTCTCTCAAGGGGCACGCGGGAAAACTGCGTTAACACAGACAAAAGGACGCACAGTCAATGGGATCACCTCATAAGGGCAATAACGGAAAAAGTACAGGTTCGCCCCTGGGCGCCTCCGCACCGGACCGCCCCCTGAAGATCTGCCTGTTCACCTACCGGGGCAACCCCACCAGCGGGGGCCAGGGGGTGTACATCAAGCGGCTCAGCAGGGCCCTGGCCGACCTGGGGCACCGGGTCGACGTGGCGTCCGGCCCGCCGTACCCGGTCCTGGACACGGACATCACCCTCCACAAGCTCCCCAGCCTCGACCTCTACAACCCCGACGACCTCTTCCGGATGCCCAGGCTCGGCGAGCTCACGGACCCCGTCAACGTCATGGAGTGGCTGGGAGTCTGCACCGGGGGCTTCCCGGAGCCCTTCACCGCGGGCCTGCGCATCTGGAGCTTCATGCGCCGCAACGCCCGCAACTACGACGTGTTCCACGACAACCAGTGCCTCGCCTACGGGCTCCTGGGCATCAAGGCCATCGGGATCCCCACCGTCGCCACCATCCACCACCCCATCACCGTGGACCGTGACGTGGATTTCCGGTCCAAGCCCAACATCGTCAGGAAGCTCCAGGTCCTGCGGTGGTACTCCTTCATCGGCATGCAGAAGCGCGTGTCCCGGAGGCTCTCCCACATCATCACGGTCTCCGAGGTCTCGAAGGACGACATCAGCAAGGAGTTCGCCATCCCGCCCCACCGGTTCCGCGTGGTGGCCAACGGCATCAACACCGACGTGTTCCACCCGGTGGAGGGGGTCGAGCGGGAGGAGAACCGGATCATGGTCACCAACTCGGCGGACACTCCCCTGAAGGGCCTGCGCTACCTCATCGAGGCGGTGCACTCCATCCGGAAGAACCGCGACGTGAAGCTCACGGTCGTCGGCAAGCCCAAGGAGAACGGCGCCATCGAAAAGCTCGTGAAGAAGCTGAACGGCCAGGACTTCATCACCTTCACGGGCAGGATCCCGGACGAGGACTTTTCCACCTACTACGCCAGGTCCACCATGGCCGTGGTCCCCTCCATCTACGAGGGCTTCGGGCTGCCGGCGGGCGAGGCCATGGCGTGCAGGGTGCCGGTGATCTCCACCACCGGGGGCGCGCTCCCCGAGGTGGTGGGCGACGCGGGCGTCCTCGTGAGGCCCGGCGACGCGGGTGTCCTCGAAAAGGCCATCGTCGACCTCCTGGACCACCCCGAAAAGCGCGAGCGCCTCGCAAACGCCGGCTATGAACGGGTGAAGAGGCTTTTCACCTGGCAGTGCTGCGCGAGGCAGGTCACCGAGGTCTACCGGGAGGCCATCGATGCTCACCGTTGACTTTTCCAGGCTCGAGCTGCCCGCCGACTCGTGGGTGCTCGACGCCGGGTGCGGCTCGGGCCGGCACCTCAGCCAGGCCTTCCGCTACCGGGACGTCCACGTGGTGGGCATCGACCGGAGCAGGAAGGACGCGGGAACCGCCAACCGGATGCTCGACTGCATGGTCCACGAGGCCGAGGACGGCGGCGGCATGAAGCTCGTGAGCGTGAGCGACATCACGAAGCTGCCCTTCAAGGACGGGACGTTCGACGTGGTCATCTGCTCCGAGGTCCTCGAGCACATCCCCGACCTCCCCCGGGCGGTCTCCGAGATCATCCGCGTGCTCAAGCCCGGCAGGTCCCTGGTGGTGAGCGTGCCCCGGTACATGCCCGAGCGCATCTGCTGGGCGCTCTCGTGGGATTACCACCACGAGGAGGGGGGCCACATCAGGATATTCAGGAAAAAGGAGCTCATCGGCCTGCTGGAGAGGGCGGGCACCAGGTGCGTGGACACGGCGTGGAAGCACTCCCTCCACAGCCCCTACTGGTGGCTCAAGTGCCTGGTGGGGCACAGGAACGACGACCACCCGGCGGTGAAGGCCTACCACCGCTTCCTGGTGTGGGACATCATGAAGAAGCCGCTTCTCACGCGGGCCCTTGACAAGACCCTGAACCCCCTTATATCCAAGAGCATCGTACTCTACCTGAAGAAAGGTGTGCGCCATGGAGCTTGACATCAGGCCGCAGAACCGCCCCCACCCGGTGGACATCGGCACCCTCGCCCAGTCCATCGCGAAGGTGCAGCTCAAGAGCGGCGAGATCCCCTGGTTCGTCGGGGGCAAGACGGACCCGTGGGACCACGTGGAGTCCGCCATAGGCCTGTCCGTGGGAGGGTACATCGAAGAGGCGAGACGGGCGTTCGAGTGGCTCGCGTCCGTTCAGCTGAAAAACGGCGCCTGGTACTCCTCCTACCTCAATGGCGTGCCCCAGGACATGACCCAGGAGTCGAACCAGTCGTCCTACATCGCCACGGGCGTGTTCCACCACTACCTCATCACCCAGGACCGGGCGTTCCTCGAGTACATCTGGCCCACGGTGAGCGCGGGCGTGGACTATGCGGTGGCCCTCCAGGGCCCCGGCGGCGAGATCTACTGGGCCAGGGACCCCGAGGGGACCGTGGACCCCATGAGCCTGCTCACCGGTTCGAGCTCCGTGTACATGAGCCTCAAGTGCGCCCTCGTGCTGGCGCTCCTCCTGGGGGAGAGCAGGCCCGGGTGGCAGGTGGCCCTCAAGCGGCTCGAAGAGGCCATCCTCTACCGAAGCTACCTCTTCAACCGCTCGAAGTCCCGCTACTCCATGGACTGGTTCTACCCCGTGCTCTGCGGCGCCATGACGGGCGGCGACGCGCGCAAGAGGATCGACCGGTACTGGAACAAGTTCGTGGTGGAGGGCCAGGGCGTCCGGTGCGTGTCCGACAACCCCTGGATCACCATGGCGGAGACCTCCGAGCTCGTGCTCTCCCTGGCGGCCATGGGCGAGGCCGAGCTCGCCGAGACCATGCTCTCGTGGATCCTCAACAAGAGGCACCCGGACGGGAGCTACTGGTGCGGCTACACCTTCCCGGACTGGGTGATCTGGCCCGTGGAGAAGTACACCTGGACGAACGCGGCGGTCATGATGGCCACCGACGCGCTCTACCACCTGACCCCCGCGTCGCAGCTCTTCAACCACTCCTTCTGGCAGGAGGGGCAGAAGTCCCCCATGTACCGCTTCCTCAAGAAGAGGCACCCGGTCTTCAGCATCAAGGAGGCCTTCAGCTCGCACATGCAGGATATGAGGGCATAGCCTAAGTTGATCAGGGACTACAGACCGTACTACGTCAAAAAGCTCGATCTGCTCTTCCGGGACTGGTACGCCGAGCACTACCTGAAACCCCACTTCCGCAAGTTCGGCAAGGGCGGGACCTACATGAAGCCCTGGCACGTGCAGGTCTTCGGCGGCCCCATCGACCTGGGGGACTACGCCAACATCATCACCACCTCCGACCGCAAGGTGCGGCTCACCGTGTGGGGCAGGAAGGGCGAGGGGTTCATCTCCATCGGCGACTGCTGCCTCATCTGCCCGGGCGTGCGCATCGGCGCGGCCTCGGGGATCACCATCGGCGACTCGTGCATGATGGCCAACGGCGTGTACGTCACCGACGCCGACTGGCACGGTGTCTATGACCGCATCGACTACATCGGCGGCACCGCGCCCGTCACCATCGGCTCCAACGTCTGGCTGGGCGACTCCTCCATCGTGTGCAAGGGCGTGCGCATCGGCGACAACAGCATCGTGGGCGCCGGCTCCATCGTCACCCGGGACATCCCCGCCAACGTCATCGCCGCGGGCAACCCGGCCGCGCCCATCCGGGAGCTTGACCCCGCCCGGCCCATGAGGACGCGGGCCGCGTGGTTCGCGGACTTCGTGAAGCTCGAGAAGGAAATCGACTCCATCGACCGGAACATGCTCAGGGGCAACACCCTGCTGGGGTGGCTCAAGTCCCTTGTGTTCCCAACCAAAGAGATGTAAAAAGACCCGCATGAAAATAGCGCTCGTAGCCCCCCCCTACCCCCTCGAGGAAGCCCCTTCGCCGCCGCTGGGCCTGGCCTACGTGGCGGCCGCCTGCGAGGCCGCCGGGGCGAAGGTCAGGATCTTCGACTACATCGTGAGCCGCTACACCCCGGAAAAGCTCAGGCAGGCCATCGAGGAGTTCGACCCCGACGCCATCGGCTCCACCGCGGTGACCATGAACTTCCACGAGGCGGTGCGCATCCTCAAGGACGCCAAGGCGGTCAAGCCGTCCCTCGTCACCATGATGGGGGGGCCGCACGTCTCCTTCGACATCGAAAACACCTTCGCGAGCCACCCCGAGGTGGACCTCATCGTGGTGGGCGAAGGCGAGAAGACGCTCCTGGAGCTCGTGCCCGTCCTCGGCGACCCCGGGAAATGGGAGGGCGTCGACGGGATCGCCTTCAGAAGGGGAGGCTCGGTGTGCACCACCCCCTCGAGGCCCCTCATCGAGGACCTCGACAGCCTGCCCACGCCGGCGCGCCACCTGCTGCCCATCTCCCGCTACCTGGCACTGGGCTTCCCGGTGAGCCTCATCACCTCCCGGGGGTGCCCGAACAAGTGCATCTTCTGCCTGGGCCGCAAGATGGTCGGCTTCAGGGGGCGGTTCCGGGACCCGAAGCTCGTGGTGGACGAGATCGAGGAGATCCTCTCGTACGGTTTCACCCGCATCAACGTGGCGGACGACCTGTTCACGGCGAACAAGGAGCGGGTCAAGACCCTGTGCGCGGAGATTGGAAGGCGCGGCGTGAAGTTCGCCTGGAGCGCCTTCGCCCGGGTGAACACCGTGGACCGGGAGATCCTCGCGGTCATGAAGGACGCGGGCTGCGACAGCGTCTCCTTCGGCATCGAGTCGGGCAACCCCGAGATGCTCAAGAGGATCCGCAAGGGCATCACCCTCGACCAGGCACGCGAAGCCACGAAGATCTGCAAGGAGGCGGGGATCGTCACCCACGCCTCGTTCATGGTGGGCCTGCCCGGCGAGACGGCGGAGACGCTCAGGGACACCACCGCCTTCGCGGAAGAGCTCGACATCGTGTACGGCTACCACTTCCTGGCCCCCTTCCCCGGCACCACGGTAAAGGAGGAGATCGACAAGTACGACCTCACGATCCTGAGCGAGGACTGGTCGCGCTATGACGCCAACGCCCCGGTGGTGTGCACCTCGGGGGTCGGCCCGGAAGCCATGGCCACCTTCGTGCAGCAGTACGAGAGCAAGCTCGAGAGGGAGTGGCAGGAGGTCGTGGACCGATATGCACGGAAGAAATGCACTCCCCACGAGGAGCTCCTCGTGGAAGGCCGCAGGAGGATGAACCTCATCTACCGGCTCCTGAGCCAGGACATGGTCGAGGAGCTCTGCCGGGTGGACGGCCTGGAGGAAGACCCGCTGCAGGTCTTCTCGCGGCGCATCGCGGACGCGGTGGGGGAAGACGGCCCCTTCGTGTCCTGGACGATCAGGACCCTCATGGACAGGGGCTACATCAAGGTCGAGTCCCCGAACGGGAGCACCCGCTTCTTCTGGACCCACAACCTCCAGAGCGACCGCCACCCAGCCGTCTAGCCCCTTTTTCCCACGCTCACCAGTCCCTCCTGTCCCTGACCTCGTCGGGCACGAAGCCCACGGGATGGCGCCTGAGCACGCCCAGGGTCTTCACCCGCTCCTCCTCCACGAACAGCCCCGAGGCGAGCGCCAGCCCGTGGATGTAGAAAGGCGCCTGGCCCCCCTCGCCGGGGTCCGGGAAGAGGTCGTGGATGAGCAGGTATCCCCCGGGCATGACATGGGGCATCCAGGCCGTGTAGTCCGAGAAGACCGTGGGGTAGCTGTGGCCGCCGTCGATGAAGACCAGGCTCAGCGGCATGGACCACATCCTCGCCGCCGTCTCGGACCGGGCGACCACCGGAACGACCGTGTCTTCGAGGCCGGCCTTCTCCACGGCGCCCCGGAAGAGCCGGAAGGTGTCCACCCTGCCCGAGGCCCCGTCGAAGAGCTCGGGGTCGAAGTACTGCTGGCCGGGCTGCTGCTCCTCGGAGCCCCGGTGGTGGTCGACGGAGAAGAGGATGCCGCCGCTCTCCCGGCAGCCCAGGCCGAGATAGAGCGTGGACTTTCCGCAGTAGCTCCCGATCTCGAGGCACGGGCCCAGCGGTGAGGCGCCGCGGGCGGCCCGGTACAGCGCCATCCCCTCCTCGTGGTCGAGAAATCCCTTGATACCCAGCGATCCTATGTCTTCGGCCTTCATGGTCGTGCCCTGCCCTTCACCCTGCCCGGGATGGTGTGAAGGTAATGAAAGCCCCGTGCCGAGTCAAGGGGAATCACGCGCCATACCCGGCTCTTCCTCTGCAATTTCAATTTCCTGCGCCCCCCTCCCCCCTCAAGTTTTTATACCCGGGTTCCGAACGGAAAAGGCAGTGGAGCGTCATCAGTGGAAAAAGAGCTTGCAGCGTACAAAATCGAGGTCAGTGTCGCCCCCGGCGCACTCTGCGCCCAGGTCAAGGTCGTTCCGACAGTTTCGGAGGTGGCCCTCATCGACGAGGGCGACGTCCACGCGGCCCTGAGCGAGGGCGGGGTCGTTTTCGGCATCCTGCCCGACGCCATCCGCTCCCTGGTCGAGGGCAAGGTCCTCGGCTCGGCCGTGGAAGTCGCCCGGGGCGAGCCCGCCGGGGAAGGCCGGGACGGCTACGTGCGCTTCCTGTTCGAGAAGGGCGGCAGGAAGGTCGAGCTGAAGGAAGACGCCAGCGGCAGGGTCAACTTCAAGGACATGAACCTCATCCAGAACGTGCGCAAGGGAGACCTCCTCTGCGAGCTCGTCCCCCCGGAGTCCGGGGCGGACGGCGTCTCCGTCAGGGGCGAGCCCCTCCAGGGCAAGCTCGGTGCCGCGGCAAAACTCCCGGGCGGGAAGAACGTCGAAACGGCGGAGGGCGGGACGAAGCTCCTGGCCTCCATCGACGGCATGGTGGTCTGGAACGACCCGGAGATCGCCATCGAGCCGGTCTTCGTGGTGGACCAGGTGGATTCCGCCACGGGCAACATCCGCTTCAACGGCTCGGTGGTGGTCAACGGCGAGGTGGGCGACGGGTTCGAGATACACGCCGCCGAGGACGTGACCATCGCCACGAGCGTGGGCCGCGCCATCATCGAGTCGGGCGGGAACATCAGGATCTTCGGCGGGGTCCTGGGTCAGGAGAAGGCCCGCCTCACCGCCAGCGGCTCGATCCGCCTGAAGTTCGTCCAGGACTCCCGCATCAGCGCGGGCAAAGAAGTCGTCGTGGACGACTACATCCGCAGCAGCCAGGTCACGGCCAGCGGCCCGGTCATCGTGAAGAGCCCCGGCGGCTGGATCTCCGGGGGCCTCATCGCCTCCGAGGCCTGGATCTACTGCCCCACCGTCGGCCTCGTCTCGAACCCCGTCGACACGAAGCTCACCATCGGCCACAACCCGGCCTACTACCACGAGCGCGAAAGCATCAAGGACGGCATCGTGGAGAAGACGAACGACTTCCTCAAGCTCCAGGCCTCCCTGCTCAAGCTCAGGGCCCTCAGGTCCGCAGCCCAGCTCACGCAGCCCCAGCTCACGCTCTACGACAAGATCATGAGCGCCCTGGACACGATCCGCCACCAGCTCATCGCCAGAGACGCCCGGTTCGTCGAGCTCACGGACAGGATCAACACGGTGTTCGCGGGCAACATCTACATCGAGGGGGCAGCCAACGAGGGCACCAGACTCATGATCGGCACCGCCAGCAGGGACATCCACCACCTCAGGAGACAGGTCCAGTTCTCCCTGAAGGACGGGATCATCGAGGAGTCGGAGTTCGTCATGGCCCCCGAGATCAAGACGTTCCTGGAGTCCGAATGATGTCCGGCTACGACAGGGAAAGGCTCATCGAAGCGGTCATGAACGGCGAACCCGTCGAGAGCGAGGACCTGCGGGGAGTCGACCTGACGGGCCTGGACCTGGGCGGGGCGAACCTGAGGGGCTCGGACCTGAGAAACGCGAACCTCACGGGCACGAACTTCCAGGAGTCACACCTCGAGCGGGTGCTCCTCGAGGGGGCGACCCTGAACGGCACCGACTTCACCGGGGCGCACCTCACGGGCGTGACCCTCAAGGACATGGACCTGAGTTCGTGCATCCTGGCACGGGTAACCGCCATGGAATGCCACCTGCTCAGGGTGGTCTTCTCGGGCCGGGACATGGCCCGGGCCCGGTTCGACGGGTCCGTCTTCCTCTATTGCCTGCTCAAGGGCCTGAACCTGAACGGGTCGTCTTTCCGGCGCTCGAAGCTCCTGTTCTGCACCGTGGAGTCCTGCTCCCTCGAGAAGGGCGACCTCCGGGAGTGCAACCTCGGCCTCTCGAGGCTCGCAGGAACGACCTTCGAAGGGGCCGACCTTTCCCGCGCCTCGTTCATGGCCTGCACCCTCAAGGGCGTGAATCTCTCAAACGCCGTGCTCGAGTGCGCCGACCTCACCCTCATGCATGCAGACGGGCTGGACGTCACCGGCGCCCGCCAGAAGGGCATCCTCATGGAAGGCGCCACGGTCAGAAACCTCGTCAGGTAGGTCCCGTCTCCCTGTAATGCCTCCGGACATGGAGCTTTTCCATGACGGCCTTCTTCTCCTGCTCCATCTTCCTCGACAATTCGTCCATGTAGCCGGTGGTGGTGAAGTATATCGCCCGGTCGAAGAACAAAACCACGGCGTTGTTGAACTCGAGCGCCTGGTTGAGCAGGAAAGAGGAGTCGAGGAAATTGTTTTCCATGACGTAGAGCCACAGGTGCCGCTTGATGAGCATGAGCGCCATGAGGGTCTCCTCGAGAGGTATGTCCTCGTGAAAGCGCTGCCTGCCCAGGGCCATGTAGTGTTCGCGGACCTCACCCTTGACCTTGTTTCCCTGGAGCCATGCATCGAGCCTGCTGTAGACGTCGAACACCCGGTGATAGAGGGTCTGCCGGTCGAGCTTCCGGTAGCTCTTCGTTTCCTCCCGGGCGTACAGGTCCGTGATGAGCCTTTCCGTCAGCAGCTTCGCGTGATCCTTGATCAGTGACACAAGCTTTTCGGAAACCATGGGCGCCTCCTTTCGTTTCCTCCTCCGTGCCCGGAAAACTGCACGAAGCCTGAACACCTCAGAAACAAAGGTTAGACATTGTAGTAGCGTCACGGAGACGATTTTCAATAACCGCCGGGGAATAATTCAGGGAGCGCCGGGCCGGCCGGAACGGATGTGTTCCATAAGGAATAAATTGCTCGCCTTTTTCCTGGTGAAAGGTGAAATTCCAGGAATCGCCCTTGAAATCGGGGCATGCGCCTTTAAATAGATGAAAAGGGTGAACCTGGTTGCATGGCTGCCCCTGCCCGGGGGCTGCGGGCGGCCCGCAGGCCAGGGAAAGGGGTGCCCCGATGCCTATGGCGGAGCAGGTCACTGCGGGGAAAGTGGTTTCCATCCGGGGCAGCGTTGTGGACACCCTCTTCCCTTCCCGCCTCCCGGACATCTTCTCCGTCATCCGCGCGGGCGAAGGGGGGCGCATCATCATCGAAGTGAACAGCCACCTGAGCGAACACCTCGCCCGGGGCATCGCGCTCACCCCCACCCAGGGCCTCGCCCGGGGCTCCGATGCCTTCGACACGGGGCTCCCGCTCCAGGTGCCGGTGGGGAAGGCCCTCCTGGGAAGGGTGATCAACGTCTTCGGCACACCCATCGACGAAAAGGGCGCGATCGAGGGCGAGCTCCGCTCGCTCCACCGGAGGACCATCCCGCTGACGGCCCAGTCCACGGGCTCCGAGATCTTCGAGACGGGCATCAAGGCCATCGACGTCCTCGCCCCGCTGGAGCGGGGCGGCAAGGCGGGTCTGTTCGGCGGCGCCGGCGTGGGGAAGACCGTGCTCATCACCGAGATGATCAACAACACGGTCAAGAAGCACCACGGCGTGAGCATCTTCTGCGGCATCGGCGAACGCTGCCGGGAGGGCGAGGAGATTTACCGCGACATGGTGAGCGCGGGGGTGCTCGACAACACCGTCATGGTTTTCGGGCAGATGAACGAGCCCCCCGGCGCCCGGTTCCGGGTGGGGCACGCCGCCCTCACCGTGGCGGAATACTTCCGGGACGACATGCACCAGGACGTGCTCCTCATGATGGACAACATCTTCCGCTTCATCCAGTCCGGCTCCGAGGTTTCCGGGCTCATGGGCCAGCTCCCGTCCCGCCTCGGCTACCAGCCCACCCTGGGCACGGAGCTGGCGGAGCTCGAGGAGCGCATCTGCAACACTGCCGCCGGGGCCATCACCTCCATCCAGGCGGTTTACGTGCCCGCGGACGACTTCACCGACCCGTCCGCGGTGCATGCCTTCGGCCACCTCTCGGCCACCATCGTGCTCTCGCGCAAAAGGGCCAGCGAAGGGCTCTACCCGGCCATCGACCCCCTCCAGTCGGGGTCGAAGATGCTCATGCCGCACATCGCGGGGGAAAGGCACTATCGCATAGCGCAGGAGATCAGGCGGACGCTCACCATCTACGAGGAGCTCAAGGACATCATCGCCATGCTCGGCATCGCGGAGCTTTCCCGGGAGGACCAGAGCATCGTGTTCCGGGCCCGCAGGCTCGAGAGGTTCTTCACCCAGCCATTCTTCACCACCGGACAGTTCACGGGCCTGCCGGGGAGGATGGTCTCCCTCGCGGACACCCTCGACGGCTGCGAAAGGATCCTGAACGACGAGTTCGCAGACCGGAGCGAGTCGAGCCTCTACATGATCGGAACCATCGACGAGGCTCGCGAAGGATGAACTGCATGATCCTCCTCCCCGCAGAGGTCTTTTTCGACCGCGAGGTCGCCAAGGTGGTGGCCGAGGCCGGAAACGGTTCGTTCTGCCTGCTCCCCCGGCACGTGGACTTCGTGGCTGCCCTGGTGCCCGGCCTGCTGCGCATCTTTGCGGCCGACGGCACGGAGGAGTTCTACGCGGTGGACGAGGGCATCCTGGTCAAGCGGGGCGACGACATCACCGTGTCCACGCGCAACGCCGTCCGGGTGCCCGACCTCGGGCAGGCCAGGCGGGTGGTGGAGGAGAAGTTCAAGGCCCTCGACGACAGGGAGAAATCCGCGCGAACCGCTGCCGCCAGGCTGGAGGCGGACCTGGTGAGGCGCTTCATGGAGCTGAGAAAAAATGTCTGATCCGGGCGGAAGACGGCGGGAGATCATGCAGAAGTTCAGCCGGGAGGTGCAGAGGAAGGAGGCCCTCATGATCCGGGGCAGGAAGGAGAAGGGGGAGACGGTGTGGTTCGGGCTGGGCATGTTCGGCGTCATCGGGTGGTCGGTGGCCGTCCCCGCCCTCATCGGTGTGGCGGCCGGGATGTGGATCGACGGCCGCTGGCCCAGCCAGTTCTCCTGGACCCTCATGCTCCTCGTCGGGGGCGTCATGATCGGCTGCGTGAACGCGTGGTACTGGGTCCGCAGGAGCGGCAGGTTCGGCAAGGACGACTTCGGAGACACGACCCCGGGGGACAGGGGGTGATCCCCTGCCCGGGTCAGCGGGAGAAGCCGATGGATGCATACTCGCTCGCAGGGGCTTTCGGCGCGGGGCTGGCCCTGGGGGTCTTCTTCTCGCTCAGCCTCTGGGCCTCGGTCCGGAAGATGGTAAACGAGAAGACGCCCTGGTGGACGCTTGCGGGGGGCTTTCTGCTCCGGGTGTCCGTGGTCGTGGGAGGCTTTCTCCTGGTTTCGGCGGGGCGGTGGGAGCGCATGGCCTCGGCCCTGGCGGGGTTCGTGATCATGCGGGCGCTCATGGCCCGCTTTCTGGGCAGAACCGACCGGGAGGCGGGGGAGGCTTCATGGAGATCCTGAGGCTCAACCAGATCAGCCCGGACCTGATCGTCCTGTGGCAGGCGGGCTTCGTGAAGATCACCGCAACCATGGCCTACACCTGGCTCGTCATGGCCCTGCTGCTTTTCTTCTCCCTGCTCGCCACCCGCAGGCTTTCTTCGGGCACGGCGATGTCGCGCTGGCAGAACCTGCTCGAGCTCATCGTCTCCGCCATCAGGGGCCAGATCAGCGAGATTACCCGGGACAGGCCCGACCACTACCTGGCCTTCGTGGGCACGCTCTTCCTCTTCATCGGGCTTTCGAACCTGCTGCTCATCGTACCCGGGTACGTGGCGCCCACGTCCTCCCTCACGACGACCTCGGCACTCGCTTTCTGCGTGTTCGCGGCCGTGCCCCTCTTCGGCATCACGAGCCGGGGCTTCGCGGATTACTTCAGTGAGTACTTCCAGCCCACGTTCATCTTCCTCCCGTTTCACGTGCTGGGCGAGTTCACCCGCACGCTCGCCCTTGCGATCCGGCTCTTCGGCAACATCATGAGCCACGACAAGGTCATCGGGATCCTGCTGGCCATCACGCCGCTCTTCTTCCCCATCGTCATGCAGGCCCTCGGGCTCCTCATCGGCATGGTCCAGGCGTACATCTTCGCCATCCTTGCCATGGTCTACATAGCATCGGCCTCCCAGGCGCACCATGACGGGCGCGGAAACGAGGCCGGGCATCCCGCCTGACAGAACAGACGGAAAGGAAGGTGCACCATGGACAGCTTGAGTTTCGTCGCATTCGCCTCCATCATCTCCGCCGGCCTGACCATGGGGATCGGGGCCATCGGGCCCGCCCTGGGCGAGGGGATGGCGGTCAAGCAGGCCGTCACGGCCATCGCCCAGCAGCCCGACGAGAAGGGCACGATCATGCGCACGCTCTTCGTGAGCCTGGCCATGATCGAGTCCATCGCCATCTACTGCTTCGTCATCTCCATGATCCTCATTTTCGCCAACCCGTTCTGGGACCACATGATCGCCGCCGCCCGGGGGGGGTGAGCCATGCACATCGACTGGTTCGTCTTCGCCGCCCAGATCTTCAACTTCCTGGTCCTGGTGTTCCTGCTGAAATACCTCCTCTACGACCGGATCATCGGGGCCATGGATGCCCGCCAGGGGAAGATCGCCGCCCGGTTCGCGGAGGCCGACGAACTCCAGGCGAAGGCGCGGGAGTCGTCCCGGGAGTACGAGGAGATGAGGCGCCGGCTCGACGACAAGGCGGAGGACCTCATGAGGCAGGCCCGGAAAGAAGCACAGAGCGAGAAGGAGCGGCTCGTGGACGAGGCGCGGCAGGAGGCGGGCGCCGTCAGGCAGCGCTGGCTCGAGGGCCTGGGCAGGGAGAAAAAGGACTTCCTCGAGGGGCTGCGCCGCAGGGCCGGCCAGTACGTGTACCAGACCGTCCGGAACGTTTTTTCGGACCTGGCCGGCGGGGAACTCGAGGAGGGGATCGTCCGGGTGTTTCTCTCCCGCCTGGAAAACCTGGACGCCGACGGGCGGGAAAAGCTCGGGAATGCCCTGGGCGCCGGTGCCGGGACCGTCGTCGTCAGGAGCGCCTTTCCCCTCGCTGCGGGGAGCCGGGAGGCGATAGCCGCCGCCGTCGCCCCCTACACGGGGGGGCGGCACCCCGTGAGGTACGAGACCTCGCCGGGCCTGGGAGCGGGCATCGAGCTGACGGCGCACGGGTACAAGGTTTCCTGGAGCGTCGACGGCTACCTCTCCGACCTCGAGGAAAAGTTCATCCATTTCCTCCGGGAGGAGATCCGCCCGGACACCCCGGCCTAGACGCCGTGAGGGAAAGGGGGGCACATGGAAGGAAGAGGCGACGGGGGTTCCCTGAAGGCGGTTCTCGACGACACCTTCGAGAAGCTCGACCGGGCCCTGGCCGAACACCGTCCCGGGCTCGAGCCCCGGGAAGTGGGCGTGGTGACGTACGTGGGCTCGGGCATCGCCCGGGTCTCGGGCATGGACAGCGTGCGGGCCGAGGAGCTCGTCCGGTTCCCGGGGGAGAGCTACGGGCTGGTGTTCAACGTCGACCCGCAGGAGATCGGCATCATCATGCTCGACCCCTCCGAGGGGGTCCGTGCCGGCGACGAGGTGCACCGCACCGGGCGCGTCCTGGACGTCCCGGTGGGGGAGGCGCTGCTCGGGCGGGTGGTGGACGCCCTGGGCCGCCCGCTGGACGGCCTGGGCGACATCGCCGCGGAAGACCGGCTGCCCGTGGAGCGGGAGGCGCCGCCCATCATGCACCGCGACCCGGTGACGGTCCCCCTCCAGACCGGGCTCAAGGTCATCGACGCGCTCATCCCCATAGGCAGGGGGCAGCGCGAGCTCATCCTCGGGGACCGCCTCACGGGGAAAACGGCCATCGCCCTGGACACCATCATCAACCAGCACGACAAGGGGGTGGTCTGCATCTACTGCGCCATCGGCAAGCAGTCCTCGGACGTGGCCAAGACCGTGGCAGCGCTCCGGGAGCACGGGGCCCTTCCCTACACCGTCGTGGTGGTGGCCGCGGGGGAAGCCCCCCCGGGCGTCCAGTTCGTGGCCCCGTATTCGGCCACGTCCATGGGCGAGTACTTCATGTCCCGGGGCAGGGACGTGCTCGTGGTGTACGACGACCTCACCCGGCACGCCCGGGAGTACCGGGAGGTGTCCCTGCTGCTCCGCAGGCCGCCCGGGAGGGAGGCCTACCCCGGGGACATCTTCTACATCCACTCGCGCATGCTCGAGCGCTCCACGCACCTCAGGCAGGCCTACGGGGGCGGGTCGCTCACCGCCCTGCCCATCATCGAGACCGAGGCCCAGGACATCTCGTCGTACATCCCCACGAACCTCATCTCCATCACCGACGGCCAGATCTACCTTTCGCCCGGGATGTTCCAGAAGGGTCTCCTGCCCGCCGTCGACGTGGGCAAGTCCGTGTCGAGGGTGGGCGGCAAGGCCCAGCTGCCCGCCTACCGCGCCGTGGCCGGCGACCTGAGGATCGCGTACGCCCAGTTCGAGGAGCTCGAGAGCTTCTCCCGCTTCGGCACCCGCCTGGACGAAGACACCCGCAGGCGCCTCGAGCGGGGCTGGCGGGTCCGGGAGATCCTGAAGCAGCCCCAGCTCAGACCCATGCCGGTGTCCGAGCAGATCGCCTCGCTCCTCGCCGTGACCAGGGGCGTCCTCGACGGGGTGCCCCTCGATGGTGTGAGCGGGGCGGAGCAGGCCGTGCGCAGGGACGTGTCGGAAAAGCTGGGAGATCTCTGCCGGAAGATCGAGGCGGGCGGGAAGCTCGAGGACGTCGAGTTCGACGCCATCCTGGCCGCGGCCCGGGATGCGGCGGCGACCCGGGGGGGACGGCCGGATGCAGACCGTTGAGTCCCTGAGGAGAAAGATCAAAAGCACCCAGGACCTGCTCTCCGTGGTGAAGACCATGAAGGCCCTCGCCGCCGTGAGCATCCGGCAGTACCAGCGGGGGGTGGAGTCCCTGGACGGCTACGCCGCCACGGTGGAGAGGGGCCTGCAGATCCTCCTCAAGGCCCAGGAGGAGGTGTCGGCGCTGCCCGCGCCCGCGCAGCCGGTCGCGGCGGGCGCCGTGGTGTTCGGGTCGGACCAGGGCCTCTGCGGGCAGTTCAACGCGCAGGTTGCCCTCCATGCCCTGGGCGAGCTCGACTCCCTGGGGGTCGCCGGCGGGAGCCGCCACATCCTCACCGTGGGCGAGCGGGTGAAGGACCACATGGAGCGCGCCGGCCAGACGCTCTACGACAACCTCCTCACGCCGGGGTCCACCGCCGGCATCACCCCCATGGTGCAGGAGGTCGTCATGATCCTCGAGGAGTGGCACTTCGTGCTGCACATCGACCACATCTACCTCTACTACAATCACTATCTCTCGGGCGCGGCCTTCGAACCCCGGACCCTGAGGCTGCTGCCCGTGGACCGCACCTGGCTCGGTGGCCTGAAGTCCAGGAAGTGGGACTCGAAGACCCTGCCGCTCTTCACCATGGAGTGGGAAGCCCTGTTCGCGGCCCTGGTCCGGGAGTACCTCTTCGTCTCCCTCCACCGGGCCTTCACCGAATCCCTGGCGAGCGAGAACGCCAGCAGGCTGGCGGCCATGCAGAGCGCCGAGAAGAACATCGGGGACCACCTCGAGGAGGTCTTCGCGGACTACCACCGGCAGAGGCAGATGACCATCACCGAGGAGCTCCTGGACATCGTGTCGGGCTCCGAGGCCATGAAGGAGGACGCGAGACGGGCCTGACCGGGCGGGGGTTTTTCGAAAGCGATGGGGGAGAAGGGGAAAACGGGTGGCGAGGGCACCGGGCGGGGGAAGCCCCGGCGTGCCGGGTGCTAGGGGGTGAGCTCGGAGCCGATCCGGTCGAGCACGCCGTTGGCAAAGGCCGGGAAGCGGGGCGAGCCGAAGCGCTTGGCCAGCTCGATGCCCTCGTTGATCACCACCTTGTACGGCACACCCGTGCCGAACTTCAGCTCGTAGGTGGCGATGCGCAGGATGTTCCGGTCGGTGGACGACATCCTGCTCACGGTCCAGTTGTTCGAGGCCTGCTCGATGAGGCCGTCGATCTCGTTCAGGTGCCCGTACACGCCGACGACGAGGTCCCGGGCGTAGGGGACCGCGTCGACGTCCTTCTCACCGGCGAAGTGGTCGATGAAGTCCTGCAGGGTGCGCTCGGTGTGGTCCTTCGTCACGTCGACCTGGTACAGGTACTGCAGCGCTATCTCTCGTGCCTTCGTTCTGGATCTCATGGGTGCCGCTTTTAAATCTGCCGGTAGAGGTCGATCATCTCCAGAAGCGACATGGCCGCGTCGAAGCCCTTGTTTCCCGACTTGGCGCCCGCACGCTCGATGGCCTGCTCGATGGTGTCGGTGGTGAGCACGCCGAAGACCACCGGGCAGCCCGCCTCCAGGGACACCAGGGCGACCCCCTTGCTCACCTCGGAGGCCACGTAGTCGAAGTGCGGGGTGGAGCCCCGGATGACCGCCCCCAGGGCGATGACGCCGTCGAACTTTTTCGCCGAAGCGAGCCTGCGGGCCACGGGCGGGATCTCGAACGCGCCCGGGACGCGGTAGACGGAGATATCCTTCTCTTCGACGCCGTGGCGCTTGAGCGCGTCGAGCGCGCCGTCGATGAGCCTGGCCGCGATGAAGTCGTTGAACCTGCTCGCCACGATGGCCACCTTCCTGCCCTTGCCGATCAGCTTGCCTTCGATTACCTGTGCCATCACACAACCTCCAGGATATGTCCCATCTTTTCCTTCTTGGTCTGCAGGTACTTCTTGTTTTCCTCGGTGGGGGGGATCTCTATGGGCACCCGGTCCACGACCTCGAGCCCGTAGCCTTCGAGTCCGACGATCTTCTTCGGGTTGTTCGTCATCATCCGCATCTTGCGGACGCCCACCGCCACGAGGATCTGGGCGCCCAGGCCGTAGTCGCGCAGGTCGGGGGCGAAGCCCAGCTCCACGTTGGCCTCCACCGTGTCGCGGCCCTTCTCCTGGAGGTGGTAGGCCCGAAGCTTGTTGATGAGCCCGATGCCCCTGCCCTCCTGGCGCATGTACACGATCACCCCCCTGCCCTCCTCGGCGATCATCTCCATGGAGCGGTCGAGCTGGTCGCCGCAGTCGCAGCGCATGGAGTGGAAGACGTCGCCGGTGAGGCATTCGGAGTGCACCCTCACGAGCACGGGCTCTTCGGGGTCGATGTCGCCCCTCACGAGGGCCACGTGCTCCTTGCCGTCGATGTCGTTCTCGAAGCCGATGAGCGTGAAGGGGCCGTAGGGCGTGGGAATCTGGGCCCGCACCGCCTCCCGCACGAGGATCTCGTTCTTCATGCGATAGGCGATGATGTCGGCGATGGTGCAGATGCGCAGGCCGTGCCCCCGGGCGAACTCCTCGAGCTGGGGCCTGCGGGCCATGGTGCCGTCGTCGTTCATGACCTCGCAGATCACCGCGCCGGGCCGCAGGCCGGCGATCCTGCACAGGTCCACCGAGCCCTCGGTCTGGCCCGTGCGGACGAGCACCCCGCCTTCGCGCGCCCGCAGGGGGAACACGTGGCCGGGCCGGGCCAGGTCGTCGGCGCGGGCGCCCTCGGCAATGGCGGTGCGGATGGTCACGGCGCGGTCCGCGGCGGAGATGCCCGTGGTCACGCCCTTCCTCGCCTCGATGGAGATGGTGAACCCGGTGCCGAACTTGCTGGTGTTGTCCCTGACCATCAGCGGCAGGTCGAGCCTGTCCACGATGCCCGAGTCGAGGGCCAGGCACACGAGGCCGCGGCCGTACCTGGCCATGAAGTTTATGGACTCGGCGGTGACGAACTCCGCGGCCATGGTGAGGTCGCCCTCGTTCTCGCGGTTCTCGTCATCCACCAGGATGATCATCCTTCCCTGCTTCAGCTCTTCCAGGGCCTCTTCGACGGTGCACGTGGGCATGGTGCAACTCCTTTACATGAAACCATGTTTCTTGAGAAGCGACTCAAGATCGGTATTGTCGTCCTTTTTCAGCAGTCTCTCGACATACTTGCCGATGATGTCGAACTCGAGGTTCACCCTATCACCGGGCCCCTTGAGTGTCAAGGTGACCGAACCTGCGGTGTGGGGGATGAGGTTCACCTCGAAGGCCTCGTCGTCGGCCCGGTTGACGGTGAGCGAGACGCCGTCGATGGCTATCGACCCCTTCTCCGGGAGGTAGCGGGAGAACTTCCGGTCGTACTGGACCGCCACCCGGACCGACTCGCCTGCGCTGCCCCTGCTCCGGATGATCCCCACGGCGTCCACGTGGCCGAGCACGAGGTGGCCCCCCAGCCTCGTCGACAGGGTGACCGCCCGTTCGAGGTTGACCTTCGAGCCGGACTTAAGCCCGCTCAGGGTGGAGCGGGACACGGTCTCCCCGGATGCGGTGGCCACGAAGCGCGTGCCCTCGATGGAGGTCGCCGTGAGGCACACCCCGTCCACGGCGATGCTGTCCCCCACCCTGTCCCCCGACAGATCCAGGTGCGCATCGATGGTGAGCTCGCAGCCCTTCATGAAGGGCCTGACGTTCAGGACGGTTCCCATGGCCTCGATGATTCCCGTGAACATTCACTCCTCCGGGCGGGCCGTGATGAGCACGTCGCCGCCTATGATCCTGGCTTCTGTTATCACAAGGCGCTCCGCCATGGCAATCGTGCCGGGGGCCTCGAAGGACACCAGCGGCACGCCCCCGCCCAGGATCCGGGGCGCCACGAAGAGCAAGAGCTCGTCGGCGAGCCTCGACTTCACCAGGCCCGACAGGATCGAGCTCCCCCCTTCCACCAGGACCGAGTGGAAGCCCAGCGCGCCCAGGCGCCTGAAGATCTCCTCCCAGGAAAAGTGCCCGTCCTTTTCACGGTCGAGCTTCACCACCCGCGCGCCTGTCCTCCCCACCTCGGGCCGGGAGTCCGGGTCCTGCGCCGTGAAGACCACCGTGCGCTCCCCCAGGCACCGGGCCTCGGCCGGTATGCGCAAGTCCGGGTCGATGATCGCCCGCAGGGGGTTCCTGCCGCCGGGTAGCCGGCAGGTGAGCATCGGGTCGTCGGCGAGCACCGTCCCGACACCCACGAGGATCGCGTCCACGTGGTTGCGCAGGGCATGGACGAAGGCCCTCGACTCCTCCGACGAGACCCACCGGGAGTCCCCCGCGGGGGTGGCGATCCTGCCGTCTAAGGTCATGGCCGCCTTGGCGATGACGAAGGGCCGCTTCCTTTCCATCCAGGAGGCGTACCAGCGGATGAGCCGGTCCGTTTCCCTGCGGGCGACGCCCACCTTCACCGCGACCCCGTGCTCCCGCAGGGTCCTGATTCCCGTGCCCGCCACCACGGGGTTCGGGTCGATGCTGCCCACCACCACCCGGGCGACCCCCGCCTCGATGACGGCCCCGGTGCAGGGCGGCGTCCTGCCGTAGTGGGAGCAGGGCTCCAGGGTGACGTACAGGGTGGCGCCGCGCGCCTTGCCCCCGGCGGCCTTCAGGGCGAACACCTCGGCGTGGGGCTGCCCCGCGCCGGGGTGGAACCCCTCGCCCGCCACCACGCCGTCTTTGACCACCACGGCGCCCACCGGCGGGTTGGGGGCCGTCCTCCCCATGCCCCTCATGGCCAGGGACACGGCCCGCTTCATGTACCCGGAGTCGCCCTTCATGGCTTGTTCTCGTCCACCCTCTGGATCTCTTTCATGAAGTCCCCCATGTCCTTGAACTCCCGGTACACCGAGGCGAACCGCACGTAGGCCACGGGGTCGAGCCTCGAGAGGGCTTCCATGACCTTTTCGCCGATGTAAGTGGAGGGGATCTCTTTGTCGCCCCTGGACTGGATGTCGTGGATGATGGACTCCTTGACGGACTCGATCTCTTCGATGCCCACGGGCCGCTTTTCGCAGGCCGTGGTGATGCCGGTGATCACCTTGTTCGGGTCGAAGGCCTCCCGCCGGCCGTCCTTCTTGACGACCAGCGGCAGGTTCTCCTCGACCTTCTCATAGGTGGTGTACCGGTGCGAGCACCGGGCGCACTCCCGCCTGCGGCGGATGGAGCTGCCGTCCCGGCTGATCCGGGACTGGATGACCTTGTCTTCGAGCCCGGAGCACCTGGGACAGCGCACGGGTCACTCCAGTCCCGGGTAGATGGGGAACCTGGCGGTGAGCGCCTCGACCTGCTTCCTCACCTTCCCGATGACGGCCTCGTCGCCCTTGGCGTCCACCACTTCCGCGATGAACGTCGCCACGAGCTCCATCTCGGGCTCCTTGAAGCCCCTGGTGGTGAGCGCCGGGGAGCCCAGGCGGATGCCCGAGGTGACGAAGGGGCTCTTCGTCTCGAAGGGGATGGTGTTCTTGTTCACGGTGATGAACGCCTTGTCCAGGAAGGCCTCGGCGTCCTTGCCCGTGACCTCCTTGTTCGTGAGGTCCACGAGCATGAGGTGGTTGTCCGTGCCCCCGGACACGAGGCTGAAGCCCCGGGCCATGAGACCTTTGGCAAGCGCCTGGGCGTTCTTGATGACCTGCTCCTGGTAGGCCTTGAACTCCGGCTGCATGGCCTCCTTGAAGGCCACGGCCTTGGCCGCGATGACGTGCTCCAGCGGTCCGCCCTGCATGCCCGGGAACACCCGGGAGTTGAGCGTCTTTGCGTGCTCTTCCTTGCACAGGACCATGCCGCCCCGGGGGCCGCGGAGCGTCTTGTGGGTGGTGGTGGTGACGAAGTCCGCGAAGGGCACCGGGCTCGGGTGGAGGCCCGTGGCCACGAGGCCCGCGATGTGCGCCATGTCCACCATGAAGTAGGCGCCCGCCTCGTTGGCGATCTCCCGGAACAGGCGGTAGTCGATGGTGCGCGGGTAGGCGCTGGCGCCGGCGATGATGAGCTTGGGGCTGTGCTTTTTGGCCAGGTCGCGCACCTGGTCGTAGTCGATGCGGTGGGTGTCCTCCCGGACGCCGTAGGGCACCACGTTGTAGAGCTTGCCCGAGAAGTTCACCGGCGAGCCCATGGAGAGGTGGCCGCCGTGGGGGAGCGACATGCCGAGGTAGGTGTCGCCCGGCTCGAGGATGGAAAAGTAGACCGCCATGTTCGCCTGGGAGCCCGAGTGGGGCTGGACGTTGGCGTGGTCGGCGCCGAAAAGCTTCCTGGCGCGTTCGATGGCCAGGTCCTCGGCCACGTCCACGTACTCGCACCCGCCGTAGTAGCGCTTGCCCGGATAGCCTTCCGCGTACTTGTTGGTCATCACCGAGCCCTGCGCCTCGAGCACGGACTCGGAGACGATGTTCTCGGACGCGATGAGCTCGAGCTTGCTGCGCTGGCGCGTGAGCTCGTCCATGATCGACTGGTAGATCTCGGGGTCGGATTTCTTCAGGTTTTCAAATTTCATCGTGCTTTCCATCCTCTCGCTGTGATTTTATCGCCGGTGCCCGCCTTCTATCTTCTCGAGCCTCGCCCCGTGCCGCCCGCCCTCGAACCCCGTCTTGAGCCAGATCTCGACGATCTCCCGGGCGATGGCCGGCCCGAGGACCCTGCCGCCCAGGATGAGGCAGTTCGAGTCGTTGTGCATGCGCGACATGCGGGCGGTGTAGCCGTCGTGGCACAGGGTGCCCCTCACCCCCGGGAACCGGTTGGCGCAGATGGACATGCCGATGCCCGTGCCGCAGATGAGCACGATGCGGTCGCAGCCGCCGCCCAGGAGGAGGTCGACGGCTTTCCGGGCGTAGTCGGGGTAGTCCACGGACGCGCTCGTGTCCGTGCCCAGGTCCACCACTTCCGCCGAGTTTTCCCGGAGGGTCTCCACCACGAGGCCCTTCATGAAGAGCCCGCCGTGGTCGCATGCGACGCCGATCTTCATCCCGGTGCATCCTTTCCCAGGATCAGGGCCACATTCTGGCCGCCGAAGCCGAAGGAATTGTTCAGGCAGTGTGAAACATCCGCATAAACGGCCCTGTGAGGTACGTAATTTAAATCGCATTCAGGGTCGGGGTTGTCAAGATTTATCGTGGGCGGGACGACCCCGTTTCTCATGGCCAGGACGCAGATGGCGGTCTCGATTCCCGCCGCCCCGCCGATGAGGTGGCCCGTCATGGACTTGGTGGAAGAGATGAGGACCTTGCCCGCGTGGTCCCCGAACGCCATTTTTATGGCGAGGGTCTCGATCCTGTCGTTGAGCGGGGTCGACGTGCCGTGGGCGTTGATGTAGCCGATGTCCCCGGGCGTAAGCCCGGCGTCGCTCAGCGCGCGCCCGATGGCGTACGCCACGGACGTCCCCTCGGGGTCGGGCGCCACCATGTGGTAGGCGTCCATGGTCATGCCGACCCCCTCGAGGACCGCGAGCACCTCGGCGCCCCTGTCCCTGGCGTGGTCGAGCCCCTCGAGGACGAACACCCCTCCCCCCTCGGCCATGACGAAGCCGTCGCGGTCTGCCGAGAAGGGGCGGCTTGCCCGCTCAGGGTCGTCGTTCCTCGTGGACAGTGCCCGCATGGAGGCAAAGGCGGCGAGAGCGAAGGGCGTGAGACAGGCCTCCACGCCGCCCGCAACCATGCAGTCCGCGTCGCCCGCCTGGATGATCCGCGCCGCCATGGCCAGCGCGTGCCCGGCGGTGGCGCAGGCGGAGGAGACGCTGAAGCCCGGTCCCTTGGCGCCGATCCTTTTTGCGCACTCGGCGGGACCGACGTTGGTGATGAACATGGGCACGGTCACGGGCGATACCCTCCGGGGACCCCGGGAGAAAAATACGCCCATCTGCTCTTCCAGGGTGCCCATCCCGCCCGCCCCGGACCCGATGAGCACGCCCAGGCGGTGCGGGGCGCAGGCCTCCGGGGTGAGCCGCGCCTGGGCGCAGGCGTCGAGGCACGCGGAAAGCTCCATCTGTGCGTAGCGGTCCATGTGGCGCAGTTCCTTGCCCCCGAGGTGGCGCTCCGGGTCGAACCCCGAGGCCTTCCCCCCAAAGGTGACGGGCAGGTCGGAGAATTCCTGAACGTGGCTTATCCCTGATTTTCCGAGAAGGAGGTTGTCCCAGAAGGTCTGGATATCGCTCCCGAGGGGGGAGACGACACCCATACCCGTTATTGCGACTGCCTTTACGGCTGTTTCATATCTTCGATTTGACGTAGTTGATGGCATCTTTCACGAACTTTATCTTTTCCGCCTCCTCGTCGGGGATCTCGATGTTGAACTCCTCTTCGACCGTCATGATGAGTTCGACCAGATCCAGGGAGTCGGCTCCGAGGTCGTCGGCAAACGACATCTCGGGGGTGATCTCGGACACGTCCTTATCCAGCTGCTCGGCAATGAGCTCAATGATGCGTTTTTGCACGTCCACCATGAAAATGATCCTCCTTTATCGTTCTCTACCTCAAAACGCCGTTACGTGTAAAGCCCGCCATCCACCACGAACACCTGCCCCGTGATGTACGAACTCAAGTCCGAGCAGAGGAAGACCACGAGCCCCGCCACATCCGCGGGGGTTCCGATCCTCCTCAGGGGGATCATTTCCCTGAGGGCGTCCGCATCCATGCCCCGGGTCATGTCGGTCTCCACGAACCCGGGCGCCACGGCGTTCACGAGGATCCCCTTGGGGCCGAGCTCCTTTGCAAGGCTCTTGGTGAAACCGATGAGCCCCGCCTTCGCAGCCGCATACACGCTCTGCCCCGGATTGCCGCCCATGCCCACAATGGAAGAGATGGTGACGATCCTTCCATGTTTTTGTTTTAGCATAGAACGTGAAGCCTGAAAAGAACAGAAAATTGAACCCTTAAGATTTGTATTGAACATCTCGTCCATGTCGGAGGACTTCGCCCGGAGGAGGAGCGCGTCCTTCGAGACGCCGGCGTTGTTCACCAGGATGTCGATGGAGCCCAGCCGGCCCGCGATGTCCCCGAAGGCCTGCTTTACCTGGGCCTCGTCGGCGACGTCGAAGGGGCAGGCTTCGGCCTTCCCGCCGGCCGCCGCGATGGAGGAGACCACCCCGTCCGCCAGGTCCCCGTTCCGCCGGTAGTTCACCACCACGTGCGCCCCGCAGGAAGCGAGGGCAGAGGCGATGGCCGCGCCGATTCCCCGGGAGGCCCCGGTGACCACTGCCACCCGGTTTTTGAGATCAATGTCCATGGGCGGTGATCACCTCCACGTTCGCCTCGGGGGCGATCTTTCTCACCAGGGGTCCGAGCACGGATTTCGGCCCGATCTCGATGAAGGTGTCCACCCCAAAGGAGCGGGCGTACCGGACGGACTTTTCCCACAGCACGGGCTTCACGAGCTGGTCCGCAAGGAGTGTCCTGATCTTTTCGGGGTCGCTTTCCCCGGAAGCGGTGGCGTTGAAGACCACGCTCACCCGGGGGCTCTTCAGGGGGACGTCCCGCAGGTACCCGCTCAAGAGCTGCCTGGCGGGCTCCATCCGGGGGCAGTGGGAGGCCACCCCCACGTTCAGGGGCACGATCCTCTTCGCGCCCCGGCCCTTGAGCACCCGGCCAGCCTCCTCCACCGCGGCCCGATCGCCGGATATGACCGTCTGCCCCTGCATGTTGAGGTTGGCGACCCAGGCGCCGTCGACGCCTTCGAGGGCCTCCGCGACCTCTTCCGCCTTAAGGCCCAGGACCGCGGCCATGGCGCCCTGCCCCGCGGGCATGGCACTGTCCATGGCGGCCGCCCGCTGGCACACCAGGGCGAAGCAGTCATCCCGGGAAAGGGCGCCCGCGGCGGTGAGCGCCATGTATTCGCCGAGGCTGTGGCCCATCGTCATGAGGGGGTCGTTCAGGCCGGACTCTTCCCACAGGGCCGCGGTCACCGCATACACGGCCTTCTGGGCGTTCACTGTCCGGGTGAGCACGTCTTCCGGGCCCTGCTCCATGAGACCTTGAAGGGCTGGGTCTGCCGTCCACGAAAGGTCGAGGCCCGCCGACATGCCCGGGAATTGGGTACCTTGTCCTGGGAATATCAGGCAATACGGCATTCTGTTCCTTTATCAGGATTCCTTGGCCTTGATCACCTCTTTGCCGTCGTAATAGCCGCAGCTCACGCAGATCCTGTGGGGGAGCTTGGGCTCCTGGCAGTTGGGGCAAAAAGACGTCGCGGGCTGCCCGATGGCGTCGTGCGACCTGCGCTTGTCTCTCCTGGTGCCGGAATGTCTCCTCTTTGGTACGGGCATCGCTACTTCCTCCTGATCTTTTCTTTGAGATCCTTGAGCTTCTGGAGCCGGGGATCCACCGGCCTTGCGCAACGGCACCCCTCCCGGTTCAGGTTCGCCCCGCAACCCGGGCAGATGCCCTTGCACTCGTCGCTGCATATGAACCGCAGGGGCAGCGTCAGCACCAGCTCGGAGACGATGAACTCGCCGAGGTGGATGCTCTTCCGGTAAAACCCGATCTCGCTGCTCACCCGCTCGCCTTCGAGGTTGCCTCCCATGTCCGGCTCCGCCGGCAGGTAGTCGGTCTCGATGTGGAGGTCCACCGGGTGCTCCACGGGCTCGAGGCACCTGGCGCACTGGGCCTGGAGCCTGCCCTTCACATCCACGCTCACGTGGACGGTGCCGGACTCGCCCTCCCTTTGAGCCACATAGTGGACGGAGAAGGGCCGGTCCACGGAGAGGTCCTGGGCCTTGAACACCTCGGCCATGGCCTCCGGGGACAGGGAGACGCCGTTCTCGATCCCCGCCTCCCCGATGGTTTCGGGGAGAATCAGAATGTCTTCGATCCTCTTTATCTTTTCCACAACTCACAAGCTACTATTTCATACGCATGAGTTTGTCAAGAAGACATGGCGGCTTCACGCCTTATGGTTCGATTTCTGC
>ERZ1645192.304-NODE-304-length-39215-cov-6.665347_pt1 | contig 39215 bp, 35 predicted proteins | sample MGYA00575354_ERZ1645192 | MGnify/ENA primary metagenome ERZ1645192 (study PRJEB40844, sample SAMN11349763) | freshwater sediment metagenome | isolation source: river sediment | host: Sediment | place: India: Faizupur Khadar , New Delhi | collected 2017-02-21 ...
ACACTCGTATCCTTCTGGAGCTTAACCAAGGCATCCAAATTCCCGGCTAACAGCTGTTCATACTGATAACCCGCCGGAACAATCGAAGCATTGACCATCTCATTTAAAGTGTTGGCCTCGATCTCCAGGGTAAGGTTATACATATGGATCCAGATATGGTAACGGGCGATCAGCTCTTCTTTGGAAAAAACTTTATATTTTTCAAACAGGGCGATATTTTCTTTTTTGGTCAAAGCCTCCAGCGCCTCATAAGTAGAGGCAACATTAGGCAGCCCCCGTTTCTTGGCCTCTTTACGCCATTCTTCGGAATAGTTATTTCCTTCAAAACGCACCGCCTTGGTTTCTTTGATGATCTTGGAGATCACCATCAGCACCGCAGAATTAAAATCCTTTCCGGTTGATCTTACTCTTTTTATCTGCTCGGCGACATAATCCAGACTCTCGGCAATAATCGTATTGACCACCGCGATCGGAGTGGAAATATTCTGAGATGAGCCGACCGCCCGGAATTCAAACTTTGCCCCGGTAAAAGCAAAAGGCGAAGTGCGGTTGCGGTCAGTAGTATCTTTATTAAATTTCGGCAAGCGGCCGATCCCTAAATCGATAATATCGGCTTTGGAAACCTTGGATTTAACCCCCTTCTCGATCATGTCAAGAATCGCGGTCAACTGCTCACCCAAAAACACGCTGATGATCGCCGGAGGCGCTTCATTGGCCCCTAAGCGGTGTTCATTCCCGGCTAAAGCTACCGAAGCGCGCAAAAGGTCTGCATGCAGATAAACTGCCCGTAAGACCGCTGCCAACACCGTTAAAAACTGCAGGTTATCCTCCGGGGTCTGGCCGGGATTAAGCAGGTTATTGCCCAGGTTATCGGCTAAAGACCAGTTCAGGTGCTTACCGCTGCCGTTAATCCCGGCAAAAGGCTTCTCATGCAGCAGACAGACTAAATTATGCCTTAAAGCGATCTTCTTCATCAACTCCATCAGTAACTGGTTATGGTCTGCAGCAATATTAGACTCCTCAAAAACCGGAGCAAACTCATATTGATGCGGAGCAACCTCATTATGGCGGGTCATCAACGGAATGCCCAATTTATAAGCTTCTTGGGCCACTTCAAACATAAAATTAACTACCCGCTCTTTAATCGTGCCGAAATACTGATCTTCCAATTGCTGCCCCTTGGGAGAAGGCGCCCCCACCAGGGTACGGCCGGACATAATCAGATCCTGGCGCAGATTATAATAATTCTTGTCGATCAGAAAATACTCTTGTTCCGGCCCGCAGGTAGAAAACACTTTTTTTACATCTTTGTGCCCGAAAAGCTTAAGCAAGCCTACGGCGGCATTATTTAATGCTTCATCTGAACGCAAAAGCGGCAATTTCTTATCCAATGCTTCGCCGTGATAAGAAATAAAAATCGTGGGGATACATAATGTTTTGCCTAAGGTGCTTTCGATAATAAATGCGGGGCTGGAAGGATCCCAGGCAGTATAACCGCGGGCCTCAAAAGTCGCCCGGATACCCCCCGAGGGGAAACTGGAGGCGTCGGGTTCTCCCTGGATTAATTTATTTCCCGAAAATTTTTCGATTACCTTACCGGGTCCGGTAATAGAAATAAAGCTATCGTGTTTTTCTGCCGTTAAACCGGTCAATGGCTGAAACCAGTGGGTATAATAGGTAGCGCCCTTGGAAATTGCCCATTCTTTCATCGCGCCGGCAATCTCATTAGCCTGGGCCAGAGAAATGGTCTTGCCCTCGGCTAACCAGGTTTTAAAAGCTTCGAAGGTGTTTTTAGAGATACGTTTTTGCATCGCCTCCATACTGAAGGTATTTTCCCCAAAATACGTCGAGACCTTGTTGGGCGACTCAACCTTATCTAATTTTACACTTTTAATTTTAAACAAAACCTTCTGTCTTATGCTCATACCCTCCCCCTTCAATTAAAAATTAGCATATAAGTATTTTACCATAACCGGACTAAAATAAAAGAGGCATTCTTGGTAAATTACCAGAACGCCTCTGTTCTTGAAATACAAGTAATATTGGAACGGTTTTGGTAACTTAATTTACTGATAAATTCTTGATCTGGCATTTTTGATCACGGCGCATTTTTTAATCTATTCGGTCATGCCCCTAGAGCGCCTTCTCCCCCTTCTCCCCTGTCCTAATCCGGATAGCCGTTTCAACCGGATAGATAAATATCTTTCCGTCCCCGATCTCTCCGGTCCGGGCACTTTCCAGAATCGTACCAACAATTCTCTCCGTATCTTCATCCTTAACGATAATTTCGATCCTGGCTTTAGGCAAAAGCTCGACCTTGTATTTCTCCCCCCGCCATTGCTGGATAACCCCCTTTTGCTTTCCGTGCCCTTCGATCTCAGAGATCATTAATCCGGTTACACCAGCCTCCCCCAGGGCGTTACGCACTGCCTCCAGGCTCTCCGGCCTGATAATTGCTTCGATTTTTTTCATCATTGCCTCCCCTCTTAAATTAAAGATTTATTTTTCGTTTTTAAGGTCAATAAAACTATACGCCGGTTTACGGCCATAAAACTCCGGATAGGCGCTATTACCATGTTCGCCGATATCCAAACCTTCGATCTCCTCCTTAAGCGAAACTCTGATTCCCATCGTATACTTCAAAATCAACCAGAAGATTAGAGATAAGCTGAAGGCAAAAATCGCCACTCCCGCCACTCCGGATAATTGCGAGATCAACAGTTTAGCCCCGCCGCCGTAAAATAATCCGTTGCCAGTAGCAGTGCCGGCAATCTTATCCTGCGCGAATAAGCCTACACAGATCGTCCCAAATACCCCGTTAACCAAGTGGACAGAAAGCGCGCCCACCGGGTCATCGATTTTGAGTTTGTCGAACATAATTACCGCCAACACTACCAGCATTCCGGCGATTAAACCGATTAACAGTGAACTAGGAACGCTGACAAATGCGCAAGGCGCGGTAATCGCCACCAAACCGGCCAGACATCCGTTTAGAGTCATCCCCAAATCCGGCTTACCTAATAATACCCAGGATAATATTGTGGCGCTGATCGTTGCCATTGCCGCGGCCATATTTGTGGTAATTGCAACATGGCTGATTGCTATGGGGTCAGCGGACATGGTTGACCCGGGATTAAAACCAAACCAACCGAACCATAAAACAAAGGTTCCTAAGGTTGCCATGGGAAGATTATGCCCGGGGATAGGATTGATCTGGCCCTTGGCGTATTTACCAAAGCGCGGCCCCAAAACCAGTATCCCGGCTAAGGCGGCCCAGCCACCTACTGAATGCACCACGGTTGAACCGGCAAAATCAAACATGCCTTTAAGCTGCAGCCATCCTCCTCCCCAGATCCAATGGCCGACGATGGGATAAATAAACATGGCCATTAAAAATGAAAATACAATGAATGATTTATATTTGATTCTTTCAGCTACCGCCCCTGAAACAATGGTCGCGGCGGTCCCGCAGAATACCAGCTGGAAAAAGAATTTTGCCCACATCGGCACTCCGGTCCAGGAAAGGGCTGAATAAACCCCTTTATAAGCCTCTCCGGTCGCCGGAGAATTATCCAAACCGCTGGCAAACCAAAGCCCTTTTAGCCCGATCCAGGGGCTGCCATCGCCAAACATCAGCCCCCAACCTAAGGCCAAAAAACCTAATGATGATACGGCAAAAACTACAAAGTTCTTGGAAAGAATATTCACACAGTTCTTGGAACGGGCAAATCCGGACTCAACCATCGCAAAACCCAGGTTCATAAAGAACACGAGTTTCGCGGTAAGCAATACCCAGATCGTATCAATGATCACCTTCATATCCATAATCGCATCCTCCTTCTTGTTGGCAAATAAAGCCTAAAAAACATAGTTGATGTAAATCCCGCCGTAAAAACGGTTCTTCTGATTACCGTTGTTTTTATCGCTTAAATTTCCCCAGGGCATTGCATAGTTGATATTCGGCTTACAACTCAAGCCTTTATATAAAGGAATGGTTACTCCGGTACCGATTGCCGCATCTCCGCCTTTACCCCGGTAATACTGTTTATTGTTGTAACCAACGTGCCCCGAAAAATCCAAACTTAAGCTGTATTTTTTGACCGTGAAAGGTATACTGTGCGCCAAGTTCAACACGGTATAACTACCCTGTCCGCCGCCGTCTTCTTTTCTGCCGTAATCGTAATAATAATATACGGACGGGGTAAGCGGTAATTTGCTAAAGGTAACCCCGCCGTAAAACTCGCGGCTAAAACCCCGCGGGGCGCCGTCAGAAGGATAGGCATCGGGAAAATCATAGTAGGTATGCCCTACCGATAAAGCCAGCAGCGGAAAACTATAAGTATAGTCAAAAAGATAATCCGTCTCGCTGCTTCTTAAGCTGTCTTTATTTTTTAAGTCATGGTTGGCCCAAATACCGATTTTTACCCTGCCAAATTTTGATTCAGGGCTGCGCACGTAAAAACCCGGCTGAATTACCGCATCCCCATCCAGCATGATCCCTCTCCAGACATATAAAGAATTAAAAGCCAGGTCCCCTGAAACTTCGATGCCGGTGTTGGATAATAAACCATCCAACAGCCCTTCATCTGCGGCGGCCGGTACGACTGCTAATCCGACCATCAATATGCTTAAAACTAACCCTAATTTAAACCTTTTCATTATTACCTCCTTTTAATAATAAAGGCGCCTTAACCGTTTTATCAACTTAAACGGCCAAGACGCCTGCGTCCTCACAACCTTCTTTGGTTAACCTCTGGCTTCAACGGTACCACACCAACGCTTATAAGGTATTGCGTTGGTGTGGCCTGGTGGCCAAAATTAAGGCGTTCTATATCACTAGAACGCCGCTGGTTACTTCTTACACATCACTGTGTCTACCCTATACTGGGCTTTGCTAATCTTACATCACTACAAGTAAACAATCAGGCTGCTTGGTAACTAAATTTTATCCAGATGTTTCCTGGCCTTAACCTTAAGCTTCCGCGTCAACTTGATTACGCTGACATGAGAAACCCCCATCCGCTTACCTATATCCCTGGTGGTTAAACCCTGGCTAAAACAATCTAACAACAACTTTTCTTTAGGGCTAAAGCCATTATTCCATATGCTTTCAACTAATAATTTATTGTGCAATTCGGCCCGGCAATCCAAAGCAGGCCAGGGCTGGCCGATCAGATCTTCCAGAGTAGCATCCTCCCCCTCTTTAACCAGCGCATCGATACTGATCACTCCCCAACGCTCGTTAACCTTGCGGATGTAGTTCTTCAGATGAAAATAGCAGCCCTGGAGAATATAGCTATCCGTTTTATCCTGCAGTTTGCCGGCTAAAAAATCCTTCCAAAGATGCAGTGTAGCTTCCTGGTAAAGATCGTCATGGTTAAAAGAACGGTAATGCCCATTCAGACGCCAAGCGATCCTTTTGATGGTTGGCGATAATTTTCGATATAATTCTTGAAAGCTCATAATTATCTCCTCTAAAAACAAAAAAGTCCTTTGCTCCCATCTCGGTAACACCCTGCGCTTATAAGGTATTGCGCAGGTGTGCCCTTGTTGGGCAAAGGACTTCATGGTCCTGACAAAATAAAAAAGCCTTCTGGGCACATTATCTGCCAGAAGACTTCTTTGTCTTTGTTACAACGTTGTACGATAAAAATATATCATATCTCCTGCCTTTGTCAAGCAGGAAATATTATTTTTTACTCCTGATATCTTTGGCCAGGATAATCGCCTCGGCCACCTCGCGCATGGACTTGCGCATATCCATGCTCTGCTTCTGGATCAGGCGGTAAGCCTCCGCGGAAGGAATACTAGCATCCTGGGAGAGAATGTCTTTGGCCCGCTCCACCAGCTTGCGGGTAGTCAAAGCTTCTTCTGCCGAACGGGCGCGTAAATCCAGTTCGGCATTCTCAATGGCAATCGCCGCCTGATTAGCCAGGGCGGTCAAAAGATCCAGCTCGTGCTTAGAAAAATTATGTTTCTTGGAAGTGTAGCAGTTCAACACCCCGATCAAGCGGCCCTTAACCGCTAAAGGAACGCAGGCCAAAGAACATAGCCCTTCTTTCTGGGCTACATCCTGATTAAGATAACGCGCATCCGTTTTAACATCCAAAACGCAGATCGGCTTATTGTTTAAGGCTACCGTCCCGGCGATCCCCTCCCCCAGCGGGATATTCGGTTTTTTATTGTAAGCCTCCGAGATAGACTGGGTCGCTTTAACCACCAGCTCTTTTTTATCCGGGTCAAGCAGCATTAAAGAAGAAATCTTGGAGTTCATGATTTCGGCAGTAACTTGCACCACCAAACGCAATAATTCCTCCAAGTACATCCCGGAAGTGATCAGGTTGGCAACCTTGGAAATTGCCTCGATCTGCTTAACATAAACCTGGAAACTATCTTTTTTTCTGGCCGGCATGGTTATTTTATTTTCTCCAGAAACCTTTTTAACCGGACTAAAGCTTCTTTTAAATTTTCTAAGCTTGAAGCATAAGAGATCCGGATATAGCCCTCACAGCAAGGCCCAAAAGCCGTGCCCGGCACTACTGCCACCTTCTCCTCTTCCAGCAATTTCCGCGAAAATTCCATTGATGATAATCCGGTGCTCTTAATGGAAGGAAACATGTAGAAAGCGCCTTGCGGGCGAGAACATTTTAACCCCAAAGTATTTAATTCTTCGGCCAAAAGCAGGCGGCGGCGGTTATATTCCCGCTTCATTTGTTCGGTGGACCTTTTGCCGCTGACTAAAGCCTCGGCGGCGGCCATTTGGCTGGTAATCGGCACGCACATAATTGTGTACTGGTGAATTTTGGTCATGGCGGCGATAATTTCTCTGGGCCCGCAAACATAACCCACCCTCCAACCGGTCATCGCATAGGCTTTAGAGAAGCCGTTAAAATATAAGGTATTGTCTTTCGCTTTGGGCAGAGTCGGAAAAGCCGTATGCTTAAAATCATAGGTTAGGTCGCCGTAAACCTCATCGCTTAAGCAAAGTATATTATGTTTATTTAAAATTTTGTTTAATTCTTCCAGCTCCTTACGCCGATAAGAGACTCCGGTCGGATTAGTCGGATAATTTAAAACTATGCCTTTAGTTTTTTTATCAATATGCCGCTCTAACAACTTAGGCGTAAGCTTAAAACCGTCTTTAGTAGTATCGATATAAACGGGAATTCCCCCGGCCAGCTCAGTGACCGGCCCGTAAGAAACATAGCTGGGCTGTGCAACTAAGATTTTATCCCCGGGATTGATAATTGCCCGCAGCGCTAAATCTAAGCCCTCACTGACGCCTACGGTAATCAGGATCTCTTCATCTGGGCAGTATTCAAGCCCATACTTATTCTTTAAATAACGGTGGATCCCTAAGCGCAGTTTATAGAGCCCTTTATTGGAGGTATAACTAGTAAACCCCTGCTCTAAAGAGTAGATCCCGGCCTCCCGGATCTGCCAAGGAGTAACAAAATCCGGCTCCCCTACCCCCAAAGATATTACCTCCTTCATCCCCAGCACTAAATCAAAGAATGCCCGGATGCCGGAGGGCTGCATTTTTTCTACTACTCTTGAAATTTCCATTGCTTTCTTCCTAATAAGATATCGCTATTCTTTCGTCTTTATGCGATTTATGCTTTAAGATCACTCCGTCTTCCTTGTATTTCTTCAATAAAAAGTGAGTGGCAGTACCGCGCACATTTTCAAGGCAGGATAATTTCTCCGCCACAAAATTTGAGACGGTATGCAGATTCTTGCCTTCTACCACCACCAGCAGATCATAGGTCCCGCTGATCAAATAACAGCTGGTAACCTCCGGAAACGAATAAATACGCTCGGCGATCTTGTCAAATCCCAGATCCTTCTGCGGAACGATATTGACCTCGATCAGGGCCCTGACCTCAGATTCATAATCTTTGACCAGATCCTTATTGATTACTGCTTTATATTTTAAAATTGCCCCTTCCTTTTCGTATTTCTTAATCGCTTTTTTTACTTCATCCGGCTTCTTGCGGGTCATCTTGGCGATATCCTCGACGCTCGCCCGGCCATCCTTCTCTAAAATTTCCAGTATTTCATCCATTTTAATCCCCCTTTATTATATCTTACAAATCTCTGCGCCTTTTCTCTTATGCTCCGATTGTTTGTACATCCTGGTGACCTTATTTACCGTCTTGACTGCAGCGATCTGTTGCTTATGGTTGCAAAACCGGTCTAAAATACCATCCAGATCATTATAAGTAATCCCCATCTCTCCTTCATCGGTCTGGCCGTGCCAGAGCCCGGCAGTAGGCGGTTTAATAATTACCTCTTCCGGAATTTTTAACTCTCTGGCCAGCTGGCGCACCTGGCGTTTAAAAAGGTCGGCAATCGGCAGGATATCCACTCCGCCGTCACCGTACTTGGTGAAATAACCCACCATTAATTCGGATTTATTCCCGGTGCCGCACACCAGGTAATTTAATTTGTTGGCAAAATAATAAAGGGTGCACATCCGCAGGCGGGGCTTAAGGTTACTCCGTGCCAGGCTTCCTGCCGGAGGCAGGATCTTTAAAAAATCATTGTAAACCTTCGACAGGTCGACTAATTTCGATTTAAGGCCCAACTTACGGGCCACCAATTTAGCGTGGGCTAAATCCTGCGGATGGCTGTTACAAGGCATAAACAGGGCTAAGACTCTTGCTTTACCTACGGCCTGCTTAGACAATGCCGCGACTACCGCAGAATCAATCCCTCCGGAAAGCCCCAAAACAATACCTTTAGCCCCGGCGGCTTTAACTTTTTGCTTAATCCAAGAGATAATTTTGTTTTTCATCTTTAAATCTTCGGCAGGAACCCCTCATGACCGATAGTTAAATTATAATAGCATAACCGGTAAGCGGGTCAAGCGGATATTGAACACCTTAAGTATTGGTCTAGAGTGAAATCCCGCGCAGCGGGACTAAAAGGTTATCTGAGCTCTTCGGGATGGTGTTTGACCACTTTTGCTTCAACCATATAAATTACGTCTTCGGCAATATTGGTGGCATGGTCGCAGATCCGCTCTAGGTAGCGCACGATAAGCAAAAGCGGCACCGCGCGGTCAGCGGTTTTAGCGTCACGCGCCAGGTATTCATTAATCAACTCATCTTGTACCATGTTGCGCAAGCGATCCGCCTCCGCATCTTTTAAGACCACCTGGCGGGCCAGTAGGGCGTCCTTTTTTACAAAAGCATCGATCGCTCCTTTAACCATCTCCTGGGATACCTGCGAAAGCTTAGGAATGTCAACCAGGGGCTTAAGCAAAGGCTTCTTCATCAGCTCCAGCGATTTTTGTGAAATATCCAGGGCAATGTCGGCAATCCGCTCTAGTTCCGCATTGATCTTCATCCCGGTGGTAATATACCTTAAATCCCCGGCCATGGGCTGATAACGCGCGATCAAATCAATGCATTTTTCATCGATCTCAAGCTCCAGCTCATCGATATTGTTGTCATTACTAACTACCTCCTGGGCCAGCTGCTGGTCACGGTTTTTCAAAGACTCGACCGATTTAAAGATCGCCTCTTGCGCAAAAACCGCCATTCTCAAGATTTCTTTATGCAATTCTTTCAATTCCTCATCTAAATGCCTCAACATTGTATGCCTCCAATCTTTAACCGTACCTGCCAGTAATATAATCTTCGGTTCTTTTATCTTTAGGGCTGGTAAAGATATTTTCCGTTTTTCCAAATTCTACCAGCTCGCCTAAGAGCATAAAACCGGTATCATCCGAAACCCGCGCCGCCTGCTGCATATTGTGCGTAACAATAATGATCGTGTAGTTATGTTTGAGCTCCCGCATTAACTCCTCGATGCGGCTGGTGGCCTGCGGGTCAAGGGTGGAACATGGCTCATCCATCAGCAAAATTTCGGGCTTAACGGCAATCAAGCGGGCGATACAAAGCCTTTGTTTCTGCTCTAGTGAGAGCCCCAGCGCTGATTTATACAGTTTGTCCTTTAATTCTTCCCACAAAAGAACCGACTTTAAACTATCCTCTACGATCTCATCAAGTTTATATTTAGTCAAGCCTTGCGTATGCACCCGCTGGCCAAACACAATATTCTCATAAATCGACAGCGGAAAGGGATTAGGCCGCTGAAAGACCATCCCTACTTTTTTACGTAAAGCTACCAGATCCTGGCCTGGCCCCAGAATATTCTCCTGATCTATAATCACCTCTCCGGTCGTGCGCACCCCTTCGATCAGGTCATTCATCCGGTTAAATACCCGCAGTAAAGTAGATTTGCCGCAACCGGATGGACCGATCATTGCCGTGATCTTGTTCTGCGCAAAATGCGCGTTCACCTTGATCAGCGCCTGAAAATTACCATACCATAAATCTAAATTATTTACCTGAATTTCCGCCATTAGCCGAACTTTCCTCTGATATAGTCATCCGTGCGCCGATCAACCGGCGCGGTAAATATCTTGTCCGTGCGGTCCAGCTCCACTAATTCACCCGAAAGAAAAAAAGCCGTGCGGTCCCCCACCCGGGCAGCCTGCTTTACATTATTCGTCACTAAAACTAGCGTGTAATCTTTTTTCAATTTAAGCATTGCCTCTTCGATCTTGGCAGTTGAGATCGGGTCTAAGCCGGAGCAAGGCTCATCAAACAGGATCACGTCAGGTTCCACCGCCAGGGTCCTGGCAATACAGAGCCGCTGCTGCTGGCCGCCGGACAACTTAAAAGCCGAAGTATCCAGGCGGTCTTTAACTTCATCCCAGATATAAGCTTGCTTAAGCGAGTGTTCGACGATTTCCGAGATTTTCCGGCGGTTTCTCTCTCCGTGCATTTTCACCCCGTAAGCAATATTATCATAAATCGAAAGCGGCAGCGGTAAAGGCAGGGCAAAAACCATACCGACTTTCTTACGTAAAACTTCGACATTTAATTTCCGGATATCTGCCTGGTCATATTGCAACCAGCCACTCATCCTAAAACCGGGGTGCAACTCATTTAAACGGTTAAGCATGCGCAAGAAACTGGTCTTGCCGCTATTGGAGGGGCCGATCACGCTCAAGATCTCATTCGCCTTAATCTCGATAGTTGTCTCTTTTAAAGCATGGATTTGCCCAAACCAAATATTTAAATTCTTAGCTACAAATTTCGCCACTGCTTTCTCCGCTCTAAAATAAGTATGGTAATTTTTTAACGAATGTCGATTTTAGCAAAAGCAGCTTGAGCAGCGAGGGAATCCCGGTGGAGCGAAGCGACAAAACCGGGACGGCGAAGCTGTTTGCAGCCGTTTCCGCCAGGGCGGAACGGCTAAGTTCTGCAGCCGCCGAGCTGCGAAAGATCTTTTGCGTTAAAAAATCGACCTGAGTGAAAAAATTGCCATACTTATAAACAATCACCATTTTTTCTTCTTTCTAAAGTTTGTGCGGATAATGATCGCCACCAGGTTCATCGCCAAAACTAAAGATAATAAAACTAAGGCCGTACCGTAGCGCACTTTTTCATCGACATTAGGCACTTGGGTGGAAATTACATACAAATGATACGGCAGGGCCATCGCCTGGTCAAAAATAGACTTGGGTAATTGCGGTAGGTAAAAAGCGGCAACCGTAAATAATATCGGCGCGGTCTCCCCGGCTGCTCTGCCTAATCCTAAAATCGTTCCGGTAAGAATCCCAGGGATGGCGTTGGGCAAAACAATATGCCGGATCGTCTGCCATTTGCTTGCCCCTAAGGACAAGCTTACCTCACGAAAAGACTGCGGCACACTTTCCAAGGCTTCCCGCGAAGTAGTAATAATAATCGGCAGGATCATGATCCCCAAAGTCAAGGAGCCGGCCAGGATCGAAGCGCCGAATTTTAAAAAAACCACAAATAAAGCCAGGCCAAATAACCCGTAGACTACCGAAGGTACCCCGGAAAGATTAACGATCGCCAGCTTGATCACTCGATTAAGCAGATTATCTTTGGCATATTCGCTTAAATAAATCGCGGCCAGCAAGCCGATAGGTAAAGCAAAAATGATCGCCCCGATTACCAGATAAAATGTCCCGATGATCGCCGGGAAAATACCTCCGGCGCGCATTCCCTGGCGGGGGATATCGGATAAAAACTGCCAGTTAATGGCCGGCAGGCCTTTCTGGATGATAATCACGACAATCAGCCCGACCGGAACTACAATCAAAAGCGTGGCCAAAAACATCAAAAAGAAGGCAATTTTTTGCGACCGCTGGGTATTACGCATTATTTCCTTTTATGTAAAAACAAATCCGCAGTGACATTGATAATAAAACTCATCGTGAATAAAACAATCCCGATAGCAAACAACGCAAAATAATGCTCGCTGCCCACGACTGCCTCTCCCATCTCCGCGGCAATCGTGGCCGTTAGCGTGCGGACCGGCACCAATATGCTTTGCGGAATAACCGCGGCATTTCCGGTAATCATCATGACGGCCATCGTTTCTCCGATTACCCGGCCGATCCCCAGCATTACCGCGGCCACGATACCGCTTGAGGCCGCCGGCAACAAAACCCGATAAATTGTCTGCCAATGGGTAGCCCCTAAAGCAAATGCCCCCTCTTTATAGCTTTTGGGCACAGAATAAAGCGCATCTTCGGCAACCGATACGATCGTGGGCATCGCCATAAATGCTAGAATTATCGATCCGGACAACGCCGTTAAGCCGGTAGGCAAATGGAATGTGCTTTTAACCCAAGGCACCAAAGTCACCATCCCGATAAAACCCAAAACCACGCTGGGGATAGCGGCCAATAACTCAATCCCAGCCTTTAAAATTTCCTTGATTTTTAGCGGCGCGATCTCGGCAATATAAACCGCGCAAGCTATTCCGATAGGTATGGAAATAATCGCGGCACCCAGGGTAACGATCAGTGAGCCAAAAATCAACGGCAGAATGCCTAATTGTGCGGGCTCTGAAATCGGATACCAGCTCTTACCGAATATAAAATCCAGCGGCCTTACGGTTTTGAATACCGCTAGGCCTTCCTTGGTCAGAAACAAAAAAATCAGGACCACGAAAAAAATAGAAGCCAACCCGCAGATCAGGATCAACTTCTGAACGAAAAATTCTTTAATTTGCCTTAAGCTCATTTTTTTGCGGGGACAAAATCCGTAGCAATCACGATCTCCTGCCCTTCCTTCGATAAGGCGTAATCAACGAATTTTTTGATTAGACCCTGCGGCTGGCCGTTAGTGTATAAAAAAAGCGGCCGACAGATCGGATATTTGCCGTTTAATACATTCTCAATAGTGGGATTTACGTATACCGATTTATCATCCTTAGCGATATTGACCTGTTTTTGCTTTGCGCTGATATACCCCATTCCGTAATACCCGATTGCTGAAGGATTCTGGGCTATTTCATCGGCGATCGCCTGCGAAGAGGATAAAAGCAATGCTCCGGGAGCAAATTCTTCTTTGCTGTTAGGATCGTTCTTGCGCAACACATGCTCCTTAAAATAAACATGCGTTCCGGAATTAACCTCCCGGGAGAGAATAACAATCTTCTGGTCAACTCCGCCCACTTCTTTCCAATTACTAATTTTTCCCGTAAAAATACCGGCTAGCTGGTCTAAGGTAAGGCTGCTTACAGGGTTAGCCGGATGAACTACTACCGCTAAACCATCCAAAGCTGCCGTTATTTCATAAGGGTCGATCCCCTTTTGCTTAGCCAAAGCGATTTCTTTTTCCTTGATATTCCTTGAGCTCATGGCAATATCGCAGGTTCCGCTGATCAGGCTGGATAAACCGGTGCCTGAACCTCCCCCGGTTACCGCGATAAAATCCCCGGAATGTTCTTCCATATACTTCTCCGCCCAGGCCTGCCCCAGGTTAACCATCGTGTCTGAGCCTTTAATCTGGATAGAATTACTGTTTTTCGCCGCCTGGGCCGAAACCGTAATCAATAATCCCAATAAAATGAGCAAGGTTTTTTTAAACATTGATAATCCTCCTCTTAGTATTAAATTAATTTACATTACTTGTATTATGCTTATGTTATTTGCATGTTAAATCTGTGTAAAATTAAATAGCCGCTTCTTACTTTAAAAAGAGAGTTTAAACTTGGTGCCTAATATATTGGTGTCCGACCAACGGGTGCTTTTTGAGCTTTGCAGCATATAATAGATATCGGCCTTTAAGTTCTTAAAGATGGTCAAACCTAAGCCGGCAGAGAAACGATTTTTGTTAAAGTTTTCGTTATCGTCAAAAACAAAAAATACTTCATCCGACAAATAGGGCTGGATCTGTAATTTAGTAAATTTCCAGGGGGCCTTTATGGTCAGCTTATTACGGTAGGTACCACGATCCCCCTTATAATCAAAATGGTTATACTCCAGGCGGCTACGGTCATCAAACTTAAAACCCGCAAGCTCCCAGAAAAAAGTTGCCGTAACATAAGGCTGGTTTTCAACCAAAAATTTGTTCTTGGTGTTTTTAGACAGGATATGCCGGTATCCGACGCCCACATTCAGGAATTTGGCCAGCTCATAAAAATAACCCAGATCGTAGTGCTGGTAATATAATTCCCGGGCCCGGTTTCCCCAGCGGAACTCCTGCTCCAGGGCGATCTTGGAATTTGTGCTGATTTTTAATTCCTCAACATCCGTATTCCAAAACTGAAAATCCCCGCTGTCATAAGCATAAGCGTTGATGACGCATAATAAAACCAGACCTATAATCAAACAGTTAATCATTTTCATCTTGTTATCCTTTCCCTTAACCCGCTCCTTTAACTGATGCATACCTTTATTGTAATTCGGCCAGTGCAAAAATAAACTATTATTCCTCCTTTCTATTGCTTTAGTTTCAGGTTATTCGTATTGCGCGTAAAATCGATCCAGGTTCCTGGATTCTTCATCCAGGATTTTGCGCAGCAGCCTAAAGATTAAGACTAACGCTTCTAAGGTTTTTTCAATCATGGCTAAAATATAAAACAAAGCGGTTAAGCCCGATTTAAACAGAGGTAAAATCCGAGTAAAATAAAAAAGCGCTCTTTTTAATAAAAAGCGCTTTAGTTTAATATTCTAGAGAGGGGAAATCAGAGGGGAATAATTAAGGAGAACTTCGAACCCAGTCCTTCGGTGCTTTCAACGCCAACTTGGCCGCCATGTAATTCGATGATGTGTTTTACAATCGAGAGGCCCAACCCGGTACCACCTAATTGCCGCGAACGGGCCTTGTCCACGCGGTAAAAACGCTCAAAAATCCTGGGGATATCTTTTAGCGGAATGCCTACCCCAGAATCCTCGATAGTAATCTTAAGCTTTGCCTCAAATAATTCGGAATAAATAAGCACTGATCCGTTCTCTTTATTATATTTAACCGCATTATGAATCAGGTTGCTAAACACCTGTTCGATCTTATTGCGGTCGGCAAATATCTCAAGATCAGGTGGCAGTTTCAGGCTAATAGTCAAATTCCGGTTTTTGGCTTGAGCTTTAAAACCCAAAACTATCTGATTAACCAGCGCCGCCAAATTGAACCTGGTTTTATTCAACGCAATCTCCTGGGATTCAAGGTGGGCAAGCTCGAGTAAATCGTCAATTAAAGCATTCAACCTGTTCACATGATTATCGATGGTCTTGAGAAAATCCAGGCTGTTGGCTTTATCCTCCAGTGCCCCATCCAGTAATGTTTCCACAAAACCCTTAATCGAAGTGAGGGGAGTCTTTAATTCATGGGAAATGTTGGCAACAAAATCCTGGCGGATTTTTTCAAGATGGCGAAGCTGGGTAATATCATGAATAACGGCCACAGAGCCGGTTACCTCATTTTTTTCGAAAACCGGCGAAACATTCACTTGCACTATTCGGAATTCGGGTAAGACCAGGACCACTTCCCGGGAGATAAACTCGGCCTTTTTGAGGGCCTCATTAATCAAACCGGAAATCTCGGAATTACGGATCCCCTCTAAAATAAACCCTCCCTGGGCCTGCTCGCGGCTTACTTGGAATAACCCTTCAATCGCATGATTTATAGAAATAATCTTCTCGCTGGCATCCGTGACAATTACCCCCTCCACCATGCTGTTAAAAACGGCCTCCAGATGCTGGCTTTTAGTATCAATCTCCCGCATCTTCTCTTCGATATCCTGAGCCATCTTATTTAGGGTGGTCGCTAGCTGCCCGACCTCATCCGTAGCCAGATAAAAGATCCGACGCTTAAAATCCCCCTGGGCAAATTTTTTTGAAGTATAGATAATCCGATTGAGCGGGCGAATAATCGTTTGGGCTAAAACTGATCCTAATAAAAATGCCAAGCCCAGCGTAAAGAATAAACTCACAAGAATCGTCCTTCTTACAGCGGATAAAACCTTCTGCACGCTCGTTAAAGGCAAGGCCAGCCTTAACACCCCGATATTAACATTACCTTGCTTGATCAAAACGGCAACATAGAGCATATCGATCTTCAAAGTTGAGGAATAACGAATCTCTTGCCCCATTCCCCGCTGCAATGCCTGATAAACTTCCGGCCGGCTAAGATGATTTTCCATCTTGGCAACAGACTGCGGGTCTTTTTCGGAATCCGCGACTACCCTGCCATCCAAATCAATTACCGTAAAACGCGAATTTACCCTGCTTGCCAAATCGTGGTACAATTGATACAACCGCTCTTGGTTAAGCGAGCCGCTCAAACTGGCGGCAATATTGTACTCGACCAACTTAGCTTCATTAACCAGGGAAGCTTTTATTTCCTCTAAAGCTTGTTCCTGAAGATTTTTATCCAGATAAAAAGCGACGAAACTCAAAGAAAAAAATATGAGTAAAATATAGGAAAGAATCAGTTTGGACCGAAAACTGATTTTCATCTTATTTTGATTTAATTGCTAAAACCTTGATAAAGTCTGCGCAATCCTCGATCTTATCCGTAACCCCTTCCAGATACTCCGCTAATTGATACGTTAACAGGAGGCTGACCGGCTCAAGCTTGGCGTGAATAATTGATTCAATCATTGCTTTCTTCTGGTCATCCGCCTGGTGCTCTAAATGATCGATCTCAGCGCTTAAAGTGATCGCATTCTTCAATTCGTTCCTGGTCAAAGCAATAATTGCCTCCCGTAGCTTAGTTACCGAAGCAACGATCAGATCTGTGCCGGCAGAAATATTTTTTAATACGCCTTCTGGTAATTTTAGTTCAATAAACCCTAACAGTCTGGCTGCTCCATTGGTCCAATCGGCGATCTTATCCAGGGTTTTTACAAAATGCATCAAATCCTCCCGGTCAGGAGGCAGCAACATTCCTTCTGATAATTGATTGATCATTTTAGAGCGTAAGATATCCGCCTGGTGCTCACTTTTACCGACATTATCAATTGCCTGAGTTTTACCCGCCAGATCACCCCGGATAAATGCCTGCACCGCCTCAGCGAAAAAAGTAACCGTTTTATATGTTTCTTCAACGTGGCTCTTGGAATCCAAAAGAATTGACTGCTCCTCGGCCATACCTAACCACCCTAAAATATTTCTCGTTTCTTTCATTTTGTCGTCCCCCTTATTTTAAAATTTAATAAAAAGTTTAACTCCCTTTAATGTCAGTAAGCTGATAACGCCAGAAATAAAAGGCGTTGCCAACCAGCATAAAATCATATCTTTCATGATCCGGAAATTGAGAACCCGCATCCCCCTCACTAGCCCTACGCCACAGATCGCTCCGACGATCGAATGGCTGGTCGAAACCGGTATCCCGAATACAGTATAAATGTGGACATTTACAGCACTAGCTAGCTGCGCCGAAAGCGCCATAATCGGCATTAAACGGGTAATCTCCGAGCCGACCGTCTCAATCACTTTATACCCCCAGGTCATGATGCCAAGCACGATCGCTAGGCCTCCGAAAACTACGCTCATTTTAGGACCTAACACTCCTACCCCGGAGATAACCCCGGTAGCGTTAGCTACATCATTAGCCCCCCAGGTGTAAGCAACATAACAACCACTGGCAATAATCAGGAAGAACACTACGGGTTTAATGAATTTACGCGGAACTAGCCGATAAAACAAATTTTGCAAAATAATGAAGAAAATATAACCTAAGACAGCCGCTCCCAGTGGGGTAAAAATCCAACAGGCAAATATATCAAACAACACTTTCCACTTCACCGGCGCTCCGATCGCTAGCCCGGCGCCAGCCACCGCCCCCACGATCGAATGGCTGGTAGAGATCGGCATCTTCATATAAGTGGCCAGCACCACCCAAATACAAGCAGCTAGACACGCTACTAAAGCCACATATATCGCTGCGGGATGACCCAGTTGGTCTAAAGGCACGATACCCTTACCGATAGTTTTTGTCACGTGGGCACCTTGAAAATATGCCCCCAGGAAACCGAAAATTACAATCAGAATAATCGCCTGGTGCAAAGTTAAAACCTTCGAACCTACTGCTGTACCTAAAGAATTGGCTGCGTCATTGGCCCCGATCGACCAACCAACCGCTATACCCATCAGTAAAATTAAAGCTACCAGCAATAACATTTATTGACTAGTCCTCATCAAATTGAAATCGATAACCGTAACTCTTGACGGTCAAGATCATTTTTGCCGCTGACTTTAACTTCCTACGCAAAGTCCGAATATGCACGTCTACAGTGCGAGTCTGAATTTCCAGGGCGTGGTCATAACCCCAGATTGTATCTAAAAGAAAATCGCGCGAGAGGACCCTGCCCTTGGCCTTAAGTAAAGTTTTAAGCAATTCAAACTCTTTAGCAGTAAGCTCGATACTTTTCCCTTTAACCGTCACCGTTATTTTCCCAAAATCAATCGCCAGGTCCCCCGCCAGGAATATTTCTGGCGAAACCTCTTTTGCGGCCACCCTGCGTAAAACCGCTTTAATCCGGGCAATCAACTCGCGTAGACTAAAAGGTTTGGTAATATAATCATCGGCACCCAACTCCAAACCTACCACCTTGTCTGATTCCTGGCCCTTGGCCGTAAGCATAATGACCGGAATCCGGCTGGTTTTAGTCTCTTTCTTTAAAGCTTTGCATACCTCTAAACCATCGATTCCCGGTAACATCAAATCCAATAAAATTAAATCCGGAGACTGACGCACGGCTAAATCCAAAGCATCTTCGCCGTCGCAAGCAGCAAACACCTTAAAGCCTTCCTTTTTAAGGTTATATTCTAGCATTTTGACGATATCTTTGTCATCTTCGACAATCAGAATTTTTTCTTTCATTTTACCTTCCCCCGGCAGACATTAACACAAATCCCGCAAACAAATTGCTCAACCTGCCGTTGATGCTGGAAACTCTTTATTTTCTCAAAACATTTTTGATGATTGAAATCTGACGGATTTTCTCCGATTGCCTGCGCCGGGCATATTTTAACACAAAGCCGGCAGCTACCGCAATCGCTTTTAGTCGGCCGGTCAGCCTTAAGCGGCAAATTAGTCAAAACTGAGGCGAGGCGAAACTGGCTGCCTAATTTTTCATTAACCAAAAGGTTGTTACGGCCAATCCAGCCTAAACCCGCTAAATAACCGATCTTACGGTGGGAAAGATGCCCGATATTCTTTTCCCAATCGATGATCTGGGTCGCCGGGATAGCCAATGCCAAATACCCCTGCTTTTGCAGCATATTACACAACCGCAAAGCGATAAAATCCAGGAATGAATTTACGATCTTATAATGGTGAAAATATAACTTGGTAGGAACAATATCAATTTCGGAGAGCACCGCGCCGGATAACCTGACCCCTAAACAGATCGCTCGGTCCAATTTTTGCGCAACTTCAGCGGAGATCTTAAATTCATCCCGGACCTGACTGATGTCGGCTACCCCGAAAACATCGATCCCTTCATCTAGGCAGAATTTTTTTAAAGATGCATAGCTTAATTTTTTATCCACGGGCCTTCCTTAAATAAACCATCAGCATTGAGATCGCTGCCGGCGTCACCCCGGAGATCCGCGAGGCTTGCCCTAAATTAAGGGGCTTAAATTTAACCAGTTTTTCCCGGATCTCCCGGGAGATCCCGCTTAAATTGCTGTAATTAAAATCCTCCGGAATTTTGATTTTTTCCAGGTGCTTAAAACTTTCCACGTCCCGGTATTGCCTTTGGATAAATCCCGCATATTTTACCTCGATTTCTAGCTGCTGCCAAGCCGATTCCGGGATACCGGGTTTTAATCGATGGATCGAAGCTAAATTCTGGATATTGATCTCTGGGCGCTTGAGCAAATCCTCCAGGGTTACCGCGCGGTTTAATGGCGGGCAATTTAATTTGGCCAGCCGGAGATTGATGGACTGAACAGGCTTAACCCGGGTATGCCTTAAAAAATTCAGGCCTTCTTTCATACCGCTGGCCTTTTTCTCAACCTGCCGGTAATCCTGGCGGCTAATAAGCCCTAAACCAAAACCGATCTTGCTTAAACGCAGGTCCGCGTTATCCTCCCGGATGATCAGGCGGTATTCTACCCGCGAGGTAAACATCCGGTAGGGCTCAAGCGTCCCTTTAGTCGTTAAATCATCGATCAATACCCCGATATAACTTGAAGCGCGGTCTAAAACCAGAGGTTCTTTAGCTTTGACCCGCAGCGCTGCGTTTATCCCGGCAATCAACCCTTGAGCAGCCGCCTCTTCATATCCGGTTGTGCCGTTGATCTGGCCGGCCAGATACAGGTTTTTGACCAATTTGGTCTCTAGTGTCGGGTAGACTTGAGTTGGCTCTACCACCAGATGCTCAATTCCGTAGCCAAAACGGATAACTTTTGCTTTTTCTAAACCGGGGATCGAATGTAATAATCTTAACTGCACATCCTCAGGCAGGCTGGTCGATATGCCGTTAGGATAAACCTCTTTGACCTTTAAGCCTTGCGGCTCCAGAAACACCTGGTGCCTTTCTTTATCGGCGAACTTGACGATTTTATCTTCGATCGACGGGCAATAGCGCACCCCGGTGGCTTTGATCTTGCCCGAATAAAGCGGCGAACGGTCAAGGTTAGCGCGGATAATCTCATGCGTCTTTTTGTTGGTATAAGTAATGTAACAGGGGACCTGTTTCTGCTTGGCGGCGCCGGTAGAAAAAGAAAACGGCTTAGGCACCAAATCCCCGTCCTGGCGGATAAGCTCGCGGTAATCAATAGTGTCTTTATCCAGTCTGGGACAGGTGCCGGTTTTAAAACGCAAGGCATTAAACCCCAACTCTCTTAGGTTATCCGCTAATTTGATGCAAGCGCGTTCATTGATCCTGCCGCCGCTGAAATGCTTTAAGCCTACATGCATTAACCCGTCCAAGAATGTTCCCGGGCAAATCACGACGCATTTACATTTGATCTGGCCCTTATCCGTCACTATACCCTCCGCCCGGCCGTCCTTAACGATCAACTTAAGCGCTTCCGCTTCTTTAACGCTCAGGTTTTTTTGGTGTAAAAGCAATTTTTGCATGTATTTGCTGTACTTATCCATATCGATCTGCGCCCGGGAAGATTGCACAGCCGCGCCGCGGGATGAATTTAAGATCCGAAATTGTATCGCGCAGGCATCTGCCGCTTTCCCCATCGCTCCGCCTAAAGCATCCAGGTCCTTAACCAGCTGACCCTTGCCTACTCCGCCGATGGCCGGATTACAGCTCATCCTGCCGATCGCATGGATATCAAGTGTCAAGACAAGAGTTTTTACCCCCATCCGGGCACAAGCTAACCCGGCCTCAATACCCGCATGACCGGCGCCAATAACAATGACTTGAAAGTTTTTCATTTTTGAATAAGAAAAATGGGGTCAGAATTATTTTATTGAAGTTACGCAGAAAATAATTCTGACCCCATTTTTATTGGTAAAACAAAATTAGCACTTGGAATAACCGCAGCCATGGCACTTAACGCAACCTTCCTCATGGCGCAGCGCCCCGCCGCAATCCGGGCACATTCCTACGATATTCACCTGTTCATCAAGGTCGGTAGTCTGGAGTTGGTCATCATGCGAATGTTTCATCGGAACCGCTACTGCCTCTGCTACCTGAACCTGCGGCTGGACATTGACCAGCCGGCGCTCGATTACCCGGGCGATCGCGTCGGCGCAGGAGAATATACGCTGACCCTTTTCCCAGGAAGGAGAAGGGCAACGGATGTTACGTAATTGTTCGATAATAGATTTTACCTCGATATTAGCGCGGAAGGCCAGAGAAACCAGCCTGCCGGTTGCTTCCAGCTGGCTGGCGGCGCAGCCACCGGCCTTACCCATCTGGGTAAATAACTCAAACGGCTTGCCGTCTTCATCGATATTGATCGTGACATACAGATTGCCGCAACCGGTAGAGACCTTGGTCGTGGTCCCGATAATCACCTCCGGGCGCGGCCGCGGAGCAATTTCTTTCTTGACCTCATGAATACTTCTTGCTGCCTCTTGTTTTTCTTTAGGCTTACCCACATTCAATACCTGCTCCTCGCGGCTGCGGTCGCGGTAAATGGTAATGCCCTTACAGTTTGATTCAAAGGCAAGGATATAGGCTTTGCGCACCTCTTCGACCGTCGCTTCATGCGGGAAATTGATCGTCTTACTGGTGGCATTGTGCACGTATTTCTGGAAGGCCGCCTGCATCTTAACGTGCCATTCCGGAGAGATATCGTGTGAAGTAACAAAAACCCGGCGCACATCCTCCGGGATCTCTTTAATATCTTTAATTGAGGCATTCTGGGCGATCTTTTCCATCAGCTGATGGCTGTAGAACCCCCGCTGGCGGGCCACTTGCTCAAAAAGCGGCTCTACCTCCACCAACTTATCATTATCCATGACGTTACGATGGTAAGAAAGCGCGAACAACGGTTCTACCCCTGAAGAGCATGGCCCGGCGATAATACTGATGGTGCCGGTAGGGGCAATGGTAGTTAAAGTAGCATTGCGCATCCTGGTAGATCCATCTTTCTTGTCATAAATACTGCCCTTAAATGCCGGAAAAACACCTTTGGTCTTTCCTAACTCCAGAGATTTCTTGTTGGCTTCCTCCAGAATAAATGACATTACTTTTTCCGCCAGGGCCACCGCTTCTTCGCTATTATAAGGAATATTCAAGCGGATCAGCATGCTCGCCCAACCCATAACCCCTAAACCAACTTTACGGGTGGCTTTCGTGGCATTCTCGATCTCCGGCAGCGGGAATTTATTTACATCGATCAGGTTATCCAAAAAGTGCACCGCTAAAGCGGTTACCTCTCTTAACCTTGCCCAGTCAATCTCGCAGCCTGAAGCGGTTTTCCTGCACATCTGGTCTAAGTTAATCGAACCTAAATCACATGATTCATACGGCAACAACGGCTGCTCTCCGCAAGGATTGGTACTTTCAATCAGGCCCAGTTTAGGCGTAGGATTGTATTGATTGATCCGGTCGATAAAAATAATACCCGGCTCGCCGTTTTTATGCGCCTGTTTCACGATCAGGTTAAAAACCTCCTTACTATTGATTCTCTGCACGGCTTTATGCGTGTGCGGATCGATTAACTCGTAGTCTTCGCCTTTAGCTAACCGCCGCATAAACTCATCCGTAATGGCTACCGAAATATTGAAATTGGTAATGTGATTATTATTTTCTTTGCAGGTAATAAACTCCATGATATCCGGATGGTCCACGCGCAGGATACCCATGTTGGCTCCGCGCCGGGTCCCGCCCTGCTTGACCGCCTCGGTGGCCGCGTCATAAACCCGCATGAATGAGATGGGGCCGGAGGCTACCCCGCCAGTAGTTTTTACCACCGCGTTTTTGGGGCGCAGCCGGGAAAAATTAAAACCGGTGCCGCCGCCGGATTTATGGATGAGGCTGGTGACCTTCAGGGTTTCAAAAATCGACTCCATCGAATCTTCGATCGGCAGGGTAAAACACGCAGAGAGCTGCCCCAGCTCTTTACCCGCGTTCATTAAACAAGGAGAGTTAGGAAGAAATTCCAGGTTAGTCATGATTTTAAAAAATGAGTCCGTCAGTGCTTTGACTTCTTGCTCGGTTGCGCCGTATTGTTTATCGGCAACGGCGATCGCGCTGGCTACCCGCATAAATAACTGCTCCGGGGTTTCAATCAGCCTGCCTTCGGGGTCTTTACGCAGATACCTGCGCTCTAAGACCTTAATGGCGTTAGGAGTTAACTTTAAATCCATTTTTCACCTCGATTAATTTGGGGGGATTGATAACGAATTACCTATGCAATATAACAAAACCGCTACTACTTGTCAACAAAAAATTTTACAAGATATGGGGTTGATGTTTAAAACTCTACACTATAGGTTGTGGGAAGAGCCTATCCGTTAGCGAGGGGCTTACAGGACTCACGGATAACCAATTCTGCAGGAAGCAGAATCTTTTTGGTTGATTTTTTGCCTGAGGAAATCAGGCGGTTTAATTCTTTCACGCTTTCTTCAGCCATTCTGATCAGAGGCTGACGAACGGTAGTTAATCCCACCGGGCCATAAAGTCCGGAAGGATTATCATCAAAACCTACGATCGATAAATCATTGGGAATATTTTTACCCAGCTCCCGGGCAACCGCCATGACCTCTAAAGCCATGGCATCGGAAGCGACAAAAACCGCGCTGGCCGGATCAGCGGCCTTAAGCAATTTTTCCGCAGCACTCCGGGCAGCACCCCGGGAATAATCCGTTTCAAAAATATATTCTGGGCGCAACTTAATATTGTTTTTTTCCAGCGCCCTTTTATAGCCTTCCAGGCGTTTGGCGGCAGCCTGGGTCATGACATCCCCGGTAATATGGGCGATTTTTTTATGCCCCAGCTCGATCAAATAATTGACCGCATTTTCAGCGCCCCCGGCATTGTCGATCGCGATGCAGGAAACATCCAACTCTTCCACGTAATAATTGATCACGACGCAAGGGATACCTTTAGCCAAACTATCATCCAGCTGCGCGCGGTTACCGATAATATCGGAAAAGATCACTCCTCCTACGCCCCTTAAAGAAAGCGGGGTACGCGCGTCGGTCAGGTGCAGCAGAAGGTCTAATTTTAAAACTTCGCACATTGTCCCGATCCCGCGGATCAATTCCAAGGCATAGAACGAATAAAATACGCCTTCATAGCGCGGGATCACCAGCGCGACAACATTGCTTTTGCCGGTCGCCAAGCGCTGGGCAAAAACTGAAGGGGAAAACTTTAGGTCCTTAACCGCTTTCATAACCCTGGCGCGGTTAGCTTCTTTAACGGTGCCGATCTTGTTGATCACTCTTGAAACGGTAGTAATGGAAACGCCGCTGGCTTTGGCAACATCGATAATGGAGATATTTTTGGAAGGGGCTTTTTTTGTGCGCGTCATAACTTTGAGAACTTTAGAAAAATTAATAAAACCGGATTATCCACTATAACTACTTAACCTGATCCCCAATTTTAAATGCGGTATTCATTTTCTTGATGTCGCAGGCCGAGATATTAGACCGGGACTGGATCACTCCGATGGTGCCGATCTTCTTTGCCTGACGGTAAACATTAAACGTGTCTCCGACCCGGGTGCCTGCCGCAGAGCCTAAGTCGATCACCACAAAATTACTGTCTAAATTAACCGCCAGGATCTTGCCGGGGTATTCTTGCACCTGGACGCTGCTTTGATCGTTGGCCGGGTTGGAGCGCACGACGATCGCCGGCAGATCGACCGCTTCACTGGGCAGCTCATCGGTAGCCTTGCCGGTCTTAATCGCATCCAGCTCGTTCTTTAACGCGTCGATCCTGGAGATCTTATCGGTCAGCATCGTTTCCATCTCATTCAAGCGCTTTTCAACCGTCGTCTTGTCGCCTTGTAATTCAACCACCTTCTTATCCAGGACCTCCTTGCGGCTGACCAGGGTCTTTAACTGCCTAGAGAGCGTATTATTCTCCGCGCGCAGGGCCTTTAAGTTCTCCTGGATCGCGGCTTTATCATTTCTTTCCCTGACCACCTCCTGCGACATGCTGTCCAGAAGTTTCTGGTTATAATCCAACTGCCTTAAAAGGTCCTGTTTTTCGTTGCGCAAGCTATTAAGGTCAAGCTCCAATACGCCTTTTTCTCTCAACAGGGCTTCATTGCTGATCTGCAAATTCTTTAATTCTGTCTGTATGCTGGAGATCTGGATTTCAAGATTAGTCTTGTTCTTAAGCACATTGCCCCAATAAGCATCGGTACTGGGCGGCGCGGCTGGCGCTGGTTGCTGGGCCGGAGCAGGAGCTTGGGCCTGCACAGCCTGGACCTCCTGGCTCTTTTGCTTTAACTTTTCGATCAACTCATCCCGGGCGCGGGAGACCGATTCAAACTTCCTTTGCAGTTCGGTTAATTCTTGGTTGGCCCTGTCCCTCTCGCTCTCCAAAGACCCGAACCTGTCCTGCGTATCCTTGAGGTCTTTTTCCAGCTTACTGGCCTTGCTAAGCAGCGTGGCATTTTCAGTTTTAAGATCATTGCTTTCCCGGATCATTTTCTGTTGCTGACTAGTCGCCTGTAAAAGTAAAAAAAGACAAACAATGCTAAAACCCACCAGTCCAATGACGATGAATTTGATTTTTTGCTCCATAATCCCCCCTTATGGCTTTACCCGGTCATCAGGCAAACCATAGCCTTCCACGGCTTATATTTGAGCGAACGCTTTCTCCAGAACTAAGCTGGCTGCGCCCATGGCTACGGCGTTTTCTCTTAACTGAGAATAAACTATCTTGAGGTTGCTCGTTGCTTCCCGAAAAGCCCAGTCATTGACCGTATTGCGGATCATCTGCAAAAATTCATCTCCGGCTTCTTCGAAACCTCCGCCGATCACGACCATCTGCGGGTTGAGCAAATTAACCAGAAAAGCGATCTTAATCCCCAGCCGCTTAGCTGCCTTTTCCAAAGCCTGCAAGGCAATCGGATTTTTGAACCGTGCCGCGGTAAAAACATTTTTTAATTCCAAATGTTCGATACTAATCGAAGCGCCCCATAAAAAATCTTTGGCCTTTTGCGCATCGGCCAAGAGGACTTTTTTTACTTCCTCCACAATCCCCAAATCCAAGTCCCAGCGTTTAACAAAACAAGGCTTGGCAAACTCACAGGCGAACATGTCCTGCTCTTTAAAGTTATAAATCGAAGTTTCTCCGGCATACCCTTGCGCGCCGCGGTAAAGCTCCCCGTTGATGATCATTCCGCAGCCAACACCGCTAAACATATAAAGGACATTCTTGTAATTTTCTTTCAAGTCGAACCAATGTTCGCCAAAACAGGCGCTGGTCGCGTCATTCTCGATTAAGGTCGGCAGGTTAAATTCTTTTTCCATTAAGCCGCGCAAAGGCAGATCAACCGAGGCATAAGCATAATAATGGTCCATTTTCTGCGGCCAATGAATCGAACCGTCCTGCTTATTAATCAACCCGGCGATCCCGATGCCGATCCCCTTGATATTTTCCACATACCCCTTGGAACGCCTTAAAATTTCCCGCACAATATCCAGCAGGCATTCCGAAACATCTTTCACCGAAGCCTGCGGCCGGGCGATCTGCGTCTTGGTAATGATGTTGCCCTTTAGATCCACCAGCAGCCCGACCATATTCATCAGGTTCAAACCTACCCCGATGGCATAACCGGCGCGGGGATTAAGGTCTAATAATACCGGGCGCCGCCCTCCCTCGGACACATCCAGCTCTTTTTCGTAAACCAGATTGAGCTTGATAAAATCGTCAATGTAATTGGAGATACTCACCACATTGATCCCCATCTCCTGTGAGATATCCGAACGGCTGATCGGCCCGTGCTTGCGTAAAATCCCTAATATTTCGATGTTGCGTTTTTCTTTTTCGCTAAAAATTTCTTTTTGTAGATCCGGCGTGCGCATAATAAGCTAACTTTACTTTTAAAAACTGCTTAGAATTGCTGTTTAAAAAATAATTTTAATTTTATTTATCTTATTTATACTACTAAAAAAACCTTAAGTCAAGTATTTTCAAGAGAATCGGTTAATTTCCTTATCCCTTGATTTTGTGGAAGGAAAATTTACCTTAACAGTAAGTAAATTAATAAACATCCAGCATGGTAAATGTGCGGTCAACCGCCCCAGCCGGAGAAATCACCACCACGTTTATATCTTTAGTCCCGGGATCGGAATAGCTGCTTTGAAAATTATTTTCGTTAACCCCCGGGTCAGCCCCGCCCAAATCGCCGCTCCAAAGATATTGTAAATTAACCTGGTTGCATCCGCTTTGCGGCATGGCTACGCTTGAAGATACGGTAGCAGCCTGTTTTTTTTCCAAGATATAGCTGGAAGCGCTCAACTGAGTTTTATCCTGTTCGGTTAAAGCCGGCTCGTTTTGTAAAACCAGGTCCAGAAAAGTTTTAAGGTTATAGCTGATCGGCTTATTTTCCTGGATCTCCTTTAACCTCTCCTGCGCCATTGCCACCGTGATCACGTATTGGTTAGATGCGTTCTTGATTAATTGCTGATAATAGCTGTCCGCTTTAGCCAGATCCCCTTCCCATTGCGCCAGCAGGCCCAATTGGTAGAGGCTAGAGATCACCTGCGGGCTAAGCGCAGTTTTATTAGCAAGCACTTCAAAATATTTCCGGGCTTGCTCGATATCGCCCGCAGAATACGCGTTGATCATCCCGATCTTGTAAACTGCCTCATCGAAATGTTTAGTGTCCGGATATTTTTCCGTCAATTCCAGATAAAACTTCTGGGCATCTGCATAAGCCTGCATTTTCTCTAAATTGAAGGCCCGCAGATAGATTGTGTCCTGATTAAAGGCATCTTTTTGTTCCAATTTATCGATCGCGGCATAAATTTTTTCAGCATACCCCATGTCATAAGGGCCATTGGCTTTATATACAAAAAACTTGGCAAGCTCGAATAATTCCGGCACTAATTTTTCCGGAGTGGCGGTTTTTGATACTTCATCGATATATAAATCATAAATACTCTGCGCCAACTCCAAATTACCCTGTTGGTAGAAACCCCCCGCCACTTCTTTAAGCTGCGCCGGAGTCATCTTTTGCGCCGTTAACCCGCCAACATATAATTTATAAGCTTCACGCGCTTTTGATTTTTCATTATAGCTCATTAATTTATCCGCCGACTCTTTGATCAAGTCCAAATCCCCCAAAGCAGAGGCGTAAGCTTTCAGGTCGGTCATTAAATCATCAAGCGCTGCGGGAGCAAAAGTATCCTGCTGATCCTGGTGGAATTGCCAAAGCAATAGCCTGCATTTAGAGCGCAGGCAATCGGAATCCTCTGTGCGCTCGATAACCTTTTGCGCATTATCCTCAAGCTCCTGACGGTAGGTGTTACCGTTAGCGAAATAGTCATCCCAAGACTGCTGCTCCTCCAAATATTTAAGCTGCAGATACCGGGCATGGGCTTTTGCATAATCCAGGCAAAGCGCGGCCTGAGGATCACTCTCCTTAGAATTATTTAAAAAACTGACCAACTCATTATACTGATGATTAGCCAGGTATTTATCCTGGGCCCCTGCCAGCGCCTGGCAACAAGCCTTAGTTTGGCGGGGTTCAGGCGTTTGAGAACACAATAATGCCGGTATTAAAATTACGCCCAAAGAAATTAGTCCTGCTCTTAAACGCTTCATCTTAACCTCCCTAATAGGAACCAAGGCTTTAATCCGGCTAACGTGATTTTTTCGCTGCTGGTTTTTTCGTTACCGGGTTCTTCCAAAATTCCCTGATCACATAATAAGCTTTACGCGGGGTTCGCTTGTTCAAACCATTCACCATCTCTTCGCTGATGGCTACCAGGCCAAACCATTCCTCATTCATGTTCTTATTGCCCAAAGCCTGAATATCAAAGTAATAGCTGCCGTTTGACCAGCTGCTTTCAGTATCATGAATTTTCCAGCCATCCGGATAATCCGGGGCATGTTTCCACCACTCATCCGTCCATTCAAAGATCGTTCCGCCCAGACAGTTACCTTCCCCGGTTTTGGTATTGGCCAGGTTCTCATAGATCTGCATCCACTGCGACTCTAAAAAGAAGGCCTGCATATTCTGGTCTTCTTTCTTTAAATTGGCATCATAGCAATCGGCGCCGAATTCCGCCAGTAAAAGCGGCTTATCAAAGGTCATCCTTAAAGATTTAAAAAGATTGCCGAAGGTCTTACCGCGGTAAATAATGCAGGCAACGAAATCTACGTCCTGGCAGTATTTAGCGGCTGAATCCAAACCCACCAATTCCCCGTTACCCAAACCCACCGGATGGTGAGGGTCGATTTTATGTATTTCTTGAGAAATTTTATTAACAAAAGAATAATAAATTTTCGCCCGCATTAATTTTTGCTTCTGGGGATCCGTTTCGGCATCAACCTCCGGGTTGCTCCAGGGGTTAACATGGCCTAAGCAAGAATAATTATTCTCATTTCCCAGGATCCAGCCCAACACCCCCGGCTCCTCTTTATAAAGGTTGACCATCTCCACCACCTGCTTAACTACCTTTTCCTGGAATTTATCATCGCCATAAAAAGGACAGGGGTATTCCCAAAAGCCCAGCCAATCCCCCAAAAGCACGCGGATCCCGTACAATTTATAAAAATCATTGATCACCTGTTTTACTGCCTGCGGGTCGCGGCCCACTTGATAAAGACGAATAGTATTGATCCCCATCTCCTTCATCATCTTGCCATCGGTGATCCAGGGCTTGGCCGGATCGTTCCACCAATCATAGTCATAATCCATGCCGATAGGGATAGGGTTATAGCATACCCCTTTAACGATATAAGGTTTGCCGGCGACCATCAGCCGGTAATGGTTATTTTTTAATTTTTGAATATAAACGGAGGGTTTAGCCGCATAACAAGCAGAGAACAGAAAGGTAAATAAAAATAAGCAGGCTACAAGCAAAAAACGCCTGTAGCCTGCAGTTTGAACCGGAATTTTATTCAAATCACTCGAACTTAAGTTCATCCAGATAGAATGTAGCCCCTTCCGGGTTGTTATCAACGTTGGTTGCCCAGGCAAAACCGCCGATAATATAGCTCATATCTTTGCCCTTTAAATCGATGGTGTACTGCGTCCATTCTTTATTCAGGATCACCGGACCAATCGTGGCGCTATCTGAATCGGAGAACTCTCCCATAATACCGCCAACTTTAAACTCCTCTATACGCTCGCCGCCTTTATCGCCGCGGGCATAGAAGGTAAACTTGGTGGCCTTGGAAAGATCAAAACCGGCATCCGTCGTACCCCAGTTGTTCGCCGGGTTCTGCCAGAAGATCCCTGCCCAGCGGGCGCCTTGGGTGGCCTTGCCGCTGTAAATGATCTTAACGCAGGTATCGCCTAAATAAGCATCTTCCTTGGAGGCTCCGTCATACTTAATGTCACCGTAATCGCCCATCCAACCGGAAGGAATAAAATGGTTGGCGACCGAAGAACGATCGGCATAAATATAGAACGGCATCTCCTGGATCTTTCTGCCTTCAGGCTTTAAATTCGGATCGGCTTCGAATTTTACATCATCGATATAAAATGTCGCGCCGTTGGGATTTAAATCCGCAGTAGTCGTCCAGCAAAAACCGCCGTTAATGTAGGTTAAATCTTTGCCGACCAGGTTAACGGTATACTGCTTCCAGGTATCGGTCAACTCCACCGGCCCCATCTCAACTGCTGTGGTATCCGGATAAGTGCCTTTGATACCTCCTACCATCACCTTCTGCAAAACCTCTCCGCCTTTTGCGCCGCGGGCCCAGAAGGTAAGCTTGGTCATGCCGGTTAAATCATAACCGCCTTTTTTATTTCCCCAGTTGTTCGCCGGATTCTGCCAATAAACCCCGGCCCAACCTTGAGTTTGTGATTTTTTGGCGCTATAAACGAACTCAATGCAGCTGGTCCCGCTATGCGGATTGGTTGCCGCCTGATCATTCATTTTAATATCGCCGTAATCACCCATCCAACCGGAAGGAATATAGTGATTATCCTTGGCATTTTTATCCGCGTAAATCACAAATTCCTTGGGGCTGGCAGCTTTTTCTTCCGCCCAAGCAACCGCCGGGGCCAGAAGACCAAAAGCCAACAACACCGCTAATAACTTTTTCATCCTGCCTCTCCTTTCTTATTTTTGATTAATAAACTATTATACCTTTTAAGCCTTTTTACTCCAGGACTTATTTCCATTTCTTTTGATACATATAATAAGCTTTGCGCAGCTGCCGCAAAAACGGGCTAAGCTTGCCGTCCCCCTGCCCGGCCATCCCCAGCCACTCTTCATGCATAAAACCATCGGGAAACGGTCCGGCCCAGAGCCCTTTCATGTCATGAATGGCCGGCTCATAAGCCTTCCACCATTCATCCAGCCATTCAAAAACCACCCCGCCCAGAGCATTACCGGCCAAACCGTTAAAAGCCATATTATTTTCCATATCTTCCCAGGAGCCTAAATGATATTGCGCCTGCAGTTCTTCTGCCTCATCCGGGCTTTTACCTTCGGCATAGGACGGACAGCCGAATTCCGTAATAAATGCCGGCTTGCCCGCCTGCTCTTTTACCTGGCGCCAAAAAGCCCCAAAACCATAATCCCCGCGGTAAGCATTGGTCCCGAAGATATCGATGTCCGGGGCGTTCTTGCCGAATTTATCCAGGAATAAAATATCCCCGCTGCAAATGGCAACCGGATGCTCCGGATCAAGCGACTTAATGATCTTGGCTACCTCGTTGGCAAATTTAAAATAAGCCTCCGGCTCAAGATCGGCGTTACAGGCATAACCGTAAACATTTTCATTGCCCAAAAGCCAAAATAAAACATACGGCTCATCCTTAAACTCATTGACCATTTTGGTCACCGAAGCGATCATGTTCTTTTTATGCTCTTCGTTAGTATAATCGGTGCCCGGGTTCCAGGCCGCGCCGGAACCTAAGGCATACTTGCCCAGGAAATCCCCGACAATGACCCGGATACCGTAATCATCATAAAGCTGGCGCAAAAGCTCTTTATTTATTTTTAAAGGGTGGTGATAAAGGCGGATGGTATTGACCCCCATCTCCTGCATCAATTTAAAATCGCCGATTGCCAGCTCGTCCTCATCCTGCAGATTATTTTTATTTTTATCGACAAAGGCATCAAACGGTCCGTCGATCTTGCCGTTTTGGTTAAAATCCTCCTCCATCCAGTTACCCAGCGTTCCTTCATCCGGAGACTGGCCGACCTTGGTCGGAGCATAAGTGATCCCTTTGATAATATACGGCTGGCCATCGACTAAAAGCTGCCAATCGTCATTTTTATATTGCACTAAACGGACCTTCCCGTGGCCAACCTCCTTTTTAATGCCGACCGCCTCGGCATCCGGCTTGGTTTTAGCCGCTTCCTGGGCCAGGTCGATCTTGACGAACTTACCCGGGTTAGCAATCACGGCATCGTTAATAATCTCATTATCGAAACCGTTAACAATATCAATCTTGGCATCTTCAAGTTTATAACCCAATTGCGGGTTGCGCCGCAGGAGGAAATTAATTTTAGCGATCGCTGCCTGACCGACATACCAAGGGGTATGCCAATAAGTCCAGCCGTAGCTGCCGGGAAAATGCACCAAGATCGCATAGTAACATTTGATCGCCTGTTTGATCAGCCCGGCCCGCTCCAAAACTAATCCGGTGCAGAATAATTTTACGCCTTGGGGTTCGCTGGAGGTGGCCCACTTTACAAAAGCCGCCTGCTGGTCCGGAGAATACAAGAAATCCCAAGCATCACCTTCCAGTCGCTTTTCTTTCATCACCTGGGAAAAAATCGGATTTTTCCTGATCGCACTGCTGTTGGGGTAAACCCCCTCCCCTACCGCCGCCATTAACCCGGCCTGATCCTTAATTACATACTGATAATCCTTGGTGCCGGCATTTTTAAATTCGCCGTACTTTTCATAATCGACAAAATCCTCCGTGCCGGGGTCGGCTAAAGTCAATTTGGTCGGCAATTGCGAAACCTTCTTTTTTACCTCAACCTCAATGGTGCCGGTTTCGATCTTTTTAATGCTCTGTTCCGCCGCCAGCCTGATCGACCAGAACCATCCGCGGGGGTCCCAGGCCTGGCCGTAAGAAAATTTATCAATAATGATCTTGAAGATTTTTTTGGCATCTTCATTCTTCTCTTGGCGCATCAAGCTCTCAGCCTGGATAAAATAACAGGTGGCAACATCGTTTAAAGCCTGCACCGCTTCGATCTCTTTGCGATTTTTCGGCAAAGCCGAAAGTCCTGCCTGCTGCTTTAAGGCTTCCTGCGTGTATAAATCAATGCATTCCTGGGTATATTTGTTGGTTAATTCAACATCCCTTTTACCGTGAGCGATCCAGGCCTTAGTGGTTAATTCGCCGGAAGAAGGCCCAGCCGCCACAGCGGCGGTTTCCTCGGCGCAGAAACCTGCCCCCGTAAAGACAGCAATGAGAATAAAAATTAAAGCGCTGGTTTTAAGCTTCATCTTATCCGACGATTGCCCCTTGCGTAACACCTTTAATAATATATTTCTGCATAAACAAATAAACCAAAATAATCGGCAGGGCGGTGATCGTTAAGCCCGCCATCAATAACGGATAATTAGTAACAAACTCACCCTGGAAGGCCTGCAAGGCCACCTGCAGCGGCATAAAAGAACGGTTGTCGAAAATAATCAAAGCCAGGATATATTCATTCCAAACCGCCAGGGCATTAAAAACAATCACCACTGCTAAAACCGGCTTGGCCAGGGGCAGCGCCACATGCCACCAGATGCCAACCTTAGAACAGCCGTCGATCCGGGCGGCATCCTCAAGTTCTTTGGGCATTTTATCAAAGAAGGTTTTGAGTAAAAAAATACTGGTCGATAAGCCGACATTAATCATGCACAGGATGTAGCCGATGGGGGTATTTCTTAAATGCAGCTTGTTTAACAAAACATAGAGCGCGACAAAGCTGCCCGGAATAGGAATCATCATCGCCGCCATAAAGATAATAAACAGGAATTTACTGCCGAAAAATTTAAGGCGGCTAAAGGCATACGCGGCCATCGAAGAGATGATCACGATCCCGAAAACTACCGAAACGGTATAAAGAATACTGTTAAAGAAGTTACGGCCAAACCCTCCCTCTTTCCAGGCCAAAACATAATTTTCCAGGCGGAACTGATGCGGGATCAGGGAGATATCTTTAAAGATCATATCTTGAGTTTTAAGGCTTGAGGAGATCATCCAGAGCAAAGGATACAAGCAGGTGATCGCCACGCTGATGAGAAAAATGTGGATCAAAATGTTTACCAGGAATTTTTTGGTTTTATAATATAAAGCGTGCTTCACCCCGCCCTTCCTTTCTAATTTATCTATTAAACCCGGCCTGTCCTAATTCACTAGGAAGGGCGGGGTTACTGGCCTTTCTTATGGAAACGGTATTGGATAAAAGAAATAATGATCAACACCAAGCCAAAGGTGATCCCTTGCGCGCAGGCGTAACCAAAACGGGATGAACCGCGCATGGAAGCCAGGATCCTTAAAACCGGCACCGAGGTATGCCCGGCAAACTCCCCTCCTACCAGGCTGACGATCAGAACGAATACCTGCATCGTTCCCAAAACAGTAAGAATCGCCACCAGCACCATCACCGGGATCATTAAAGGAATCGTAATGTTTTTAAATGACTGCCAGGCGCTGGCACCATCGACCCTGGCCGCTTCATAGAGTTCGCGCGGGATAGTTTGTAAACCCGCCAAAAAGATCAAAAAGCCCCAGCCAAACCCCTTCCAGCAGTGGACTACCGCCACCGTAGTTAAAGCGGTATTGGGATCAGACAGCCAGTTATGCGCAAATTGGCCTAAGCCCATGGAGATCAGGCCGCGGTTAATGATGTTGGCCCCGTCGATATCGTTGATGATAAACCGCCAGGCCATACCCACGACAACCTCGGAAAGCACCGGGGGGATAAAAAAGATCACCCGGTACCAATTTTTCATTTTGATCTCGCGGTCGCAGGCCCAGGCGAGCATAAAAGCAAGGATATTCTGCAGGGTGAGCGCAATCAGCGTGATATATCCGGCATTCCACATCGCATGCCACCAATTGGCATCCTGAAAGAAAATTTCTCTAAAGTTGTCCAAGCCGACAAAAACCTTAGTGAAGGAAATGCCGTCCCATTCATAAAGGCCCAGCTGAAAAACCCAGACAAAAGGTATAATGTAAAAGATGGAAAATATCGTTACTGCCGGAAGGACAAAGATATAATTTTCTATATTTTCCCTTATTTTCACCCCGCTCTTCCTTTCCAATTTATTTATCTGCAAAACCCAACCCTCCCTAATTCGCTAGGAAGGGCGGGGTTCATTGGGCTTTTCTCTTGGCTAACTCGCGTTCCTTGATCTTTTGCACTTCATCTGCCACCTGTTCAGGGGTTTTTTCGCCGATAATGATCGACTGGACCCCCCGGTCAAAGGCTTCGATCACCAGGGAAAACTCCGAAACCCCCCAGACATTGGGATGGGTAGCATTATCCATACTGCGGGCAAACTGCGCCAGCACTTCCGGGATCTTGGATAAACTGCTTTTATTGGCCGGCAAATTATTGGTGGAAGCGGCAAGATAAGCCTGCTGATCCTGGCTGGTCAACCAAACCAGGAATTTAACCGCTTCTTCCTTATTTTTAGAACGAGCGTTAACCATAAAAGATGAACCCGCCCCTCCCCAGACTGCCATCGGATATTTGTCCGAGGCCTTGGGCGGAAGCATCGCCCCGTATTCCAAACCAGGGTTCATGCCTTTATAAACATTTACGCACCAGGAACCGTTAAAAGCAAACGCCGCCTTTTCATTGGCAAAAAGCTGTTCGGCGGATTTATTGATCATCGTCACGACACCTTGCGCCAATACCCCGGCCTCTTTCATTTGTTTAAATATCGCAAAAACCTGGATCCAATCGGGGTCCGTATAAGGAACCTCGCCCCTGATCGTGGCCAAAACCTTATCTTTACCCATAATGTTAAAAGCATAGTTATTGGCCAGGCAATCGATCATCCAAACTTCACCCCAACCGGAAACCAGCCCCTGCATTCCGGCCGCCTGAAGCTTAGGTCCGATATCCAGAAACTCCTGCAGTGTCTGCGGAGGACGATTAGGGTTCAAGCCCAATTGTGAGAGCATTTTTTTATTATAGACCATCTGAATGGTCATGATATCGATCGGCGCCCCGTAGATACCCGGATTAATCCCGTAGCTGTTCTGGGGGGCAAATTCATTTACCGCCAAGGCTTTGGGGAAAAAGATATTTTTCCAGCTGTTATTATCCGCCTCCATATAAGGGGTAAGATCTAAAATATGCCCGGCTTTGATAAAAGAGGCAAAATCCCGCTTTTCCCCTAAAATCCCGAAAATATCGGGCAGATTGGTTCCCTGACCGGCAGCGCGGATCTTTTGCGAATAAGCATCCGACGGCGCATAAAGCTCAAAATTGACTTTTACTCCGGTTAAAGTTTCATATTTTTTCGCTAACTCTTGGAAAGCAGGATCGCGGTCGGTCATCCAGTGCCAGATGCTAATGGTGGGCTTTGAATCGGTTTGTTGCGCGGAACATCCGAATACTGAAAATAATACAAAAACACCTAGAAACAGGCTCCTTAACAACATTGCTTTAAGCTCCTTCCGTTTGTCGTGGGGAATGTTTCCACTAAGGAATAATACCAAAGACGCAATGTAAAAACTTAACACATTTTAACCGGCAGGTCAAGTTTTTTGTTGGTTTCATTAAGGCAAATAATCGGTTTTTAACCGCCAACCGGCGGTTAAAAACACTGGCCTTTTGGTTAAGCGCGCAACAGGCGAGAGATCCCCATTAAATCCGCCCTTTCCAGTTCAATCCCGGAATGGTACTTACCTTTATTATCCAGTTTCGACCAAATGACCTGGCCTCTGGTATATAAGGGATCGGTGCTATTGGGAACATCCAACCAAATCTCTAAATTTGACTCTGACTCCAGTTGCTGGCTAGTTAACAACCCTAATCCTTTAGCGCTTACATCAAAGGTCTGCGCGGCACCCTCCTGGCCATCCAGGCCGACAAACCGCGCGGGAAGCTCCCGCTTGAACCTCTCGAATATCCGGTGGTCATTCATCTGTTCACCTCCTTTCCCTAACGCGTCAGTTTCTAGCCACAGCATTTTATCTGGATCATCATTGGGATAAAGAGCATTGATGAATTTATTGATCTTATCTTTATCTGCATCTTTGATTTCGTTAAAATAAAGCCCATAATGATTGCTGCCATTGATCACCCTATGCCAGGCTACCCATACTTTAGCTTCGATGGTATAATTTTCCGAAAGCCGCAAAGATATTTTAAAAATTGTATGCAGCGGCAATTTGGTATGTAAGACCAATTGCCCCCCAACGCAATTAATGTCTTTGATCAAGCAGTAGGATTCATTCACCGCCTGCTTTAAGCTAAATAAGGACCGCCGGTTAACCTGCCAACGCGGCAGCTTTCTACGCTCGTACGCTCTCATCGCCATCCCACCAATGTTTCACAATCAAGTCGTGAAAATCCCTGCTGATATACTGTTTAAGCTGGTCCTTTTCCTCCTGGCTGATCCGGTTAAATGCCAGGCCGTAAATATTATTTTCAAACTGCTCCTGGCGCCAGACGACTTGCGCTCCCAGGTCTAATTCCAAATCCGGGTTAAAAGTAAGCCTGAAATTGGAAAAAACTTCGTCAAATAAATCCCGATGCAAAGAAATACGCATACCGCTGGGGCTGATATCCTCAACGGTACAGGCAATCGGCTTGACACTATTTTCGAAACTAAGCTGGGCGCGCTGATTAATCTGCCACCGATTTAGAACCCTGCGATCATCCATTATCGCCCCTTCCTACCCGGGTGGTAGACAGACTCTAACCCGCTGTAATAAATTAACTTACACATAAATTATCCCTCATTTTTTTGCATAAATCAAGTAAAAAGTTGTTTTTCCTAAGAAAACGTTTTCTTTTTAAACCGCTGTAACATAATAAGTTGCAATTCATGGCATCCTGCTAACTTTTGATTAATAAATAGGATAAATTATATATTTTTTAAAACATTTATCAATCATTTTTTTATATAACTTACTGCTCCATAAAAAGTTCCGGATTTATATACTTTTATATATAATACAATTTGATTATATGATTACACTTCATTATTCGGCCCACGACATTCCAATAATGGCCATATAATCAGTGCCAATTCTTATTTGTTTTTTGGAATTATCAATGCTAACAACATAGATCCCCGCCAGTCCTGGCCAAATTTCTTTACAATAAACCAAATATTTTCCGTCTGGTGACCATCTTATAGGAAAAGAGCCTCCTTCTCCTATAAATAGCTTTTTGTAA